>WPCJ01134192.1_pt1 | contig 53601 bp, 44 predicted proteins | sample 5399831 | NCBI WGS metagenome assembly WPCJ01 (sample SAMN12869470, study PRJNA574797) | sludge metagenome | isolation source: wastewater treatment of pH10 | place: China:Beijing | collected 2019-05-20
TGTCGCAGAGAATCTCGGTGGCTTCCGCATCGCGGCCGGCGCGGGCGACATCGCCGAGCGTCTCGCCGGCGGCCAGCTCCATCAGCACGGCGTCGCGCGCGAGACCGTAGATCGCGGCGGCGCCGTTGCCGGCATACCAGACCAGCAGGCTGCCGCCGTTGCGCTCGTCATCGCCGGTACCCGGCTTCAGGAGCTTGAGCACGGCGGGCGGCTGGCCGGTGCGCTCGACACGATAGACGAAGCTGCTGGGGGTTTCGACCAGCAGCGTCGGACGGGTCAGCGACCAGCGCGCCAGGGCGCGGCTGAGCATGGTGGCGTCGGGGGTGGGATTGAGGAGCGTGGCCATGTCTCCCCATTAGCCCAGAGGGGTAAAAAAGAAACCCCGCGGCATGCCGCGGGGTCAGGTCAGGGAGGAGATGTCGCTGGTCGGACGGCCGTCAGGCGACCCGCTGCTTCTTGGCAGGACGGGCCCAGGCCGGGATCCAGTCACCATGCGCGGCGAGCAGATCGTCGGTGAGGTTCCAGATCTGCTCGAGGTCGAGTTCGGCAGCGGTGTGCGGATCCATCATCGCGGCGTGATAGATGTGCTCCTTGTTCTCGGTCATCAGCGCCGCGACGGTGAGTTCCTGCACGTTGATATTGGTGCGGATGAGCGCGGTCAGCTGCGGCGGCAGGTCGCCGATATAGGTCGGCTGGATGCCCGAGGCGTCGACGAGGCACGGAACCTCGACGGCGGCGTTGAACGGCAGGTTGGTGATGACGCCGTTGTTGCGGACGTTGCCGTAAATGACGCCGGGCTCGCCGGTCCACACCGAGTTGACAATCTCGGAGGCGTATTCCTTGCTTTGCTTGACCTCGATGGTGTTGGCCTTGCGGTACTCGTCGGAGGTGGTCTTCCACTTGGCGATCTGCTCGACGCAGCGCGTGGGGTATTCGTCGAGCGGAATGCCGAACTTCTCGATGATGTCCTCGCGACCTTCCTTGATGAAGTACGGGGTGTACTCGGCGAAGTGCTCGGAGCTCTCGGTGACGAAATAGCCGAGCCGGGTCAGCATCTCGTAGCGCACCTTGTTGGGGCAGCGCGGGTTCCAGGTCGGCTTGGGCGCCCTGCCCTCGCGGTAGGCGCGGACCAGGTCGGGGTAGAGATCGCGGTACGAGCCGTCAGGCTGGCGATGCTCGAACTTGAGATAGAAGGCCATGTGGTTGATGCCGGCCGAGCGGTAGCGAATCTCGGAATAGGGAATCTCGAGATCGTGGGCCAGTTCCATGGCGGTGCCCTGCACCGAGTGGCAGAGCCCGACCTGCTTGATGGTCGGGTATTTCTCCGCGATGGCCCAGGTGTTGATGGCCATCGGGTTGACGTATTGCAGCATCACCGCCTCGGGGGCGACTTCCAGCATGTCCTCGCAGATCGACCACAGATGCGGCACGGTGCGCAGGCCGCGCATGATGCCGCCGACCCCGAGGGTGTCGGCGATGGTCTGGCGCAGGTTGTACTTCTTGGGCACCTCGAAATCGACCACGGTCGAGGGCTCGTAGCCGCCGATCTGGAAGCAGACGACGACGAAGTTGGTGCCATCGAGCGCTTCGCGCTGGTTCGAGAAGGTCTTCACGGTGGCAGGAACGCCGAGGGTGTTCACCAGCTTGCCCGCAATGATGGCGCTCTCTTCGAGGCGTTGCGGGTTGATGTCCATCAGGCGGATTTCAGCGCCGATCAGTGCCTCGCGCTGCAGGATGTCGCCGACGATGTTCTTCATGAACACGGACGAGCCGGCGCCGATGAAGGTGATCTTGGGGTTGGCCATGGGGTGTCTCCGTAGGTAGCGGTCGGGCCGGCTAGGCCGCGATTTCGAAGGCGGCTCGCACGAGCCGCGATGTGTATTCGGTCTTGGGGTTCTCCAGAACCTCGCTGACCGGCCCTTGTTCGACGATCTTGCCGTATTGCATGACCATCACCCGGTGGCACAGGGCTTTGACGACCTTGAGGTCGTGCGAGATGAACAGGTAGCTCAGGCCTTTCTCGGCCTGCAGCTTGCGCAGCAGTTCGATGATCTGGGCCTGCACCGAGAGGTCGAGCGCCGAAGTCGGCTCGTCCAGGAGAATGAACTCGGGCTCCAGCGCAATGGCTCGGGCTATGGCGAGGCGCTGGCGCTGGCCGCCCGACAACTCGTGCGGGAAGCGACTGAGAATGGTGTCGGGCAAGCCGGCGTCGCGCAGCGCCTGGCGAACGCGCTCCACCCGCTCGCGCGAATTGGCGCCGATGCCGTTGACGATCAGGCCCTCCTCGATGATCTGGCGCACGCTCATGCGCGGGTTCAGCGAGGCGAAGGGGTCCTGGAAAACGATCTGCATGCGCGAGCGCAGCGGCCGCATCTGCTGACGATCCTTGGTGTCGATGCGCTCACCATCGAACAGGATCTCACCGCCCTGGTTGCCGATGAGGCGGATCAAGGCCTGCCCGAACGTGGTCTTGCCGGAACCGGACTCGCCGACGAGGCCGAGCGTCTCGTGCTTCTTCAGGTTCAGCGACAGCTTGTCCACCGCGACCAGCTCGAAGAAATCGGGGCTGAAGAAGCCGCCGCGCTTCAGGGTGAAGGCGACTTTCACATCCTTGCCCTCGAGCACGGTCGGCGAGTCGCCGGCGATCGGAACAGCGGCGCCCTTGGGCTCGGAGGCAAGCAGGTGCCGGGTATAGCTGTGGCGCGGGTTGGCGAACAGCGCTTCGGTCGTGTTGTGCTCCTGCACCCTGCCGTTCTGCATGACATAGACGTAGTCGGAGAACTGTTTGACGATGGTCAGGTCATGGGTGATGAGGATCACCGCCATGCCGTATTTCGACTTCAGATCCTTGATCAGGTTGAGGATCTGGGCCTGCACGGTGACGTCGAGAGCGGTGGTCGGCTCGTCGGCGATCAGCACGTCGGGCCGGTTGGCGAGCGCCATGGCGATCATGACGCGCTGCCGCTGACCGCCCGACATCTGGTGCGGATACTGCCTAAGGCGCGCCGCCGGCTCGGGGATCTGCACATCCTCGAGCAGCTGCTGGGCCCGCTTCATCGCCTCGCCGCGACTGATCCGATTGTGCAGCTGCAGGATTTCGCAGAGCTGGGCGCCGACGGTGTAGATCGGGTTCAGCGAACTCATCGGCTCCTGGAAGATCATCGAGATGTCGTTGCCGCGGAGCTTGCGCATTCCGGCATCGGGGAGCTTCAGGATGTCCTTGTCGCCCAGCGTGATGCGGGACTTGCCGCTGATCGTCGCGCGCTTGGTGAGCAGCCGCATGACGGTGCGGGCGGTGACCGACTTGCCCGAACCGCTTTCGCCGACCAGCGCGATGGTCTCGCCCTTGTGGAGCTGGAACGAGACATCGCGAACGGCGTTGACGATGCCGCCCTCGACCTTGAAATCGACCGCGATATTGCGGGCGTCGAGGATCAGTTCGCGGCCGTGGCTGCCCAGGTCGTAACGTTCGGGCGGCGAGAGATCGTTGCTGTCGATAGTGCTCATCTCTTCACCTCAATAGGGGTCGATGGCGTCGCGGAGGCCGTCGCCAAGCGCATTGAAGGCGAAGACGGTGATCAGCACGAACACGACCGGGCTTAGAATCCAGGGATAGGAGCCGATCACCGAGAAGGTGCCGGTGTCCTGCAGCATCAGGCCCCAGGAGATCAGCGGCGGTTTCACCGCGAAGCCGAGATAGCCGAGGAAGCTCTCGAGCAGCACGACGCTCGGAATGGCGATGGTCACCGCGACGATCAGGTGGCTCGAGACGTTGGGCAGGATGTGCCTCAGAATGATACGCCAGTCGGACGAGCCGACCGCGATGGCAGCGCGCACATACTCGATGCGGGCGAGCGCCAGGGTCTTGGAGCGCACCTCCCGGGCCAGCTGGGCCCAGCCAAGCGCCGCCATGACGCCGATGACGAAGGCGATGAAGACGTTGGAGGGCGCCGTCACCGGGATCAAGGAGGTGAGCGCGAGGTAGAGCGGGAGCTGCGGGAACGCCAGCACGAGATCGACGAAGCGCTGCACCCAGGCATCGAGGCGGCCACCCAGATAGCCCGAGGCGATGCCGATCAAGGTGCCGAGTACCGTGGTGAGCGACACCACCGCCAGCGCGATGGTCAGCGAGATCTGCGAGCCGACGATGCCGCGCGAAAGGATGTCGCGGCCAAACTTGTCGGTGCCGAGGAAGTGGATCGGGCGGCCATCGACCGAACCGAAGAAATGGATGTCGGCGGGAATGATGCCGAGCAGGTTGTAACGGTGCCCCTTGACGAAGAATCCGAGCGCCGTGGGATTGGTCTTGTCCGGGCCGGTCATCGGCTGGAAGGTGACGGGATCGAACTCGCCGGTCTCGACGATCGGGTAGATATACGGGATCGGGCTGAAGCTGCCGTCGGGGGCGCTGAACTCGACATGGTCGGGCGGCGCAAAGCCGATCTCGGCCCGCTTGGGATCCATCGGGGCGAAGAAATCGCCGAAGATGGCCATGAGGATCAACGCGACCGTCAGCACGAGGCCGATCATTCCCATGGTGGAACGGCGGAACCGGCGCCAGACCAGCGTGGCATAGGTCTCGTTGCCATGGGCGAAGCGGCCGCCAACGATGGGCTGGCCATCCGCCGCAGGGTCGGCGGGCAGCAACTGGTGCTCGGCGGGGGTCGCGAGTTCGGCCGATTTGGCGACGCCGGTCTCTGCGGGGCTGAGGGTTGGCTTGTCGGCGATGGTGCTCATTCGCGGTTCTCCCCGCCAAGACGGACACGCGGATCGACCGCCGCAAGCAGCAGGTCGGCGATGATGTTGCCGATGATCAGCGTCGCGGCCAGCACCAGGACGAACGTGGCGGTGACATAGACGTCACCCACCGCCATGGAGCCGACGATGGCCGGGCCGACGGTGGCAAGGCCGAAGACGATGGCGACCTCGATTTCACCGGTGAGCATGTAGGGCAGCGCCACGCCCTGGTAGGCGATGAGCGGGTGCAGCGCGTTGGGTACGGCATGCCGCATGATCACGGCGCCTTCGGACAGGCCCTTGGCGCGGGCCGTCTCGACATATTGCGCGTTGAGCACATCGAGCAGGTTTCCCCGCATGACGCGCATGTTGTAGGCGAGCCCGCCGAAGGTGGCGATGAAGACCACAGGCCAGACATGGCTGACGAGATCGACGAACTTGTCCCAACTCCAGGGCGCGCCGCCATATCTCGACGAGAAGAAGCTGCCGATCTCCTGCACGTTCAGCTTGAAGGCCAAGATGTAGATGATGATCAGCGCCAGGAGGAAGCGCGGCACGGTCATGCCGAGGAAGGAGATGACGCCGAAGGCGGTATCGATCCAGCTATATTGTCGGGTGGCGGCGATGATCCCCATGCCGATGCCGATGACCGAGGCGAGAAAGTGACAGGTCAGCGCCAGCAGCACGGTGCGCGGCAGGCGCTCCGCCACCACGTCGCCGACGGGCTTGTTGTAGTACAGCGAGTGACCGAAATCGAAGCGGGTGACGATGCCCACCATCCAGTTGACGTACTGCACCGGCAGCGGCTCGTTGAGGCCGTTCTGCTCGCGATAGATCGCGGCCTGCTTCTCGGCTTCCTCGATGGTCGCTCCGCCCTGGTTGATCAGCATGGAGCGGATGTAGTCGCCGTAGTCGCCCGGAGGGGCCTGGATGATGGCGAAGGTCACGACGCTGAGAACCAGCAGGACCGGCAGGGCCGCCAGCACGCGCATCACCAGAAAACGCAGCAATTGCATATCGAAAATCTCCTCCGGTAGGTGGCAAGGGGACCAGGGCCCCCTTGCCCGGATTCCGTCAGGTCGGGATCAGAGTTTCACCGGCCCGGCAGAGCCCGGCTCACCCGGGAGGGTGTCGGGATGCAGTTCATAGCCCTGCTGCTTGTCGGCAGGCACGAACACGCGTTCACGGATGATGTTGTCCTCGGCCCAGTTGAACATGAAGATCGGGGCACCGGCCGGGATGTTGGCGAAGCGCTTGTTGATGATCAGCGCGCCCGGATACTGGGTCAGGCCGATACCAAACAGATTCTCGGTGTAGAGCTTCTGGTAGGTCTTCATCAGTTCGGTGCGCTTGGCGGCATCGTCGGTGGCGATGAACGCGTTGACGGTGTCGACCATCTCCTGTTCGAACGGCAGCAGATCCATGGTGCCGTCGGTGCCGGCGCGGTGCGAGTTGCTGATCTGCGGGCCGGTCGGAGCCAAGGCGACGGTGTTCTGCACCACCGCGATCAGTTCCGCGCCGTTACGCGCCACACGCCAGTCGAACTTGCCCGATTGCTCGGTTGCGTCGCGCTGGTTGCCGGTCAGGAAGTTGGCGATGACCCGAATCCCCAGCGGCTCCATCATGGCGATGACGCCTTCGGCGAGGTTCTTGTCGGTCTGGTAGTCGGCATTGGCGAGCAGCGTGATCTCAACGTCGGCCCCGCCGGCGGTACCAGCCGGGAAGTTGACGATGCCGTTGCCGTCAGTGTCCTTGAGACCCGCCTTTTCCAGCAGCGCCTTGGCGTCGTCGAGCGAGTACGGGTAGTACACGGTCGAGGCTTTGTCGTAGTAGGTCGTGCCGGCATAGAGGCCGCCCGGGTAGATGGCGGTGAACGGCCCCTTCACCAGGGCCTCGCCGAGACGCTGGCGATCCAGCGCATAGCTGATGGCCTTGCGGAAATCCGCGTTTCGGTTCAGTTCGCGGATCGCCTGGCCGCGAGCATCGGGCTCACCCCAGCCATTGCCGGAGAGGTTCGGATAGAGCGTGTAGCCGATGGTGCGGGCGCCGAACTGCAGACGGGCCGGGGCACTGGGATCGGCGGAGCGTTTCAGCGCCTCGACATAGCTTTCGGCCTGTTCGAGGTTGGAGAAATCGCCGGTGCCGGCCACAGCCTGCACGTCGCGGTCAGCCCAGGTCGAGAGCCGGTAGTGCACCTCGTTGAGGTAGGGCAGCTGGTTACCCGCGTCGTCGACCTTCCAGTAGTAGGGGTTGCGGCGCATCACCACGATGTCGTCCGGCCGATACTCGACCGGCACCCAGGCGCCCATCACTGGGATGTTCATGTACTCGGGCTTGATGGCGTTCTTGTACTGGTCGTAGGTGTTGGACGAGTATTTCGGGTGCAGCGGCTTGAAGATGTGCGCCGGGCCCGGACAGAACGTCCCGTAAGCCATCTGGTAGATGTACTGGCGGGGGAAGGCGTCCTTGAAGGTCCAGACGATGGTGTAGTCGTCCAGTGCCTCGAGCGTGGTGCCGACGCCGAACGTTTCAGGCGACGCCCCGTTGAGCGGCGACACGTTGGGATCGAGGACATTGTCCTGCCAGAAGAACATCACGTCGGCGGACGTGAAGGGCACGCCGTCCGACCACTTGGCGCCCTCGACCAGGTGCATGGTCAGCTTGTGACCATCCTCCGACCATTCCCAGCTCTTGGCGAGGTTCGGCATCGGCGCCAGTTCCTCGGCCTTGATCTCGAACAGCGGACCGGTACGGGTCAGGCACTCCATGGTGCCGATATCGATGCCGCCCCAGCCCTGCGACTGGCCGGCCATGTAGTTCCAGCCTTCAGGGCGGCCGCCGATGACGTGACGCATCACGTCGCCGTAGACGCCGATGCCGTCGGGCATGTTCGAAGCCTTGAAGACCAGCGGCTCCTTGGGCAGGCGGTCCTTGAGGGGCGGCAGCTTGCCGGCATCCTCGAAAGCCTTCACGAAGTCGGGCTCGTGGTACTCGGGCAGCGCCTTGTATTCATAAATGTCGGAAATACCGACGAAGTTCGGCGTGCCCTGGGCATCGAACTTCGGCGGATCGGGCGGCGTGGTGGGTGCGACCGTCTGGGCCTGAGCTGCAAGCAGCGACACGCCAAGCAGAAGGCTTGCCCCGCCAAGGGCAAATAGGTGTTTACGCATGTTTCCTCCCTAGGCTCGAGACCGGCGCAACACGCACCAGACGGTAGGCCTCCAACCCGCCGCCTCTTGTCCCAGCCTCAAAAGGGTAGACCTTGCCAACGGCGGGACAATCCCGTTATCTGAATGGGTATTTCCGGTTTTTAAAGATTGTCACAACCTGAGATGAATGAGCATCAGCACCATTTTTCGCCAGGCAAACCCCGTGAGAAAGCCACCGCGCCGGTGCCGCGTCCGGATCGGCGGTTCTACGCCCAGACCCAGGCCTTCGGCCGCTTCGGCATCCGCTGGTTCGATCCGCAGATCATGGCGGAGGAGCACTTCCACGGGCATATCGAACTGAACTGGCTGACGGCCGGCAGCATGGATTACGTCATCGACGGGCGGCCGCTGCGAATCCCACCTGGGCGGCTGGTGCTGTTCTGGGCCGGCATCCCGCACCAGACCACCGCCATCGACTATGGGCCGAACCACGAGAGCCGGCAGTGCAACGTCTACCTGCCGCTCGACAATTTCCTTCACATGCCCAACCTGGGGCAACTGACCGAGACGATGATGGGCGGCGGCGTGGTGATGCTGCCCCCCGAGACGATCGGCGCCGACACGCTGACGCGCTGGTATCAGGACTATCGCTCGGGCGATGCGGAGCGCACCGACATCCTCAAGGAGGAAATCGCGCTGATGCTGCGGCGGGCGGCGGTGACCGGCTGGGACGTACTGATGGAGCCATGGATCGAAAGTGTCGGCTCGACGACGCGGGCAGCCTCGCCGCTGCGCTATGTGGTGGCGATGATCCGCCACATCCTCGAGAACCTTTCCGAGCCGCTGCGCGCCGAGGACGTGGCCAAGGTGGTGGGCCTCCACCCCAACTATGCGCTGAACCTGTTTACCGAGGTGATGCGCGTGCCGATGCACAAGTTCGTGGTGCGCATGCGGCTGATCCGGGCGCGCTCGCTGCTGTTCGAGGGGAGCCTCAGCATCGAGAACGTGGCGTTCGAAAGCGGCTTCTCGGCACTGAGCCAGTTCTATGTGCAGTTCCGCAACGCCTACGGCCTGACCCCACGGCAGATGCGGGCGCACTATCTCAGGTGAGGCTCTTGCGCGCCGGTGGCTGATCGGCTGGACTCGCGCGTAGCACGTGCGAAGGCCCCCCTGCCCTGATGACCGACCCGATCCTGTTCACTCTTGCAGTGCTCACCCTGCTCGGCACCCCCGGGCCGACCAATACGCTGCTCGCGACATCCGGCGCCACGGTGGGGGTGCAGCGGTCGGCGCGGTTGCTGGTGGGCGAGTTGGCCGGCTACCTGATTGCGGTCGGTGCCATCCGGATCGTGCTGGGGCCAGTGATCCACAGCTATCCGCTGGCCGGTATCGCGCTCAAGGCGGCGGTGTCGCTGTACCTGGTCTGGACGGCGATCAAGCTCTGGCGCCGCAATGCCGGGCTGACGCAGAGACAGGCGGGCATCGGCATGCAGGCGGTGTTCGTCACGACGCTGCTCAACCCCAAGGCGCTGATCTTCTCGCTCAGCATCATCCCGAGCAACGGCCCGGAGATCGGCTGGTACGTGCTCGGCTTCGCGCTGCTGGTGCCGCTCGTGGGGTTCGCGTGGATACTGGTGGGCCGGGCAATCGGCGCAGCGGCCGGCGACAAGCATGCCGGCGCGGTGCGCAAGGTCGCCTCGGTGGCGCTGGTCGGCTTTGCCGGTGTGATCGCCGCTTCGGTGCTGGGCTAGGGTCAGCGCCGATCGTCTGACCGCCACACCGCCACGCGGGCGAGCATCAGAGTTCCAGCACGAACCTCGCCTCGAACCGCTCAGCCCCCCACCACATGGGAAAATTGGTGCCCCATTTGTTGTTGTGGAGGTTGAAGCGCAGGCCGGCCGAAAAGTCCGGCGGGTCGGGATTGAACGGCATGAACTTCGCCGCCGCGGGCGCGACCAGCGGGGTGTCCAGCGGCCGGAGCTCGACCCCATCGGTACGGACGGCAGCGACCGCCTGGAGCTGACCACCGCCCTTCCTGGCGATACGGTTGGCAGCGAGCCACTGGCCCATTTTCAGGAACTGCCAGTCATGCGTGCCGGCCGGCGTGAAGGTGACGAAGCTCGCCTCGGGCATCCGGTTGGCAGGCTTGTCGAGCAGTTCGACGGTGATCTCGAGGTGCCGGCTGTCGAGTGCCCTGAAGCGGTAGGCGATGCGTGATGGCGCACCCAGGGCCTGGTGTGCCGCGGTGTCGAGGGTTGCTACCCCGTCCACCAGTTTTGGCGCGAAACCGGCCGAGCGCGCCGTGGCGGCTCGATCGAGGCCGGGCTTGATGTGGTCGAGGATGGCCCACTCGGCGCGGTGCGTCAGGTAGGTATCCATGTGCGCCGCGACATCGGAGGCGTCGTAGCTCTCGTAACGATAGCCGAGCAGGCTGCCGTTCGCGCCATGCAGTTCGACCCCGGCGGGCGAGCGGATGAGGATCACGTCGCCGCTATTGGGGTCGGTTTCGACGAACCAGCCGGTGCCTTCGATCGCCGGGTCCTCGGCCGCTTCGGCGAGGGCCCGGTCGGTCGGGTCGAGTTCGGCGACGGCGGCATCGAGATAGGCCCGCTGTTCGTCCCACGAGGCCTCGGAATACGGGAAGCGGTAGTCGGCGGCCCGCGCCGCTTCAAAAGCCGGGCGGTCCCAGGCCTGGTCGTCGCGCAGGTACGACTTGATGTCGACGCCCCAGGTGTGTTCGGCGACCATGGTGAGACCACGGCCAAAGGCGAGGCGGCTCGGCGTCGGCGCCTCCTTGGCGAAGCCATCGTAGAGACGCTGCAGATGGAGGAACCGCTTGATCTTGTCCGGGTCGGTGCCGGCGCCATGGATCCAGTTGTCGCCCAGTTCCAGCTCGACCACCGGGAATTCGGCGCGGCGAGCCCAGAGGATTTCGCCATAGGCATCGAGAGTCGAGGCGACGATCTCGGTCCCCGGGTTATGCCCCTGCAGCTCGCGCCAGGCGTCGGCGGTCTGCGGGACGCTTTGCGGGCCCATATTGTCGTTGGTGTGGGCGAAGCCGAGGCCTTCGTCGAAGCCCTCGGGGAACGAGGTTTCACCGTAGGATTTCTGATACAGCACGACGACTTCGGCGCCGTCCGGGGCGCGCCAGCGGAAGACATCGGGAACATCGGGCGGCGGCGAGGCGGAATTGACGCCCAGGTGCAGGAACTTGACGCCGGCCTCGGCCAGCAGCGGCACGATGCCGATGGTGTGGCCGGGAACGTCGGTCATCTTCGAGGCGATGGTCTGCTTGCCGAAGCGCCGGTCCAGTTCCTGGCTGTAGCTCAACCCGGCGCGAAACACGGCCGGCGACATCAGTTCGGAATGGGTGGTGAAAGGCAGCGCGTGCCAGCGGATGAGGCCGCGATCGATGGCGCGCTCGAGCCGCTGCACCCGCTCCCTGCTCTGCGAGTTGAGATGATCCCAGATCAGCCAGGCGCCGGTGGTCCAGATGAATTTCGGCCGCTCGGGATCCTCGGCGAAAAAATGCTCGCCGGTGTCGATCGCCTGCGGGATGAAGCGCTCGTGATACTGGGCGCGGACTTTGCCGGCGTGGTCGGTGAAACCGATGTCGAGGTGGGTCTTGAAGACCAGATGGATCTTGCGGGTCATGGCTCTGATCAGCCCACGGTGCCGCGGACGACCAGGCGGGTCGACACGGTTTCGGTGAGCGAGGGTGAGGTGGGGTTCTTGAGGCGGCGGAGGATCAGGCGCAGCAGCGCCTGGGTGCGTTCGGCCAGGTCGAGCTTCACGGTGGTCAGGTTGTAGCTCTTCCAGTGCGACTGGTGGATGTCGTCGAAGCCGACGACCTTGACGTCCTGCGGTACGCGCAGGCCGAGTTCGGTGCGCAGCGCATCGATGGCGCCGAACGCGCCGACATCGTTGGCGGCAAAGATGGCGTCCACCGGCTCGCCGAGGCGGAACTGGTTCAGCGTCTCGCGATAGGCCGTGTCGTACATGTAATCGCCCTGGATGCGGAGCGGCGGCGGCAGTCCGCGCTCGGCAATCACCTTGCGCACCATACGCTCGCGCGACTGGGTGGCGAGCGAGTTGCTCTTGCCGGCGAGAAAGGCGAAGCGGCGGGCCCCATATCCCTGCATCAGCGCCACGGCCTGCTCGATGCCCTCGCGCTGCATGACGTCGAGCCGATCAAACAGCGGCGCCGCCTCCGCCTCGGCTGCTTCCTCGTCGGGGTAGCCGATATAGATCGGCACGGCGCGATCGAGCACGCGGGCCAGCGTGGTGGGGCGCACGTTCTCGGCATAGGCGATCACCGAATCCGGATTGAACCCCTTCATGTAGGTGAGCAGCGTCTCATCGAGCGACAGGTCATCGCGGGTGCGGAACAGCAGCGTCGCAAAACCCTCCGCCTGCAACGCCGTGGTCATGGCGTCGAGCTCCTGGCTTTCCCACGGCCCGGAAACATCGGGCACGATGATGCCCACCAGGTGCGAGCGGCCGGTGACCATCGAGCGGGCGGCCATATCCGGGGTGTAGTTGAGTTCCTGCGCCACCTTCAGGATCAGGTCGCGTTTTTCCGGCTTGATCGAGGCATGTGGGTTGAAGGCACGGCTGACCGCAACGCGCGAAACGTTGGCGGTGCGGGCCACCATATCGGCGGTGGCGCGGCTGCGATTGCGGGTGGCCGGATCGCTCAAAAAGGTCTGCCTTGCTGCCCTAGATTGAAATCGTGTGCAAAACTGTTCTGCCGGTTCGCTTCAGGCGATGTCAAGCCGATCCGTCACCCGATCAGGCTAAACCACTGATGTTGCGAAACAATGACTGACGGCACGGAGAATAGAACAAACGTTCTACACAGTCGTCATATCGCTGTCATTCGCAACGGGCATTCTACGCCTTGACGATGAATGAAAGCGTGTTCATTCTGAGGTCGTGAGCTGCGGCGGGGAGGAATGACCGTCGCTATCGCCAATTCGGCGCCCCAAAAAGCGGCGCCACCACGGGAGGAATTTCGCGATGAGCAATCGCCTGCGCGCCCTGTATCTGGGGCTTGCAACTGCCACTACCATGATCACGCCCGCCTTCGCGGTCGACCTGACGGTAATCTGCCGCTGCGTCGTGGGCGGCGTGAACAGCGAGACGGCCACCTGGATCAAGGAAAGCGTGATCCCGGGCTTCACCGCGGCCATGAAGGCCGAGGGCAAGGACGTCACCGTGTCGCTGAACGAGTTCGGCGGCAAGGACGAGCAGATGACCCAGCAGCTGGCGCTCGATTTCTCGACCGGCGCCGGCGCCGATGTCGCGGCCTTCGACGGCTTCCTGATCCCCTCTTTCGTCGAAGGCGGGCTGTTGAAGCCGCTCGACGAAGTGGCGGGCCCGGCGGTGGACAGCTGGGAAGGCTGGAGCCACATCTCGGACGGCGCCAAGTCGCTGATGAGCTACGGTGGCAAGGCCTACGGCCTGGCGCTCGGCACCGACGTGCGCGCCATCTTCGTGCGCAAGGAACTGCTGAAGTCGGCGGGCCTCGACCCCGATAGCTTCCAGCCCAAGTCGTGGGCCGAGCTGCTCGATGCGGCCCGCGCCATCAAGAAGGCAAACCCGGATTCGTTCCCGCTGCAGCTCAATGCCGGCGTGAACATGGGTGAAGCCACCACCATGCAGGGCTACTACATGGCGATCCTCGGGACGGGCGAAAGCGTCGTCGACGAGAACGGCAAGTATATCGTTTCGAGCCAGGGCATCCTCGATACCCTCAACCTCTACAAGACCATCTATGTGGACGAGCAGCTGGGCGACCAGCGGGCACAGCTCCTCGGCGATGGCCGCAACCGCACCTTCACCAATTTCCGCGACGGCAAGACGGCGCTGCTCGTCGAGGGCGACTGGTTCTTCAACTCGGTGATGGCGCCGGGCGCCGAATTCGGGCTCGATAACCGCGACGCGGAAGTCACCTGGGCCTCGATGCCGGCGCAGGAGCCGGGCAAGGGCTATCGCGGGCAGGACTATGTGACGGTTTCGGGCGGCACGGGCTTCGTGCTCAACCCCGCCACCAAGAACCCGGCCGAAGCCTGGGCGCTCCTGAGCTACATGAACAGCCAGCAGTCGCTGACCGCGTTCCAGGGCTATCGTGAGGCCCGCCGCATCCGCGACGACGTGGCGACGCCGAACAATGTCTACCTGCAGAAGACGCAGGAGAGCCTGCTACCGCTGACCACCGCGCGCCCGAACGACCCCAACTACAACAAGGTCTCCGCCGAAATTCAGCGCATGACCGAAAGCGTGGTCTCGGGTGAAGCCAGCCCGGCAGACGCGATGGCCGCCTACAAGGCGGCGGTGATCGCCATCGTCGGCGAAGCCAACACGGTCTCGAAGCTCTAGCTTCGCAACATGTCCTCCCACGCCCGGCCCTCCCTGAGCCGGGCGCTCCCTGGGAACGCCTCCCCGGCACCCTGTCTGCGGCCGGGGAGGTTCCTTTTTTCGATTGGGGTTTGTCACATTGTTGTCTTCTGAAGCATTGCGGCGCCGCACCCCCCTCCCAGCCTCCCCCACAAGGGGGGAGGTGCTGGCCGGTGGGTTTGGCGCACAGGGTGACACACGCTCGATCCACACCTCCCCCCTTGTGGGGGAGGCTGGGAGGGGGGCGGCCATCCGCACCGGCCTATCCGCATGACCAAAAAGAAGAACTTCTCGCTCCTGTCGCACCGTGCCGGCGCGGCGTTCCTGGCGCCTGCGGCGGCGCTGGTCGGCGTCTTCGTGCTGCTGCCGTTCTTCTGGGTGATCGTCGTTTCGTTCACCAACCGGACGCTGCTCGGCAAGACCGCGCTCAACCCGGAATTTGTCGGGCTCGCGAACTACTTCCAGCTGTTCGACCCGGCGACCTTCTTCACCCGCGGGCAGTTCGGCTTTTCGTTGATCCTCACCACGCAATTCGTGCTGCTGTCGGCGCTGGTCGGGCAGGCGCTGCTCGGGCTGCTGCTGGCCTGGCTGATGCAGACCATCCCCCCTGCCCTCAAGCGGATCGTCGAGACTGCGGTGATTGCGGCCTGGATCCTGCCCGAAGTGGTGATCGGCTTCGCCTGGTTCGCCTTCCTCGACTACGACAACGGCACGCTGAACATGATCCTGAGGGGACTTGGCCTGCCGGCGGGAGATTTCCTGCTGCAGCAGCCGTTCTGGGTGATCGTGATCTTCAACACCTGGCGCGGCGCGGCGTTCTCGATGATGCTGTTCAACTCGGCCTTCGCCTCGATCCCGCCGAGCTACTTCCAGGCGGCGGACGTCGCCGGCGCCTCGAGCTGGCAGAAGTTCCGCGATATCGGGTTGCCGCTGATCCGCGGGCACGTGGTCACCGACCTGATCCTCATCACCATGTGGACGTTCAACGTGTTCACGCCGTTCATCCTGACCAATGGCGGGCCGAGCTACCGCACGGAACTGCTGTCGATCTACAATTACCGCATCGCCTTCCGGGAGTTCGACTTCGGCAAGGGCGCGGCGGTGGGGGTGATCATCATGCTGATCAACCTGGTGTTCGCGCTGATCTACCTGTCGTTCGGGCGCAAGAAAGCCAAGGCGGTGGAAGAATGAGGCTGAGCTTTCCGCAACTGCTCGCCCGGATCGGCTTTTCAGCGCTGGCCGCCATCATCGGCATCTTGTTCGCGCTGCCGCTGATCTGGTTCATCTTCGCGCCGTTCAACGCGCGGGCCGAGCTTGGTATCGCCATTCCCGACCCGTGGACGCTGCAGAATTTCGTGACGGTGTTCGGCAACGGCTTCGCCATGCGCGGGCTGCTGAACAGCCTGATCCAGAGCGTCGGCGGGGTAATCCTCGTCGCTGCGGCGGCGACGCTCGCAGCCTATGCGCTGTCCCGCTCGTCGATCCCCGGCAAGGGAATGATCACCTATGTGCTGCTGCTGTTCTCGTCGGTGGTGTCGGGCACGGCGGCGATGGTGCCGATCTTCCTGATCGTCTCGTCGGTCGGGCTGATGGACACCCATATCGCGGTGATCCTGGTGTTCGCCGGCGGGCTGTTGCCGACGGCAATGTTCATCCTCCGCGACTTCATCGACGGCATTCCCAAAACCTACGAGGAAAGCGCCATGGTCGCCGGCGCCTCGCCGGTACAGGCGTTCTTCGACGTGGCGCTGCCGGTGATCCGGCCGGGCATCGTGGTCGTGGTGGTGTGGGCGTTCGTCAACATCTGGGGCTCGTTCCTGATCCCCTTCATCCTGCTCCGCTCCGATGACCTGATGCCGTCGTCGGTGGCCATCTACTCGTTCTACTCGGAGGCGGGGACGCCGATCGTGACGCTGCTCGCAGCGTACTCGCTGATCTACTCCCTGCCCGTCGTCGCCCTCTATCTCTTCGTCAGCTGGAAGTTCGGCTTCCGCTTCTTCGGTGGAATCAAAGCGTAATGGCCTCGGTCGAATTCCAGAACGTCACCAAGAGTTTCGGCACCTTCAACGCCGTCTCGGACATCAGCTTCAAGGTCGCGGACGGCGAGTTCATCTGCCTCCTCGGCCCGTCGGGCTGCGGCAAGACCACCAGCCTGAGGATGATCGCCGGGCTCGAAACCCCGACATCGGGCAAGATCATGATCGGGCCCGATGACGTGACGCACCTGCACCCCAAGGATCGGCAGATCTCGATGGTGTTCCAGGACTATGCGCTCTACCCGCACATGAACCTCGCCGACAACATCGCCTATCCGCTGAAGGTGCGGGGCGAGAGTGTCGAGAAGCGCCACAAGCGGGCCAAGGAAGTGGCCGACGTGCTGAAGATCGGCGACTTGCTGAACCGGCTGCCGAGTCAGATCTCGGGCGGGCAGCAGCAGCGCACCTCGCTGGCGCGAGCGCTGGTCTATCCGAGCCGGGTCTACCTGTTCGACGAGCCGCTCTCCAACCTCGACGCCAAGCTTCGCCTCGAGGCGCGCGGCTTCCTCAACCACCTGCAGCGCGACATGGGGATGACGGCGGTCTACGTGACGCACGACCAGGCGGAAGCTATGGCGCTGGCCACCCGGATCGCGGTGATGGATCGCGGCCGGATCGTGCAGTTTGCCCCACCGATCGAGATCTACCGCCGGCCGGCAACGACGTTTGTCGCCAATTTCGTCGGCAACCCGCCGATGAACATGATCCCCGTCGAAGGCACGATCGAGGGCGATCGGCTGCAACTGCGCGCCCATGGCGTGCTGGTGCGGGACCTGCCGATCTCCTCGGGGATCAAGGCGGCCCTCGGCAAGGGCGCCGGGCTGACGCTGGGGGTGCGGCCCGAGCACCTCAGCATGGGGACCATCAACGACGTCAACATGGTCAGCGGCAAGCTGTTCGCCAACGAGAACATGGGCCCGGAAAAGCTCGTGACCTTCGAGCGCCAGGACGGCGGCCGGGTGACGGCGCGGATATTCACCGACGACGCGGTGGAGACGACGGAGAATGTGGCGTTCACGTTTGATGGCGCGCACGCCACGCTGTTCGACGCGGAAGGCAAGCGGATTCCGGCGGATGGGGAGATGCCGCTGTGAGGGTGCTGACTGAGACGGAAGGCCCCCTCCCGGCCTCCCCCATGAAGGGGGAGGTGAAGAGTCGAGGCTGTGGCTCGATCGTGCCAACGGCTGGATGCGGCACCTCCCCCTTCATGGGGGAGGATGGGAGGGGGCCGTCTGCTGCTGGCTTCGCATTACCATGACCCAGATCGTCAAAGCCCATGTCACCCGCGCCGACCAGGCCAAGAACCCCTATTTCTATATCCCCGTCACCGTCCCCGAGGGCACGACGCGGATCGATGTGACGCTGGCCTATCCCAAGGCTGATGACTGCGTGATCGACCTCGGGATGTTCGACCCTGCCATGACCGCCTACCCGTCCGAGGGCGGGTTCCGGGGCTGGTCCGGCGGGTTCCGCGATCGCTTCTATGTCGCCACCGACAGCGCCACGCCGGGCTACATCCATGGGCCGATGCCGGCAGGCGAATGGAACGTCATCCTCGGGCTCTACAAGGTGCCGGCCGATGGCGCCGAAGTGACGGTGACCGTCGATCTCGACAGCAGTGAGCGCCCGACCAACCCGCAACCGGAGCGGACCTTGCCGGTGCGCGCCGGCGCCGGATGGTATCGGGGCGACCTCCACTGCCATACCTTCCACTCCGATGCGGCCGGCTCCCCCGAGACGCTGCACAAGGCAGCCGTGCAGGCCGGGCTCGATTTCCTCGCCATCGCCGACCACAACACCATCACGCAGCGGCGCTATTTCCATCCGGCCTCGTCGCCGGACCTGGTGTTCGTACGCGGCATGGAGGTGACCACCGCCGTCGGGCACGCCAATGTCTACGGGGTCGACGAGTGGATCGACTTCCGCATGACCAAGCCGTCGGACGCGCATGTGCTGGCGGAGATGGTCCACCGCAAGGGCGGCCTCCTGTCGATCAACCACGACAAGCCGACCATCCCCTGGGACTACGAGTTTCCGGCCGCCGATTGCCAGGAGGTCTGGCAATCGACCTGGATGGCCTGGAACTGGGTGTCGCTGGCGCGCTGGCAGGAACGGCTGGCCTCGGGCTTGCGGATCTCAGCCATCGGCGGCAGCGATTTCCACCAGCCGGCGAAGCTGCAGCCGGAGGGGCCGCTGGTGCTGGCGCGACCGACCACGGTGCTGTGGCTGCCGGAGCTGAGTGAGGACGCCGTCCTCGCGGCAATGAAGGCCGGTCGAGGCTATGTCACGGAGGGGCCCAAGGGCCCGCATCTCGAGATCGGCATCGGCGATGCGCCGATGGGCTCGGCGGTGCAGCGCAAGCCGCTGCTCAGGGCCCGCGCCAGGGTGCGCAGTGCAAGGGGCGACCTGCTGCACTGGATCGACGCTTCCGGTGTGGTTGGTGAGCAGGAAATCCTCTCCGGCGACTGGGAGGGCGAGATCGCGCTGCTCGAGGGCACACAGGGCTTCATCCGCGCCGAGATCGTCGCCAAGGCCAGCCGGCCGTGGCTGGTGGAGGAATTCACCAAGGCGGCGAGCGAGCGCGGCGAACTGCCGTGGCAACTCAAGGGCTCGCACCTCGTGGACGAGCCGATCCGGCGCGCCATTTCCAACCCAATCTACATCGATCAGGACTAGCTCATGTTTATCGGCAATGCCCCGTGTTCCTGGGGCATCAACTATCCCACCGGCAATGCCTATACGTGGCAGGAATATCTCGATCAGGTGGCGGCGTCGGGCTATCGCGGCACCGAACTCGGGCCGTTCGGCTTCCTGCCCAAGGACAAGGCGGTGCTGGGGCCGGAACTCGAAAGGCGCGGGCTGACGCTGATCGGCGCAACACACGTGCATACTTTCGGTGACCGGACTTCGGCGCCGCTGCTCATGGCGACGCTGCGTGAACTGGCGCCACTGCTCAAGGACCTCGGCGCCAGACACCTCGTCATCATGGACGAGAGCAACTGGTACCCCGAGGGGCAGGAAGGCGTGCTCGACCGCGACGGCTGGAACGGGCTTACCGCCACGGTGCGCGAGGCGCAGGCAGTGATCGAAGGCGAGTTCGGGCTGAAGGCCAGCTTCCATCCGCATATCGGCACAGCCGTGGAGTTCGAGCGGCAGATCGACCGGTTGCTCGAGGAAACCGAGATCGACCTCTGCTTCGACACCGGACACCACGCCTTCTGGGGCCAGGACCCACTCGCCTACATGGAGAAGGTGTGGGGGCGGATCGCCTACATGCATTTGAAGAATGTCGATGCGGCGGTGCGCCAGCTGGTGCTCGACGGCAAGCTCTCGGTGGCGGCGTCTTATGGGGCCGGGGTGATGGCGCCCCTGCCCGATGGCGCCGTCGATATCCAGGCGGTGATGCGCTTCCTCGACGCCAGGGGTTTTGATGGCCCGATCGTCGTCGAACAGGATATTGCCGAGAACGCGGCAGAGACGCCGCTGCAGCTGGCCAAGCGCAACTACGTGTACATGCAGGCGATCGCGTGATGGCAAAGCTCAGAGTTGGCCTGATCGGCCTTGGTGAAGTTGCGCAGTTGATGCACCTGCCGCTGCTGGCTGACGACCCGCGCTTCGAGATCGCGGCGGTGACCGATGTGTCGCCCAGTCTCGTGGCGCATGTGGCGGAGCGCTACGGGGTGAAGAACCGGCATGCAACGGCGGAGGCGCTGATCGCCGATCCGACGATCGACGCGGTGTTCATCCTGACGCCGGATTTCCTCCATGCGCCGCTGCTCGAAAAATCCATCCGCGCCGGCAAGCATGTGTTCATCGAGAAGCCGGCGGCGCTCACGGCCGCCGAGCTGAAGCCGCTGCTGGAGCTCGAGAGGACCAACCCCAGGACGGTGTTCGTCGGCTATATGCGGCGGTTCGCGCCGGCCTTCACGGCGCTCAAGCAGAGGTTGCCGCCGCGCGAGGAGATCCGGCATGTGCGGATCCGCGACCTGATCCGTGAAAGCCAGTTCTTCGTCGACCAATCGCGCAACATCTTCCGCCCGACCGACGTGCCGGCCGAAGCGATCGCCGATGGCCGGACGCAGACCCAGGCGCTGTTGAAATCGGTGATGGGCGAGGCGCGGCCGGACCAGTTGCGCGCCTACCAGGTGCTGACAGGACTTTCCTCGCACAGCTTTTCTGCGATGCGCGAACTTTTCGGCGCGCCGCACGCGGTTGCCGCGGCGCGACAGCATCGCGGCGAGAACGTGCTCGTCATGTTCGACTATGGCACGTTCACGGCGCTCTACGAGGCGGTGATCCACGATGTCGCGCGCTTCGATGCCGGCATCGAAGTGCTGACGTTGAACCAGCATTTCAAGATCAACTACGACACCCCGTATGTGCGAAACCTGCCGACCCGACTGGAGATCACCACCTCCGATCTCCACTCGACCGGCACCGAGATCATCGGGCCATTCTACGAGGATGCTTTCCGAGTCGAACTGGGTGCGTTCCACCATGCTGTGACGACTGGAGAAAAGCCCAAGACGTTGCTGACGGACTCTCTCACCGACCTCGAACTGTTCGCCGAAGTCGGGCGGCATTTCTTGTCGCAAAACTGACGTCATCAACACGCTGAAAGCCCCGGAAACCGGGGCTTTCGCACTGTCATCCTGCTGTCATCGGAGTGCGGTTTAAGCGGCAAGAACAGGTGCGCGGAATAAATCAGGCGCGCGCTGTCACAATGGAATTTCCGTTCCATTTTTCGCTTGCCAGCGGGCCAGCCGAGATTAGTCTGGTCCTCACGGTCGGCGTCAGATTGACCTGCCGCGGGATGGCCCGCAGGCGAACCAGGGAGACAACGATGAAACGTCGTGCGTTTATGCTTTCGGTCGGTGGCGCTGCTGCCGGCATGGTGCTGCTGCCGCGGATGGCTTTCGCCGAAGCCGGCAAGATCGACTGGTACACCAGCTCGGACCAGAACATCCTCGACTTCTGGACCAACGTGGTGAAGCCGAAGTTCGAGGCCGCCAATGCGGGTGTCACCCTCAACCTCGTCGACGGCGGCGACTCGGCCGGCGTGCAGGCCATTGCCGAACGCGCCGTGGCCGCGATGCAGACCAACACCGACCCGCAGGCCGACATGGCCGAAGGCTTTGACACGCGGCTGCCCAAGGGCGGCATCGAGGCCGGGCTCTGGGTCGATTTCAGCAAGGCCAACCTGTCGAACTATTCGAAGATCAACCCGCTGGCGTTCGACGTTCCGACCAGCCTGCCCTACCGTGGCAGCCAGGTGCTGCTCGCCTACGACACCACCAAGCTCGCGGCGGCCGACGCGCCCAAGACCTGGGAAGCCCTCGTCGCCTGGATCAAGGCGAACCCCGGCCAGTTCGTCTATAACCGCCCTGACAAGGGTGGCTCGGGCGGCAACTTCGTGCGCCGCGCCATCTGGGAAGCGAACGGCAAGGATCCCAGCAAGTTCACCGTCGACAATTTCGGTGCGTTCGGCGCCGAGGCGTTGCCGCCGGCCTGGGAGATGCTGAAGGATCTGGCGCCGTCGCTGATGGACAAGGGCGCCTACACCTCGGGCAACACCCAGTCGATCCAGTTGCTGTCGCAGGGCGCGGTCACCATGATCCCGGCCTGGTCCGACCAGGCGCTGCAGGCGATCTCGACGGGCGTGCTGCCCGAAACCACCGGCCTCGTGCAGCTCACCGACCTGGCGCTTGCGGGCGGCTTCACCAAGATCGGCGTGTTCAGCAACGGCGTGAACAAGGATGCAGCGCTGAAGCTCGCGGACTTCGTGCTGAGCGAGGAAATCCAGTCGGCGGTGATCACCGAACTCGGCGGCTTCCCCGGCGTGTCGTGGGACAATGTGAGCAAGGAGCTCCGCGAGAAGTACGCCGACGTCATTCCCGCCACCATCCCGGTCTTTCCGGGCGGCGAATGGGAAAAGGCGATCAACGACGGCTGGTACCGCGAAGTCGCGCCGAACGTGGACCGCGCTGCGTGAGCCTGACGCCTGCAACCGACATTGTCGGAACCAAAAAGAGCGGGAGGCCGATCGGCCTCCTGCTCGTCGCCGCTCCGGTTCTGCTGGTCGCCTGGATGATCATCTGGCCGATCATTTCGGCCATCGGACGCACCATCTGGCTGCCCGATGAGGGCGGCGCCGAGCGCTTCTCGCTCGAGACCTACAGGTTCTTTTTCACCGACCAGTACAGCCTCAACAACCTGAGCGTGACGCTGTGGACGACAGGCGTCTGCGCCCTGCTGCTGGTGCTGATCTGCCTGCCGATCGCGCTCTACCTGCGTTTCGCAAAGGGCCGCCTCGCCGCCTATGTGCAGGGCCTCGCGATCTTTCCGATGTTCGTGCCCTCGATCATCCTGAGCTATGCCGTCATCCGCGTCCTCGGTCCCAACGGCACGGTGGACCTCCTGCTCAATTCGGTCGGACTGCCGCATATCCGCTCGCCCTACCTGACGCCGTGGGGCCCGGTGATCGGACTGGTGTGGGACAATATCCCGCTCACCGTGCTGATCCTCCTGTCGGGGCTGGGCAATGTCTCCAACCAATCGATCGAGGCAGCACGCGATGTCGGCGCCGGGCGGCTGGCGCTGCTCTGGCACATCATCCTGCCGCGCATTTCCAATTCGATCCTCGTGGCGGTGAGCTTCACCGTGCTCGGGATTTTCTCCGCCTTCACCCTGCCCTACGTGCTGGGCCCGGCCGCGCCGGAGATGATGGGGCCGTTCATGCAACGCACCTTCCGCGACCTGAACGATCCGACCAGCGCCATCACCCAGGCGGTGATCACCTTCTGCTTCTGCATCGTGTTCGGACTGTTCTACGTCCGCTCCGTCGCCAAGAACCGGACGACGTAAGATGGCGCGCGCACTCGTGGAAAAACGCATCGACTGGACCGGCATCTTCTTTGCCGTGGCGCTGACCATCGTCATCGTGTTCCCGCTGCTGGTGGTGGGAACCTGGGCCTTCACCAATGTGTGGCGCTATCCCTCGGTGATCCCGCAGGAGTTCGGGCTGAAGTTCTGGCAGCAGACGCTGGCGCGGGCCGATGTCTGGAGCGCCATCACCATGAGTCTCAGCCTCGCCACGGTGGTGACGCTGCTCTCGGCCATCATCTGCCTGCCGGCGGCCTATGCCTTTGCGCGGATGGATTTTCCGGGGCGGAACATCCTGTTCTTCTCCTTTCTCGCCGGACATGCCTTTCCGAAGTTCGGCCTGCTCGTCGCCATCGCCGGCATTTTCCTGAGCCTCAACCTGATCGGCACGTTCTGGGGCGTGGTGCTGATCCAGTTGGTCGGCACGCTGCTGTTCATGATCTGGATCCCGGTGGCGGCGTTCCAGTCGGTGGACCGGCGGATGGAAGAGGCGGCGCGCGATGTCGGCGCCGGGCCGTTCCGGGTATTCTGGTCGATCACCCTGCCCCAGGCCGGACCGACCATCGCGGCGGCGGTGCTCCTCAGCTTCGTCGGCACGTTCTACGAAACCGAAGGCGCCTGGCTGATCGGCGCCCCGCAGATCCGCACCCTGCCGGTGCTGATGATCAGTTTCATCAACAACCAGCCAGTGATCCAGTACGGCGCGGTGCTGTCCGTGCTGCTCTGGGTGCCGAGCTTCATCGCGCTCTTGTTCGCGCGCCGCGTCATCAGTTCGGGCAGTTTTGCCAAGGGCTTTGGCGGATAGGAACCAGTTATGTCCGTGCTCGATATCAAGAACGTCACCAAGAGCTTCTCGACCACCAAGGCGGTCGACGATTTCACGCTGAGCGTGGGAGATGGCGAACTGGTGTGCCTGCTGGGCCCCTCGGGCTCGGGCAAGTCGACGCTGCTGCGGATGATCGGCGGCTTCGAGACGCCGACATCGGGCCATGTGGCGATCGACGGCGAAGACGTGACGCGGGTGCCGCCCGAGAAGCGGCCGACGGGCATGGTGTTCCAGAGCCATGCGCTGTGGACACACATGAACGTGTTCAAGAACCTGGCGTTCGGGCTGAAGCTGCGCCGCCTGCCCGAGGCCGAGATCAAGCGCAAGGTCGAGGCGGTGCTGGAACTGGTCGGGCTCGGCGGCTTCGGCCACCGCGCCACCAATCAGTTGTCGGGCGGCCAGCAGCAGCGCGTGGCGCTGGCCCGCTCGCTGGTACTTGAGCCGAAGATCCTGCTGCTCGACGAGCCCTTCGCGAGTCTGGACCAGCACTTGCGCGAACGCCTTCGCGAGGAGGTTCGGGACATCCAGCAGCGCTTGAAGATCACCACCCTGTTCGTGACGCATGGGCAGGACGAAGCGCTGGCGCTCGCCGACCGCATCGTGGTGATGCGTGACGGCCGGACGGAGCAGGCCGACCGCCCGGACGTGGTCTATCGCGAGCCGGCAACGCCGTTTGTCGCGGGCTTCATCGGCACGATGAACCTGGTGGACGGCACGGTGGCCAACGGCACCTTCACCCATTCGGGTTTTACGGTGCCATTGCCCGCCGGCGATGGCGCCGCGACGCTCGCGGTGCGGCCCGAGGCGCTGGAGATCGTTTCGGCCACTGGTGCCGGCATGGCCAAGATCCACCGCGTCACCGATTACGGTACGCACGCCATCGTCGACATCGAACTGCCCGATGGCACACGGCTCAAGTCGATGACCAGCGAGGCGCGCGACTGGTCGCACGGCCAGCCGATCGACCTGAGGCCGAAAGCTTTTGCGGCCTATCGCGACAACGCGGCGATCCACCGGAGCAACTGACAGATATGGCCGACGCGCTCTCGGTGACCCGCGCGGGTCATCGCACGTTTCTCAAGTGGCACCGTGGCCGGCGAACCGGCTCCGACCCGGTGTTCACCGGCCGGCGGATCATCGAGGGAATGCAACTGGGCGCTAGCGTCGAAGTCGACCTGGTGATCCATGCCGATAACGGCATGGCCGTGCTGCACAACCTGTCGCTCGAGCGCGAGACCACCGGCAGCGGGCTGGTGCGTGAGACCTCGGCGGAAACGCTGCGTGGGCTGCACCTCAGGGACAATGACGGGCAGCCGATCGACGACAAGGTGATGCTGCTCGAGGATCTCGCGGCGCTGATCGCGCGCGATGGGGCGCATCCGGACGGCCTGCTGCAGCTCGACTACAAGGAGGACGCGGCGGCGCTCAACCCCCAGGTGATCGCCAATTTCGCCACGGCGCTGAAACCGGTGGCGCGGCACTTCATCCTGTCGTCCGGCGACGCCGAGGCCGTGCGGGTGCTGACGGACGCCACCCCGGGGCTGAGGATAGGTTACGATCCCTGCCACAAGGGTGCGCTGGAGCGGCTGATGAAGACGCGCGACTACGCCGCCTTCGTCGCCGATGCCGTGGCCGCTTCGCCGAAATCGGAACTGGACTATCTCGAGTACCGGCTGGTGCTGGAAGCGGACCGCGATGGGTTCGACATCATCGGCGCATTCCACGCGCATGGACGCCGGATCGATGCCTATACGGTGCGGCGCGCCGATGACGACGGCATGGCGGTGATCGGGCGACTGCTCGAGCTGAAGGTGGACCAGATCACGACGGATGATCCCGAGGGTGTGGCGGCGGCGCTGGACTAGCGCACCGCTCTCGGGGGAGAACTGAATTTCTTGGGCTTAGCTTCTTGGCTAAGCCCAAGAAATTCCAAGAGGGGACGTGGAGGGCACGGTGGCGCAAACCTCCCCCCTCTTGCCGAGAGGCCGGTGTTCGCCTCACACCACCCCCTTCGGCTCCTTCTTCGGCACGTCCTTCAGCTTGTCGATCAGATAGGTATGAGTCGCCTTGTTGGCGACGATCATTGCGCCGGTCTGCTCGTAATATTCGGGTCCCCTGCCCCACCAATCGGTGACGATGCCGCCGGCTTCCTGGACGAACAGGATACCGGCTGCCGTGTCGGTGAAGCCGGTCTCCTCGTAATAACCGGTGAGCCGACCCATCGCGACATAGGCGCAGGAATTGGCGGCGCTGCCGACGATGCGCACCGCGCCGACCGGCGCGCGGATGGCATCGAGGCGTTCATATGAACCGGGATAGAGGGAAAGGCCCGGCGTCGGCAGCCCGGTGCCGATGTTCATCAGGCCGATATCGGTCTGCTCCGAAACCGCCAACCGCTCGCCGTTGAGGAAGCTGCCCTCTCCGACAATGGCGGTGAACATCTCGTCAGCGGGCGGGTTGTAGAGCACGCCGATCACCGTCTCGTTGCCCCGGCGCAGCGCCAGCGAGATGGTGTAGTGCATGCCGTTGATGAAATTGGTGGTGCCGTCGATGGGGTCGACCAGCCATCGATACTCCTGATCGGCCTTGTCGACGGGCGGGAACTCCTCGCCGGTAAAGCTCCAGTCCGGATAGCGCTCGAACAGGAATTTCCGGATCAGCAGCTCGGATTCCTTGTCGGCGTCGGACACGAAATCCGCCGGCCCCTTGATGCCGATCTCGATGTCGCGAAAGCGCCGGAAATAGCCCAGCGTCAGCGCCCCCGCCTCACGTGCGACGGTGATCATGTCGGCAAGGATGGCGTCGTAGGAAATGCTCATCTGAATCACTCGCTCGTATAGAGCGGGAGCCTAGCGCGAGACGACTTGAAGCGCAGGTACTATCTCCTGTTAGGATGCAGACTACCTTCTCAGAGGGGCTCAACGACGCTGATGACGCAGGTGCGCTCACCCAGCCTATTGGCTATTGGACCATTCCCTCCCCCCGTGCATGGGCAGTCGCTCGCGACCGAGCACTTGGTCGAGGGGTTTGCCACTGCTGGTTTCTCGGTGCTTCGCGTTGATGTCAGCGGTTCGCTTGGACGCAAGCTCATTGCCCACGTCCTGGCCCTGTTCCGCGTCCTGGCCGGGCGAGGCCCGTGCTACATCTCGCTCAATTCAAACAGCGGTATCTGGCTAAGCCTCGCTTTGCTGGCTGTCGCTCGCATCAGAGGCAGTCCCACGCTTCTCCACTACCACAGCTATGCTCTCGTTCGCAGGCGCAGTGCGGCGGTAGCCCTGTTGGTCCAGCTGTCGGGGAAGCAGTCCAAGCATATCGTGCTCGGACCCAGAATGGCAGCGGCACTGCAAGAGCACTATCCGCATCTGGCGGGCCGGACCTTGGTGCTGAACAACTCAGGGCTGATCGACCCGGCGGGATCGCCGCGCAGGCGAGAAATGGGACCCCGATTGAGACTTGGCTTCCTGGGAAATCTCACACTTGAGAAGGGCATCGACACGGCGGTGGAGGTGACCAGGCGACTGGTCGACGCCGGCCATACCTGCACCTTGATCGTCGCCGGCCCGGTTTCCTCACCGGGGGCAGCAGAGGCATTGCAATCGGCCCGCACCAGCCTTGGTGAGCATCTGGTTTATCGGGGGGCCGTCTACGGTTTGGCCAAGAAGGAGTTCTTTGAGGAGGTCGATATCCTGCTCTTTCCGTCTCGCTATCGAAATGAGGCGTCGCCGCTTGTCCTAATGGAGGCGATGGCGAATGGCATCCCCGCAGTGGCGACGGCCGTTGGCTGCATCCCCGACGACCTTGCCGACAAGGGCGGACGTACTGTCGACAATTTTGTTTCTGAAGCCCCGGCAGTCATCAGCGCCATCGGGGCCAGACTGGGCCACCACTCCTTGCAGGCCCGCCAGCGCTTCGAGGAGTTGCTCGGCGAGCATAAGGTGAGCGTCAACGCCCTTCGTCAGTCCCTGCTGGCCGACCTGCATCGTGACTAGAGCAGTTCACCGTTTAGTTGACTCGGTGAAAGCTCGGACCGACTGGAAGCTGTTCCAGACCGGACGGCTGCCGCTTGTGCATCGACATTGCGGCCTTGCGCGGCGCATTTCCAGGCCAGTATCTCACTGATCATGTTCGCGCGGACTTAGCCGATGCCATTAGTTCGACAGCCGACATTGACGCGCCAGTTGCCGAGCCGGTCCCTCCTCCCCGCAGCACAGGCACATAAGCGGAAAAGAAGCCGATCAGGAAGATCGTCTTACCTATGGGCAGGGAGAATGACACCTGCTGCTGCATGAACCCAGCTGCAACAAGTACAACAATTATTATGGTCTCGTGAAACAACCGGGTCGCTATCGCCTGCCGGCGAATAAATAATATGGCGACGAAAATGAAGAGGAAAATTCCGATTGCACCGGACTGAGACCATATCTCCAAGAACACATTGTGCGGGTAGTCGTAGCCGGCGTAGTACGCAAACGACCCGAGACCACTGCCAAAAAGCGGACTATTGGTGATCAGATGCCAAGCCTGCTCATAACCGATTAACCGGTCCAGACTTGAGGCGTCCCTTGCGCTTCCATAGCTATCTAACTCAAATACTCTTAACGTCGTTTCGGCGCCAAGCCCCATCATTATGAAACATGCGCCCCCCACAACTGCCGCCAGTACGCCGATCATAACTGTAATGAGTTTTTGGCGATGCGAGGCAAAAAGGAAGAAGGTGACCATTCCGGCGGCGAGCGCGAGCACGGCGCCACGCGTCCCGCTGATTATTGACGTGTATAGCAGTACGATGAAGCACACGAAGGCGATGGATCTGTATGTTGGCTTGGCGGTGCCAAACACGAGAAACAGGGCTGCCAGCGCTGCCAAAGGGAAGGGTTGCGCCAGTCCAACAGCGGATGCATCTCCAAAGCGGAGCCGGCCGTCGACAAACGATCCCTCAGTTGTCAAGAGGACAGCCATGCTGCAGCCTAGCAGTGCAAAACCCCATGCAACTTCATTGGCTCGATCGGACGGCCCCGGAAGTCGGCCGAGCAATCGTGCCGCCACGTAAACGCTCAGTGTCGACATCAGCAGGTTGGGAATTTGGCCGGCACCGTAGTTAGCGTTCGGCATCCATGTGGCCGAGATACTGTGCCAGACCAGAAAGGCGAGCACGGCAAGATCGAGAGCGGTGAACCGCATCGACGCCAATGAACGCCACTGCCTAATCACCAGGATCGCGGCGGCCGATGCGCTGACAATAGCGGTGCTCATCCCACCCGGCGCACCGAGCACATCGGCGGTATAGCCGTAAAACAACGGAGCGATCAGGAAGCCCGGACGGCGCCATCCAACTGCAATACAAATCAGTAGTAGGCCGAATGCGAGCATTCTCTGTTTATAGCAGCAATCAGGGCCTGAGCCTATTGACGCAGGGGGCCAGGGCAATTGCCTCATACGTCAGGGTTAATGCTGCGCTGGGCTCGGTGGCTGGGCGATGGGGGCGATCTGAGATCGCCCTTCAGCTTTGAGCCGGGCGCTTCCTCGTCCATCGACATCGACAGCCCTGCCCCACGAACATTTCGGCGCTGACAGGTGCTCGACGTTCAAAGCCAAGCCAATCCCTCGATCGCCGAACGGCGCAGGCCAGTGCATCTGCCGCCGCAAGCCCAGCAGGCCTGCCGGTCAGTCCATGAGTCTACGGGCGGGGTTTCCGGCGTAGACGCCGGGTTGGACGATGTCGCGCGTCACTACAGCGCCGGCCCCGATCACCACGTCATCACACACGTCGACCGGCAACAGAGTGGCGTTCGATCCTATCGACACCCGATTGCCGATGCTGGTCGGCTTCCACAGGTCCTTGTTCCCCTTGGCCGGGCCTCCCGTCGAGAAGGTGTCGTTGATGAACATCACACCATGCCCAACGAAACAATCTTCACCGATGGTCACCAGTTCGCAGACGAAAGCGTGTGATTGTATCCGAGTCCGGGCGCCAATCACCGCACCACGCTGAACCTCGACAAACGGACCTATGAAACAGCCATCGTCGATCGTGCAGCCGTAAAGATTGACCGGCTCAACGACCTTTACGCCGACGCCAAACTGCACCGAGCGAATGCCCGCCTGATAGATCTCAGGACGATTTCCGTCGTCGGATGCCATCGCTCCTCACACCAAAGATTGCAGCCTGCCCCCCCGGGGGCAGACTGTTCAAGCCATCCGGCGGGGTCACTCAGCGCCCATACTTCGCGACCAGCCCGAGAATTTGTTCTGTACGTTGTCGGTAGCTGTGCTGCCCCAACGTCGTTGCCTGGCCGCGGCGCGCGATCTCCTCGCGGTCGCCGTCGTTCCTCAGGAAATGCTCTATTCCTCGCAGGCAGTCATCGACGGAATCGTAGGCCGCAACATCTTCGCCCGGCCGGAAGAGCGTTGCCAGATTGCTCTTGTTGTCGGTCATCAGGAAGCTGCCCACGCCCGTGGCCTCGAACAGCCGCATATTTCCGGCAAAATCGCGGGCGTCATCGATATGCGAGTTCCAGACGATTTTAGACCGGCGAAGCACGTCATACATGCCGCGTCCCCAAGCCTGGCCCCGATGATACTTGCGCAGCGGGGAGTCCGCAGGCAAACCGCTGAGCGAGGGAAGCCACAGGGCGATTGGAAATCTCTCGGCGATCTGCTCCAGCAGCCTTATGCGAGTCCCGTGGCTTGCCGCGATGTTGCCGACGAAGCTCACCTCGATATCTTTGGCCGGTGCTGGGCCGAGGCGGTCGAGCACGCTGGTCTCAAAGGCGAGATGAACCTGCTCGCCCTGAATGCCTTGCTCTCGGAAGCGGTCCACCACCCACGGCAGCATCGAGACGCCAAAATCATATGGGCTGACGTCCGCGCCATTCGGCAGCGCCACGCCCTGCTGGACGACGAGCGTGCGACCATTTGCTTTCATCAACCGCATCGTGTCCGCATCGATGACGGATGTGGTCTGGTTGATGATGACATCGGGCCGCATCTCTTCGACTTGCGCCAGCAGGATGGATTTGACGAAACTGGGTGTCGTCCTGACGAGACCCAGGCTCTTACCGATCGGCATCAAAGTCGATTTGTAGCGGCGAAGCGCCCGCTTGACGCGCGACACCAGGTGGCTGTCCTCGCGCAGGATGGAAGTTGGCAGCGACGGGATCGCAAGCCCATGTTCGCGTGCCCAGGCCGATTGAAGCCAGATATTACTGGTGAAGATCTCGCGAGCTTCGTGGCCGAGAGCAGCGAAATTCCGCGAGTAAAAGTCCGAGAAGCCATACAGCGTCTCGTGCCGAGCAGCCAGCTGCGTATCATATGATGCGTGTTCGAGGCCGGGCGCGGAGCGATAGAACCAACGCAGGAACTCGTCCGTGTCTGCGTTCAGTATAAGTATCTTCATTACGGTGTCACTCTAGCGGCGGCTTACCCTTGCTGTCCCAGCCGGCTGAACGACGGACGGAACTGCAGCGACACTTCTCGTTCAGTCTCGATCGACTCATAGATCGCCGTGATAAACTCCAAGCTGCGGCGACCCTCAAGCCCATCGACCAGCATTGGCATCCCTTGTTCAATGCATTGCGCCACGTGCTTGTAGTACTCGTAGTGCCCGTATCCGTATACATCTGGCGGGTTAACAGAAAAATTTGCGAGGATGTCCTCGTCGCCGGGGCGCTTGTCGACGAAATTCCACACCTTCATTTCGTTGACCGCGAAGCCGCCGATCTCGACGGTGCCCTTCTCACCCAGGATGGAGATGGACCCCTCCAGATCCTTTGGGCGCGTGGCGGTCGTTGCCTCGATCACGCCAAGCGCGCCGTTGGTGAACTTGACTGTTACCACCGCCGTGTCCTCGGCTTCGATCTTGGCAAGCGCCCGGATGCTTCGGCCGAACACGCTTTGTACGTCCCCCATCATCCACTCGAGCAGGTCGAGATGGTGGCTGGCCTGGTTCGACAGCACCCCCCCGTCCAACGCCCACGTGCCGCGCCAGTCGTCCTGGTCGTAGTAGGCCTGGTCGCGGCACCACCTCACCCTGACGGTGCCAAGGATGAGCTTGCCAAAACGGCCGGAGACCAGGGCCTCGCGAAGTTTGACGACCGGGACGTTGAAGCGGTTCTGCTTAACCACGAACAGCCGGACGCCGAAGCGGTCGCATGCCTTGATCATGGCGTCGGCGTCCGTCAGGGTCAACGCCATTGGTTTTTCGACTAGGATGTGCTTGCGGTACGGGGCCAGTTCCAGTACGTGCGCGGCGTGCATGCCGCTCGGAGTGAGCACGGCTACGACATCGGCGTCGACCGTCCGCATCATGTCATGCATGTTGGAAAAGTACGGAACCTCGTAAAGGTCGTGAAGCTCGCGGGCTCGATCTTCGCGGGTGTCGCAGACTGCGACGAGGCGGGCGCAGTCAAGTTGCGACCCGCCCAAGAGTTCGGCATGCCGCCGAGCGATGCGCCCTGCACCGACCAATGCAACTTTCAGCATCCGAGAACTCCCCCACCAAAACAGCAGAAGTTCTCGTGCGTCACCAAGCGCGCGTAAGCCCTTTTGCTAGCAAAAGAGTAGCATGACGAAATCTCCCCCTCCAGAGGGCGCTTTGGAAGTCTGCAGAATGGGTTAAGCGAGGTTCGCCGGCTTCTCGCATGTGGCGCAGGGTCAAAATCACCAGACGAGGCGCTTGTCAGATGATCGGACGGAGGGCGTGCGTAGCAAGGCAGTCTACTGAGGATAAGGCAGCGCTCGATCGTGCCCTGCCCAGTGCTAGGCCTCGAGCGATTGTGGCCAGGGCACCGGCTCGAACTCTCGCTCGATACGCGCATCGACATGGGGTCGAAAGCGACCGGAAACGCCGAACAGCTTGCGGAAGCCTGTAACCTCGTAGCCGCCCTGAGCTACCATCTCATCGGTGGGGAGGTAGCAGGGAACGTCATCGATGCAACTCACGGGAATGACAGCAATTCCGGGTCGCGCGGCCTCGAGCTTTCCGACATACGCATTCACTGGCTCCGCCGAGATACCAAAGAGTTCAAGGCTGTCGCCGAGCCTGACCTCGTGGATGGTGATATTCCGGTCTCCGCTACTCAAACCGAGCTCTGACAAAGGGATTTGCCGGCGCGTGACGGCTATCCGACCGGCAAGTGCTTGGCCAGGCGCCTCCATCGCGACGAGCACGCGCGCGGCAAGGCCGCTCGACCATTCGCGCCACTGCTCGGCGGTAAATGGACCGAAGGCGGGCAGCTCTGAAATTGCAAGCGACCTTGGTCGCACGTCGCCGGCAAATCCCTGCCAGAACAGTACCGGGACATTTCCCAGCCGGGTTCTGATGGCCTTGCGCACAACGCCGGGAAAGTCCGCACTGATGTGCGTCTTGTAGGGGTACCCAACGGGATGACACGCATAGGACCAGCAGATGGCAATAGGTTTGCCGGCGGTATCCTCGATCGAAAGGAGGCGGATCCGATTGTCGATCGCGACGTGCTCATTGGGCCGCGCTTCCCATCTTGGTCCCCATGGCGGGAAGCCGAAACGTCGGCCTACGACCGGCAACCGGCGGTGGATCGCTGCATGGGCGGTGCCTAGCCTGTGGTGCAACGCCGCCGCCGGGGGCGCTGCCTGCAGGAGAGATCTCACCATCACTGAAATATCCAGCGCGACCTTTTCGACGTATTCCGGCGAGACCCGGCCGAGCTTCGGCATGGCGGCAACCGTAGCGGGTGCAAAATGCGTGTGGGTAGCACTGATGAAGAGACGTTCGGCGGGGACCAGGTCGTCCAGCAGCGACTCTAGCCGCTGACGAAGCGAACGACCAACAAAGAGCAGGTCACAGCTGATAAACACGACGAGAGCGTCGTTCTGGCGAAGCACAACAGCGTTCGCCTCCAGGCGATCGGCAACCTGAGTGTAGGATCCCCGACGGTCTCCGTAACCCGCCAGCGGCAATGGCTCGGAAGGAGTAATGTCGATAGATGCCGCGCCGGCGTGGAAGGTGTCGGGATGTCCAATCACTGCGGGTCTCCAAGGCACCACGGCTTCTCCCCAGTTACGAGGAAACTACTGGCGGTTCGCCTATGACGGTCTCTTGGCATGTCGAAAGAACTCGATGCAGGCCGTCGCGACTTCCCGCACATTATCAAGAGACATGTGTTCCCCGATTGGCAGGCTGAGCAATTGGCTATCCGCGCGATTGGCGAAGAACGGCTCGGAAGACTGACCATTGTTAGCGTAAGCTTGAAGCTTCGGAAGCGCCACCGGGTAATGGATCCCGGATTCGATGCCGTGGTCACTCAGGTAACTGCGCAACGCGTCACGTTGGGACGTCCGAACGACAAAGAGATGATAAACATGTCGTGTTCCCTGCCGCCTAGCGGGCAACACCAGATCGCCAACGTCCGAAAGCAGATCGTAGTATGCTTCGGCTATGGCGATCCGCTGCGCGATCCAGTCATCCAGCCGGCGCAGCTTGACCGACAGGATCGCCGCCTGCATCCCGTCCAATCGAGAGTTGCGCCCCTCGAACTCGTGGTCGTATTTGCTGATGCGGCCGTGGTTGCCGAGCTTGCGGACTCTGGCCGCCAGAGTCTCATTCCCGGTGACCATGACCCCGGCATCGCCATAAGCTCCGAGGTTCTTGCCAGGGTAGAAGCTGAACGTACCGAAGTCTCCGAACGTCCCCACCCGTTGGCCGCGAAACTCGGCGCCATGCGCTTGGGCTGAGTCTTCGATCACCTTCAGTCCATGCTGGCCGGCGATCTGCATGACCGCTTCCATGTCGCAGGGCTGTCCATAGAGGTGCACCGGGATCACCGCACTCGTCTTCGAGGTAATCTTGTCCTGCAGGCTCTCGATCGAGATGGTATAGTCGTGCGGGTCGCAGTCGCAGAACACGACCTTCAGGCCGGAGCGGGTCACCGCTTCCGATGTGGAGATGAACGTGTTGGCGGGAACGATTACCTCCGACCCCTTGGGGAGGTCGAGCACCTCGAGCGCCATTTCTATGGCGTCGGTTCCATTAGCACAGCCGATGCAGTAGCCCGTCCGCTGGTATGCGGCGAACTCAGTTTCAAAGCGTTCCGCATGCGGCCCTTTGATAAAGGTGCCGTCAGCAATCACCGTTGCGATCGCGGTGTCGATCTCGGCCTTCATCGACTGATACTGCTTGTTGAGGTCCAGAAAACTAACGGCCATCCCAAGTTCTTCCCTTTGTGCGCGCAACGGGGCACCGCACATTGCTGGTGGCGCGCTCGTCACGTTTCGGCAGTTGCAACCCGTCAAGACTAACCAAGTCCGATCGCCTCCAGCAGCTTGACCGCCGTACGAGACCGCGAAGCGGTGTAGCGCGGCACCTGGCGCGGTCCGAAACCTCGCACGAAGGTTTCGATGTTGCGAACCATCGAGCCTTCGAAATCGAAGGTGCGGGATCGGCCGGCTGTATCCTTGATGGCGTGCCACAGGGTAAGCGCGTGCGCTCCGCTGTTGCGCAGCTCCGGATCGCCGCCGCCGCAGAGATAGAAGGAATGCCGATCGTCGAACGCAATATAGACGGCGGCATGAATGCGGCCCTGAGCGTCTTCTGCGGCGTAGATGGCACGCTGGTTTCGGCGCCCCATCGTTTCGTCGATGCGCTCCAGGGTCGGAAACAACCCCGACATATCCATGCCCTGCCGCCCGAAGGTCTTTTCCATCGCCGCAATGACCGTACTTACGTCGCGCTCACGAGTGACGGCGGTAAGCCGTTCGGCCTTTCTGCAGATGCGGCGCACGTTCTCGCGCATCTCATCCCAGATCCGCTGGCTGTCATCGAGCTCGGTAAGTCGGTAGGTGTAACCCAGCTTCAGGCCGTACCCTGCCCAGTGGAAGGCCATGAGGTTCTGGAATTCCGGCGCGCAAGAGATTGTCAGGCGATCTGCCGCAGGCAGACCCTCGATCAGCTTCTCGAGAATCTCATGCTGATGTCCCAGCTCGTTGGCGAGTTTGGCACCGGCCGGCCGGATCCAGGGACCGCCCCAGGGGGTAAGTCCGGGATTTGTCACCGCGGTCAGCCCGAGGCGCCGCTTCGTCGTGTAGGGCAGCCGGCCGATGACCTGCCCATCCTGCTTGACTTCGACGGCGTGCCACCGCCCGGGCGCGACAGCGTCAAGCCAATACGGCTCTTCGAACAGCGTCCAGCTGCTTTGCTGCTCGTCGGTGTCAGGCACGTCGCACCATGCAAAAACTGGACCTAGAGGAATAGAGTAGCAAACCGTAGAGCGTTGGTTCGACTGAAGCAATCAAGTCGCTGTTGCTGTGGTTACCGGCGGCCGGCTGTCGTGGCCAAGCAAATCCTCACGAATTAAGGGCCCTCGTAGTCATCTGTCGAGCCAGGCAGGCTGCAGCCACATGGTACACGTGCTCGCTCCCCGGTGGGCAATAGGTTTACATCTGGTGTGGCGCACCACCGGACAGGGCGATCATCCCGTCCCTCACATGCCTCGCCAGACCGAACAGCCCCTTCTGCTTGTAGATGCGATTGAGCGGGGTAAGCTGCGGGTTGAACTTTCGGCGAAAGAACTGTTCGATGCCGCGATCCATCGAGCCCTCGAAATCGAAGATCGCTGACCTGGTGGCAGCGAACTGGATCGCGTCCCACATCAGCAGCGTCGGCGCGGCGCTATCGCCAAACCGCCGATCGGACCCACCAACCAGATAGTAGGCAACGCGCTCGTCGTAAACGACGAAATTGATCGCATGAACGTTGCGCTTTTCATCCTGGGCATAGGCGAACCGGGCCTGTCCGCTTCGCAGGGCTCCATCGACAATTCGGAACAGAGCCGCGCGCCTATAGGGCATAGGCTGACCACGCTGCTGGTACGTCAGCTCATGCATGGCGCAGAGCCGGTCCACATCGTCGGACACGACGATCTCCAGCTCCTTCTGCGCTTTGCGGATCAAGCGCCGCGTGCCGGATGGAAATCCGGCCCAGATCGCATCGAGGTCGGTGAGGTCGTTGATCCGGTAGGTGTAATGCGTCGTTTGCGAGAACCCGGCCCAATGAAAGGGCAGCCAGTTGCCCCATTCGGGGCAGCAGTTCTGTCGAAAGACATCGAAGGCAGGCAGCTTCGAAATCAGCTCGGCAGCAAGGTCATACTGGTCGGAGTGCTGGCTGGTATCTTTACCGTCGAGTGTTCGGAACCAGGGGCCCAGGCACGGCGTGAGATGGGGCTGGGCCAGCGCCTTAAAGCCGTAGCGACGTCTGACGTAGAAGGGCAACCGCGCCGCGACGCCGTCGCTTTCGACCACGACCTCGTCCCAGTCGCCCCCACTCACCAGGTTCAGCCACCAAGGATCCTGGAAGAGGCTGTAGCTGGATCTCATGACGCGGTCGATCAAGTTCGTGCCTCACTTTTGGTCCGACTTCGAGTCAGCTCACTGGGGCCCGGAGGTTGAAGAGCTGTCGTCGACGAATGCAGGATCAGGGCTTGCGTGCGACGATGTAGACCCAATGATCCTGCTCGTCATACCCTGGCGAGCTTTTGGTGTTGCCCATTGTCGAGACCACCTCAAAGCCCAAATCCTTCAGGTTTTTTATCTCCTGATCGACATTCACATACAGATGAACAAACGAAAATTGCTCGGCAACGTCGTTCACGTAAGCGGCGCCGCCATCCTTAATTACCTTCTGCCGCCAGAAATTCTTGATGCGCCTGTGCAATAGAAGATACTTCTTCCATCCGCGATCTCGCAGAGTAATAGGAAGAAACAACTCCTTTACGAACAAAGATCTCATCCACTTCTTTGTCCGCTTGTAGTTCATGTTGTGGGTTGAAAAGATGAAGTAGCCGCCTGACGGCAGGTGCTCCCAAATAAGCCGCTGCACTAACTGTCGGTCGTCGATCGGTATCGAATCTATGCCGTTAAACGAAAACAGGATGCAATCGAACTGATTTGGCAGGTGAAGTTCACGTGCATCCAACACCCGAAGATCGCACTCCGGAAACAACGACTTCGCGGCTTCGATCATTCCGGCGGAATAGTCGACACCGATGTACTGCCTGAATCGGCTGCGAAGCACGCTCGTGGTTCGCCCGGCTCCAATTCCAATGTCCAGGATCGACGTTCGGCGCGTCTCCGGCAGCAAGCCCAGGCAATATTCTTCTGGAACTGTAAGTCCGTGCGCTGCCGCGTCGACATAGTGTCGAACGGTTCGAGAGCGCTCATAAATGACTCTGTTGGTATCCAATGCGCGAACCCCCTTTTGCTGCTCGCATGGGCGAGCATAGTCATTACATCGCCCTTAGCAGGCGTACTAGTAATGCAATCCCGACCGGCCCGACAATTGCAGCCGAGATCACGAATGCCACTAGCCCTCCGAACAGCGCGTTGGTCGATACCGCAAGGCCCAGGTTCATCGCGACGGCGACGAAAAGCCAAGTAAAGGCAACGCCAATATCGCCCCAGCTGAACGAGGCCACTTTCAGGGCAACGACTATGAAGATCACGTTGCCAGCAAACAGCACAACGCCGTAGAGAGCGACAAAATCGGCCAACGACAGCTTGAAAGCGTAAGCGAAGGCAACCGCAACGATAACCAGTGCGTAGTAGGCGATGTTCATATAGGAGGACAGAGCGACGCGACGAGCGACGTCGTAGAACCGATCTGTCCAAACGCTGACTACCAACAGCGCAATTCCCAGCACAATCCACTGCGAAAAGTCTGCAGCCGTGGCGAAGCGCTCTCCGAGAAGAATCGGGAGCAAGCCCGGAACGAGGATGAAGCCGAGGCCAATCGCAATACCCGCTAGGGCCATACCGGTTTCGAGAATTGGCAGGATGAATGTCCGTCGTTCGGCGGGAGATGGTATTCTAGCCAGATTGGCAAACACTACCTGCTGTAGCGGTGCCGTCGCAGCGTAGATCGGCGAAAGCAATACCTGGCGAACCAGGAAAAATACCCCCAAAGCCTCCACTGAGTACGCATTCGCCATCCACAACTGCACGACCCTTTCGCTGCCGACTGCGACCAGCGAAAGCGGTACGGTATAGATGGGGTAGGCGCGATATACCTTGATCGAGCTCTTTACCGACCTGAACGACAGCGAGACAGGCCCCTTGAAAAGCCCGGTCCGCACAGCGGCATACGCCATGACCGAGAGCGGCGCCATCAACCCGACCAAGTAGGCAGCGACGAAGCTGTCTGCGCTGGCGCCGAAAACGAACCCGAAAAGGATCAGCGCGCCAACCGTCACCAGTGGCGTGCTGGCATTGGCGACGGTTATCGCGGCGATGGATTTGCTTCGCAACAGCCACGCCTGCAGGATCGTCGTAAGGTTGGTGAACACGATGAACAGCGGACACGCGTAAAGGATCGGTCCACCGGCATCGACGCCCATGACCTGCGACGAGACGGTTGGCAAGAAGGTGATCAAAAGTGCGATCACCAGCGCTACGGTAAGGGTGAGTATAGACGTGGCAAAGACCAGCGTCTGCGCACGCCGCGTGTAGTGTGCAATCGTGATGGAGGCATCAAGCCGAAGCGTTCCCAATACGGCAACGATCGCGGCCAACGCGGTGACCAGCGGCCAGCTCCCGACATCAGACGGGGAATAGAGGCGTGCGACGAGCGGGACGGCTACGAGCCAGACCAGGCGCGACGAGACCGAGCCAACACCGCCTACGAGCAGGTCGCGCCTGGATTTAGACATTCATCAACTCAGGTTGATCGACGCCCTGGCGCCGCTTCACCGACTAGCTGAGGCGGAAACCTCCAGCTCCGCTGCCATGTCCATGTAATGACGCACGGTACCGGACCGCTCATAGCCGACTCGATTGGTATCCAATGTAGGGCCCGTTGCTGCCAAGATGAGTGAGTGTACACCATTACATAGCCCGTAGGAGACGTACAGTCAGTGCGACCACAGCCGACCCGGCTAATGCGGTTGAGACGACGACGGCCGCCAGTCCTCCGAACAGCGCGTCAGCCGCCGCCGCCAATCCGAGGTTCGCGGCAATTGCCGCGAACATCCAGACGAAGGCGAGGCCAACGTTGCCCCAACTAAACGAGGCGACTTTCAAAGCGACGAGGATGAAGATTGCATAGCCGACGAACAGCGCAACGCCGTAGAGAGCAACGAAATCGTGCAACTGCAACTTGAGAAGGTACGCGACGATTACGGAGACGACGACCAGCCCATAATAGGCGATGTTCATGTACGAGGAGAGCGGAATGCGACGGGCGACATCGTAAAGCCGAGCCGTCCAGATCGTGACCACGAGCAAGGATATTCCGAGCATAATCCAGTGTGAAAAGTCGGCTGCCGCTGCGAACCGCTCGCCGAGGAGAGCTGGGATGAGCACGGGAACGAGAGTGAAGCCGAGGCCAATGGCAATGCCAGCGAATGCCATAGCGGTCTCGAGAATTGGCCGGATGAAAGCTCTCCGTTCGGCGAGCGAAGGAATTCGGGCCAGATTGGCGAACACCACCTGTTGCAACGGAGCCGTTGCGGCGTAGATCGGTGACAGTAAAACCTGGCGCACAAGGAAAAATACGCCCAAGGCTTCCAGTGAGTAGGCGCTTGCTATCCACAACTGCACAAGGCGTTCGCTTCCGACTGCTACCAGTGAAAGGGGTACGGTGTAGATCGGGTAGGCTCTGTAGAGCCTGATCGAGCTCCAGACTGCACCACTCGACAGCGCGATCGGGCCCTTGAACAATCCATTGCGCACTGACGCGTAGGCCATGTTCACAAGGGGCGCCATCAGGCCGCACAGATAAGCGGCAACGAAGCTGCCTGCGCTGGCACCGAAAACGAACCCGAACACGAGCAGAGCGGCGACTGTTACCAGCGGCGCACTGGCATTGGCGATTGTTATCGCGGCAATCGATTTGCTCCGCAGCAACCAGGCCTGGAGGATGGTCGTGAGGTTGGTGAACACGATGAAGAGAGGACACGCGTAGAGTATCAGGCCGTTCCCCTCCACGCCCATGACCTGCGAAGAGACTGCCGGAAAGAGCGAGATCAAGAGTGCCATCACCAGCGCCACGGTCAGGGTTAGCACCGATGTGGCAAACACCAGCGTCTGCGCACGCCGAGTATAATGTGTAATCGTGATAGCAAGATCCAGGCGAAGCGTTCCCAGAACCGCAACGATCGCAGGTAGCGCGGTGACAAGGGGCCAACTCCCGACGTCCGATGGTGAATAAAGGCGTGCGACAACCGGGACAGCGGCGAGCCAGATCAGACGGGACGTCACGGAGCCGATACCGCCCACCAGCAGGTCACGTCCCGACTTGGACATTCAACTACTCAAGTCGCTCGAACGTTGGGAACCGCCTCACCGGCCAATCGAGGCGGAAATTATCTTCAGCTGGCTGTTCACCTCGGTGCCCTCGGGGTAGTTCATCTGGATAAAGGCCACGACGAATACGGTGCGGTCGGGCGCCACACCGGAAAAGACGAACGGACCGTCTCCCACCAAGGGGATGCCCTTGCCGAGCTCCGAAATGTAAGTTCCATCTGCCAGATGCGCAGCCATGCGCACGACTGCCGTTCCGGTGTTTGCTTCGGATGTAAACGAAGCGTCGACCCTAAAGGTCCAGGCGCTCCCCGGTTCCGCTTCGATATAGGGACTGGCATAGGCATTGACCCAGCCTTTCCCCGTCGCCACGCCATCGATTGAGAAGGTCACGCCGGTGTCACCGGACGCGACTGGAGTTGCGGTCAGCCCGTTCTCCGTGCCCCCATACCAATCGCTGCTGGAAACGGGCGTTTCGTCAGACGGCGGCGCAGAAGCGGCAGGAACTTCCTCGGGTGCGGTTGCGGCGGCTGGAGCTTCCTCAGGAGCGGCAGGAGCAGTTGGGGCAGGAGTGGCTGGAGCAGTCGTGGCAGGAGCCTCTGCCGCCGGAGCGGGAGCGGCAGGAGCCTCTGCCGGGGCGGGAGCGTCTGTCGCGTTTGGGGGGCTAGCTGCTTCGGCCGGTTCAGCAGGAGCCGCTGCAGCAGCCTGAGATGCCTTTGCGGCGGCGAGTGCACTCACCACTGCGTCAGCACCAACCGGGGAAAGTGGTCCGGCCTGGCACTTGACGAGCACATCTGCCTTGCGGCACAGCGCGTTGAGCGCGGCAATCGTAGATTTGTCCAGTTGCCCATTCTGCGGGAGATCAGCGTAGCCCAGACCGGCCAGCTCAGACTGCACGGTCTTGACGAAAGCGTTTGGGTTCTCTGCCGCCAAGGTGACCAGATCGACTCCATCCTGTGCCAGAGAGCAAATCGGCGTCACCACCAGAGCGAGAGCGATATTCGCGGCCAGCACAATCCGATAACGCATGCGCACCCTCGTCTGGACTCTGCCACCAGCGGCGCCCCTTGCACGCTCGAGCGTGACAACTACACCACCCATGGGGCCGAATTCTTTCCTAGCATGGATACTTCACCGACAAAAGGGCGGGGAAACCCGACTTCTACTGGACCGGCAACCGGATAGAAGGTCGGCAGTCCCCAGCCGACCGTGGACCTGCGTCAGCCAATGCCGACTGGTGCCACCAGCCTGCCGGTATGTGGACCTATGCTGCAGCGATGCTCAGCCGCTCGAGTAGTAGCCGGCGTATTTTGACTTGTTGTAGTAGCCGCGGATACCCGAGCGTTGCTGGCTGAGAATGGCCACCAACTCAGTCCCTGGCGGCTTGGCATCGCGTATCGCCTGCATCGACTCCTTGACGTCCTGCTGGGGAGTAGCGGCCCACCGCACCACGAACGCAACCACATCGGCATGGGGCACGATGTAGAGGCTATCGACGACGGGACCGACGGGGGCTGTGTCGAGGATCACAACGTCGAAGGTCCGCCGCGCCGCTTTGATCAATCGCGCGAAGCTCGCGCTCGCCACCAACTGGTCGGTCGGGATGTCGCTGCGTCGAGAGCCCGGAACAATCTGCGCGCCGCTTTCATCGTCCGTGACGATGATGGAGGTGAGGTCCGGGGCATCGTCGCCCTTTCCAAGGTAGTCCAACAGACCGGACAAAGGGGAGATGCCCAACTGCTGATGAATGCCAGGTTTGCGAAGGTCGCAATCGATGAGCAGCGTTGGCACGCCCGAAAGGGCGTAGGTGCGGGCGAGTGACAACGCCAAGGTGGTCTTGCCTTCCCCGGGGGCCGATGAGGCGACCATGACCACCGCGCCTCCCTCCGGTGACGTCCCGCGATGGCGCCGAAGCGCCTGATCGACGCCGATGCGCGCACGCCGCACGGTCTCCGCGAATACCGACAACGGAGCATGTGGCACATATGACGAAAGGCTCGATCCGTGCTCATTGTGGCGCATCGGAGGCAGACGCGGAACGGCGGCCACAACCTTGGTGCCACTTACTGCTTCAAGCTGACGCTCGTCGGTAAACCCGCCGATGAAGTTTTCCAGCAGGAACGCAAACGCCAGCCCAAGTCCCAGCCCGATCGCGGCCGCCAGCGCCACGATCACCCTGACGTTCGGAAACGATGCCTCGCTGGGCGGCACTGCGGGAGATGCGATCCGGCTATCGGGGACCTGTAAGGACGTTTTCGCGTCGAAGTCCTTCTGATTTGAGAGGAGCGCGTCGTACTGGCTTTTCGCGATTTCACCCTCGCGGAGCAACCTGTACAGATCGGTCCGCAGGCCTGCCGGCAGATCACTGTCCTGAACAGTCGTGCGCAGTTCGGAACGCAGATCGGATGACCGAGCCTGCGCCGCGGCGATATCGTTCCGCAGGCCCGCGACCGCTTGACGTCCTTCGGCAGCAAACTGCTCCTCAACCTTGGCGAGTTCGGCTCGCAGGTTCACTGCGCCGAGCGAGCCATCTGCGGCTCCCGCCAGTGCTGTCTGCAGCTCTTTTCGCCTCAGCTCGTACTGTCGCACCGCTTCGGTGGCTAGTGCGTCACTGAGAGTCGTCCAGTCACCACGATCGAGCGCACCTGACGCCAGTGATACCTTAGACTGCAGCTGATCCGCCGTTGCGACGCTCGATGAGAGCTGGCGCCGAATGTCGACCAGCTTCGTGCTACCTGTAGCGGTTGCGATTGCATCGAGATTGCTGTCGATGAACCCATCAAACGCCTTCTCCGCCCCCTCAAGTGAAGTCTGCGCAGAGGCAATTCGTGCGGTGACAACATCATATGCAGTCTGAACGCTCGCGATTTTCCCCTCGAGCTGCATTCTGATGTAGGTTTCCGCGAGAGCGTTCGCGAGTGTGGCAGACTTTTCGGGCGACTGGGTCGTCGCCTGGAATTCCATGACATAAGTCAGGCCGTTGCGGCGGACGCTGACAGCCTTGCTCACCTGATTGGTGACGTTCTTAACCAGTGCATCTGGACCGGGCATCGTAGGCTCGGCGATCCGGAAGAACGCAAGAAGTTTGTCCCATAGAGAGATCTGCACTCCGAACTCGTCGTCCTTGACGAGCCCATAGTCCTCGACCAACCGGCTGATCGTCGCCTCCGACCGGGCGAGCTCGACTTCGCTGTCCACGCGCGAAGAGTCTGACAAGGTTGTCATCTGTGTACTGCCAGCGAGCAGATCCTTGCTGCTCGGATCGAACAGCACGAGGGCGGACGCCGCATAAACTTTCTTCAAGTTCGCCGCAACGCCGCCGGCCACGCCAACCATTACGAGCGTGGTGATAATGATGAGCCACATCCGTCGGCGCAGCATGCCAAGGATGCTTCGAACATCGACTCCCTGCTCGGGCACTGCGATCCTCTCGATCGGTGGGTCAGCCACGCGAATGATTGCCTCCTTCAGACGTGGTCGGACCTACCGCCAGCACCAACGGCTCCTTACCTGCCACCAGCTTCACCGCCGTCAACCGACCCGTTGCATACGCCCCCGTATCGACACAGATGCGATGTTGCGAAAGCAGCGGCGTCATAACCGGGGTATGGCCATGGACGATAGTTTTGCCAAACTCTGCATAGTCTGACGAAAAACTGTCCCGAAACCAGACCAAATCGGAATCATGCTGAATTTCGATAGGGATGCCCGGTCGCAAGCCGGCATGAACAAATATGTGTTGTCGTGTTTCGAGCATAACCGGCAACTCATCGAGGAACTGCCGGTGATCGCTCGGTATGTGACTATCGACCAAGGCTCGGAGACGATCGGCCTTGGCGAGGGCTTGCTGAAGGGCATTTTCCTCGATCCCGTAAGACAGCAAGGTCTCAATCCCCCCGAAGTCCAGCCACTCATGGCGTCGGCGAGGGGCGCGCAAGAACGCGCCCATTGCCAGTTCATGATTGCCGGCAAGACAGATTCGGTCGAAGTCGGAGGCCGTGGTCAACAGATGGTCGATGACCTGAGCTGATGCCGGTCCGCGATCGACGACATCGCCGAGCATGACCACCAGCGGACGATGGAGATGGCTCATTGCGTCAGCGGTGATCTTCGCCTCGAGTTGACGGAGCGCGACGAGACAACCATGAACGTCGCCGATCGCGTAGATCGGTCGTTCTCCCACATCGATCTGGAGGTGTCGTCTTGGTACGACCTTTGCCGGCGGCGACCGAGCCAGGTCCCTCCAGATGGCCAGCTTGCCCCAGATCATTGGCCCCTTTCAGTGCGCTTCTGCGCGATACCGAGCGCCAGCAGCGCCACGAACAGCAGGGCGACGGCTTGGATCTCCATGCTGAAGTCGACAAGCGAATGTACTGCAACGACAGCGATGGCGCCCAGCCCTGCCGCGGACGGAGACCAGTACTCATCGCTCCGCATAAGCGACGCCACAAGTTGGATCGCGATGATCGCGATCGCCAGCAGCGGAAGCGACCCGCCGATAACACCCAGTTCCGCCCAAAGCGTGAGGTAGGTCGAGTGTGCCTTGTCCCAGATCACTTCGGTGCTCAGGGGCAGTTGATGATAGAGCGGGAATGCCTGCTCGAACGTCCCGGCACCAAAACCGAACAGCGGGCGGTCGCGAATCATATTCAACACTTGGGAGTAAAGTGCAGCGCGCCCATCGGCTGAGTCCGCTTCGATGGTAATGATGCGCTCAAGGACCCCGCTCCCAAACGCCCACGCCATGGCAAGTCCAGCGATCACGGTCGCCACTCCGACAGCGCCCCAGCGAAACAGACCCCACCTCGCGCGCGTGCCTCCAAAAAGGACCGCCACCAGAATGCCCGAGGCGGCCGCTGCGGCACCCATCCGCGATTGGGTAGCGAGGATGGCCGTGCCGATGATCAGCAGTCCGGCAAGGAGCAGGACCACTCGCATCCAGCGAGAATGAGGAAGCAGACGGGTATTGGCGCAGGTCAGCAGGGCCGCTCCCACCGTTGCCCCCAGAGCGAGGAAGGTCGCGAAGGAGTTGCGGTTGACGAACGGGCCGGTGGCGGAACCCTGATATGCCCATTTTTTTACGCCGAGCAGCGTGTCGCCCTCGGAAAGCAGCACCAAGCCGAGCAGGGCATAACCAACGACGCAGAAAAACGCCAGTTCAAGCAGCAACTGAGCCCGCCCTCGATTGGCAGCGACCTGCATGATCAGGGCGAAGCAGCTGCCGTAGGTCAGAATCTGCAGCAGCACTAGCCAGCTTGTATCGGAAGCTACGCTGATTGAGGGCCAGACCAGTTGTTGGCCATCGGCGAGAGAGATGGCCGGAGCGACGCCCAAGGGTAGCGCCTGCAGCACGATCCATCCAATCAGCAACAGGTAGAGCAGCGTCGCAAGCGGAACCGCCCGCAAACCAAACCGCACCCCCGCCCCCATCCTCGCAAGCGACCACCAGTACCAGGCGGCGATAGCGCCGACTGCTATTGCATTGAGCAGCCAGTAGGCCGGCCTAGCACTACCTAGAGGGAGAGGCATGAGAAGAAGCCAGACGGCGATCACCACCGCCAGCACAACGTTCAACCGGTGCTCATGCGATGTCCGTCGCCGATCCAACGTCGCGGTCGACGGCAGTGGCCGCGCGCCCAATGACAAAGCTCTGGGTTTCGAAGAGTCTGTCGCCGTCATGGACTTACCTGGCTGGTGGAACGCAACTGACTGACAAAGGCCGATTGCATGGGCGCCGGAAGCCGTTCGACGGCAACGGTGATCATCTCGCGCTGCGGCACGTACCTGCGATAGGCATCCAGGACGGCCGGCAAGCTCTGGTTGCTCGAGGCTGCGGCCGTCAGATCCGATCGGTAGGCAGCTTGCGCAACGTCCGGCAGCAGATCGAAATAGCGCGCCGCCAGTTCGACACGCAGGCCGGCCAGCCATGCCTCCCAGGGGGCGGTGCGCTGCGAGGCCAGCAGATACTCGCCGAGTTCACCGGTTTGCCCGGACGATGCAGCTGCCAGCGCCTCAACGTATCTGGCATACGAGTTGAGTGGCGACCGCTCCGCGACAGCACGCGACACCGCAGCACAATGGTTTACCAGCGGCGCTTTATCGGCCCCTGCCATAACTCGGACTCGAACGGAGGCCAGCACCTGCCGACAATCGTCAAGCACCAGAGTCTGCGAGTTGAACGACAGGCCCGGTTCCAACTGGCCACTGGATATGGCGGCAATCTTTTGATCCAGCCTGAGCCCGGAGGTGAAATACGGCCGCGCCTCAAAGACAAGGAGGGCGAGGGAAGCCACCAGCATCAACAAACCGACGCAGGCGGCGCACCAAGCGCCCAGATTTGAGGCCCCCCCGTTGCTCTCCCGCTTCATCACCCGACTTCCGCCGCCAGCGGTTACTACGCCGGACTTGTGAAAGGTGGCTCGACAGGCGCTAACTGTGCGGTCGGATCAATTACCACAACCTCCCCCGCAATTGCGGGAGAGATGAGCAGGACCACGGCAATCGTGCCGAACACGCGCACCATTTGCATCATCCTCAAAAACGGCACCTCTCCGAACGCTAGCTGGCTGTCGAGCCTTAGTCAAATATCGTGGGAATACTCATGCCTGACCGCACTCGGCATGCACCGCAATCGGCGGTACGGGCAGGGATTGTACAACTGGCGGTTCATTTGACACCGCGATCGAGCCTCAGCCGATGCGGACAACGCCGCGGGCCGAACTGCGGTCGTTGAGCTTCAGATCACCAGCCGGTACCGACCCAGCCAGCGATAGTCCGTCCTCGCCGACATAGTTTCGACAGCTAGCCCGAGGCACAGCCACCAACGCAGCTCACTGCGCCGAAAGTCGGGAGGACTGAGCCACCCCCGCAATGATTTTGACGAACCGGGCAGCAACGCCTTCCACCCGGAAAGTGCGTTCTGCATACAGACGTCCGTTTCGCCCCATCGCCTCGCGTTCGGCGTCGTTAGCAAGCAGCCAGGACGCGGCGGCGAGCAAGCCAGGAACATCTCCCGGAGCCACCATCTTGCCGGCATCGGCGCGAAGAACCGTCTGGCTCGCGAGGTTTTCTGGAGTAATGGATCCCAGGACGGCCCGGCCCGCTGCCAAATAGCTCAGCACCTTAGAGGGCACCGAGAACACGCTCGCGTCGGGCTCGATCATGGCGTAGAGAACGTCGGCAGCTGCCAGCACCTTCGGCAGGTCTTCCACCGTCGCCCAGGGGCGTACGAAGACGTTGTCGAGGCCCTCGACCGCAGCCCTTTGCTTTACATAGTCTGGTGCCGATCCCTGAGAGAAGAGATGAACGTCGGCGTCCAAGTGCCTGGCGAGTTCAAGCAGCAAGTCAGGGTTGTGCTTGCGCGCCAGGGTCCCGGTATAGACGATGCGCTTGCGGCGCGGTCGCATGTTGGCAATTGACCAGTCGTTGTCGCGGGAATATTGGGGGACTTCGTCTAGCGGCGCGATGTTTTCGATTACATGGATGTCGCGACGTTTGACGTTCCAGGGCGGGGCCCGAATGACGTCGGCGAAGCCCTCTGCAATCACCACGAGCGCATCACTCCGTTCGAGCAATCGACGCTCCTTGCGCCGGTAGTGCCATCCCGCCACCCTACCCAACAGCGCGTTCTTCTTTCCCAGCAACCGGCCTATGGCCTCGCTGTTGATGTCCTGGCACCAGAAGACGAACGCTGCACCATGCGTGTGGCAATAATGGAGCAGGCGCTCCTGTACTTCGATCGGGGAGTTTGATGAGACAATGACATCCGGCTTCTCGCCGGCAACATGCCGCTCGAGCACCGAGGCATATTCCAGTTCCTGCACCAATCGGCGCAACAGGTTGTCCTTGTCGAAGGGCCGACTAATGTTCAACTGCGTGGCCTTGAAGGCGCCGGGGGCGCCTCCTTCGCCATCGACTTTTCCCTTCGGCGTGGGAAAGCCGGCAAACGACACGTACGAGGCCTGGCATCCCAATTCCGACACAGCACGTGCCAGGCGCACGGTGTGCGCATGGCCGCTATAGTCGTGCAACAATACTTTGAGCGGCCCGTTCACCTAGGTGAGCTCCAGCACCGAGCCAATACTCAGGCAACTCTGTCGTAGTTCGCGTGCACCTGCCGCTCGATCCACGCATATGTGCTTTCGAGCCCTGCCTTAAGGGACTGCGAGGGACGCCAGCCGAGCTTTTCCTCGATTAAATGGTTGTCGGAGTTGCGGCCACGAACGCCAGTCGGTCCGGTTATGTGGTTCTTATGCAGCTTCTTACCGGCGATGTCCGAAACGTAGTCGACCAGCTGGTTAATAGTCACCATCTCATCTGAACCAATGTTAACGGGCCCCTCGAACCCCGACCGGGTGAGGCGAATTGTCCCCTCGAGGCACTCGTCGATAAAGAGAAACGAACGGGTCTGGTTCCCGTCGCCCCAGATCTCGATCTCGCCGCCATCGGTCGCCATCGCCACCTTTCGGCAGACGGCGGCGGGCGCCTTTTCCTTGCCCCCCTGCCAAGTGCCTTCAGGGCCAAAAATGTTGTGGTAGCGCGCGACCCGGTTGGTCATGCCGTAATTGCGATTATAGGCAAGGAACAATCGTTCGGAGAACAGTTTCTCCCAGCCATATTCGCTGTCGGGGGCGGCCGGATACGCCGATGACTCGGCGCAATTCGGATTGTCTGGATCTTCCTGGTTGTAGGCGGGGTACATGCAGGCCGATGAGGAGTAAAATACCCTCTTGATGTTCCGCTTCATGGCCCGGTCAGCGACGTTGAGGTTGATCGTCGCCGAATTGTGCATGATGTCGGCGTCGTGCTCCCCGGTGAAGATGTACCCTGCGCCGCCCATATCGGCGGCCAACTGATAGACCTCGTCGAACCCCCGATCGATAACGCCAGTCACCATGCTCTGCTCGCGTAGATCACCGACAACGAAATCGTCGGCCTCCGTCTCGGAAAATGCGGGGAACTTGAGGTCCACGCCCCGGACCCAGAACCCTTCACGCTTGAGGCGCTTGACCAGATGGCTGCCGATAAATCCGCCAGCACCAAGCACGAGAGCAGTCTTCATTAATGTCCACCCCACAACAATGGCGCAAAAACTCTTCTGTACGTGGGCGCGAGTGCTCCCTCTCCAACAGTATTTCACCCTCTGATGAGGAGCAAGTGTGGTTCACAAACGCATGCAAGCCATATTCGGCGGATATGATCGAGGTCAGACCATGGTTTCCTGCGGCGCCGCGCTACACCAAGGGCGCCCGACTTTTCGGCCCTCCTGGGAGGTCGCGCTGGTAGCGGGGGCGAAAGCCGGGCACACCAAATTGAAGATGCGGCCGACCTCGACGTAAGGCGAAGATGATGTCATGGCGGGTCAGCACGAAGCGCGGGTTGCCGAGCAGACGAGCGTTGCTGGCCAGCCAGCGTTGTCGGGGCCGATTACGTCACCCCCATGGACACCAACGGCCTGCGCAGATGACCGCCGAGAAGCCCGTCATCAAAATGACCGCTCGATACTCATCCGTGTCGAGACGCTCCAACAATTGTCTCACTGGGGTCGTGCTCCCTAGCGTGCGCACCGTCGGGAACCAGATTTTCTATTCCTACCCGACAGTCGAAGAGTGTTTCACGCGTGACGACACCCGTAGTTGGATTACACCAGCCAATGCATAGGGTTTTCCAACCTGCCGCGGTACACAGATGCCATGTGAGACCGCTTTCAGTAGTCCGGTCCACGCCGAAACCAGGAGTTCTCCGAATGAACCAGATTTCCATCCGCCGTGCGCTGGTCGCCGCTGCGCTCTTGGGCAGCGTCGCCGTGGCGCCGCTTGCCATGGCGCAGGACTACGATGCCAATGCAACGATCCGTATCGGCTCGCTGTATGAGCCGCAGAATCTCGACAACACCGCCGGGGCCGGCCAGGGCATCAACGAGGCGTTCAATGGCAACGTCTACGAGGCGCTGTTCCAGCTGACCGATGCGGGCACAGTCGAGCCCAAGCTCGTCGACAGCTATACCAGCAGCGAGGACGGCCTGACCTACACGTTCAAGCTGAAGCCGGGCGTCACCTTCCACTCCGGCGATCCGCTGACCGCGGCCGACGTCAAATACTCGATCGAGCGCGTCACCGCCGAAGCATCGAAGAGTTCGCGCAAAAAGAGCCTGTCGACCATCACCGGGATCGAGACGCCGGACGACCAGACCGTGGTGATCACGCTGTCGGCCCGTTCGATCTCCCTGCCCTACAACCTCAGCTATGTCTGGATCGTCAACGACAAGGCGACCGACATCACCGCCACCGAGGACGGCACCGGTCCCTATACGCTGGGTGAATGGCGCCGTGGTTCGGCGCTGGCGCTCAACCGCAACGACAAGTACTGGGGCACCGCGGCGACCAACGGCGAGGTGATCTACACCTACTTCACCGACGCAACGGCGCTGAACAACGCGCTGCTCACCAACGCGGTGGACGTGATCACCTCGGTGCAGAGCCCGGATTCGCTGGCGCAGTTCAGCGGCAACCCCGCCTACAAGGTGACCGAGGGCGCTTCGACCACCAAGGAAATCCTCGCCTATAACGACCGCGTCGCGCCGTTCGACAACGTCAAGGTGCGCAAGGCGCTGGCGCGCGCTACCGACAAGGCGAAGCTGCTCAACTCGATCTGGGGCGATTACGGCACGCTGATCGGCTCGTTCGTGCCGCCGACCGACCCCTGGTATGTCGACCTCACCGGGGTCGATCCCTACGATGTCGAGAGCGCCAAGGCACTGCTGGCTGAGGCCGGGTATCCCGATGGGTTCGAGTTCACGCTCGATACCCCCGATTACGACCCGCATCCGATCGTCGCGCAGTTCCTGCAGGCCGAATATGCCAAGGTCGGCGTGAAGGTGAACATCAACATCATCACTGCCAACGAGTGGTACACCAAGATCTACCAGGAGAAGAACTTCCAGGCGACGCTGCAGGAGCACGTCAACCACCGCGACATCGTGTTCTACGGCAACCCCGACTTCTACTGGGGCTACAACAACCCTGAAGTGGTGAAGCTGATCGCCGATTCCGAGGCGGCCGCAACGATCGACGAGCAGACCGCGAAGCTGACCGAAGCCAACAAGCTGATCGCCGAGGATGCGGCCAGCAACTGGCTCTACCTCTACCCGCAGATCGTGGTGTCGGCGGCCAATGTGAGCGGTTATCCGGTCAACGGCCTGAACTCGCAGTTCTTCGCCTACGGAATCCAGAAGGCGAAGTAAGCTCTGGGTCGCCAGACCCTGATCCATGACGACGGGGGCGCCGCACGCTAGAGTGCGGCGCTCTCATTTTTGCGAAGGCCACGCTCCATTCTCACCTACCTCCTCCGGCGCTTTGCCATCCTGTTGCTGTCGCTGCTGATCGCGGCAGTGGTGCTGTTCGTGCTGCTGAGGCTGCTGCCGGGCGATCCGGCCAATGCACTGCTCGGCGTCGGCGCCACCGAAGCGCAGATCGCCGCAGCGCGGACGCAGGTCGGGTCCGACCAGCCGCTGCTGACGCAGTTCGTGAGCTTCGTCGGCAACCTGGCACGCTTCGACCTCGGCACCTCGTTCGTCAGCAAGGCGAGCGTGCTCGGCGAGATCGGCAACCGACTGAGCGTGACCGTGCCGCTGACCATTCTGGGGTTCCTGCTGGCGATTGCCATCGCGCTGCCGCTGGGGATCATCGCGGCGGTGAAGGCGGACCGCTGGTACGGCGCGGCGATTTCGATCGTCAGCCAGCTGGGGATCGCCATTCCGGTGTTCTGGCTGGGGATCCTGATCGTCACGATCTTCGCCATCAATCTCAGGCTGTTCCCGTCGGGCGGTTTTCCGCTGAAGGGCTGGACGAGTTTTGGCGAAGCCGCAGTGGCATTGGCCCTGCCGGTGCTGACGGTGGCGCTGGTGATCGCCGCGTCGCTGCTGCGCTATGTCCGGTCGGCGACGCAGGACGTCATCGGCAGCGACTATATCCGTACGGCGCGCGCGCTGGGATCGGGCTTTACCGAGGCGTTGCTGCGGCACGGCGTCCGCAATGGCGCGGTGCCGGTGATCTCGATTCTCGGCATCGAGCTGGCGACGACCTTCCTCGGTGCCGTGGTGGTCGAGAAGGTGTTTGCGCTGCCCGGCCTCGGCTCGATGCTGCTGCTCGCCATCCAGCAGCGCGATTATCCCAACGTGCAGGGGGTGCTGTTCATTTCGACGCTGCTGGTGCTGCTGATCGGCTTTGCCGCCGACCTGCTGCAGCGTTTCATCGATCCGCGGTTGCGCGGGCGGCCGGGTGCGCCATGAGCGCGCTCGCGGCAAGTG
>WPCJ01038246.1_pt1 | contig 53424 bp, 52 predicted proteins | sample 5399831 | NCBI WGS metagenome assembly WPCJ01 (sample SAMN12869470, study PRJNA574797) | sludge metagenome | isolation source: wastewater treatment of pH10 | place: China:Beijing | collected 2019-05-20
CAGCAGGCCTCGACGGGAAGTGCCGCCAGCAGCAGCGCAACGGGCGACGCGAGCCCGCCGGCAAATCCAATCAGCGTCCCCAGCGCCAGCGCCGTGGCCGCAAGCACTGCGGCGCCGGCCTCCGTTGCCCGGCCGGTGGCGGACACCCAAAGCGCTGCCAGCCAGCACAGGCCGAAGATCGCCAGTATCGCCGCCAGCGTCGCCGAGGCGCCGAGATTGGCGGTCACCAGCGTCACCGCGCTGCCGGCCGCAAGGAACGGTGCGGCAAGCATGACGCCGATGAATCGGGCATGGCGGCTACGCGTCCGGCCGTCGCTCACGCGGCCATGCACGAGACGCTCGCAGCCTGTCGCAATCGCGCCAGGCAATCCAACGTATCTTGCCGCAATCGAACTCAACTCAACGCCTCGTGCGGACCTGCTTGGCAGATCGTTTGTGGTTGGCCCCGAAAGTCGCATCCAGCCTTTAAGGAATGGATAAAGCCCGGCGCGGCCGGCCCAGTTCGACGGCATTTTTTTCCTGAAACCGCCCCGGACAGGCTCCAATTCCCGCCATGGTAAATGCGGGGTTAGCCGGCCCTGCCCCTGCATTCCGGGCGCATGTCGCAGACAGGAACGAGATGTTTCGACGCCGAATCAACCGGATAGGGCAAGGAGCCCGATGGGGGTGGAACGTTTCAGGTCCCGTTCAGGTCCGACGTCCGAATACAGCCGGCGCGGGAACTATCTCAAATTTTAATAAAATTCCTGCCTTGGTTGCAATCGGTCCTTGGCTCGACCCGGCTAGGATAGGGCCAATCGAGGAAGGGACCTCAAGAAAGAAGACGGACATGGGTTTCCTGATCAGGTTTGCATTCTGGTTCTCGCTGGTGCTGCTGGCCCTGCCCTTCGACGGGGGGCCGGACGAGAACGGTCGCGAGAGCGTCAACCCCATCCAGGCGCTGCTGGCCGCGCGCGATGCCGTGGGGGACATTGCCGGCATGTGCGAACGCCAGCCCGAGGTCTGCGAAACCGGTGCCTCGGCCCTGCACACCGTGACCGAGCGCGCCAAATACGCCGCGCGGATCGCCGTGACCGTCATCGAGGACGCGCCGGCCAAATCTCCGGTCCAGCCGGAAGAGCCCGTCACCACCGGCAGCATTCCCGAGCAGGACTGACGTCCGGGCCACCACGGCCCTCGGAAGCCGCTCCGACGCTTTTTTCCGTGACGCCGCGCCGCCCGGACACTATATCGAACGTCATGGCGACGACGATCCAAAGCATACTCGAAGACTTTTCCCTGCTCGATGAGTGGGAGGAGCGCTACCGCTATGTCATCGAACTCGGCGAGGCGCTGCCCGAATTCCCCGACGACGCACGCACGCAGACCAACAAGGTGCCCGGCTGCGTCAGCCAGGTCTGGCTCACCACCAGCTATGGCGAGGGTTCCGATCCGGTCATCACCTTCAAGGGGGATTCGGACGCGCATATCGTGCGCGGTCTGGTGGCCATCCTGCTTGCGCTCTATTCCGGGCGCAAAGCCAGCGAGATCCTGGAAATCGACGCCGAAGGCACGCTGCGCAAGCTGGGGCTGGACGAGCACCTGACCCCGCAGCGCTCGAACGGATTGCGCTCCATGGTCAAGCGCATCCGCACCGATGCGGAAGGCGCCAGCCAGGCCGCCTGAAACGGCCCGGCACGTTCCCGCCAATTCTCCTCTTAAGGTCCATGCATGCGCGGGCGATAATCCTGCGTACCCCAGTGCAACATGCGGGCCGGCCTTGCTTCCGCCGATGAGGCATTCGGCCAATAGTGCCGGGCAAGGGCGGCAAGCGCGGTCTTGAGCACCACCTTGCCGGAGCGCACCGGCCAGGCGCGCTCGACCTCCACGGTTTCCATCCCCTTCAGGAAGCAGCACACATCGATGAGGACGCCGGAAAGTTCCGGTCCCACGGCCGCGATCGCCTTCTCCACCCGCATGCGCGCGGCAAGCGCTGCATCGGTCAGTTCCGCCACCCCGCCGCCGCCCGCGCGCTTTCCGGAAGCCACGCTGGCGATCCAGTTCGCGCCGAGACGCGGCATGAGTTGCCCGCGCGTATAGTCGGCGCGAAGCCGTTCGCCCGCCTCGAATTCGCGAGCGGCAAGGAAGGCGGCTCCCGTTCTGGTGCGCAGTCGCGCCAGTTGCGCAAGCGGCGATTCCGAAAGATTGGCAAGCACGGGCCGCGCGCCATCGCCCGTATCGATACAAATTGCGCCGATGTTCTGCCCCGGCCCGCCGGGCACGGACGAAGCCTCCATATCGCGCATCAATTCCCCGCCTTGCCGGGAAAGGCATATGCTTCCCCCGGAAACGCTCACGATCCCCTCCGACACCAGCCATCCGAACACGTCGCGCTGAACGGAAACCGTGCCTCGGTCCCCGGCCTCTATCAGCATCTTGTCGCCATGGGCGGCCGTGGACGTCCGTCCCGGCCCCCTGGCCAGGAACTTCAGGACGCGCAGGGGCAATTCCCGGTATGCATGCTGCATCTTGCTCATATCCCCAGGCGGTTGCGGAAGGCGGCTGCGGCGATCTGCTCGAACATGTGCACCACGCTGTCGAATTCGGGATTGTCGCGCAGGTCCTCGATGATCTGGCACGCATGCACCACCGTGGTGCGGTCACGCCCGAAGCCGCGCCCGATATCGCTCATGGTCAGCCGCAGTTCCACATTGGCGACATACATGGCGATCTGCCGCACACGCGCCACCGGCTGCGATGTGCGGCCGGGCCGGCGCAATTCCTTCGACGACACCGAAAACAGAGCGGACGCCATGTCGATCAGGCATTCGCACACCTCCAGCGCGATCTCGTCCCTGCGTTTGGGAAGGACGTGCGAGGGAGGGTCGTCTGCCTCTGCCTCCTCGCTGAATTGAGGAGGGTCGTCGAGAAGTGGCTTCATATGGGCGTGCACGAAATTTCCTCCAGAATAGGAATACATTCCTTATAAGAGGTCTTCTCGGCCTTGTGAACAAACAACGAACACTTGCGCCTGTCAACATTTCCCAAATGGTTGATATTTCACGACATTCACCATTGGAAAAAGAGCGGCCCGGCCGTTTTACTCCCCGCCTCTCCGCCACGGCCGATAGTGGGTGCCTTATAGAAGGAGACGGCGCATGCGATCACTGCAAAGGGACGCCCGGAATTTTGCCAGACACAAGCACGAGCAGGCCATGGAGGCCGGCCAGTTGGTGGCCGTGCGCCTGCTCTGCGGTTTCGATCTGGAAGACGCACTCCACGCCGGGGGCGAGGCACGGCTGAAACTGGTCGAGCGTATCGAACGCCTTCTGGAGCGCGAGCGCCTGAAGGGCCTGCGGCGGCACTGGAGCTACGATCTCAACCGCCATATCGCCCTGAAGCAGGCCCGCGACCGGTTGCGGGAGCCCGCAAGCAGCCTTTGCCCAGGGCCGGCCTGAAACAGGAAACGGCGCCCAAAGGCGCCGTTTCCCTGATTTCGAAACCGAAAGGTTGGCTCAGCGACCCTTGCGCTTGCGGCCCAGGCCCATCTTCTTGGCTAGTTGGGAACGGGCCGCGGCATAGCTCGGCGCGACCATCGGGTAGTTCGCGTCCAGGCCCCACTTTTCGCGGTACTGTTCCGGCGTCAGCCCATAGTGCGTCATGAGATGGCGCTTGAGCGACTTGAACTTCTTGCCGTCCTCCAGGCAGACGATGTATTCGTCGTGCACGGACCTTTTCGGGTTCACGGCAGGCTTCTGCTTGTCCACCGGCTGCGGCTCGGGTGCAACGCTGCCGCCGACGCGGCCGAGCGCAGCATGGATGTCTGCAATCAGGTTCGGCAGTTCGGAAGCCGGCACCGGATTGTTGCTCACATAAGCCGCCACGACATCAGCTGTAAGTTCAATCAGCGTGTCGCTGCTTTTCGGAGATGTTTCGGCAGTGTCCATTATGGTGAAATCCCAACAAGAAACGAGATAACGATGCCAATGAGCACTTCATGGGCATCTGCGGATTCTGATGTCATGGGCGTCGACTGCGATTCGCCCGTAGGCGAACTTCATGATCCCAGATGACTGTCAAGTCAATCACCTCTTTCGGCTGTTTCGATAGTCATGGATGTTTTTTTCAGTCGAGGAATTCAATTATCAATACACAACGACAAGCTCCAAGTCACCGAGCTGGCGGCTCATCTGCCTTAAAGCGGTAGAATTATTATTATCTTCGGCCGCAGCGGCCGGCGGGACTTGAACCTGAGTGCCTGACGTGGTCATTCACCTGTAAAAGAGACGGATATCGCAAGATGACATTGAAGACGCCCTTCGAACCGGCGCAACCGCCCCACGCCCGGCAGCATCCCCTTTCCGATACCAGGCACGGCGTCACCCGCACCGACGAATATGCGTGGATGAGGGCCGAAAATTGGCAGGAGGTGTTTCGCGATCCATCGAAGCTCGATCCGGCCATCCGTGCCCATCTGGAAGCTGAAAATGCCTATCAGGCCAAGCTGATGGCCGACACCGCCGATCTCCGGAAAGCGCTGTTCGCCGAAATGAAGGGCCGCATCAAGGAAGACGATTCCTCGGTGCCGATGAAGGACGGTCCCTATGCCTACGGCTCGTCCTACCGGCTCGGCGGCCAGCATCCGCGCTATTTCCGCAAGCCTGCCGGCGGCGGCGAGGAGGAAATCCTTCTCGACGGCGACCGGGAAGCAGAGGGCAAGGCCTATTTCCAGCTCGGCGGCCTCGATCATTCGGCCGACCACAAGCGCCTTCTGTGGGCCAGCGACGACAAGGGGTCGGAATTCTACACCCTGCGCGTGCGCGACCTCACCACCGGCACGGAGCTGGCGGACGTCATCGAAAGCACGGGGGGCGGCGGCACATGGGCAGCCGACAACGAAGGCTTCTTCTACACCTTGCTGGACGACAATCACCGGCCTTCCAAGGTGTTGTTCCACAAGCTCGGCGACGATACCGCCAATGACAGGCTGATCTACGAGGAGACCGACCCCGGCTTCTTCATGAATGTCGGCGGCACCCGCCGCAACGACTGGATCATGATCAGCATCAGCGATCACGAGACTTCCGAATACCGGATCGTCAGCGCCGCCGATCCGCTCGGCACCCCGAGGCTGGTCGCCGCCCGCGAAACCGGCCTGCAATATGACCTGGAGGAAGGCGGCGACATTTTCTTCATCCTCACCAATGAAGGCGGCGCCAAGGATTTCAAGATCATGACCGCGCCGGCGGCCGATCCGGTCCGCTCCAACTGGAAGGAACTGGTCGCGCACCAGCCCGGCCGGCTCATCCTGTCGATCATGGGCTTCAAGGACTATCTCGTGCGCCTCGAACGGTTCGAGGGCCTGCCGCGCATCGTGGTGCGCGAGCGCGCCACCGGCGAGGAACATGCCATCGCCTTCGACGAGGAAGCCTATTCGCTCGGCATGGCCGGTTCCTACGAATACGACACCGATGTGCTGCGCTTCTCCTATTCGTCCATGACGACGCCGGCGCAGGTGTTCGACTACGACATGCGCACGCGCGAGCGCACTTTGCTCAAGACGCAGGAGGTGCCTTCCGGCCACGATCCGGCCGCCTACGTCACCCGCCGCCTGATGGCCCCGGCCGAGGACGGCGAGACCGTGCCGGTCTCCCTGCTCTATCATCGCGACACACCGCTCGACGGGTCGGCGCCCTGCCTGCTCTACGGGTATGGTTCCTACGGCATCACCATACCGGCCTCTTTCAACACCAATTGCTTGTCGCTGGTGGATCGCGGCTTCGTCTACGCCATCGCCCATGTTCGTGGCGGCAAGGACAAGGGCTATGGCTGGTACGACGACGGCAAGAAGGCGCACAAGCAGAACACCTTCAAGGATTTCATCGCCGTGGCGAAGCACCTCGTCGCCGAACGCTATACGTCACCCGACCGCATCGTCGCACAGGGCGGTTCGGCCGGCGGCATGGTCATGGGCGCCGTCGCCAACATGGCCCCCGCTGCCTTCGGCGCCATCATCGCCGAGGTTCCCTTCGTCGACGTGCTGAACACGATGCTCGATGCCTCGCTGCCGCTCACCCCGCCCGAATGGCCGGAATGGGGCAACCCCATAGCCTCGGAAGAGGACTACCGGACCATCGCCGCCTATTCGCCCTATGACAATGTGGGCGCGCTCGATTATCCGCCGGTGCTGGCGCTGGCCGGTCTCACCGATCCGCGCGTCACCTATTGGGAGCCCGCGAAATGGGTCGCGCGCCTGCGCGAGCGCAAGAGCGGCGACAATCCGGTCCTGTTCAAGATCAATATGGACTCCGGCCATGCCGGCGCTTCCGGCCGCTTCTCGCGACTGGAGGAGATCGCCTACACCTATGCCTTCGCTTTGAAGGTCACCGGCAAGGCCGCCGTCTGAGCTTCACGCGCCCGAGTTTCATGAGGGATGAGGCTCATCCCTCCGTCATCCCGGCCAAGGGAGCGAAGCGAATGGAGAGTGTCGGGAATCCATGCCGGAACTTTGAAACGTAACGGCATGGTTGGCGGTAGCATTTCAGGTACGGTAAGCAGACCGACCCTTACTGCGCGGCCGGTTCAGGCCGGCGCGCCGGATAGCCGTTCGGATGCGCCGGAATCGCCTTGAGATAGGCCGCGATCGCCGCCCGGTCTTCCCGCGTCAACTGGGCCATGTTCTTCTGCACCTCGACCATCGAGCCGCCGACCGAATCGAAGTCGGGCGTGAAGCCGGTTTCCAGATAGCCGGCGATGTCGGAGGCGGACCAGTCGCCGATACCGCCCTCGCCCGAGGTGATATTGGGTACGATGCCCTCGCCTTCCGCAGCCACCGCGCCGGCCAGCCATTGGCCCTTTCTGCTGCCGCCGGCGAAATCGCGCGGCGTGTGGCATTCGCCGCAATGGCCCGGACCTTCGACCAGATACTGCCCCGCCCGCACCTGTTCCGGCGCGTCGTCCGCAAGCGCCACCACCGGCTCATCGCTGAGATAGAGCAGCTTCCACAGGCCGATGCCGCGGCGGATATTGAACGGGAAGGCGAGGTCGTGAGCCCTCGCCTGTCCGGCCACAGCCGGCAGGGTCTTCATGAAGGCGAAGAGATCGGCGATGTCCTGCGGCTTCATGCGGGCATAGGAGGCGTAGGGAAATGCAGGATAATAATGCCGGCCGCCGGGGGACACGCCCTTCAGCATTGCGGCGGCGAAATCATCCTGCGTCCAGTTGCCGATACCGTCCTGGACATCTTGTGAAATGTTGGGGGCGACGAAGGTGCCGAACGGCGTCTTGAGTTCGACCCCGCCGGCAAGCTCGAAGCGGGCGTCGCCCTCGGCGCCCTTTACCGCATGGCAGGAAGCGCAACCGCCGGCGTGAAACATCCGCCGGCCATTGTCCACGTCGCCAGGCGCCGTGGCCGCCATGATCTGCGGATCGGGCCGCTCCGGTGCCGAAAGCAGCCACCCTGCCAGCCCGCCTGCGCCGCCCAGTACCACAAGGGCGGCTGCGATCTTTCCAAGCGTGGACATGGGCCGTGATCAGCCCTTTTTGATGCGGAAGGTCTCGTGGCAGGCGCCGCAACTCGATCCGATCGCGCCGAACTTGGCCTTGAGCGCATCGAGGTCGGCAGGCGCGTCCGTCACCGCTGCGTTCACGGCGGCCTCGAACTTTCCTTCCGCTGCCTCGAAGCCGGGCTTGTCCTCCCAGACCTTCGGAGAAGCCTCGGTGTCCCCGGTGTTGGAGCCCTCGGGGAACAGTACGTCGGCGTCGAAGCGCCCGGCATTGGCCTGCATGCCCTGCAACGTCTTGAGCACCGCCGCGGCATCGAAAGGCTGCTCGCCCTTTACCACTTTCGCGAGTTCGCCTGTCAGCTTCCCGCGCTCTTTCATCAGGGCCTGCCTGTCCGCGAGCGGATCGGCAAAGGCCGAGGCGCCGGCAAAGGCGAGGATGGAGATGGCGAGTACAAGCTTTCTCATTCTTGGCTCCGTATCTGGTGAAGAAACGTGGCTGCTCCGGGGGGAATCGGAGATCGGTGCTAAGCTGGCCCAAAATGCCGCGGATTTCCCCTCACGCTTGCGTGAGGCCGGAAAAAACAAAGCCCCGGAACCTGCCGGGGCTTTGCTCCGGGAAGATCAGGCCCCGGCCTTTTCGTACATTTCCAGCACGTAGTCCCAGTTGATCAGGCTGTCCACGAAGGCTTCCAGATACTTCGGACGCGCATTGCGGTAGTCGATGTAGTAGGAGTGCTCCCACACGTCGACGCCGAGGATCGGCGAAGCGCCATGGACCAGCGGGTTCTCGCCGTTCGGCGTCTTGGAAATCTCCAGCTTGCCGCCCTTGACCGAAAGCCAGGCCCAGCCCGAGCCGAACTGCGTGGTGCCGGCGTTGATGAAATCGGCCTTGAACTTGTCGTAGCCGCCGAGGTCGCTGTCCACCGCCTTCTGCAGAGCGCCCGGCAGCTTGTTGCCGCCGCCGTCCTTCTTCATCCACTTCCAGAAATGGATGTGGTTGTAGTGCTGGGCGGCGTTGTTGAAGAGACCCTGGTTCTTGCCGAACGACTGCTTGACCACTTCCTCGACCGACAGATCGCTCATTCCGGCCTCTGCCGCCAGCTTGTTGCCGTTGTCGACATAGGCCTTGTGGTGCTTGTCGTGGTGGTACTCAAGCGTCTCCTTGGACATGTAAGGCTGAAGCGCCTCGTAGTCGTAGGGGAGAGCGGGAAGTTCGAAAGCCATTGGTCTTACTCCTCAAAAAATCCGGCGGGGTTGCCGGACTAACATAGGTCTGTATCCCTCGGGAACAACTCCCGCGGCCAAGCACCGGCTCCCTTTTATGTGCTCACGCAGAGGAAGTCGAATGCGCCCATTCCCAATAGAGCTCCCGGGCCTTCTTGGCCACAGGGCCGGCCGGCAAATGCCTGTCCTCGAAGCGGATAACGGGCACGACCTTGGAATGGTTGCCGGTGGAAAAAATTTCATCCGCCTCGCGGAAATCGCGCACCGTGAGCGTCTTTTCCGTGGTGCGGAAACCGTAGTCCGCCAGCAGCTGGATCGTACGGGCGCGCGTGATTCCGGCCAGGAAGGTGCCGTTGGCGGCCGGGGTGAAGACATGCCCGTCCTTCACCATGAAGATGTTGGTGGAGCCCGTCTCCGCCACGTTGCCCAGCATGTCCAGCACCAGCGCGTTGTCGAAGCCGCGCATCCTCGCTTCCAGGATGGCGCGGGCATTGTTGGGGTAGAGGCATCCCGCCTTGGCGTTGGTCGGCATGGTTTCAAGCGTCGGACGCCGGAACGGCGAGACGGTGATCGAAAAGCCTTCCGGGGCAAGCATCGGCGATTCGTAGAGGCACAGGCAGAAGCGGGTCGACGCCGGATCGGCGGGCACGCCCATATAGCCGCCGTCCTCGGCCCAATACATGGGGCGGATATAGACCGCCGTCTTGCCGTCGAACTTCTTCAATCCCTCCCGGGTCAGGTTCACGATCTCTTCGGGGCTCACCGTCGGCTTCAGCCCCAATGCGATCGCCGAAGCGTTCACCCGCGCGGCATGGAGATCGAGATCGGGAGCCACGCCCTCGAACCAGCGCGCGCCGTCGAATACGGTCGAGCCCAGCCACATTGCATGGCTCATCGGGCCGATCAGGCCGACATTGCCCTCATGCCAGCCGCCATCCACATAGCTCCAGGTCGTCGTCTGTGTCGCTTTCGCCAATGTCATTTCACGATCCGTCCGGTTTCAGGCCTGTCCTGCCATAGGAATTCCCCTGCCGCCTTGTCGTCAATGCCGAGGACGCCATATTCGTTGAGCCAGTGCGGAATACACAACCTGTTTACCTTCCTTTCAGCCGCGCCGGATACCGTCGGCCAACCCGTTGCCGTTCGGCAACAGTGGAACCTAAGTCACATGTTCGCCTTTATTTGTCCTCCCTGCGGCCAGATTCGGCGCTACCTATCGCCCCGGTCGGGAGCGGCGACGCCAGCAGCGGCGCCGATTGAACAGTACAGGAAAGATCGAGACCACAACTCATGGCAACAGATGCATCTCCCGTCCTGCTGACAAGGCGCCGTTTCCTAAACGTCGCGGCAATGGGCGCGGCCGCGGCTACCGTATCGGCCTGCACCACCACCTCGCCGGTCCCCACGCTTCCGCCCGAGCCCCAGGCCCAGCCCGAGCTCGGCAGCTACGACATCATGTACGGGCCGGTCTTCGACGGCGGTTATGAAGTGCCGGCCGTCCCCTATCGCAAGATCGATCCCAAGTTCCTGCGCCAGATCGTGCCCGATCCGACCGGCGAGCGTCCCGGCACCATCGTCGTCGATACCTCCCAGCATTTCCTTTATCTGGTGCGTGAAGACGGTCAGGCCATCCGCTACGGCGTCGGCCTCGGCCGTGCCGGTTTCGAATGGGCCGGGCGCGCCGTCGTCCAGTACAAGCGCGAATGGCCGAAGTGGACGCCGCCGGATGAAATGGTCGCCCGCCAGCCGGAACTCGAGAAATACAGCATCCGCAACGGCGGCATGCCGCCCGGCCTGATGAACCCGCTCGGCGCGCGCGCGCTCTACATCTTCCAGAACAACGAGGATACGCTCTACCGTATCCACGGTTCGCCGGAATGGCATTCGATCGGCAAGTCGATCTCGTCGGGCTGTGTGCGCCTGATGAACCAGGACATCATCGATCTTTACAGCCGCGTTCCCGGCAAGACGCCCATCCTCGTCACCAACGGGCTCGGCGCGCCGGTGGCCAATGTGGACCCGACCGGAACGCCCGTCGATGCGGGCGTGCCCGAAGGCTCGACCCTGCTTGGCCGCGTCGGACGTTCGTGGCTCTGACGCGAAGCCGATAGCTCCCGAAACGAAAAAGGCGGCACCAGCGTGCCGCCTTTTCCTTGTTAGCCGCGAAAAACGCCTCAGCGGCGGCGGGTCAGGCTGCCGAGGATACCCCGCACCAGCGCACGGCCGACCGACGAGCCGACCGAGCGCACCACCGACTTGATCGCCGCCTCGGTAACCGTCTGGCGGTTGGAGGTGCGTGGCGCGGGCGCCCTGCGGGTGCGCCCCGAAGGTGCCGGCGCATTGCCGAAATCGGGCAGGGTCCAGCCCGACCCGCCATTGCCCTGGCCCTGCGTCTGCTCCTGGGCAGCCTGGGTCTCGGCCGCACGCTTCTGCAAAATCTCGAATGCCGATTCGCGATCGACGGTCCGATCGTACTGGCCGGCCACCGGGCTTTGCCCGATGATCTTCTGCCGCTCCTGCGGCGTCACCGGCCCGAGCCGCGACGACGGCGGACGGATCAGCGTGCGCTGGACCATGGACGGCACGCCCTTGTTCTCCAGCGTCGAGACCAGCGCCTCGCCGGTGCCGAGCTGGGTGATCGCCGTCGCGCAATCGAAATCGGGATTGGGCCGGAAGGTATCGGCAGCCGTCTTCACCGCCTTCTGCTCGCGTGGCGTGTAGGCGCGCAACGCATGCTGGATGCGGTTGCCCAACTGCGCCAGCACGGTTTCGGGCACGTCGAGCGGGTTCTGGGTGACGAAATAGACGCCGACGCCCTTGGAGCGGATCAGCCGCACCACCTGCTCGACGCGGTCGACCAGCGCCTTGGGCGCGTCGTCGAACAAGAGATGCGCCTCATCGAAGAAGAACACCAGCTTCGGCTTGTCGGGGTCGCCGACTTCCGGCAGCACCTCGAACAGTTCCGACATCAGCCACAGCAGGAAGGTGGCGTAGAGGCGCGGATTCATCATCCGCTTGTCGGCGGCCAGCACGTTGATGGCGCCGCGGCCGTCGCGCGTGGTGCGCATCAGGTCGCTTATGTTCAGCGCCGGCTCGCCGAAGAAGTTGTTACCCCCCTGCTGCTCCAGCACCAGCAGCGAGCGCTGGATCGCGCCCACCGACTGCTTGGTGACATTGCCGTAGCGTGCGCCGATCTCGCCCGCCCGTTCGGCGATGTTGGAAAGCAGCGCCTGCAAATCCTTCATGTCGAGCAGCAGCAGGCCTTCCTCGTCGGCGATGCGGAAGGCGATGTTCATCACCCCTTCCTGCGCCTCGGTGAGGTTCATCAGCCGGGACAGGAGCAGCGGCCCCATTTCCGAAACGGTCGCCCGGATTGGATGGCCCTGCTCGCCGAACAGGTCCCAGAAAATCACCGGAAATTCCTGGAATTCATAGGGATCGAGATGGATTTCCTGCGCCCTCTTGGTGAGGAAGTCCTTGGCCTCGCCCATCATCGAAATGCCCGAAAGGTCGCCTTTGACGTCGGCGCAGAATACCGGCACACCGGCATTGGAGAAGCCTTCCGCCAGGATCTGCAAGGTCACCGTCTTGCCGGTACCGGTCGCGCCGGTGACCAGCCCGTGGCGGTTGCCGTAGCGCAGCAGCAGCTCCTGCGGCCCCTGATAGCTGTCGTCGGGCTTGCGGCTCGCGCCAAGAAAAATGCTGTCGTCACCGGCCATCATGAGTTCTCCGCAATCCCGATCGGTCCGCCCGCACAGGCCGCACCACTGGCAGGTATAGTAAGGCAGCAGCCAAATTCAAAGATGCAACTTCTTCCCTCACCCATCTGCTGCATTGCGGTAGATGGAGAGGAACCTTACACTGGCAAGGTCCCGGCCGATGCAGCGGCCCTGGGGGTGCAGCAAAGGAATCAATTCTTGACCGATAAAGCAGCAGATCGCCACGGCCAGGAGCAGCGGTGGCGGGACCTCGCCGAGAAGGCGCTTGGCAACGAGGTTCAGGACGGGCGCGCCGACCCGGCCACGCGACGATGGACGATTTGCCAGCGCATCGACGACCCGGATGTCGAAAGGGCCCGCGCGCAGATCGCCGAAGACCTTGCCCGGGGCGCGACAGGGCTGGCGCTGATTTTCGACGGTGCCCCCAACGCCTTCGGCTATGGTCTGCCCGGCACGGCCCAGGCGCTCGAGCGGGTGCTCGACGGCGTGCCGCTGGACAAGATTTACCTCCGCCTCGACGTTCACCCCGCCAGCCGCGCCATGGCCGACTGGCTGGTGACGCTGCTCAGCGGCGGCAAGGTCGATCCGTCCCGCCTCAACCTCTCCTTCGGCATCGATCCGGCCGCCACTTTCGCCGGCACCGGCCGGCTGCGCATGACCATCGAGGCCTTGCAGGCATCGATGCCGCAATCGCTGGCGCATTTCTTCGCCATGGACGTGCCGGGCATCCTGCTGGAGGCGGACGGGCGTGTGCTCAACAATGCCGGCGCCAGCGAGGCGCAGGAACTCGGCGCCATGCTGGCTTCGGCCGCCGCCCATCTGCGCCTGTTCCAGGAAGCGCGCCAGGCGCTGATCTATGCCGCGCCGCATATCGGCTTCGCGCTCGGAGTCGATGACGATGCGCGCCTTTCGGCCGCCAAGATCAAGGCGTTGCGGCGGCTGTGGCAACGTGTGCAGGAAGGTTTCGCAATCCCGCCGGCGCGGGCCAGCGTCCATGCCGAAACCTCGATGCGGTTCGTGGACAGGCACGACCTCGCCGGCAATGTCGCCCGCAATGCGGCCGCCTGCCTGGGTGCTGCCGCCGGCGGCGCGGATTCCATCGCCGTGCTGCCGCACACAATCGCCCACGGCCTGCCCGAAGGCGATGCCCGGCGCGTCGCCCGCAACATCCAGTTCCTCGTGGCTCAGGAAGATACGGCCATCGGCGACGTCGATGCGCTCATCGACAGCCTCTGCGAGCAGGCCTGGGCCGAATTCCAGCGTATCGAGCAGGAAGGCGGCATCCTGCCCAGCCTCAAGGCCGGCCACATACAGGCGCGCGTCAGGGCATCGGCCGAGGAGCGCCGGAAATCCCTTGCCGCCAACCGGGCCAGTTCCGCCGCATCCGGCGGCACCGTCCCGACCCTGCCGGCCGAGCGCCACCCCGCGCCCACCGACGGCGTCGTCTTCTGCGAGGCGCTGCTCCCCTTGAGGCTCGACGATCCGGTTGGTGTCGGTCAGTAGCGACCATTGTTATAATCCTTGTTGCAACATTTCCCACCAATGTTATAATTGGCGTTGCAACAAGGAACGCTGCCATGAACACGACCATCCGCAAGATCGGTAATTCCGAGGGCGTCATCCTGCCGAAGGAATTGCTTGAGCGCTTGCATCTGCGCGCCGGCGATAGCGTCGTCATTGTTCAGGAAGGCGATGAGCTTCGCTTGCGCCGCATGGAGGACAGTGCCGAGGAATTCGAGCGCAAGATGAAGATCGCGCGCGAACGCATGAAGAAATACGAGGTCGCCTATCGCGTACTTGCCCAATGAGCGAGTACCACACTCGCGAATTCGTCGAGGCGATGCATGCCGAACAGTTGCGGCTGCACGGCGGCGCTCCCGGCGTGCGTGACGAAGGCATGCTGGAATCCGCCCTGGCCCGCCCGCTGCAAAAGGAAGCTTATGGCGAGCCTGATCTTTGCGAGCTAGCGGCTGCATATCTTTTTGGGATAGCCAAGAACCACCCTTTCGTGGACGGCAACAAGCGCACCGCTTTCGCGGCGGCCGATCTTTTCCTCTATTTCAATGGCCTGAGCATTGAAGCCACACCAGAAGAGATCATCACTCTTGTGCTCAAGGTCGCCGCCGGCGAGATCGACGAAGCCGGCGCGGCCGCTTTTTTCCGCGACCATACGGTGCCGGTCGAGGAGTGAAGCTATCAGGCTTCCGCCGATAGCCCCACGATCTCCCATTCACGGCCGTTGACGGCGACGAGTTCGCCGGTCTTCTTGCCAAACAGCGCCTGCGCCATCGGCGAGACGTGCGAGATCGAGCCTTTCGCCGGATCGGCCTCGTCCTCACCCACGATCCGCCACCGCGCCGCCTTGCCGTCCTCGTCTTCCAGCGCCACCGTCATGCCGAAGCGCACGACATCGGAAGCGGCGTCCGGAACGGACAGTTCGGCGCTTTCGCGCCGCGCGGTCCAGTAGCGCAGGTCGCGTGCCGCCAGCGCCACGCGTTCCCGGTCGGATTCGGCCTCGGCCCGCGCCATGTCCTCACGCAAACGGCCAAGTTCGGCCTCGATCATGGCAAGGCCGGCCGCCGTCACGAGATTGCGATGCGGGCTGACGGGGCGCTCGCCCAATACGGCCGCCGCATTCTCGGTATCCTCTTCGCGCGTGAAAGCCCTGCTCATGACCTTCTCAGTTCAACGCCTCGGAGGGTCGCACCTGTCCGACCTCGACATCGTTGCGGCTCAGGATCGGCTGCACCGCCTGCCGACGCAGTTCCCTCGCCAGTTCTTCCTCGCCGGCCATCAGCCTTGCCAGCACGCCGGCAATCATGGATTCGGCGGCGCGGACCGCGCCGTCATCGCATTTCAGCGCGATGCCGAGCCCCAGTTCCGGTATGGCGGCGCAATAGACACCTTCCGCCCCCATCTTGACGAAGATGCGGCCGGGTGCCGCTTTCATCAGGCTTTCATCGGCGCGGCCGGTTCCGGACACCAGAAACGGTTCCGCCATGCAGGCTGAAAGCAGGCGCTGCGCCGCCTTCGCCCGCACCGGCCCCAGCCCGTTGCCGGTTGCCATTCTTGCAAAGCCGGCGGCGAAACGGCGCAGCGGTACGGCATAGGTGGGGATGGAGCAGCCGTCGGTGCCGCAATGGTCCACGTCATGCGCCGCACCCGTCACCGTTTCCATGGCATCGCGCACCATGCCCTGCAATTCGTGGCCGGCATTCACATAGCCGCGATGGGCGATCCCGGAGTGGCAACAGGCGCACAGAAAGCCCGCATGCTTGCCCGAACAGTTGTTGTGCAACGCATTGGGCTCGCCGCCGGCGCGCGCCAATGTCACCGTCGCCGCGTGGCTGCTCGGCCAGTGGCTGCCGCACTCCAGCGCCGCCTCGTCCAGTCCGGCGCGTGCCAGCATGGAGCGCGCCGTCTCGACATGCTCCGGCTCACCGGAATGGGAGGCGCAGGCCAGCGCCAGTTCGCGGTCGCCGAAGCCATAGGCGTCGGCCGCACCGCTTTCGACCAGCGGCAGCGCCTGGATCGCCTTCACCGCCGAGCGCGGAAACACCGGCCTTGCCGTATCGCCGATTTCCCAGACGGTTTTGCCGTCGGCATCGCAGACCGCCACCGCGCCGCGATGGGCGCTCTCCACCACGGCGCCGCGAAGCACCTCGACCAGAACCGGATTTGCCATGTCTGCGATCCTGCTCCCGCGTTACCGGATACGGTCGAGGATCGACACATAGTTGGCGACGGCCGCGCCCCCCATGTTGAAGATGCCGCCGAGCCTGGCATTCGGCACCTGGATGCCGCCTGCCTCGCCCGCCAGTTGCATCGACGTCAGCACGTGCATCGACACGCCGGTCGCCCCGATCGGATGGCCCTTGGCCTTCAACCCGCCGGAGGGATTGACCGGCAGCTTGCCGTCCTTGGCGGTATAGCCTTCCAGCACCAGCTTTGCCCCCTCACCGCGCTTTGCCAGCCCCATCGCCTCATATTCGATCAGTTCGGCGATGGTGAAGCAGTCGTGCGTCTCGACGAAGGACAAGTCGTCCAGCGTCACGCCAGCCGTCTTCAAGGCTTGCGCCCAGGCCTGCTCGCAGCCCTCGAACAGCAGGATGTCGCGCTTCGACATCGGCAGGAAATCCTGCACATGCTCATTGGCCCGGAAGGCGATCGCCCTTCGCATGGAAAGCGCCGTCGTCGCATCGGTCAGCACCAGCGCCGCGGCACCGTCCGAAACCAGCGAGCAGTCGGTGCGTTTCAGCGGTCCGGCCACGAAAGGGTTTTTCTCGCTTTCCTGCCGGCAGAAATCGTAGCCGAGATCCTTGCGCATCTGCGCATAGGGATTGTCGACGCCGTTCTTGTGGTTCTTGGCCGCGATCGCGGCCAGCGCATCGGACTGGTCGCCATAGCGCTGGAAATAGGCGTGCGCGATCTTGCCGAACACACCGGCGAAACCGGCCGGCGTATCGCCATCCTCCGGCAGGTAGGAGGCCTTGAGCAGATTGGCGCCGATCTCGGGGCCGGGCGTGGTGGTCATCTGCTCGGCGCCCACCACCAGCACGAAACGCGCGCCGCTATCGACGGCGCGAATGCCCTGCCGCACGGCGGCCGAGCCGGTGGCGCAGGCGTTCTCCACCCGCGTCGCCGGCTTGAAGCGCAGCCGGTCGTCGGTCTGCAGCACCAGGCTGGCGGTGAAATCCTGCGCCGAGAAGCCGGCGTTGAAATGGCCCAGCACGATCTCGCCGACATCTTCGGGCCCGATGCCCGCATGCTCCATCGCCTCTGCGGCAACCTTGGTGATGAGGCTTTCCAGCGTTTCGCCTTCCAGCTTGCCGAAGCGCGAATGCGCCCAGCCGACGATACATGCGGTCATGGAACTGTCCTTCCAGATGAACCAGCCCGCCCTGCGGGCTTCCTCCTTGCCCAAGATGGACATCCGCGGGCGTGCCGTAAAGAGCCGTTTTGCATTGCAGCATCATGATTGCGAATTTTTGATTGATTGATCAGTCAATAAAAAATAATCTTGCCGGCAAGAGGATCGGAAGAATGCCCAAAATCGGAATGGAACCGCTGCGCCGCAGGGCGCTGATCGATGCCACCATCTCGACCATCGGCGAGCGTGGCACGCTCAATGTCACCGTTGCCGAGATCGCCGGGCGGGCCGGTGTCTCATCGGCCCTGGCGCATCACTATTTCGGTCCGAAGGAAGAGCTTCTGCAGGCCACGATGCGACAATTGCTGGCCGATTTGGGCCGCGACGCCGTCTCCGCCCTGGGCAAGGCCGCCACACCGCGCGAACGGATGTCGGCGATAATCGCCGTCAACTTCAATACCGGCCAGTTCCGCGAAGAAACCGTGCACGCATGGCTCGCCTTCTATGTCGAGGCGCAGAACTCGCCGCCGCTGCGCCGCCTGCTGCGCGTCTACGCAAGGCGCCTGCATTCCAACCTGATGAGCGGTCTTTTGCCGCTCGTCCCGCGCCCGGAGGCCGAGCGCATGGCCGAGGCCATCGCCGCCATGATCGACGGGCTCTACATCCGCCGCGCCCTGCGCGACGGCCTGCCCAATCCGGCAAGCGCCACCGCGCTTGTCGAGGACTATGTCGACGCGAAGCTCAAGCAGCAGGCCAACACCCCATGACCGCTCGTCCGAACATCCTCATCCTCATGGTCGACCAGCTTGCCGGAACGCTGTTTCCGGACGGTCCGGCCGATTTCCTCCATGCGCCGCATTTGAAGGGGCTGGCGGCCCGCTCGGCCCGCTTCCGCAACAACTACACCGCCTCGCCGCTTTGCGCGCCGGCGCGCGCCTCCTTCATGAGCGGCCAGCTTCCGTCGCGCACCGGCGTCTATGACAACGCGGCCGAATTCGTCTCGTCGATCCCCACTTTCGCCCATCATCTGCGCGCCGCGGGCTACCACACCTGCCTGTCGGGCAAGATGCATTTCGTCGGGCCGGACCAGTTGCACGGCTTCGAGGAGCGGCTAACCACCGACATCTATCCGGCCGATTTCGGCTGGACGCCGGACTACCGCAAGCCCGGCGAGCGCATCGACTGGTGGTATCACAACCTCGGCTCCGTCACCGGGGCGGGCGTGGCCGAGATCACCAACCAGATGGAATATGACGACGAGGTCGCCTTCCTCGCCGGCCAGAAGCTCTACGACCTGTCGCGCCAGTCCGACGATGCCGGCCGCCGCCCCTGGTGCCTGACCGTCTCCTTCACCCACCCGCACGACCCCTATGTCGCGCGCCGCCAGTACTGGGACCTCTACGAGGGCTGCCCGCAACTGGAGCCGGAAACCGGCTTCATCCCCTATGACGCGCAGGACCCGCATTCGCAGCGCCTCTACCTCGCCAGCGACTACGCCAGCTTCGACATCACGCCGGAGCAGGTGCGCCGCTCGCGCCGCGGCTATTTCGCCAACATCTCCTACATCGACGACAAGGTCGGCGAACTGCTTGCCGTGCTCGAACGCACGCGCATGCTGGACGACACCGTCATCCTGTTCTGCTCCGACCATGGCGACATGCTGGGCGAGCGCGGCCTGTGGTTCAAGATGAGCTTCTTCGAGGGCTCCTGCCGCGTGCCGCTGATGGTTGCCGGCAAGGGTATCGAGCCTGCCCGCATCGACGCGGCGGTGTCCAACCTCGATATCTGCCCGACGCTGTGCGACCTCGCCGGCATCGACATTTCCGGCATCATGCCATGGACGGACGGGCAATCGCTCAAGCCGCTCCTGCAAGGCAGCGAGCGCGGCGAACCCGTGCTGATGGAGTATGCGGCCGAGGGCTCCTATGCCCCGCTGGTCGCCATCCGCGACGGCAGATACAAGTTCGTGCATTGCGAGATCGACCCGCCGCAACTGTTTGATCTGGAATCCGATCCGCTCGAACTGACCAATCTCGCCGCCGACCCGCAGCATGCCGATCTGGTTGCCGCCTTCATGGAAAAGGTCCGCGCCCGCTGGGACATGGCGGGCTTCGACGCGGCCGTGCGCCAGAGCCAGGCGCGGCGCTGGGTGGTCTATCCGGCGCTGCGCAACGGCGCCTATTTCCCATGGGATTTCCAGCCGCTCAGGCAGGCTTCCGAGCGCTACATGCGCAACCACATGGACCTCAATGTTCTGGAAGACCAGAAACGCTTCCCGCGAGGAGAATGAGATGATCACCGTCTGGGGCAGAGCTACATCCTCGAACGTGCAGACCGTCATGTGGGCATTGGCGGAACTCGACCTTGCTCATGAGAGGATCGACGCCGGCGGCCCGTTCGGCGGGCTCGACAGTGTGCAGTTCGCGGCAATGAACCCCAACCGGCTGGTGCCGGTGCTGCGAGACGGCGGTGAATATCTGTGGGAAAGCGCCTCGATCGTCCGCTACCTGGGCGCACGCTATGGCTCGGAGCAATTCTGGCCGGTCGACCCGCTGAAGCGGGCCAAGCTCGACCAGTGGAGCGACTGGACCAAGACGACGCTGGTGCCGGCCTTTCTCGGCAAGGTCTTCCTGCCGATCATCAGCGCCAAACCCGGCGCACGCGACGACGTCGCCATCGCCAAGGGCGTGGCCGATCTGACAAAGGTCCTGCAGGTCTTCGAAGAGAGGTTGCGCGAGGGGTCCTATCTGGGTGGAGATGCACCCTGTTTTGCCGACATCGTCGCCGGCACCCTCCTCTACCGCTACTTCACGCTCGAAATCGAACGTGCTCGCCTGCCCCACCTCGAAGCCTATTACGACCGGCTCACGCAACGGCCGGCCTACGCCCGGCACGTTATGATTTCCTATGAAAGCATGAGGGCGAAATGACCTCCCGGCTCGAGGCTGATTTCGTCATCATCGGTTCCGGCTCGGCCGGCTCGGCCATGGCCTACCGGCTGTCCGAGGACGGCAGGCATTCGGTCATCGTCATCGAATATGGCGGCACCGATATCGGGCCGCTGATCCAGATGCCGTCCGCCCTGTCGATCCCGCTCAACATGCCGCTCTACGACTGGGGCTTCGCCAGCGAGCCGGAGCCGCATCTGGGCGGGCGCGTTCTCGCCACCCCGCGCGGCAAGGTGCTTGGCGGCTCCTCCTCCATCAACGGCATGGTCTATGTGCGCGGCCACGCTCACGATTTCGACCACTGGGCCGAGGAAGGCGCTGCCGGCTGGAGCTATGCGGACGTGCTGCCCTACTTCAAGCGCATGGAGCATTCGCATGGCGGCGAGGAAGGCTGGCGCGGCACCGACGGGCCCTTGCATGTCCAGCGCGGCAAGCGCGAGAACCCGCTCTATGCCGCCTTCATCGAGGCAGGCCAGCAGGCAGGCTTCGAACTGACGCGGGACTATAACGGCTCCAAGCAGGAAGGTTTCGGGCCGATGGAGCAGACGATCCATGGCGGCCGCCGCTGGTCCACCGCCAATGCCTATCTGCGCCCTGCCCTGAAACGGAAAAACGTTAACCTGGTCAGCGGCTTCGCGCGGAAAGTCGTCATCGAGAATCAACGCGCCACCGGCGTCGAGATCGAAGTTCGCGGACAGATTCAAGTCGTTAAGGCGCGACGTGAGGTGATCGTCGCCGCCTCTTCGATCAACTCGCCGAAAATCCTGATGCTGTCGGGCATCGGCCCTGCGCAGCACCTGCAGGACAACGGCATCGCCGTGGTCGCCGATCGGCCAGGCGTCGGGGCCAATCTCCAGGACCATCTCGAACTCTACATCCAGCAGGAATCGACCCAGCCGATCACGCTGAACTCCGTGCTCAACCCCTTCTCCAAGGCGCTGATTGGCGCGCGCTGGCTGCTGTTCAAGAGCGGGCTCGGCGCCACCAACCATTTCGAGGCGGCCGCCTTCCTGCGCTCCGCACCCGGCATCGACTATCCCGACATCCAGTATCATTTCATCCCCGCCGCCGTGCGCTATGACGGCAAGGCGGTGGCCAACACGCACGGCTTCCAGGCCCATGTCGGCCCGATGCGCTCCAAGTCGCGCGGCTCGGTCACGCTGCGTTCGCCCGATGCCTGGGACAAGCCGGTCATCCGCTTCAACTACATGTCGCACCCGGACGACTGGACCGAGTTCCGCCACTGCATCCGCCTCACCCGCGAGATCTTTTCGCAAGCCGCCTTCGACCCCTATCGCGGCAAGGAGATTTCTCCCGGCAGCCATGTGCAGACCGACGCGGAGCTCGACGCCTTCATTCGCGACCACGCCGAGAGCGCGCTGCATCCCTGCGGCACCTGCCGCATGGGCCGCGCCGACGATCCGTTGAGCGTGGTGGACCCCGAATGCCGGGTCATCGGCGTGGAAGGGCTGCGGCTGGCGGATTCCTCCATCTTCCCGCGCATCACCAACGGCAATCTCAACGGACCATCGATCATGACCGGCGAGAAGGCCGCCGACCATATTCTCGGCCGCACGCCGCTGCCGCCCTCCAATCAGGAACCGTGGATCAATCCGCGCTGGCAACAGTCGGACAGATAAGCCAAAGTCCTTTCAACCGATCCGATGCAACCACCGGAGCCTGCCATGCGCGCCCAGCCGACCGCCTCCCATTATGTCAACGGTCGCTATATCGACGACGATCGCGGCGCGGAGATTGCCGTCATCTATCCGGCCACCGGCGAGCGCATCGCCACGCTGCATGCGGCCACGCCCAACATCGTCGAACTGGCGATAGAATCGGCGCGCGCCGCGCAAGCCGAATGGGCGCGCATCAAGCCGGTCGAGCGCGGCCGCATCCTGCGCCGCGCCGCCGATATCCTGCGCGACCGCAACGAGGCGCTGGCGCGGCTCGAAACCCTCGACACCGGCAAGGCCATCCAGGAAACGCTGGTCGCCGACGCCCCTTCCGCCGCCGACTGCCTCGAATATTTCGCGGGCGCCGTCGCCAGCTTCAACGGCGAGTTCATCGACCTTGGCGGCCCCTTCGCCTATACGCGCCGCGAGCCGCTCGGCGTCTGCGTCGGCATCGGCGCGTGGAACTATCCGATCCAGATCGCCGGCTGGAAATCGGCCCCGGCGCTCGCCATGGGCAACGCCATGGTGTTCAAGCCGTCCGAGAATACGCCGCTCTCGGCACTGGCGCTGGCCGAAATCTATTCCGAGGCGGGATTGCCCGATGGCCTGTTCAACGTGGTGCAGGGCTATGGCGAAGTGGGCGCTTCGCTGGTCGGCCATCCGTCCGTCGCCAAGGTCTCCGTCACGGGCTCGGTCGCCACCGGCAAGCGCGTCCTGGCGCAGGCCGGCGCGGAGATGAAGCACGCCACCATGGAACTCGGCGGCAAGTCGCCGCTCATCGTCTTCGACGATGCGGACCTCGAAAACGCCATCGGCGGCGCGATGCTCGGCAATTTCTATTCCACCGGGCAGGTCTGCTCCAACGGCACCCGCGTCTTCGTCCAGAAAAGCGTGCACGACCGTTTCGTCGAGCGCCTTGTCGAGCGCACCAAGAAAATCCGCATCGGTGATCCGCTCGATCCCGAGACCCAGATGGGACCGCTGGTCAACAAGGCCCAGCACGAGCGCGTGCTGTCATATATCGAGGCCGGCAAGCAGGATGGGGCGACGCTCGCCTGCGGCGGCAACGTCCCTGCCCTGCAAGGCTTCGACGGCGGTTTCTTCGTGGAACCCACCGTCTTCACCGGCGCGACCGACGATATGCGCATCGCCCGTGAGGAAATCTTCGGGCCGGTGATGAGCGTGCTTTCCTTCGACGGGGAAGACGAGGTGATCGACCGCGCCAACGGCACCGAATTCGGCCTTGCCGCCGGAGTCTTCACCCGCGACATGGCCCGTGCCCACCGCGTCATCGGCGAATTGCAGGCCGGCACCTGCTGGATCAACGCCTACAACCTCACCCCCGTCGAGATGCCGTTCGGCGGCTACAAGCAGTCCGGCATCGGGCGCGAGAATTCACTGGCCGCCCTCCAGCACTATTCGCAGGTCAAGTCGGTCTATGTGGAGACCGGCGACGTGGACAGCCCCTACTGACACAAGACCTGCCGGACCGGCATCAGCCTATGCCGCCGAGCCCCTTTCCTCGGTGCTGTCCAGATACTGCATCAGCGCATAGACGAGGTGGTAGAAGATCGACGCTGGCACCTCGGTCGCCACCGAGCGGCCGCGCTCGTCGATGCGGTCGATCCACAGTCCGACAGGCGCCGGATCGATATGCCAGCGGAACAGGCGACCCACGCGCGCCTCGATCTCGGGCTTGAGGTCCGGCCCGTCCGCCCTGTCCAGCGCGATCGAAGCCTTGATCGCCTCCGTCTGCGGCCAGCTTCGCGACACCAGATCGAGCGGCATGCCCTGCTTCGACACCGCGCCATAGGCAAGCCCCGTCGCCCGGTTCAGACCATTGGCGACAGCCGAGGCATAGAGCTTGCGGGCATAGGTGGTGAGGCTGATCTGGCCGCTGCGATTGGCGAAATCGATCAGCAGCGAGGCCCATTCGAAGTGATGGCCGGGCTCCGTCCAGTCGCCCTTGCCGTCCGCAGCCGCAGCCCAGCCGTCCTGGAAATATTCGCCGATGGTCCAGCTATCGGCATCGAAGAAATGGCTGCGGAACAGATCGATGATGCGCGCGGCACGACGCAGATAGGTGCGGTCGCCGGTCGCCTCATGCCACGCCAAAAACGCTTCCAGCAAATGCATGTGCGGGTTGGAGCGACGCAGGCTGCCGCCCTCCGGCGCCTCGCGGAATCCGGCAAGGCTGCTGTCTTCCAGATGCTCGTCGACGAAGGCGAAGGTTTCCCGGCCAAGCTGCAAGGCATCAGGATTGCCGCACATATGGGCGTGCGCCAGCGCCAGAAGCACGCAGGAATGGTCGTAGGCATCCTCCGTCGCGTCGCTGACCGAGCCGTCGACATTGAAGGTGCGCACCCAGCCGCCCCGGTCGGTGCGCCCGCGCGACATGAAATCGAGGCCATGGGCGATCAGCCTGTCGGCGGGCCCGTCCCAGCCGCGCGCCTTGGCCACAGCGAACCCATAAACCTGCCGCGCCATGGTGCGCATGCGCTTCGGCTTGGCCAGCGGCACCGCGTCGAGGCCCAGCGCCTCGTGGAAGCCGCCGTGGCGCTCGTCCACGCCGACCGTGGACCATAGCGGCAGCGCCTCCTCGAACAGCCAGTGCCGCACCCGCCCGCGCCATGCGCCACTTTCGACCACGCGATCGTGCGAGGGCGTGAACCGGGTTTCCAGCCGGCCGCTCTTTTCGAGCTGCTGCACCACCTTGCGCACATTCTGGCTGTGCGACACCGGGGCCACGAAAGTGGCATCAGCGGTGGCGACGACTGCCGTATCCTTCAGCCCGACCGCCGACAGAAGCCGTCCATGGCTGCGGATGTAGGAATTCTGGCAATCGATGGCGACGACATCGCCGATGATGACATTTCCGTTTTCATCCGAAGGCCCGACATCGAGCAGCGACTGCCAGGAGCCGAGGTCGTTCCAGCGGAATCCGGCCGGCACCATGGCGATGCCCTCGGCCCGCTCCATTACCGCATAGTCGATAGAATCGGAGGGAATCGCCGCATAGAGCTCTTCCGGCATGTAGAGGCCGGAAAGATCGCTTGTGGCCGCCGCGAAGGCCTTTTCCGTGGCAGCCCAGATGTCCGGCTGGAAGCGCAGGAAGGCATCGCGCATGACGCTTGCCCGGAACAGGAAAATGCCGGCGTTCCAGTAGTAATTGCCCGCCGCGACATATTTCCGCGCGGTTTCGAGATCGGGCTTTTCCACGAAGCGCGAGACGTCGAACACGCCGCCATGTTCCGCGCCGACCTCGATATAGCCATAGCCGGTCTCGGGCTGGTCGGGGCGAATGCCGAACACCACCAGCCGCCCCTCGCCCGCCGCTGGGGCGCCCTGCTCCACCGTCTGCCAGAATTGCGCCGTGGTGGAAATCTCGTGGTCGGACGGCACCACCAGCACGAGGCTGTCGCCGAAATCGGCCAAGGTGCGCAGCGTGGCCAACGCGACGGCGGCGGCCGTGTTGCGGCCCACCGGCTCGAACAGCACCCCGCCGCCGGCGAGGTCCATGCCGTTGACGTCGGCATGGACGCGCCCGGCATGGCGTTCGGAAGCGATCAGGAACACCGGTGCGGCGCCAGCCGTGCGCCCGGTCATGCGCCGCAGCGTCTTGGCCAGCATGGAGCCGTCGCCCGACAGGTCATGGAACTGCTTGGGATTGTCCTCGCGCGAGAGCGGCCACAGCCGCGAGCCCACGCCGCCGCTCATCACGAAACAGGCAATACGCTCGCTCATGTCTGCGCTCAGAAGGTCTGGTTGTAGGGGCCGACTTCCGGATTCCGGCGCAATAACTCGTCCAGCGCCTCGAACATTTCGCGCCGCCGCCCGGCCGAGACGGGGCTTTCCACCACCACGACCAGTTCCGGCTTGTTGGACGAGGCCCGCACCAGGCCCCAGGTGCCGTCCTCGGCCACGACGCGCACGCCATTGACCGTCACCAGATCGGCGATGGCCTGCCCGGCGAAACGCTCTCCCGCCGCCTTCATGCCCTCGAAATCGGTAAGCACCCGCTCGACCACCCCATATTTCAGTTCGTCGTCGCAGTGCGGCGACATGGTGGGCGTGCCGTAGGTCACCGGCAGGTCGCGATAGAGATCGGCCATCGACTTGCCCGGATTGCGGTCAAGCATGCCGCACACCGCAATCGCCGTCACCAGCCCGTCGTCATAACCGCGCCCGATCGGCGGGTTGAAGAAGAAATGGCCGGATTTCTCGAAGCCGGCGACGGCCCCAAGCTCGGCCACCCGCCGCTTGATGTAGGAATGGCCGGTCTTCCAGTAATCCGTTGTCGCCCCCTGCGCCTGCAATTGCGGATCGGTCTTGAACAGGCCGGTCGACTTCACGTCCACGACGAAGGTCGAGCCCGGATGTAGCCGCGAAATGTCGCGCGCCAGCATCACGCCCACCTTGTCGGCGAAGATCTCGTTGCCCTCATTGTCGACCACGCCGCAGCGGTCGCCATCGCCGTCGAAGCCGAGGCCGACATCGGCCCCCGTTTCCAGCACCTTGTCGCGGATCGCATGCAGCATCTGCATGTCCTCGGGGTTCGGATTGTAGCGCGGGAAGCTGTGGTCCAGTTCCACGTCGAGGGGGATGACCTCGCAGCCGATTCGCTCCAGCGCTTCCGGCGCGAAAGCGCCGGCCGTGCCGTTGCCGCAGGCGGCGACCACCTTGAGCCGGCGGCCGATCTTCTTGCCGGCCACAAGATCATCAAGATAGGTTTCGCGGAAGCCGCGCACGACCTCGTAGGAGCCGCTGCCGACGAGATCGAAATCGCCGCCGAGCACGATGTTCTTCAGCGCCGTCATCTCGTCCGGGCCGAAGGTCAGCGGCCGCTGCGCGCCCATCTTCACGCCGGTCCAGCCGTTTTCGTTGTGAGAGGCGGTGACCATGGCGACCGAAGGCGCATCGAGCGCGAACTGGGCGAAGTAGGCCATGGGCGAAAGCGCGAGGCCGATGTCCTTCACCTTCGCGCCCGCCGCCATCAGCCCCGACACCAGCGCCAGCTTGATCCCCAAGGAATACTCCCGGAAATCATGCCCCGTCACGATCTCGGGACCGACGCCCATGCGCCGGATCAGCGTGGCCAGCCCCATGCCCAGCGCCTGCACGCCGATCAGGTTGAGTTCGGGCTCCTTTTCGGCGCCCGACCGGCCGAACCACCAGCGTGCGTCATATTCGCGAAAGCCGGTCGGCTTGATCAGCGCCGCGGTCTCGAACTCGAACGTATTCGGTAGCGCCTGTTCCACAATGGTTAGCTTCACTTGAGCACGCTCCCCGCATTTTCCCACGCAATTCCGCCAGCTTGCCTAGCAGCAAAGCCTTTAAAGGGGGTTATCCTCGCACCTTCCCGGCCCTTGCACAAACAATCGTCGAAAACGCGCAAATTGTCGTGTCATTGACGCTTGCAGGAACAGAATCGCGGCGCTATAAGCCCGGCGACTGGTCACGGAGTGTAGCGCAGCCTGGTAGCGCACATCGTTCGGGACGATGGGGTCGCAGGTTCAAATCCTGCCACTCCGACCAGTCGAAAATCTCCCGAAAAAGCCGATTTCCTCAATAAATTCATGGCGATAGACGATATCGGCCATGAGAACATGTGACCAAGAAAGCGCGTCACACGTCACACATGTGACTTGGGCTGTTCCAGGCGGGTCAGGAATCGGCGGCACCCCTAGATCCTCTCGTGACGGAACCTATCTCCAGAGCCGTCATTCTCCTTTCATGACGAGTTGGAGAAGAACGATGGTTGAGAAAACCGAATATGAAAGCGGGGCTCGAAAACCGATGCCCAAACGCAACCGGGACGAGAATGACAACGTCTCGGATAAAGCCGCCGAAAACAGGCGCCCGCCAGGCGGGATCGGGAACAGCGACACCAATCCGCCCCGTGATGTGCGGGAGGCACCGGCTCCAAACCCTCAGGGAGACGCCGGAACCTCCGATCAAAAACCCCGCTGGGAAGGCCCGCCTGAGAACCGGCCGCGAGGATACCTGCCTGCAAAGGACAATCCCGAAAAGGATCGCGACGCCGCGGGTGAGAACCTGAAAGACCCAGAAAAGCGCGACCTTGGTGACGCGCTCAAGAAAAAGGGCAATTGAAAGGGCGCAGCCGACCGCCTTCGGTTCAGGGTTAAAACTAAGGAGAGCAATGCGATGATTTTGAAGCACGGTCTTTGGGTCCTGGTCGCAGATGGAGAAAAGGCCCTTTTCCTCAGAAACCATGGAGACACCGAATTCCCTGATTTCAAAGTCATGCGGGAACTGGAGCAGGCCAATCCACCGACCAGAGAACAGGGAACGGAACGGCCCGGCCGCCACAGCGACGGACCGTCGGCCCACAACAGCGCCTACGAGGAAACCGACTGGCATCGCATCGGCAAGGAACGTTTCGCCGACCAGATCGCCGACCGGCTCTACGTGCTGGCCCATGCCGGCCGTTTCGAGAAAATCGTCATCATCGCGCCTCCGCAAGTGCTGGGCGAGTTGCGGAAGCAACTGCATGAGGAGGTGACATCGCGGGTTGCCGCGGAAATCCCGAAGACGCTGACAAATCACCCGATCGCCGAGATCGAAGAGATGTTGAAGGCTGCATGAAGCATTTGATAGCCTGCTCCTCTCGCAGGAATATTTGCCGATGCCCAACCTGAAGGCGTTCGCGCAGGAAGTCTTCGCTTCGCAACCATTCACCCGCTGGATCGGAGCGAAGTTGCTTTCGGTCGGCGCGGACCATGCCGAGATCGGCCTGACCATTTCCGGCCATCACCGCCAACAGCACGGCTTTGTTCATGGAGGCGTGCTGAGTTATCTTGCGGACAACGCGCTGACATTTGCCGGCGGGCTCGCCCTCGGCGGTGACGCCTTGACCTCCGAATTCAAGATCAACTACCTGCGGCCGGCAAGGGGCGACTTTCTTGTCGCCCGGGCAAGAACCGTCGGCAAAGGGAAACGTCAGGCCGTCTGCCAATGCGAAATCCTCTCCCGGGAAGACGGCGGGGAGCAGCTTTGCGCGATCGCGCAAGGAACGATCCTGCCGGTTGGGCCGTGAGGCATACCGCCTCGTCGCCGGCTTCCTGCGGCAGGGTCGGCGCGAGTCGCAAAATGACCTTATTTCATTGCGGAACGGGGCCCCTTGGCCCTGCATTTCTCCTCCAGCATTGGGTGTCTGAAAGGAGAAATCCCATGAAACCGCTTCTTGCTACTTTTGCCGTTTGCGCCACCCTTGCCGGCCTCGGCGTGGCCAACGCTCAGGATACGGTGATTGTCCCCTCCCAGCCCAGCGAAACGATTGTCATCCAACCCGAGCAGCGCACCGTCATTCGCGAATATGTGACGCAGAATCCGGTCGCCTCCGTCGAAATCCTGGGGCTGGAGCTGAATCTGGGCGCCAAGGTGCCCGAAACGGTAGTGCTTCACGAGGTTCCGGAAGTCGACTACCGCTATGCCGTCGTCGAGGGGCGGACGATCGTCGTCGACCCCGCCACGAACGAGATTGTCGATATCATCGAATAGCAACTGCCCCGGCAGGGCTGGCCCGCGAATGGGACAGCCCTGCCGTTCTGATCTCCCGAGGCCGCTTCAGCGGGCCATCGCCGGCGACGGGACCGGGCGTCTTCCTGTACCGATCGCAATCTCCGGGTTTGACATGATCAGGACTTAGTGTCATGATTATGACATGAAGTCTGAATCGAGACCAATCACACTCAGGGAAGAGCAGGCAGCCATGACCCGCGACAGGATCGTGCGCGCCTTGGTCGAGTTGCTCGAAGACGATGAAATCGACCAGATATCGATGGCTGCCCTGGCGCGGGCGGCCAATGTGGCCGAAAGAACGATATTCCGCCATTTTCCTACCCGGGCGGACCTGATCTCGGCTGCCGGCGAATGGATCAGCGCCAATATCTTCAGGCTCATCCCCTCCAGCGGACCGGAGGACCTGTCAAACGGGTTCCGCCAGGCATGCGCGCAATTCGACAAGCATCCCCGTCTGGCGCATGCCATCGCCGTCAGCCGGGTGGGGCGCACGGCCCGCAGCGAATTTCGAAAGCAATTCATCGAACTGAGCCGGGACGTTCTGGCGCCGCTGACCAGCGGCCTCAGCGAGGAAGAACGACGCCGCGCTGAGGCTATCGTGACATATCTGGACAACGTGCTGGCCTGGCACACGTTGCGCGAGGAATTCGGGATGTCCGGCCAGGAAGTGGCCGACACCATTCAGTGGGCGATGGACCTCGTATTCGACCATCTGCGTCGTACGGCTCCAGACGCCGGCAGGACAGGTGAAAGCTAGCCTGACCTAGAAATCTCAGACCGCAACCCGAGGGAGGAGACTCGAGTGTCCAAATTACCGACCATGCTGATCGGCATGGGCGTACCGATCCTTTTGATCGTAATCGTCCCACCTTTCCTGAACGACCCCAACCTTACCTGGCAAGGCATCCCGGTCCTGTTGCTGTGGATGTTCCTGTGCATCCCGGCAACGGCCCTGTGTCTCATCGTCTGCTGGTACTGCTTCGACCGCCAGCACTACGTCGGCGCCGAGGAAGATCAGCCATGATGATCTTCGTCTTCGTACTGGTGATGGCTCTGTCGATTGCCGCCGCGGCCGCGGCCCGCTTCGGCATCAAGAACCTCGACATCAATCACATGCTGGTAGCCGGCAGGTCCATGCCCGCCTTCCTGGTCTTCGTCCTTGCCGTGGGCGAGGTTTACTCCATCGGCTCCATCCTGGCTTTCCCGGCGGGGATATATGCCAAGGGCCTGGAAAGCGCCTATTGGTACATGGGCTATCTGCTGCTTGCCTATCCCTTCGCCTATTTTACCGCGCCCCTGATCTGGCGCGCCGCCAAGCGGCACAATGCGCTGACGGTTCCGGAAGTGTTCGGACGACACTTTGAAAGCCGCAATCTCGAAATCGTCATGTCGATCGGGGCCTTGATCGCGGTTGCGACATGGGGGCAATTCCAGTTCGTCGGTATCCAGGTGGCTCTCGGCGAACTGGGGCTTGAACTGAGCCCGGCCGGTCTCCTCGGTGCTGCCGGGTGCCTGGCCTTCGTCTACGTCGGTCTCGCCGGGGTGAAAGGCTCCGCCTTCGTCGCCTTCATCAAGGACATCGCAATGATGGTCGGCATCGTCGCCGTCGGCGTTGCTGCCTTCTGGGCGATCTGGGGTGCGCCGGCGGAGCCCATGCCGATATCGATGCCCGCGAGCCATTTGAGCATGACCGGGCCCGCCCTCACCTTCGCGATCACCACGATCCTGTTCCAGGGATTCGGGCTCTATTTGCAGCCTTCGGTCAGCCCCTTTGTCTTTACGGGAAAATCCGAGGCGGCGGTGAAGAGCGCGACCGTCTTCATGCCCCTCTATCTCATCATGTTGCCGTTTGGCGCCATCGTCGCCCTCTATGCACTCACGGCCTTTCCCAATGCCGAGAACGCAAACCGGATTTTCCTCGATGTCGCCCACGGCCTCCTGCCGCCATGGCTGGTCGGCTTCGTGATAGCGGGCGCCTGTCTTGCCGGTATCCTGGTGCTTTCCGTCAACGCGCTCAGCTGTTCCGCAATCGTCACGCGCAATCTCCTGCCAAGCGTGCCGGTGACGGCGCAGCGCCGGTGGACGCGAATCACGATCGCGGTGTTCCTCATCGTTGCCGCCTCGCTGACGCTCGTCGTGCCGAAGCTGATGATCGGCGTCCTCAACTTCAGCAACTATATCGCAATCCAGTTCGGCGCCGCGTGGCTTGCCGTCTTCTTCGGTCGCCGTGTTTCGGCAACTTCGGTTGGCAGCGGCCTGGTGGTCGGCGTGGTGGCAGCGGTCGTGCTCTATGCAACGGAAGTGGACCTCGGAGGCGCCAATGTCGGCCTCGTGGCCTTTGCCGCCAATCTCGCAATCACTTTCGGGCTGGACTGGCTGATGCCGTCGAAGACGCCATGCAAGCCAGTCGCGCTCGGCAACAACGCATCGGCTGCGTGAAAGAAGACACCATGAACCTGGACCAGTACCTGCGCCGCCTGCCGAAGGTCGACCTTCATTTCCACCTGGCCGGCACACTCCAACCTCGAACGCTGTTCGACCTTGCCCGCAAGAATGGCGTCGATCTCCCCACCTGGGACGCCGAAAAGATCTATGATTTCCAGGATTTCTACGACTTCCTCGACGTCCTGGAACGCATAGCGGGATGCATAAAGGACAAGGGGGATTTTGCCCGGGTCTCGTACGAGGCCCTGCGCGATGCAGCCGTTGCCGGAAACCTGCGCTATGCGGAACTGTTCTTCAATCCTCAGTACCACTATCCGCAAGGCATCTCCTACACGACCATGGTGGACGGCTATATCGAAGGGCTTGAAGCCGCCGAGAAGGAGTTCGGCGTCGTCGGAAGGCTGATCCCGTCCATCAATCGGGAGCTGGGTTCCGGCTCGGCCCTGGACATGGTGCGTGACGTCGTCAATCACCCGCGCGAGCGGGTGATCGGCATCGGCATGGACTGCGCGGAATACAAGGGTAAGCCTCATCTGTTTGCCGAAGCCTATGCGATGGCCAGGAAAGCCGGCCTTCGTTGCACGGCCCATGTCTGTGAAGACAACCAGACATTGGAGCAGGCGCCTCCTTCGCACGTAACGGACTGCCTCGACCTGCTCGGCTGCGACCGGCTCGACCATGGCTACAATATGCTGGCCGACCCGGCGGTGGTGCGACGCTGCCGTGACTGCGGCATCGCATGCACCGTAGGCTCCCACACCTGCATTGCGTCACGGATGAAGAAGCGCTGGGACAGCATCGGGAAGATGCGCGAGGCCGGCCTCAATCTCACCATTGCCACCGACGATCCGCCGATGTTCAAGACGGACATCGGTCAATCCTATGTCACCGCCCAGGAGCGGCTTGGACTCTCCGCTACGGAAGCAGCGGCACTGGCGCTGGCCGGGATCGAGGCCACCTGGCTGAGCGACGGCGAAAAGCGCGATATGAGACGGTCCTTCGACGCGGAAATATCTGCCCTCACCCAAAAACTTCAGGTCGAGCCCATTCCCATCTGACAGGGGCTTCTTCAAAGCCCACCGCCCTTGGCCCGGCAGGGCGTTGCTGTCCGGCGCCCGGGTGCGGGAAGCAAAACGTGATTTCTTGTTTCCGGGGCGAGAGGTTACCTTTTTGCGATCGACGCAGCAGGAGAACGACGATGAAGACATTCCTCGCATTCGCCGCAGCATTTGGTCTTTCCGTGTCGGCAGCCGCCGCGGAATGCGCATGGCATTCGAACGTATCGGCCTCGGTGGACAAGCAAACGACGACAGCCAGCGTAAAGAACACCGAGACGGCATCGGCAGCGGAAGCCCAGACGACCCAGAAGAAGCTGTCCGAGAAGACTGAATAGCCGATCAATTCAGCTTTCGGCTTTTCGCCGAAGCCAGCATTCATGACGCTTGTCGGCCCGATGTGGGCCGAAGCGGGCGCATTGGTATGCAGCCCCCTGAAATGCCCCGCCGTCGCGGTATCAGACGCCGTGCGGTTTGCGCTGGGCGCGATGCAGCATCCAGGTCGGCACCAGGGCGATCAGGAAGACCACGGTGACGATCAAAAAACCGTCATGGAAGGCCAGCGTGTTGGCCTGTATCGAGATCACCTGCCCGAGGAACTGGAGCGCGGCCGGAATCTGCTGATAGTCGGGCAGACCGCCGGATTTGGCGATGCCGGCCACGGTGGACAACAGATCCATGGTGGCGGGGTTGTGGCTGGTCTGCGTCGCGGTCAGCGCATCGGCATGGTAGACGGTGCGCCGCTCCAGGAACACGGACAGAAGATTGACGCCGAAGGCGCCGCCGAGCTGGCGGATGAAGTTGATCGCCCCGGAGCCCTGCGCCACCAGTTCGCGCGGCAGCACCTTGAGCGAGCCGGCGGTCAATGACGGGAACAGCAGCCCGAGCCCGATCCGCGAGATCACCGTCCACCAGGCCAGGGTCCAGAAGGCGGTGTCGACGCTGACCGAAGCCGTCAGCCACGACGACCAAGCGAAGATCAGCATGCCGATGCCGATCAGATAGCCGGCCGGAACCTTGTCCGACAGCCGTCCCGCAATCGGGAAGATCACCACCAGCACGAAGCCGGACGGCATCAGCAGCAGGCCCGCCTGCGTCGGCGTCAGACCCTGTATGGTCTGCACGAACAGCGGCACCAGATAGGTGGAGCCAAACAGCCCGGCGCCCATGATGAAGGCGACCAGCGAGGCTGAGGAGAACGGCACGTTGGCGAACAGCCTGAGATCGAGCATGGGCTTGGCGCTCGTCGTCTCCCACCACACGAAACCGGTGATCGCGACCGCCGCCACGGCGAACTGGAGAAGAATGGGATCGGATGACCAGCCGAGCCGCTGCGCATTGGTCAGCGCGTTGAGCACGGTTGCCAGAAACAGGCTCAGCAGCACCATGCCGCCCCAGTCGAAACCGGGGCGCGGGCCTGTCTGCTTGCGCACGGGCAGGAAGAGATTGGCGAGCAGGATGCCGATGACGGCGAAGGGAATGCCGAGATAGAACACGTAGCGCCAACTGAAGGCATCGATCAGCATGCCGCCGATCCACGGCCCCAGCGCCGGGGCAAGCACGACGCCGATGCCGAATATGCCCATCGCCGCACCGCGTTGGTTCGGCGGGAAAATCTGGAACAGCAGGATCATGGCGAGCGGCTGGATCACCCCCGCCGCTGCGCCCTGGATGACGCGCGCGACCGTCAGGATGGTCTCGTTCGGGGCGAGGCCGCCGAGCACCGACCCGGCCATGAATATGGTCAGCGCCCCCACCATGGTGGTGCGCTGGCCGAAAGCGCGCTCGGCCCAGTCGGTCAGCAGCATGGTCGCGGTCATCGCGGCCAGAAATCCGGTGGAAAGCCACTGCGCCTGCACCTGGCTGATGCCGAAGGCGCCCATCACGTCGGGAATGGCGACGTTGACGATGGTCGTCGACAGCACCACCGCGATGGTCGCCACCATCACCGTGCCGGTGGCGAACCAGCGGTAGGACGGCCCGTATCGGTCGAACAGGCCTTCAATTGACGACATCGACGCTCACTTCCACCATCATGCCGGGCCGAAGCAGCCCGTCATGCTGGTCGATGGCGATGCGGATCGGCAGGCGCTGGGTGATCTTGGTGAAGTTGCCGCTCGGATTGGGGCTGGGCAGCAGCGCGAACTGGCTGGTCGCCGCCTCGCCGATGCGCGCCACCTTGCCCTCGACCTTGAGCTGCGGATAGGCATCGACCGTGATGCTGGCCGGCGCACCGAGCTTCACCCGGCCGAAGTCGGTTTCCTTGACATTGGCGTCGACCCAGATCACGCCCGGGTCGTGGTAGATGAGAAGCCGCGTGCCCGGCCCTACATATTCGCCGGCTTCGACAAAGGTGCTGTCGATGACGCCGTCGAATTGCGCCCGGATCTCGCGCCGGCCCAGATCCACCTGCTTCTGGCCGCGCTGGGCCGCAAGCGCCGCCTTCTGGCTGTCGAGAACGGCGATCTGGCGGTCGAGCACCGCGATCTGCGCCTGTTCGGCCTGCACCACGTCCAGATTGGCGCGGGCGGTGGAAATGGCGGCGGCGGCGGATTTTTCCTGTTCGGTCGCCGTCGACAGGGCGGCCTGCGCCTCCTCCAGCACCTGCTCGGACGTGACCTTGCTGGTGGCCAGACGGCTGACGCGCTCGAAGCGGCTCTTCGCGCTGGCGAGGGTCGCTTCGCTGGCGCGGTGATTGGCCTCGGCGGCGACAAGCTGCGCCTCGCCGGCCGCCAGCTTTGCCGTCACCTGGGTGCGGACCATGTCCTGCTCGGCGCGAAGCTGCGCCTGCTGGGCGCTCACGCCTTCGATCTGGGCATCGAGCGCCGCAAGTTCGAGCCGGGCATTCTCGCTGTCGATCGAGGCCAGAAGGTCGCCCTTCTTCACTTGGTCGCCGGCTATGACATCGACGGTGGTGACCCGGCCGCTGACCTCGCTGCCGACCGTCACCAGATTGGCGGCGATCCGCGAATCGTTGATGGCGACATGGCTCCAGCGGTGCGCCAGCCACGGCCACACCACCAGCGCCGCCGCCACCAGCGCGGCGACGACCAGCAGCAGCCGCAGCCTGCCCCCACCCATGCGGCCGCGCGCCCTTCGCGGTGTGGCCGGCGCATCGACGGACACTTGCGGCTCCACGGCCTCGGCCACTTCCTTTTCCTTACGCAGTTCCACTACCTTATCCACCGGTGCCCGACTCCAAACGATCTCCAATGATTTTCAGAAGCTCGCGCGCCCGGCCCAATTCCTCGGCAGCCACGTCTTCCAGCAATTCGCGCCGCAGCCCGGCGGCGATACGCGAAATCTCGGCCAGGACAGGTCCGGCGCCCTCGGCCAGCTCGACCAGCTTGACGCGCCGGTCGCCCGGGCACGCCCGGCGCAGGACAAGGCCCTGACGCTCCAGATTGTCGAGCACCCGCACCAGGGTCGGACCCTCGACACCGATGGTGTCGGCCAGTTCGCGCTGGGAAACAGGCGCAGCACGCGAAAGCTGCAACAGCACCATCCAGCGCGCCTGGGTGAGGTCGAGATGGCGCAGCCGCTCGTCGATGCGCTTGCGCCACAGCCGGCTCACACGGGAAAGCTCGACGGCGAACTGCTCGCCAGCGTCCATTTAATGCACTCCTATTTAGTAGGGTGCTATCGATATAGAGGCAAGAAGCGTCTTCTGCAAGAGCCGGCTCATGACATCCCAAACCGGTGCCCGGTCACGGAAATAGGGTTTGCTCTTGGCAGCGATATATTTTTATGAATATAACACTTTGATTCTAGTGAGAGACATCTCGCTCAGAATCCGTTTTATGGTTTGATTTTTCCGGGGGATGTCAAATTGCGATATGTCTACATGGGTGCAGCGCTTACAGCGCTGGCCACCGTCATGTCTGCCCAGCAGGCGCTGGCGCAGACCGACGAGAGCGAAATTGCAGAGGTCCAGTCCAACGAAAAGGACAAGAAGCCTCGCGCCAGGAAGGCCGATGAGGACGTGTTCGTCCTGGGGCGGATCACCGTCTATGGCGACCGGCAGGTTGGCGGAACCAGCGGTCAGGCCGTCTCGCAGAGCGTCGTTTCTTCCGAAGACGTGCGCACCCAGAACCGCAACACGCTGGACGATGCCCTGCGCACGGTGCCGGGCGTCGAGGTCTCCAACTCCGGCGGCCAGCGCAATGAACGCATGATCTATGTGCGCGGCTTCGACCGCTGGCAGGTGCCGCTGTCGATCGACGGCGTGCGCATCTACCTGCCGGCAGACAACCGGATCGACGTCGGCCGCTTCCTGACGCCGGACCTTGCCGAAATCCAGATCCACAAGGGCTATGTCTCGGTTCTCGACGGCCCCGGCGGCATGGGCGGCGCCATCAATCTTGTCACCCGCAAGCCGACCAGGGAACTGGAAGGTGAAGTGCGCGCCGGCTTCGAACTCGGCAACACCGGCAAGCTGTCCGGCTATACGCTGTTCGGCTCCGTCGGCACGAAACAGGAGATGTTCTACCTTCAGGCCAGCGGTGCGGTCCGCGACAGTGACGGCTGGTTCCTGTCGCGCAACTACAATCCCGTACCGCCGCCGGGCGGCGGCGACCCCGTGCAGGGGCCGGGACGCCGCGACTTCAGCCAGGTCGAGGACTGGCGCATCAATCTCAAGGCCGGTTTGACGCCCAACGCAACCGACGAATACGTCGTCAGTTACACGCACCAGGAAGGCAGCAAGGGGGCGCCCTACCACGTGCGCGACAATGTGCGCGGTATCACGCCGAACGGCGGCTGGCAGAACAACTGGACCTGGCCTTACTGGAACGTTTCCAGCGCGTCGTTCAACTCTCACACAGCAATCGGCGATGCGTCCTATGTGAAGACGAAGACCTACTACAACACGTTCGACAACCTGTTGTCCGCCTTCGACGACGTGAACTTCGATTCGCAATCGGTGCGGGGCTTCGACAGCTACTACAAGGACTACGCCTACGGCTTCAGCGTGGAGGGCGGCACGGAGCTGATCCCCATGAACACGCTGAAGACCGCCCTCCACTACCGGCGCGACGCGCACCGGAACACGGATCACGAATGGCCCGGTCGCACCACTGGCGTCCCTGCCGGCTGGACCGGCTGGGAACCGACGGTGCAGAGGTCGGAGGACACCTGGTCTGTGGCAGCGGAGAACACCTTCCACGCCACCGAAACCCTCGATCTCGTCGCAGGCCTGAGCTACGATACGCAAAAGACCATACGAGCGGAGTTCTATACGCCTCCGAATCCTCCCGGCGGCGGCTCGCCCGGCGAAACGATCGACAGCGCATCACTCACCAGCATGGACGCGTTCAACTGGCAAGGGGCGGCGATCTGGCGGGCGACGCCGGACCTGGAACTTCACGCCAGCCTGTCGGCCCGTACGCGCTTCCCCAATCTCTTTGAGCGCTACAGCACCCGCTTCGGCACCAATATCCCCAATCCCGGCCTCGAGGCCGAGCGCGCCTACAACTACGAGATCGGCGGCACGGCCACCGTCCTCGACGGTGACGCGCGGATCGGCGGCGCCGTGTTCTACAGCGATGTCAGCAATGCCATCATCAGCGTATCCGGGCTCTCGTGCGCACCGATAGGCGGCGGTGGCGTCAACTGCACCCAGGCCCAGAATGTCGGCAAGGCGCAGTATTACGGGTTCGAGGTTTCCGGCGAGTGGGACGTGCTTCCCGAACTCACGCTGGGCGGCAACTACACCTTGCTGAAGAGCGAACTGAAAAATCCCGCAAGTCCGAACCTGAGGCCGGAGGGCAGGCCCGAGCACGTGGCATATCTCTATGCCCATTGGCGCCCGATCGAAAAGCTCACCATTTCGCCCGGCCTCGAACTGTCGAGCGGACGCTGGTCCAGCATAGGCGGAGGCAACTACAGGAAGCTGCCGGGCTTCGGCCTCGCCAACCTCAATATAGAATACGCGATCAATGAGCAGACCTCGATTACCGCCGGCGTCCGCAACATGCTCGACAAGCATTACGAGATGCGTGACGGCTTTCCCGAGCCCGGCCGCACCTTCTATCTGAACTCTCGCATCACGTTCTGAAGCATCCTCCCCGACAACACCCGCCGGCAATTGCGATTGCCGGCGGGCATTTCCACTGGGGGCTTACCCTACCTCGAAATCGCCCGGCTGCGGCGGGGCGATGGGCGTGAAGCCTGTCCGTTCAGGCTTCAGGTCGAGCAGTGGCGTGCCGTCGAGGCAGTCCATGCCGCGCACCAGAAGCACATTGCCCTCCCGCCCCACAAGCCCGACGATCGAGGTGCCGATGGGATTGGGCCGCGCCGGCGAGCGGATCGAGAAGGTGCCGCGCGCCGAACCGTCATTGGCGGGGCTTTGCAGCACCAGATCGCGCCGCGACAGGTGCAGCCAGTAAAGCACCTCCAGTTCCTCGAACTCCTCGATATTGGCCAGCGCCTCGACCCATGGCTCGAAGACCTCGATGCGGCAGATGGGGCCGTCGCGGCGCCCCTGCCGCGGCGTCGCCATGCGCGATGTCCATGGCGTGTGAATGCGCCCGATGAACACCAGCCCGGCATCGGTCGCGGGCGGCGCTTCCACGGCCCGCTCGCCCTTTCGTATCTCGTTCTCCCTCACCATTTCGTCACTCCTGCTGCCGGAAACGGCCGAGCGCCGGCGCGCAGATGCTGCGCCCGGCCCCTTGCATGAACTCCACCGCGACCTCGACACCGTAAAGGCCGCGCAGCGTCTCCGGCGTGACTGCGTCCGGCGGCGTGCCCAGCCCGACGATCCGGCCCTTCTTCATCAACGCTACGCGGTCGGCGCAGGCGAAGGCATGGCCGGGGTCGTGGGTCGACAGCACGATGGCGAGACCGGAGCCGCGCAATTCGTTGATGCAATCCAGCACCCGCGCCTGATTGCCGAAATCGAGGCTGGCGGTCGGCTCGTCCATGACGATCAGTTCCGCTTCCTGCGCCAGGGCCCGCGCGATCAGCGTCATCTGCCGCTCGCCGCCGCTGATTTCGGTGAACGACCGACCGGCGAGATGGACAAGGCCGAGCCGCTCCAGCGCGGCCATCGATATCTGCCGATCATGGGCGGATGGCGTGGCGAAGGTGCCGATGCGGCTGGCCCGCGCCATGATCACCACCTCCATGACGCTGAACGGGAAATAGGACGAGCCGGCCTGCGGCACATAGGCGACGTGGCGGGCGAATTCCGGGCGGCTGAATTCCTGCACCGGCCGGCCATGCAACTCCAGCCTGCCGGCCAGCGGCGGCAGCAGGCCGAGCAGCGTGCGGAACAGCGTGGTCTTGCCGCAACCGTTGGGGCCCATCAGGCACAGCACATTGCGCGCCTCGACCGCCAGCGTCACGCCCTCGCCCACCGGCGTGCCGCGATAGCCGAAGGCAAGTTCGCGCGCGCTCATCATCATTGCCAGCCGCGCCTTCCGCTCGCCAGCAGCCAGAGGAAGAACGGCGCGCCGATCACCGCCGTCAGGATGCCGAGCGGCACCTCGATCTGGGCGACGGTGCGCGCCAGCGCATCGACACCGACCAGATAGCCGCCACCGAGCATCAGCGAGGCCGGCAGCAGCCGTCCGAAATCCGGCCCGACGAGGCTGCGGGCGATGTGCGGCATGACCAGCCCGACCCAGCCGATGATGCCGGACACGGAAACCGCGGCCGCCGTCATCAGCGTTGCCGCTGCCACCAGCAACAGGCGCAGCCGGCCGGTCTCGATGCCGAGCGCGCGCGCTTCCTCCTCGTCCAGCGTCATCAGGTTCATGCGCCAGCGCAGCAGCACCATCGGCACCAGCCCGACCAGCACGGCCGGCAGGATGGAGACGGCATCGGCACGGGTGATGCTGGCCAGGCTGCCGAGCAGCCAGAAGGTAATGGCGGGAAGCTGGTTGTAGGGGTCGGCAAGGACCTTGAGGAGCGAGATGCAGGCGCCGAGCAGCGCCCCGATCGCCACGCCCGCCAGCACCAGCACCAGGATGGGGTCGCGGCCGCGCACCATGGAGCCGACCAGATAGACCATCGCAACCGCCACGAGCCCGCCGGCGAAGGCCATGCCCTGGATCGCCAGCACCGGCAGGGAGAAGAAGATGCCGCCGACGGCACCAAGGCTGGCCCCGGCCGATACGCCCAGAATATCGGGAGAAACCAGCGGATTGCGGAACAGGCCCTGATAGACCGCGCCGGCCGCGGCCAGCGAGGCGCCGACCAGCAGCCCGGCCAGCACGCGCGGCAGCCGCACATTCCAGACCACAGTTTCCACAGTGGCGTCGAGGCCGCTCGGCATGCCGGTCAGGCGCGACCAGATGACCAGCGCCATGTCGGACAGCGAGACGTCATATTTGCCGGCCGAGAGGGCAAGAACCACGATGACCGCCAGCAGGGCCGGCGGCAGCAGCGGCCGCAAGCGGGAGGCGCGCCCCTGCCTGCCGATCTCCGGCAACGTTTCGCTCATCCTCACCGCCCCATGGACTCGGCCAGAAGCCGGTCAAGCTGCTCTTGCGACAGATCGACCTGATAGAAGAGACGATAGAATTCGCGCGTCCGCTCCCGCAGGTCGAACTCGCCCTTGCCCGGATAGAGTATCGCCGTCAGCCAGGTCACCGCCATCAGGCGGTTGACGCCGGGCGGGGAGTCGAACCAGCCGTAGGGCAGCGTCGGCGCCCTGTAGACCCTGCCCTCCTTCACCGCCCTGAGATTGGCCCAGGTCGGATCGGTCATGACCGATTTCTGGAAGTCGGGGTTGAGCGTCAGGATCACATCCGGGTCCCAGCCCAGCACCTGCTCGATCGAGACGTTGGAAAGGCCGCCGGAACCGGACAGCACGGCGACATTGCGCGCGCCCACCACGTCGAGGATTTCCATGTTGATCGATCCGGCCGCGCCCGTTTCCAGCCCGTCCGGTCCGCGCCCGTAATAGACGCGCGGGCGCTCGGCGTCCGGGATGCCGGCCACCGCCTGCTTCTGCCAGTCCATGGTGCGCTCGGCATAGGATGCGAGTTCCTCGCCACGCGTCCCGACGCCCAGCAGGCCCGCCACCTCGCGGAGGGTTTCCGGCGTACGCGCGAATGCGCCGTCGATCAGCACATAGGGAATGCCGGTCTGCTCCTGCACCCGGTCGGCCAGCGAGGCGTAGGTGGCATCGACGCTGCCGACATCGATGATGATGTCCGGCTTCATGGACAGCACCATCTCGATATTGGCGGTATTGCCGCGCCCGGTGAGGCGTCCGGTTTCCTGCAGGTCGCGATAGGGGGCGGCGAGGAATTCTTTTTCGGCGGCCGAGGGGCTGCGCACCCAGCCCACCATCTTTTCCGGCGACAGCACATAAAGCAGCACCGAGGCCGGCGGGCCGGCAGCCAGCACGCGCTCTATCCTGTCCGGAATCTCGACCGACCTGCCGGCGGCATCGACGAAATGTCGCGCCGCCTCGGCAACGGCCGGCACCACAACCAGTTGAAGGGCGAAAAATGCAACAAGCAGCAGTCGGAAAAGAGGCATCGCAGGCGTCTCGGGATCAGCTTCGTCAATGTGGTTATATATGGTTGGACATATCGAGCAAGCGCGATCCTGAACAATTCCGCCCCGTAATCATCGGTAAACCTTTGCACTTTAAAGTTGATTATTGTCAATTTTAGACAGTCTGAGGTTGCATGATGCTGGATATGCTCATGATCAATGCTTCACCTCAAACAAGCCGCCTCGGCCGTTTTTGCCGATGTCGCCGGGCTGCCACCGCCATCGAGTTCGCCATCCTGGCCCCGATTTTCCTGATGCTTCTGCTCGGCATGATTGCCTATGGCATCTATTTCGGCGCCAGCCATTCGGTGCAGCAACTCGCCGCCGATGCGGCCCGCATCTCCATGGGCGGGCTGTCGGCACAGGAGCGCACCGACCTCGTCAACGACTTCATCACCCGCAACGGTGCCGGCTATCCGTTCCTCGATCCGCGCAAGCTCACCGTCGATGCCCGCGACAGCGCGATGGACGGTAGCCGCTTCGTGGTTTCCGTCAGCTATGACGCCACCGACCTGCCGATCTGGAACCTGTTCCACGGCATCGCCATGCCGGGCAAGACGATCCAGCGGCAATCCACCATCAGGCTGGGAGGACTGTGATGGAAAAGAACCTCGCACGCGCGCCGCGCCGCGTCAGACGGTTCCTCAAGAATTCCCGGGGCAATTTCGCGGTGATGACGGCACTGACCCTGCCCTTCGCCATCGTGCTCACCGCCTTCGCGGTGGACGAAGGCGCGCTCTACACCGAGCGCCGCCACGCCCAGGCCATCACCGACATCGCCGCCATCGCCGCGAACGCCAATATCGGCAGGGCGGAAGCGGTGGTAGCCGCCACGCTGGCCGACAACGGCCTCGGCTCCGTCCTGCTGCGCCCGGCCGGCGACACGACACCGCCCCTGCCCGGCCGGCCGGTGGCCGAGGTGGTCAAGGGCCGCTACATCCCGAATTCCAGCGAATCCGTCGCCAGCCGCTTCAAGCCCGGCGTCCAGCCCTACAATGCGGTGCAGGTGTCATTGAAGAAGACCGGCCGCCTCTATTTCGGAAGCAGCGTCATGGCCCCGCCGGTGATCGGCACCTCGGCCATCGCCAGCAGCACCGCCGAGGCCTCCTTTTCCGTCGGCTCGCGCCTGCTCCGGCTCGACGGTGGCCTGCTCAACGCGCTGCTCGGCGGCCTGCTTGGCGGCAACATCAGTCTGAGCGTCATGGACTATGAGGCACTGGCGAAGGCCGACATCGGCGTGCTGCCCTTCCTCGACGCGCTCGCCACCCGCATCGGCATCACCGCCGGCACCTATTCCGACGTGCTGGCCTCGGATGTCCGTATCGGCCAGATCGCCGCCGCCATGGCCGACGTGCCGGGCCTCGACAGCACCACCCGCATCGCGCTGCAAACGCTGGGCGCGCGCTCGAGCGCCAACCTTCTGGTTTCGCTGCGCAGCCTGATCGATCTGGGCAACGTCGCCAGGCTGGGGATCGGCCAGCGGCCGGCGGGGCTCGACATCGCGGCCAATGTGCTGTCGATGCTGACGGCAAGCGCGGCAATCGCCAATGGCGATCATCAGGTCGCCGTCGATCTCGGCGGCACCCTGCCCGGTCTCGGCTCGCTCAAGCTCAACATCGCGATCGGCGAGCCGCCGCAAAGCTCGCCATGGCTGGCGGTCGGCGAGGAGGGAACGGTCGTGCGCACCGCCCAGACGCGCATCAGCCTCGTCGCCACCGTCAGCCCCCTTGCCGGCAATCTCGGCGGCGGTATCCACCTTCTGTCGATCAGGCTGCCGCTGCATGTCGAAATCGCCTATGCCGAGGCGCGGCTGAACTCGATCGAATGCCCGACCGGCCGGCCGGAGAGCATCCGCGTCCGGGTCGGTACGACGCCCGGCATCGCGGAACTCTATATCGCGGAGGCCTATGGCTCGGGCTTCGCCGACTTCACCCGCCGGTTGCTGTTCCGTCCGGTGGCGATTGCCGATGTCAGCCTGAAACTGCTGCTGATCTCGCTCGACCTGATCAAGGTCAAGGGCTACGCCCATGCCAGGATGGGCAATGGCGAGCCGATCGCCCTCACCTTCACGCGCGCGGACATCGATGCGAAAGCAGTCAAGACGGCGAGGACCAGCGACTATACGGCTTCGCTCACATCAAGCCTGATCGACGATCTGAAGCTGTCGGTCGAGCCGCTGGGACTGGGCATCGACCTCGGCTGGCTGCTCGGCACGGTGACGAAAGCCGTCTCCCCGGCCTTGCGCGGCGTCACCCCGGCCGTGGATGACCTGCTCGACAATGTGCTCGGCCTTCTCGGCATCAAGCTGGGGGAAGCCGATGTGCGCGTCACCGGCGCCACCTGCGGCCGCTCCGTGCTGGTGCAGTAGCTTAATCAAGTAATCACGCTCGGCCGGTCGCGGCCGGTATGGCGGCGGATGCCGGCAATCTCGTCGGCCGCCGCGATCAGGTCGGCCAGCGCCTGCTGCGTGTCGAGACCATGCCTTGCCGCGTCAGGCTCGTAGCGCTCGATATAGACGCGCAGGGTGGCGCCGCTGGTGCCGGTTCCCGAAAGGCGGAACACGACCCGCGACCCGCCCGCGAACAGGATGCGGATGCCCTGATGCTCGCTGACCGAGCCGTCGACCGGATCGTGATAGGCGAAGTCGTCGGCCGTCTCCACCGTCAGGCCGCGCACCTGCGTTCCCGGCAGGTCCGGCAGCCGGCCGCGCAACTCCTCGATCAACCCGTCGGCGCGGGTGGTCTCGACCTTTTCATAATCGTGGCGCGAATAGTAGTTGCGGCCGAACTCGGCCCAGTGCGTCTCGACGATCTCCTTCACGCTTTCGCCGCGCGCGGCAAGGATCGACAGCCACAGAAGCACCGCCCACAGCCCGTCCTTCTCGCGCACATGGCTGGAGCCGGTGCCGGCGCTTTCCTCGCCGCAGATCGTCGCCATCCCGGCATCGAGCAGATTGCCGAAGAACTTCCATCCGGTCGGCGTCTCGTAGAGGCCGATGCCGAGCTTCTGGGCCACGCGGTCGGCCGCGCCGCTGGTCGGCATGGAGCGGGCGATGCCTGCCAGCCCCGCCGCATAGGCGGGCGCCACCCGGGCGTTGGCCGCCAGCAGCGCCAGCGAGTCCGAGGGGGTGACGAAGATGCCCTTGCCGATGATCAGGTTGCGGTCGCCGTCGCCATCCGATGCGGCACCGAAATCGGGCGCGTCTGGCCCCATCATCTCGTCATAAAGATGCTTGGCGTGGACGAGGTTGGGATCGGGGTGATGACCGCCGAAATCCGGAAGCGGCCGAAAATTGCGGCAGGTGCCCTCGGCCGCGCCCAGGCGACGCTCGAATATCTCCTTCGCGTAAGGCCCGGTTACCGCATGCATGGCGTCGAAGCGCATGCGGAAACCCGAGTCAAAAAGCCTGCGCAGCGCGTTGAAGTCGAACAGGCTTTCCATCATGTCGGCATAGTCCCGAACCGGGTCGACGACTTCCACCGTCATGCCCTCGACCTCGACCTTGCCGATCGTGTCGATGTCGACCTCGTCGATATCCGCGATCCTGTATTCGCGGATTTCCTTCGAGCGCGCATAGATCGCATCGGTGATCTTTTCCGGCGCCGGCCCGCCATTTTCGGCGTTGTACTTGATGCCGAAATCCTCCTTCGGCCCGCCGGGATTGTGGCTGGCGGAAAGGATGATGCCGCCGAAGGCTTTGTATTTGCGGATGAGATGCGAGGCCGCCGGCGTCGACAGGATGCCGCCCTGCCCGATCATCAGCCTGCCGAAGCCGTTGGCGGCGGCCATGGCGACGACCTTCTGGATCACCTCGCGGTTGTAGTAGCGGCCGTCGCCGCCGACGACCAGCGTCTTGCCCTCGAAATCCGAGAGCGCGTCGAAGATCGACTGGATGAAATTCTCCGCATAGTGCGCCTGCTGGAACACCGGCACCTTCTTGCGCAGCCCGGAAGTTCCCGGCTTCTGGTCGTCGAACGGGGTGGTCGCCACGGTGCGGATCATCTGTCGGTCTGCCTCTTAGGGAAACAAGCGTGCGGATGCGGATCAACGCGCAAGCATGCACTTCGATCCGCAATCCAGATACGCTTTCCGACAGTGCCGGTGAAGATGGCCCAATTCAGGCCGCGACGGCAGTTTCCGGTGGCCGCTTGGCGCCGGTCATGAAGGCCACGGCGTCCGACATGGTGTATTCCTTGGGGTCGATGACGGTGAGACGCCGGCCCAGCCGGTGGATGTGGATGCGATCCGCCACCTCGAACACATGCGGCATGTTGTGCGAGATCAGCACGATCGGCAGGCCGCGCTTCTTCACGTCGAGGATCAGTTCCAGCACGCGCCGCGATTCCTTGACGCCGAGCGCCGCCGTCGGCTCGTCCATGATGACGACCTTGGAACCGAAGGCCGCCGCCCGCGCCACCGCCACGCCCTGCCGCTGACCTCCGGAGAGCGTTTCGACCGCCTGCCCGATGTTCTGGATGGTCATCAGGCCGAGTTCGGAAAGCATGGCCCGCGCCCGCTTTTCCATCGCCGGGCGGTCGAGCATGCGCAGCCATTTGCCGAGCACGCCCGGCCGCCTGATCTCGCGGCCGAGGAACATGTTGTCGGCAATCGACAACGCCGGCGACAGCGCGAGGTTCTGGTAGACGGTCTCGATGCCGGCATCGCGCGCCTCCATGGGCGAGCGAAAGGCGACGGGCTTGCCGTCCAGCCTGATCTCGCCCTCATCGGGCGTGATGGCGCCCGAGATCGCCTTGATCAGCGAGGACTTGCCGGCGCCGTTGTCGCCGATCACCGCAAGGATCTCGCCCGGATAGAGGTCGAAGTCGGCCGCGTCGAGGGCCGTCACCCGGCCATAGCGCTTGACCAGGCCGCGCGCCGTGAGAAGAGGTTCGCTTTGCATCAGCCGGCCACCTTCCTGATCCACTGGTCCACCGTGACGGCGGCGATGATCAGCACGCCGATGAGCAGGTAGGTCCATTGCGGGTCCGTGCCGATCAGGCGCAGCGCCAGCGAGAACACGCCGACGATCAGCGCGCCGAACAGCATGCCGAGGATGGAACCGCGCCCGCCGAACAGCGATATGCCGCCGATCACCACCGCCGTGATGGATTCGATATTGGCGAACTGGCCAGAGGTCGGCGACACCGAGCCCAGCCGCCCGATCAGCGCCCAGCCCGCCAGCGCGCAGATCAGCCCGGCCAGCACATAGACCGACAACAGCATGCGGTTGACGTTGACGCCGGAAAGCTCCGCCGCCTCCGGGTCGTCGCCGACGGCATAGACATGCCGGCCCCATGCCGTGTGATTGAGCACGTACCAGAGCACCAGAACGAGCACGACCATGGCGATGACGCCATAGGTGAAGACGGCGTTGCCGACGCGGATATTGTTGCCGAACCATTGCAGCAGCGGCGCCTGCGCCTCGATGTCCTGCGCGCGGATGGTTTCATTGGCCGAATAGAGGAAGTTGGCGGCCAGGATGATCTGCCAGGTGCCAAGCGTGACGATGAAGGGCGGCAGCTTCACCCGCGACACCAGCCAGCCGTTGAGGAAGCCGCAGGCCGCACCGACGCCGAAGCCGCACAGGATGGCGACCGGCGCCGGCAGGCCGTAGCGGAAGGTGAACTGGCCCATCACCACGGAGGTCAGCACCATGATGGCGCCGACCGAGAGGTCGATGCCGGCGGTCAGTATCACCAGCGTCTGCGCGGCGCCGATGATGCCGACGATCGCCACCTGCTGGAGGATGAGCGTCATCGAGAACGGCGAAAAGAAACGCGAGCCGATAACGAAGGCGAAGACGGCAAGGGAAGCGATGAGCACGATCAGCGGCACCGCCGCCGGGCTCGAATGCAGGAAATGCTGGAGCCGCTCCACCGCCGTCCGGTCGTGGCTCTCGAACTGCGCCACCGCAGTGTCGCTGCCCGTCAGAACCTTCTCGAACTCCTGCGGCTGCCCGCCGCGTGCCGACGCCTCGGTCATCCGGCTCTCCTCCCCGGAGCGCTTTCACCTGAGGCGCACGGATTTTCCGCGCGCCTCGCGATAGTGTGCCCAAGCACGGGTCAGATCAACCCCAGCACAGTTCCAGCCCCTTCTGGACATCGATGGACTCGACGCCCTCGGCCGGCTTGGCCGTGACCAGCGCCACGCCCGTATCGACGAAGTCCTTGCCTTCGGTGGCCTGCGGCTTTTCGCCGGTCTCGGCGAACTTCTTGATCGCCTCGATGCCGAGAGAGGCCATCAGCAGCGGATATTGCTGGGAGGTGGCGCCGATGACGCCGGCCTCGACGTTCTTGACGCCCGGGCAGCCGCCGTCGACCGAGACGATCAGCACATTGCCTTCCATGCCGACCGCCTTCAGCGCCTCATAGGCGCCGGCCGCCGCCGGCTCATTGATGGTGTGGACGACATTGATCGAAGGGTCCTTCTGGAGCAGGTTCTCCATGGCCTTGCGGCCGCCTTCCTCGTTGCCGTTGGTGACATCGTGGCCGACGATGCGCGGGTCGTCCTCGTCACCGATGCGGTTGATGTCCTTGGTGTCGATGCCAAAACCCTTCATGAAGCCCTGGTTGCGCAGCACGTCCACGGTCGGCTGCGACGGCGTCAGGTTGAGGAAGGCGATCTTCGCATCCTTGGCGCCCTCGCCCAGCGTCGCCGCCGCCCATTTGCCGACCAGTTCGCCGGCCAGCAGATTGTCGGTGGCAAAGGTGGCGTCGGCGGCATCCGCCGGCTCCAGCGGCGTGTCCAGCGCGATGACGAGAATGCCCGCGTCGCGCGCCTTCTTGATCGAGGGCACGATGCCGGCCGTGTCGGAGGCGGTGATGAGGATGCCCTTGGCACCGTCGGCGATGCAGCTCTCGATCGCCGCGACCTGGCTTTCGCTGTCGCCGTCGATCTTGCCGGCATAGGATTTCAGGTTGACGCCCAGTTCCTGCGCCTTGGCGGTGGCGCCTTCCTTCATCTTGACGAAGAAGGGGTTGGTGTCGGTCTTGGTGATCAGGCAGGCGCCGATTTCCTGGGCCGAGGCCGGTGCGGCCAGCGACGCGACGCCAAAAGCGGTCGCGCAAAACAGAGCGGTCTTCAACGCGGAGATTTTCATTCCATCCTCCCAGAACGATTGCGGCGCCGAGCCTATGCCGGCGCCATGATGCGAGCGCTCGCGCTACCTTCCCAGCCGCGCCCTCCGGCAAAAACAAGCATGGTCGCCACCTGTGTGTCAATAATTAAATCACTCTTATTTATTATTGACAGCATTGCACCGATCCAACATTCTTGCCAAAGGACGGGAGGATTGGCGGGAGACCTTGCGGTGGAAACCGGCATAGCAAAGCATGGGCCGCCCGAAGCGGCGGAAAGCCGTTTCCACCGCGGCACCAACCAGAGCGGAATGCGCGATCACAACGAGCGGCTCGTGCTGTCGCTCGTGCGCCTGCACGGCAGCCTGTCCAAATCCGACATCGCCCGCATGACCGGCCTTTCGGCGCAGACCGTATCGGTCATCATGCGCGAGCTGGAGCGGGACGGCCTTCTTCTGAAACAGGCGCCGCAGCGCGGCAAGATCGGCCAGCCCTCGGTTCCCATGTCGCTCAATCCGGACGGGGCCTTCTTCATCGGCCTGAAGATCGGGCGCCGCAGCGCCGACCTGGTGCTGATCGATTTTCTCGGCACGGTGCGCGCGGCCCTGCAGCTCTCCTACCGCTATCCGGTGCCGCGCGAGACGGTCGGTTTCGTTTCGACAGGCATGGCAAAGCTGCGCGACAGCCTCAGCGCCAGCCACCAGCAGCGCATTGCCGGCCTCGGCATCGCCATGCCGTTTCAGCTCTGGAACTGGGCCGACACGGCCGGCGCCCCGCGCGAGGTGATGGACGAGTGGCGCCACCGCGACATGCGCGCTGAAATCCAGCTTCTGTGCGACTTTCCCGTCTATCTGCAAAACGACGCCACCTCCGCCTGCGGAGCCGAACTGGTGTTCGGCCAGACGGGCGCGCTGCGGGACTTCGTGTATTTCTACATCGGTGCCTTCGCCGGCGGCGGCATCGTGCTCGACGGAAGGCTCTACAGCGGCCCGACCGGCAATGCCGGCGCCCTGGGTTCGATGCTGGTGCCCTGCAACGGCAACAAGCCGACGCAGCTCATCGATATCGCCTCCATCGCCGTCCTCGAAAAGCGTCTCAACACGCAGGGCATCGAGGCGCCGCATCTGTGGACCACGCCGGAGGAATGGGGCGACCTCGGCCCCGTTGTCGACCAGTGGATCGCCGACGCCGCCGGCGCGCTCGCCTATGCCATCGCCTCCTCCACAGCCGTCATCGACTTCGAAGCCGCCGTCATAGACGGCTGGATGCCTGCCACGGTGCGGGCACGGCTGGTCGAGGCCGTGCGCGAAGCCATCTCCGGCATAGACGCGGAAGGCCTCACCATCCCCCGCATCGAGCAAGGCACGGTCGGCGTCCATGCGCGGGCGCTGGGCGCGGCGAGCCTGCCCCTGTCGGAGCGCTTCCTGATCGGCCCGACCCTCCCCGCCCGGGCGACGTGAGCTGCAGGCAGCCGTCGCTGAAACAACACCACGGAGCGAACGCGAATGATACTCTGCTGCGGCGAGGCCCTGATCGACATGCTGCCGCGCCGTTCCACGCTTGGCGAGACCGCCTTCGCGCCCTATGCCGGCGGCGCGGTGTTCAACACGGCCATCGCGCTGGGGCGGCTCGGCGCGCGCACCGGCTTCTTCTCGGGCCTCTCCAGCGACATGTTCGGCAGCCTGCTGCGGAAGGAACTCGAAGCCAGCCAGGTCGATTGCCGCTATCTCCACATCTCTCCCCGCCCCACCACGCTCGCCTTCGTGCAACTCGACGACGGCCAGGCGAGCTACACCTTCTATGACGAGAACACGGCCGGGCGCATGCTGACCGAGGCCGACCTGCCGGCGCTTGGCGACGAGATCGAGGCCATGCTGTTCGGCGCCATCAGCCTGATTTCCGAGCCGGCCGGCGGCGCCTATGAGGCGCTCATGCGCCGTGAGCACGGCACACGCGTGACGATGCTCGATCCCAATATCAGGCCGGGCTTCATCCCCGACCGCGAAAAGCATCTGGCCCGCATCGAGGCGATGATGGCCATGGCGGACATCGTCAAGCTCTCGGACGAGGACCTTGCCTGGTTCGGACATACCGGCGCGCCGGAGGATTTCGTGCGTGCATGGCTGGAGCGGGGGCCGCGCCTCATCGTCGTCACCCATGGCGGCAGGGGCGCCACCGGCCATACGCGCAGGGGCAGCGTTTCGGCCCTCCCGCCGCAAGTCGATGTGGTGGATACGGTGGGGGCCGGCGACACGTTCAACGGCGGCCTGCTCGCCTCCCTCTCCGAACAGGGCTTGCTGACCAAGGCCGCGATCGCCTCGCTTTCCGGCGAAGCACTGCACACCGCGCTCGATCTGGCGGCCCGGGCCGCCGCCGTCACCGTCTCGCGCGCCGGCGCCAATCCGCCCTGGCGGCGCGAGCTCGCCTGATTTCGGCGGACATCAAATTTCGGCCGCACTCGCGCAGCGAAATGTGATCTGGCCGCATCGGCCGCAGGGGCCTGCGCCTTTCCCAGTCCGGCCAAGTCTGCTACTTGCGCCCGGTTACTGGCTCATCCGCATTGGAGCACTCATGCAGTTCATCGATCTCAACGCACAGCGCGAACGCATCCGCGACCGGCTCAAAGCCGCCATCGACCGCGTCGTTGACGATGGCCGTTACATTCTGGGGCCGCAAGTCGGGGAACTGGAACAGAAACTCGCCGCCTATGTCGGCACCAAGCATGTCGTGGCCTGCGCCAACGGCACCGACGCGCTGCTCCTGCCGCTCTACGCCTCCGGCATCGGGCGCGGCGACGCGGTGTTCGTGCCGAGCTTCACCTTTGCCGCGACAGCCGAAGTGGTGGCACTTGCCAAGGCCGAGCCCGTCTTCGTCGACGTCGATCCCGACACCTACAACATCGACATCGCCAGCCTCGAAGCGGCCATCGACATGGTGAAGAAGGAAGGCCGCCTGCAGCCGAAGGCGATCATCCCGGTCGACCTGTTCGGACTCTGCGCCGACTATGATGCCATCATGCAGATCGCCAAGCGCGAGAACCTGCTGGTGATCGAGGACGCCGCCCAGTCCATCGGCGGCTCTTCCGGCGACAGGATGTGCGGCGCGTTCGGCCATGTCGCCGGCACCAGCTTCTATCCGGCCAAGCCGCTCGGCTGCTATGGCGACGGCGGCGCCATGTTCACCGATGACGGCGATCTCGCCGAAAGGTTGCGGTCCTTCGCCTTCCACGGCAAGGGCGAAACGCAGTACGACAACATCCATGTCGGCATCAATTCGCGCCTCGACACGCTTCAGGCAGCGATCCTGATCGAGAAGCTCGCCATCCTCGAAGACGAGATGGAAGCCCGCCGCAAGGTGGCCGCCCGCTATGCCGACGGGCTCGGCGACGTCGTGAAAGCCGCGAACAATCCCGGCCAGGGCCGCTCGGCCTGGGCGCAATATGCCATCGAGACGCCGAAGCGCGACGGCCTCAAGGCGCACTTGCAGGAAAAGGGCATTCCGTCCGTCATCTATTACGTCAAGCCGCTGCACGCGCAGGTCGCCTATCGCGACTTCCCGCGCACGCCCACCGGGCTTGCCGTCTCGGAAGGCCTGCCGCAGCGCATCCTGTGCCTGCCGATGCATCCCTATCTGTCGGAAGACGATCAGGACCGCATCATCGAGACGATCCGCAATTATATCGGCTCGAACTCGGCAGCCGCGGCGGAATAGGGCTGGGGTTTTCTACCTCATCACATCGTCATCAACTCTGATGGTTTTGATTGTCTCTGAGCCTTGCGTTGAGGGTTATGATGATCTTTCGCATGGTCGCTGCGATTGCGAGGATCGGTGGTTTTCCGTTGGCGATGAGGCGCGCGTAGAAGGCGGCGAACTCG
>WPCJ01207581.1_pt1 | contig 53198 bp, 55 predicted proteins | sample 5399831 | NCBI WGS metagenome assembly WPCJ01 (sample SAMN12869470, study PRJNA574797) | sludge metagenome | isolation source: wastewater treatment of pH10 | place: China:Beijing | collected 2019-05-20
ATTTCCGGGAAGGAGGCGTCCTTAACGCCGCCCATCACGCCCGCCGGGCTGGCGCCGACGAAATGATCGGCGAAAGCACCGGCCAGCGCGTCGAAGTCCGCGCGTTCCGGCGCATGCAGGGCCGCGTTGCTGCGCCGGCTGTAATCCCGGAAAAGCGCGCGTGCCTTGGCCTCCAGCGTGCTCATCACGGATAAAGCCGCGTTTTCTCCCAACCCTCGCCTGCGCGCGAGAAGACCACGCGGTCGTGCAGGCGGAACGGGCGGTCGTGCCAGAACTCGATGGTCTGCGGCAGGATGCGGAAGCCGGACCAGTAGGGTGGCCGCGGGATGGAGCCGACCGCATGGCGTGCCGTATATTCCGCCACCGCCTTTTCCAGCGCGAACCGGCTTTCGGGCGGCCGCGACTGCTTCGAGGCCCATGCGCCGATGCGGCTGCCGCGCGGGCGCGAGGCGTAATATTCGTCCGCCTCCGCGTCGCTGACGATCTCCACGGGACCGCGCACACGCACCTGCCGGCGCAGCGACTTCCAGTGGAAGCACATGGCCGCCTTCATGCTGCCGAGAATCTCGCGCCCCTTGGCGCTCTCGAAATTGGTGTAGAAGGTGAAGCCGCGCTCGTCGAAACCCTTGAGCAGCACCATGCGCACATCCGGCATGCCGTCCTGATCGACCGTGGCCAGCGCCACGCCGTTCGGATCGTTCAGCTCGGATTTGGAGGCATCTTCCAGCCATTGCGCGAACAGGCGAAACGGCTCTTCCTCCAGCGTAAAGTCATTCTCTGTTAACTTCGCATCACTCATAAGTTTTTCTCGAATCTTAACTTTCACCGGAGTTTGGCGATTGTCGCGCGCTGCGCAAGCTTCTGACAACCGGCGGGCCCGAAAACCGGTTCCCGGCTGCGTCAAGGCTGTCGCGATGGCGGCGCTGCTTTCCCTCGCTGGCTGCGGCATGGGTGGCTTCAGTCTCGACAAGGCCGAGATAGACCGCTCCATCATCACCGGCAATGTGCCATCCGCCGATACCGGCATGGCCACGGATGCCGGCTTTGCCGCCGACCAGATGACGATCCGCAACGCGGCCTCGGCCGCCGATCTGCAGGAACTGGGCGGCCAGCCGGTGATGTGGGCCAATGCCGACACCGGCTCGCGCGGTTCGATTTCCGGCATCGCCGAAACCCGCACCCGGGGCGAGTTGTGCCGCGCCTTCTCCACCACCCGCGAAAGCTTCGACGGCGTGACCCTCTATCAGGGGCGCATCTGCATGGTGGGCGCCGGCGCCTGGCGTCTCGACGAGTTCAAGGCCTCCTGAACGCCGGGCCCGGGAAGATTTCCGTAAGGCTCTGGAATTTCTTCCTATGGGGGCGCATATAAGGGCCGACACCAGATCCATTCGTCTAGCAGGCAGGATATATGCGCGACCCGTATGAGGTGCTGGGCGTTGCGAAAAACGCCTCGGCAAAGGAAATCAAGTCGGCCTACCGGAAGCTGGCCAAGAAGTATCACCCGGACCAGAACCCGGACGATCCCAAGGCCAAGGACCAGTTCGCGGCCGCGAACCAGGCCTACGAGATCGTCGGCGACGAGAAGCAGCGCGCCGCCTTCGACCGTGGCGAGATCGGCCCCGACGGCAAGCCGCTGTTCCACGGCTTCGAGGGCGCGGCCGGCGGTGACCCGTTCGCCGGGTTCCGGCGCGGGCAGCAGGGGCCGGGCGGCGCGCATTTCGAGTTCCGTTCGGCGGGTCCGGGCGGCGATGCCTTTGGCGACGACATCTTCAGCCACATTTTCGGCGATGCCTTCGCCCGTCAGCAGCAGGGCGCGCAGCAGGGGCCGTGGACCTCGACCGGCGAGCGCCGCCAGCAGGCGCCGCGCGGGCAGGACACCAATGTGGAACTGCGGATCAGCGTCGAGGAAGCCGCGACCACGCCCAAGGTGACGGCGCAGTTCCCCGACGGCCGCAAGATCGCGGTGAAGCTGCCCTCCTATGTCGAGGACGGCCAGACCATCCGCCTCAAGGGCCAGGGCGAACAGGGCTACGGCACGCCGGGCGATGCGCTGGTCAAGATCCGCTTCCTGCGCCATCCGCGCTACCGAGTGGAAGGGCGCGACCTGCATGTCGACCTGCCGGTGCCGCTGCGCGATGCCGTGCTCGGCGCCAAGGTGCCGGTGGAAACGCCGACCGGCCGGCTGGCGGTCAACGTGCCGGCATGGTCGAGTTCGGACAAGGTGCTACGGCTGAAAGGCAAGGGCTTGCCGACCAAGGCGGGCGGCCATGGCGACCTCTATGTGCATGTGCGCCTGATGCTGCCCGAGGGCGGCGACAGCGAACTCGAGGCGCTGATGCGCAGCCGCGGCTAAGCTGGGTTACCGGTGCGGTTGGCCCTTAAGGGGCGTTTTGAGAGCTTGAAGCGCGGGTAAGCCTGTGCGATAGGGCTTGCTTCCAAGCAAAAAGTTGCGGAGAACGCTGATATGGCGGGTGGACAGGGCCTCATGGCCGGTAAACGCGGCCTCATTCTGGGTGTCGCCAACAATCGCTCGATCGCTTACGGCATCGCCAAGGCATGCGTCGACAACGGCGCCGAGATCGCGCTGACCTATCAGGGCGAGGCCTTCAAGAAGCGTGTCGAGCCGCTGGCGGCGGAACTGGGCGCGCATATCGCCGGCCATTGCGACGTGACCGACCCGGCCAGCCTCGACGCCGTGTTCGACGAAGTGGCCCGCCATTTCGGCAAGATCGACTTCCTCGTCCATGCCATCGCCTTCTCCGACAAGGAGGAGCTGGATGGGCGCTATGTCGACACCACCCGGGCCAACTTCAACCGCACCATGGAGATTTCGGTGTTTTCCTTCACCGACATCGCCAAGCGCGCCGAAGCGATCATGAACGATGGCGGCTCGCTGCTGACGCTGACCTATTACGGCGCCGAGAAGGTGATGCCGCACTACAACGTCATGGGCGTCGCCAAGGCAGCGCTTGAAGCCAGCGTGCGCTATCTGGCGGTCGATCTCGGCGGCCGCGGCATCCGCGTCAACGCCATTTCGGCCGGCCCGATCAAGACGCTGGCAGCGTCCGGCATCGGCGACTTCCGCTATATCCTCAAGTGGAACGAGTACAATTCGCCGCTCAAGCGCACGGTCACGCCGGAAGAGGTTGGTGATTCGGGCCTCTATCTACTGTCCGACTTGTCGCGCGGCGTCACCGGCGAGGTGCACCACGTCGATTCCGGCTATCATGTCGTCGGCATGAAGGCCGTCGATGCGCCGGACATCTCCACCGTCAAGGACTGACGCTCTCCAAACCCGCCTCCGGCCGAACCCAGAGGCTTCCGAAGGACGCCCGCAGAGCATGCCCGCGCCTGTCTACATCGTGCGCCACGGTCAAACCGACTGGAACGCCGAGTTCCGCCTTCAGGGGCAGGCCGACATCGACCTCAACGATCTCGGCCGCCGGCAGGCCGTGGGCAATGGCAGCAAGCTGGCCCGGCTGATTGACGAACCGCAGACGTTCGATTTCGTTGCCAGCCCCATGATCCGCACCCGGCGGACCATGGAACTGCTGCGCGGCGCGATGGGGCTCGATCCGGCCGCGTACCGCACCGACGAACGCCTCAAGGAGCTGAACTTCGGCGACTGGCAGGGCTATACGGCCGAGGAGCTGGAGGCATTGCACCCCGGTTCGACCCGTCGGCGCGAGCTGGCCAAATGGGATTTCCGGCCGGTCGGCGAGGGGGCGGAGAGCTACCAGATGCTGCTGGAGCGGGTGGAGCCGGTGTTCCGCGTCTTGCGCGGCCCGGCCGTCTGCGTGACCCATGGCGGGGTCATGCGTGTGCTTTTCCGCCTCGTCGGCGGGATGAGCAAGGAAGACGCCTGCGCGCTCGCCATTCCGCAGGATCGCATCCTGCGCTGGCAGGGCGACACGCTGGAATGGCTGTGAAGATCGCCCGGAAGGTGGGGCTTACTCGGTGACCTGCATGTCGGTGATGACGTTCTCGCCATTGGTCACGTCATAGGCGATGACAATGTCCATGCCCACCTGGAGGGCGTCGACGTCCATCTCGGCATTGAGCTTGTAGGATTTGCCGTCGTCCAGCGTCAGCGTCATCGCTTCCTTGTCGATCTTCTGGATCAGTCCCTCGGCCTGCTCGGCGAAGGCGGCGGTCGAGAGGAGCAGAACGGCAGTGGCGGCGCCGGCAACAATGCGCCCGATTCGGATTGGCATATGTCGTCCTCTTGTTTCTTGTCCCGGCCTTCTGCCGGATGCTTGCGGAGACGAGGCGATGTGAACAGAACCAGCCCAATGTGTCAAAGCTTAGACGGGCCCGATGACGGTTTGACCACCGCAAAAAACGCCAATAGAAGGCTGGCTGAACCAAATAGGAACTGAACCGGCATTGCCGGCTTCGACCCGCAGGGCAGGGCTTCCCGATGTCTCACAATACGTTCGGCCATCTGTTCCGCGTCACCACCTGGGGCGAGAGCCATGGAGCGGCGCTCGGCTGCGTCGTCGACGGCTGTCCGCCCGGCATCCGCTTCACGCTGGCCGACATACAGGGCGAGCTGGATCGCCGCCGTCCCGGCCAGTCGCGCTTCACCACCCAGCGGCAGGAGCCCGATGCGGTGAAGATCCTGTCCGGCGTGATGGCGCATCCGCAGACCGGCGTGCAGGTGACCACGGGGACGCCGATCGCTCTCTTGATCGAGAACACCGACCAGCGCTCCAAGGACTATTCCGACATCAAGGACAAATTCCGTCCCGGCCATGCCGACTTCACCTATGAGGCGAAATACGGCCTGCGCGACTATCGCGGCGGCGGTCGTTCCTCGGCCCGCGAAACCGCGACGCGCGTGGCCGCCGGCGCCATTGCCCGAAAAGTCCTGCCGGGCGTGAATGTCCGCGCGGCGCTGGTGCAGATGGGGCCGCACAAGATCGACCGCGCCAACTGGAATTGGGACGAGGTCGGCAACAACCCATTCTTCTGTCCGGATGCGGAGAAGGCGGCGTTCTATGCCGACTATCTCGATGGCATCCGCAAGTCCGGCTCGTCCATCGGCGCTGTCATCGAAGTGGTCGCGGATGGCGTGCCCGCCGGCCTTGGGGCGCCGATCTATGGCAAGCTCGACAGCGACATCGCTGCGGCGCTCATGAGCATCAATGCGGTGAAGGGCGTCGAGATCGGCGATGGTTTCGATGCCGCCGCGCTCACCGGTGAGGAAAACGCCGACGAGATGCGCATGGGCAATAATGGCCCGACCTTCATGTCGAATCATGCCGGCGGTGTTCTCGGCGGCATTTCCACCGGCCAGTCCATCGTCGCGCGTTTCGCCGTCAAGCCGACCTCGTCGATCCTGTCGCCGCGCCAGACCGTGGATCGCAGCGGCGCCAACACCGATATCCTCACCAAGGGCCGGCATGACCCCTGCGTCGGCATCCGCGCCGTGCCGGTGGCCGAAGCCATGGTCGCCTGTGTGATCGCCGATCACTTCATCCGCCATCGCGGACAGGTGGGATGAGATCTGTAGCCCGGATGGAGCGCAGCGCAATCCGGGGACCGGCATTTCAATTAGCTCGATATCCCCGGATTACGCTTCGCTCCATCCGGGCTACAAGATATGCTCGTCTCCGCAATGGATGACACGCAACTCAACGATCTCGTCGCCTGGCTCGCTGACGGCGCACGCTCTGCGGTGCGCACCGATCTGTTCATGTCCGAGACCTGCGAGCGGATGGTCGCGTGCGGCATCCCGCTCTATCGTGTCGGCGTGTTCGTGCGCACGCTGCATCCGAGCATGCTCGGGCGCAATTTCATCTGGCGTGCGGGCGGCGAGCTCAAGATCGGCTCGATGGCCCATGGCGACGACGAGGGCGACGAATTCCTGCTCAGCCCGCTGCGTCGTGTGTTCTATGAAGGCATCGCGGTGCGGCATCGGCTGGTCGGCAATGACGCCAGCAATGTACCTTTTCTGGCCGACATGCGTGCCGAAGGGAATACGGACTACATCGCGCTGCCGCTGCATATGTCCGATGGCGACGTTCATGCATCGAGCTGGGTCACGCGCGATCCCGATGGCTTCTCGGACGTGCAGCTCGACGGTTTGCGCCGGATCATGCCGTCACTGACGCGGATGATCGAAATCCATCTGCTCCGCCGCACCGCTGCCGGTCTGCTCGACAATTACGTCGGCGCTCGTTCGGGCGCGCGCATTCTTGCCGGGCAGATTCGGCGCGGTCACACCGAGACGATGCAGGCGGTGATCTGGCTGTCCGACCTGCGCGGCTTCACCGCGCTGTCGGACCGGCTGCAGCCGGAGAATGTCGTCGATATCCTCAATCGCTATTTCGATTGCCAGGTGCCGACGATCCTGGCGCATGGCGGCGAAGTTCTGAAATTCATGGGAGACGGCCTGCTCGCGGTGTTTCCCGTCGGCGATGATAAGGAAGACCTGAGCGCCGTCTGTGGCCGCGTGCTGGAAGCTGCGCGAACCTCCCGCGCGGCAGTCGAGCAACTCCGCTGGGCCGGGACCAATCTCGTCGAAGAACAATTTCGTTTCGGTCTCGCGCTGCATGTGGGTCAGGTGCTGTACGGCAATATCGGCGGCGGCGACCGGGTTGATTTCACCTGTATCGGCCCTGCCGTGAATCTCGCCGCCCGGCTGGAGAAGATCGCCGGCAAGCTGTCCCGTACGGTGGTGGCCTCATCCGCCTTTGCCGGCGCGGGGAATGCCGAGTGGACCGATCTCGGCGAGTTTCCGATCGCGGGATTTGCCAAAGCGGAGCGGGTGTATGGATTGGCGGATGAAGCGCGGCTGTAGGATGGGTTGAGCGTAGCGAAAACCCATCGGCCCAACGATGCGGGACGCTCCGCCGATGGGTTATCGCTCCGGCGCTGCGCGCCTCCGCTCAACCCATCCTACGGCTGTTGGTTTATTCTTCCGGCTCGATCGTGAATAGCAGCGGATAGCCCTTGGCGCGTCCGGCATCGGTCGCCCGTGTCGCCTTGGTCTCGGCGACGTCCCGCGTGAAGACGGCGACCACGCAAACGCCGCGCTGGTGGGCGGTCATCATCACCTTGGCCGCCTGCTCCTCGCCCATGCGGAATTCCGCCTTCAGCACGCGGACGACAAACTCCCGCGGCGTGTAGTCGTCATTGACGAGAATGACCTTGTACAATTTTGGTCGCTCGACCTGCGGCTTCGCCTTGGTCTGCGGCTGGACAACACTTTGGGGCATGGCAACTCACGCGGTCGGGCGGCGGGACGCGCTCTGAGGTGTCCACATATAATCGCACCGCAGGTTTCTGTCGATGCGCCGGCCACGGCCCGCATTGCTGAACTGATTGTGAAGTGTCCGCGCGGTTCCCGCTTTGCGGCTTGTCATTTGCATGTCACCATTCGATTCACAAACGGGAGGGCCGCAATGCGCTGGTGTGTCTCGATTGGAGCGGTACTTGTCGCCGGCGCGATGCTCGGCGGCGACGTCGCGAGCGTGGCCGCCCCTGGCGTGCAACCGCAGCTCGCCCAGAGCAAGAATGAGCCGGTCGTCGATGTCGAGCTTGTGCTGGCGGTCGATGTTTCCTACTCGATGGACATGGACGAGCTGGCGATCCAGCGCGAGGGCTATGCCCAGGCGATCGTCTCCAAGGAATTCCTCGCTGCGCTGAAGACCGGGCCGAATGGCAAGATCGCTGTCACCTATTTCGAATGGGCGGCCTCCAATGACCAGAAGATCATCATCCCCTGGCGTGTGATCGATGGGCCGGAGTCGGCTGATGCGGTCGCCGCCGAGATCATGAGGGCGCCGATCCGCCGGGCGTCGCGCACCTCGATCTCGGGGGCCATCAACTTTGCCATGCCGCTGTTCGAGGAGAATGCACTGCACGGCATCCGCCGTGTCATCGACATCTCCGGCGACGGCCCGAACAACAATGGCGGCCCTGTCACCATCGCGCGCGATGCGGCGGTGGAGAAAGGCATTATCATCAATGGTCTGCCGATCATGGCGAAGGAGCTGTCCTATTCGACCATGGATATCGAGAATCTCGATTGGTATTACGAGGACTGCGTGATCGGCGGTCCCGGCTCCTTCGTGGTGCCGATCAAGGAACGCGACAAGTTCAAGGAAGCGATCCGCACAAAGCTGGTGATGGAAGTGGCGGGCATCCAGTTGCCCTACGCCAGGATTGTGCCGGCCGCTGCGCGCGAGCCACGGGTGAGCTGTCTGGTCGGTGAGAAGATCTGGCAGGATCGCTGGGGGCGGTGAAATTTACTGAAGTGTAGGGCGGATTAGCGCAGCGCAATCCGCCGTTCTTCGCCTCACGTACTCGGCCAGCGGATTACGCCTTCGGCTAATCCGCCCTACGACCGCACCCGCGCAATCGCGTGAAGGAACGTTCCCGTGACGTGTCCGCGGCGACCGCCGCGTTCCGGCAATGGCAGGCCATCTGCATTGACGAGCTCGACCAGCGCATCGTCGCGGCCCGTATCGGTCAAGGAGGCATAATGGAATTCGTGGCCGCGGACGATCGTGCCTGCGGGCCCGATCGCGCTGTCCGCCAGCAACCGCGCCTCGCGATAGCCGAGATGAAGTTTACGCTTGTGGAAACTCGTGGTGTGCGAGAGCAGGCCGGTCATCGCATGGCGATGCCCGTTCGCATCTTCCAGACCTTCGCCCAGCACCATGTAGCCGCCGCATTCGCCGTGCAGCGGGCGCGTTTGTGCGAAGCGCGCGAGGCCGTCGCGGAATGTCGCTGCGGCCGCCAGCGCACCGGCGTGTAGTTCGGGATAGCCGCCCGGCAGCCAGCAACTGTCGCAGTCCTCCGGCGGCGCCTCGTTGGCCAGCGGCGAGAAGCGGACGATTTCGGCGCCGGCATCGCGCCAGCCGTCGATAAGGTGAGGATAGATGAAGCTGAACGCCGCATCGGAGGCGAGCGCGATACGCTGCCCGGGCGGCGGCAGTGCTGGCGCATGGCCGCGCAGCAGCGACGTTTCGATCGGGGTGGCGAGGGCAAGGATCGCATCGAGGTCGAGATGCTTCTCCGCCATGTCGGCGAGCGCAGAGATGCGCGTGACGAGATCGCCATGCTCGCCGGCCTGAACCAGGCCGAGGTGGCGCTCGGGAAGAGCAAGCGTGGCATCACGAGGGACGGAGCCGACGACGGGAATGTTGAGTGCCGAAATGGCGTCGGTGATCAGTCGCCGGTGCCGCTCGCTGCCGACACGGTTCAGCACCACACCGGCGACACGAACATTCGGGTCATGGGTTGCAAAGCCGCGCACCACTGCGGCAGCCGATTGCGATTGCGCGGTGACGTCGAGCACCAGCAGCACCGGAAGGCGAAATTGCGCCGCGATGCTGGCGCTGGAGCCGTCGCGACCTGCAGCGGCTGGCACGCCGTCGAACAGGCCCATGACGCCTTCCACGGCGACGAGATCGGTGCTGTCGGCGGCTTGCGCCATCAGTGCCTGCAGCAACGGCGGCGGCATGGTCCAGCTGTCGAGATTGACGCAAGGTGCGCCCGTGGCAGCGGCGTGGAAGGCAGGATCGATGTAATCAGGCCCGACCTTGGCCGAGCGCAACCGCACGCCGCGCCGCGTCAGCGCCGCGAGCAGGCCGAGCGTCACCGTCGTCTTGCCGGCGCCGGAGCGGATGGCGGAGATCAGGAGACCGTTGGTCATGGGCAGGAGGCTCGCAGCATCGCGGTGGATTACTGCGAGGGAAGTGAGGCCGCAAGGGCGCTACAAGATACTCACGCCGTCGCCGTTTCCTTCTTCGGCCAGTACTTGTCGCGCAGATGGCGCTTCACCAGCTTGCCCGTCGGCGTGCGCGGCAGCTCGGCCTCGAAATCCACGCTCTTCGGGCATTTGATCGGCGACAGGTGCTTGCGGCAGAACGCAATCAGCTCGGCCTCGAGCGCCTTGCCGGCGCGGTCCATGCTGTGCGGCTGCACCACCGCCTTCACCTCTTCGCCCATCTCGTCATTGGGCACGCCGAAGACAGCGACATCGGCGACCTCGGGATGGGTGATCAGTACGTCCTCGGTCTCCTGCGGATAGATATTCACGCCGCCGGAAATGATCATGTAGGACTTGCGGTCGGTGAGATAGAGGAAACCTTCTTCATCGACATAGCCGACATCGCCGAGCGTGGACCAGCCGCGCGTATTATAGGCGCGCTTCGTCTTCTCGGGGTCGTTGTGATAGCTGAAAACGGGAGTGTCGGCGAAGTAGACCGTGCCGATCTCGCCGGTCGGACGTTCCTGATCTTCCTCGTCGAGAATCTTGATGCTGCCGACCACGGCCTTGCCGACGGTGCCGCGATGGCTCAGCCATTGCTGCGAATTCGAGACGGTGACGCCGTTGCCTTCGCTGCCGGCGTAATACTCGATCAGGATCGGTCCCCACCAGTCGATCATCTTGGCCTTCACATCGACCGGGCAGGGCGCTGCCGCATGGATCGCACCCTTCAGCGAGGAGACGTCGTAACGCTGGCGGATTTCATCCGGCAGTTTCAGCATGCGCACGAACATGGTCGGCACCAGCTGCGACTGGGTGATCTTGTGCTTCTCCACCAGCTCGAGAAATTTCTCGGCGTCGAATTTCTCCATGATCACCGAGGTGCCGCCAAGCGTGATGGCCATCATGTTGAAGCGCAGCGGCGCCGCATGATAGAGCGGCGCCGGCGACAGATAGATGCTGTCCTCCGTCATGCCGCACATGGTGGCACAAAGCATTTTCAGGAACGGGTTGGGCACGTCGATCGGCGATTTCTCCGAGGCGCGCTTGATGCCTTTCGGGCGGCCGGTCGTGCCGGACGAATACAGCATGTCATAGCCGGCGATCTCGTCGGCGATCGGCGTGATCGGCTGCGTTGCCAGCGCGGTGTTCCAGTCGCGAAAGCCGGCGCGCGAGCCATCGACGATATAGAAGATCGGCTCGGCGGCGTTGGTGATGACAGGGGCGATCACGTCGGCGCATTGCTCGGAGGTGATGACGACGCGGGCGCCGCAATCCTTGACGATGTAAGCGATCTCGTCGGCGGTGAGATAGCGGCTGATCGCCGTGTAATAGAGCCCGCTGCGCTGGGCGGCCCAGCAGATCTCCATGAATTCCAGCCGGTTCTCCATCAAGAGCGCAATGTGGTCGCCGGCCTTCAGTCCGAGCGATCGGAACAGATGCGCGCCGCGATTGGATCGCTCGTCGAGCTCGCGATAGGTCAGCGCCGCGCCGGAGCCGGCCATGCGATAGGCGATCTTGTCGGGATTGGTCTTCGCGTGGATCGACGGATGGGTCATGGTGTTTCCTCTGGAAGGCCGGCGGATTTTTCCGCTCGTGGTGTTTTCTCAGTCGTCCGCGCGAAACGCGGGGCCGTAGCCCGGATAGAGCGAAGCGCAATCCGGGATTCAGAGCATCAGCAATTCGCCGGTCCCCGGATTTCGCTGCGCTCCATCCGGGCTACAAGAAAGCTTACAACCGCTCCACGATCGTCACATTGGCCATGCCGCCGCCTTCGCACATGGTCTGCAATCCGTAGCGCTTGTTCTGCTGCTTCAGCGCATGCACCAATGTCGTCATCAGCTTGGTGCCGGAGCCGCCGAGCGGATGGCCGAGCGCGATGGCGCCGCCATTGACGTTGAGCCGCGACGGATCTGCGCCGGTCGCCTTCAGCCACGCCGTCGGGATCGAGGCGAAGGCCTCGTTCACCTCGAATAGATCGATGTCGTCGATCTTCATTCCGGCTTTTTCCAGCGCACGCTTGGTGGCCGGCAGTGGCGCTTCCAGCATGATGACGGGATCGCCGCCCATCACACTCATATGGTGGATGCGCGCCAGCGGCTTCACGCCGAGCTGCTTCAGGCCCTTCTCGTTCACGACAAGCACGCCCGAGGCGCCGTCGCAGATCTGGCTGGCGGACGCCGCCGACAGCCGGCCGCCATTCTCGTTGATCAGCTTGACGCCCTTGATGCCGTCCAGCGTCGCATCGAAACGAATGCCTTCGTCGATATGGTGCGTGTCGGTCGAGCCGTCGGCGCGGGTGATCTGGAGCGGAACGATCTCGTCCTTGAAGCGGCCGGCCTCGGTCGCGGCGATCGCACGCTTGTGGCTGTTGAAGGAGTATTCGTCGAGCGCGTCCTTCGACAGGTCGTATTTCTGCGCCACCATTTCGGCGCCGGTGAACTGGCTGAACTGGATGTTGGGATAGCGCGTTTCCATCTGCGGGCTCTTATAGGTGCCCATGCCGGCCTTGGCCGCGAGGATGCTCGGCGAGCCCATCGGCACCCGCGTCATGCTCTCGACGCCCGAGGCGATCACGATATCCATGGCGCCGGACATCACAGCCTGCGCGGCGAAATGCAGCGCCTGCTGCGACGAGCCGCATTGGCGGTCGATCGAGGTGCCCGGCACACTCTCCGGGAGCTTGGAGGCGAGTACGGCATTGCGTGCGACATTGACGGCCTGCTCGCCGCCCTGGCCGACGCAGCCCATGATGACATCGTCCACCAGCGCCGGATCGACGCCCGAGCGATCCACCAGCGCGTTCAGCACGGAGGCGGCGAGATCCGCCGGATGCCATCCGGCCAGCCGGCCACCTTTGCGGCCACCAGCGATGCGAGCGGCGGCGACGATATAGGCCTCGGCCATGAGCGTTCTCCCTGAATTTTGTTGTTGTGAGGGGTGTGAAACCGGGCGGATTTAACGGGGCGCATTCATTTTAGTCAATCGGTCAATTAACTCTTGAGTGCGGCCGAATGTTCGTATTATCTGCGGCTCCCATGGCAGCCCAACCAAGCCCGTCCCACGCACCAGTCCGTCACGCCGTCGGCAAGAATCCGACTGCGGAGAAGCTGTTGCTCGCGGCGAGCGAGCTGATGATCTCGAGCAACTCCATCGAGGTGTCGCTGAGCGAGATCGCCCAGCAATCGGGCGTCAATGCCGCGCTGGTGAAATATCATTTCGGCAACAAGGACGGTCTTCTTCTGGCGCTGCTCGAACGCGATGCCGCCAATGAGATGACCAATCTGGAATATCTGCTGGAGCAGCCGATCACCGCCACCGCCAAGCTGCGGCTGCACATCGCCGGCATCATCAAGGCGTATAACCAGTTCCCTTACATGAACCGGTTGATCCACTATTTGCTGCACGAAAGCAGCGACAAGTCGGCCGATGAAGTCTCGAAGTTTTTCGTTGGGCCGCTGCTCAGTTTCCATCGCCGGCTGCTGGCCGAGGGCCACAAGACCGGCGAATTCCGCGTCGTCGATCCCGTGCTGTTCTACACAAGCCTGATCGGTGCCTGCGACAATCTCTTCTTCAGCCGTCATGCCATGTCGCGCGCCATCGGCGTCGGCCCGGTGACGGATGATGTGTGCCGCGCCTATGTGGCGCATCTCGAGATGCTGCTGCTTGACGGCATGCTGACAAACAAGAAGGCGGGCGCCAAAGCCCGCTGATCTCCGAGCTCAAGAAGAAACGGCCCAAGGAAAGACTGCAAAAACAAAAGACTTGAGGAAGCGCCCAAGGAACTAACAAAAACAAAAATAAGAAGAACAAGAAAACAGAGAATCCATCAAGCTCGCAGTTCAAGACCAATAAGAAACGCCCAAGGACCATTTCTTCTTTTTCTCTTCGCGACTGAACGCTTCAAGAAAATACCCAGAAACGCCCAAGGAAAGGCTCTTCACATGCAGCTCAAAGACGTAGCCGTATTCATCACTGGCGGTGGCTCGGGCCTCGGTGCCGCGACCGCACGCGCGATGGCCGCCAAGGGCGCCAAGGTCGCCGTGTTCGATCGCGCCGCCGACAATGCCGAGAAGGTCGCCGCCGAAGTGAAGGGCGTCGCCTGCGTCGGTGACGTCACCAGCGAAGCCGACGTCAAGGCTGCGCTCGCCAAAGCTTCGGCTGCCCATGGCACCGCGCGCGTGCTGATGAACTGCGCCGGCATCGGCGGTTCGCAGCGCATCGTCGGCAAGCAGGGCGTCTATCCGCTCGAGAAGTTCACCAATGTCATCATGGTGAACCTGATCGGCACCTTCAACTGCCTGCGTTTGTTCGCCGAGCAGCTCGCTACCGCCGAAGCCATCGGCGAGGAGCGCGGCGTCATCATCAACACCGCCAGCGTTGCTGCCTATGAAGGCCAGATCGGCCAGATCGCCTATTCTGCCTCGAAGGGCGGCGTCGTCGGCCTGACCCTGCCGGCCGCGCGCGACCTCGCTTCCAGCAAGATCCGCGTCAACACCATCGCGCCCGGCCTGTTCCTGACCCCGCTGCTGATGGGTCTCAACGAAGAAGCCCGCGCCAGCCTCGGCGCTCAGGTGCCGCATCCGGCCCGCCTCGGCGATGCGTCGGAATACGGCAATCTCGCGGTTCACATTGTCGAGAATCCGATGCTGAACGGCGAGACGATCCGCCTCGACGGCGCCATCCGCATGGCTCCGCGGTAGTCTTTATTCTTCCCCTCTCCCGCTTGCGGGAGAGGGTGCCTGAGCGAAGCGAAAGGCGGGGAAGGGTAAGTCACACGCTCCGAGCGTCGCTACCCCCTCTCCCATATGAGTTCTTTGCTGACTCCCGAGCCGTCCTCTCCCCCTAGCGAAGCCTCGCTTCGCATGGGGGAGAGGGCACTACGATAAGCGCCTCGAACGCGCAACACGACGGGTAGGAGTAATGCAGGTGGCATCACCACTGCTGATCGAACATGACGACGGCGTGGACCGGGTAACGCTCAATCGCCCGGAAAGCCTCAATGCGCTCGATCCCTCGCTGATCGATGCTCTCAACGACTATTTCCAGAGCCTGCAGCGCAATCGCAAGACGCGCGTCGTCGTCCTCAAAGGGGCCGGCGCGAATTTCTGTGCCGGGCTCGATCTCAAACACGCGATGGCCTCGCGCGGCCAGAACGCGCCGCGCACCGTCATCGAGTCGCTCGACTCGCAGCGCCGCATTGCCGACATCGTGATGCTGATGCGCCGCTGCCCGCAGCCGATCATCGCGCAGGTGCAGGGTGCGGCCGCTGGCGGCGGCTTCGCGCTGGCGCTCGCTGCCGATATCCGCATCGCATCAAAATCCGCGCGCATGAACTGCGCCTTCATCAAGCTCGGCCTTGGCGGCTGCGATATCGGCACCAGCTATTTTCTGCCGCGCCTCGTCGGTGTCTCCGTCGCGTCCGAACTGATCCTCACCGGCCGCTTCATCCATGCCGATCGCGCGCTCGCCGTCGGCCTTGTGTCCGAAGTCGTCGAGGACGGCGAACTGGACAAGGCCGCCGCGCCTTACATCGATGCCATGGCCTCGGCCTCGCCGGTCGGTCTGCGGTTGTCGAAGGAATGTATCAACATGGCGGTGGATGCGGGCTCGATCGAAGCCGTCATTGCCATGGAAGACCGCAATCAGGTTCTGTGCAGCCGGTCCGAGGATTTCGAGGAGGGCATTCGCGCCTTCATCGAGAAACGCAAGCCGGTCTATGAGGCGCGCTGAGCCATAATTAACGAGCCGAAATGCGCTCCGGACAACGGGGCTGTGGTCGGCAAAGCCGTTCGGGGAGGAACGCAATGAACGTGCAGGCAGCGGCGGTGCTGACAAAGCCCGCCTTCCGCAAGGTGCACTGGATGGAGCGCGACATCGCTGTCGAGCGCCGTCCGGACGGCGTCATCGTCATGAAGTCGCGCATTCCGCTGATGGAGCGGGAGCCGCATCTCGCCGCCCCGTTGGCCAAATGGGCGTCGCTGCGTCCCGATCTCACCTGGCTTGCCCAGCGCGCCGGCGATGACCGGCAGTGGCGCCGCGTCTCCTATGCAGAAGCCAAGCGCACCGTCGATGGCCTGACGCAGGCGCTGCTCGACATGAAGCTGGTCGAAGGCGGCCCTATCGCGATCCTGTCCGGCAACTCCATCGAACATGCGCTGATGACCATGGCGGCGATGCAGGCGCGGCATCCGGCTGCGCCGGTGTCGCCGGCCTATTCGCTGATGAGCCAGGATCACCTCAAGCTCAAATATCTGTTCGACCTCGTAAAGCCGGCCGCCATCATGGTGCAGGATGGCCCGGCCTTCCAGAAGGCGCTGGATGCGCTCGATCTCACCGGCATCAAGGTCATCCATGTCGCGCGCCCGCCGGAAGGAATTGCGAGCACGTCCTATGCCGATATGGCCGCGACGAAGGTCACCGCCGATGTCGAAGCCTCGATTGCGAAGATCACGCCGAAGACCGTCGGCAAGCTGCTGTTCACGTCCGGCTCCACCGGCATGCCCAAGGCCGTCATCAATACGCAGGAGATGATGACCGCCAATGCCGCTCAGATGATGCAGACGCGCCCGCGCGACCGCGATGCCGCGCCGCCGGTCTATCTCGACTGGATGCCGTGGAATCACACCATGGGCGGCAATGCGCTGTTCAATCCACTGCTGATCGACGGCGGCACGCTCTATATCGACGACGGCCGTCCGATGCCGGGCATGATCGACGAGACACTGCGCAATCTGCGCGAGATTTCACCGACCTATTACGCCAATGTCCCCGCCGGCTACGCTGCCATCGCCGGTGCGATGGAGAAAGACGACGAGCTTGCTCGCTCGTTCTTCAGGAATCTCGGTCTGATGGGCTATGGCGGCGCGCGGCTGCCGGACGATCTGTTCGACCGCATGCAGGCGCTCGCCGTGCGCGCGACCGGCGAACGCATCGTGTTCTATACCGGCTGGGGCTGCACCGAGACCTCGCCGACCTCGACCGGCACCTATTGGGACACCGAGCGCGTCGGCCTGATTGGCCTGCCGTTCCCCGGCGTCGAATTGAAGATGGTGCCGGTGGACGCGAAGTACGAATTGCGTCTGCGCGGCATCAATGTGATGCCCGGCTATTACCGCCAGCCCGATCTCACCAAAGCTGCTTTCGACGAGGAGGGGTTCTACAAGATCGGCGATGCCGGCGTGTTCGTTGACGACAACGATCCGGTCAAAGGTCTCATCTTCTCCGGCCGCGTGGTGGAGGATTTCAAGCTTACCACCGGCACCTTCGTCCATGTCGGCTCGCTGCGCACCGACATCATCGCGGCGGCAACTCCCGTGGTGCAGGATGCGCTGATTACCGGACAGGATCGCGAATATATCGGCGTGCTGGCCTGGCCGAATCTGCCGGCCTGCCGACTGCTGATCGGTGAGCCCGGAGCGAGTTTTGCCGATGTGGTGAAGCATCCGAAGGTGCTTGCCTGTTTCAAGGACGGTCTTCGCGCGCATAACGCGGCCAGCGTCGGCGCCAGCAGCCGCCGCATCGCGCGTGCGATGCTGCTGGTCGATCCGCCGTCCATCGATGGCAACGAACTCACCGACAAGGGCTACATCAACCAGCGCGCCGGCCTCGAGCGCCGCGCCGCGCAGGTGGCGCAGCTCTACGCGCAGCATCCGGACGATGATGTGATTGTATTGAAATGAGGAATGCACGCGCCACAAGCTCCGCCCTCATCCTGAGGAGCCGCGCAACGCGCGGCGTCTCGAAGGATGGCCGCGCGCTTCACCCACACCATCTCATGGTTCGAGACGGCGCTACACGCCTCCTCACCATGAGGGACTGAGATCATCCAGAACTCCGCAAGAGAGACACCGCCATGAATTTCGACTTCTCCGACGACCAGAAGCAGCTCCGCGACGAGGCCCGCCGCTTTCTCACCGAGAAGAGCCCGCCCAAGGCGGTGCGTGCTGTCATCGACGGTCAGGCGCCCTATGATCGTGAGCTCTGGAAGGGGCTCGCCGATATGGGCTTCCTCGGTGTCGCTATTCCGGAGACCTATGGCGGCTCGGGCGCCGGTCATCTCGAACTTTGCGTGATCGCCGAGGAAATGGGCCGTGCGCTGGCGCCGGTGCCGTTTTCCTCCACCGTCTATCTCGCGGCGGAAGCGCTGCTGCTCGCCGGTTCCGAGGCGCAGAAGCAGAAGTGGCTGCCGGCCATCGCGCAAGGCCATGCAGTCGGCACGCTTGCGCTGTTCGAAGGCGCCGGCAATCCATCGCCGAAGGCCATCAAGCTCACCGCGTCGAACGGCGTGCTGAACGGCACCAAGAAGCCGGTCGCTGACGGCGCCATCGCCGATTTCGCCATTGTCGCGGCGCGCACCGCATCCACCGGCCGCGACAGCGACATCGCGCTGTTTCTTGTCGACCTCACCTCCGAGGGCGTCGAGACGAAGGCGCTGACCTCCATCGATCCGTCGCGCAACCAGGCCGAAATCGTCTTCACCAATGTCAAGGCCGAGCCGCTCGGCGCCGTGAACGAAGGCTGGAGCATTCTCTCCCAGGTGCTCGACCGCGCCGCCGTGCTGGTCGGTTTCGAACAGGTCGGCGGCTCCGATCGCGCGCTGGAAATGGGCCGTGACTACGCGCTCGACCGCATCGCCTTCGGCCGCCAGATCGGCTCGTTCCAGGCCATCAAGCACATGCTCGCCGACATGTATGTCTCGGCCACCCTGGCGCGTTCCAATTGCTATTACGGCGCCTGGGCGCTCTCTACCAACGCATCCGAACTGCCGGAAGCCGCTGCCTCCGCGCGCATCAGCGCCACGCAGGCCTTCCAGCATTGTTCGAAGAACAACATTCAGGTCCATGGCGGCATGGGCTTCACCTGGGAGTTCGATTGCCACCTCTATTATCGTCGTTCGAATGCGCTGGCGGTAGGGCTCGGTTCGCTGAGCTATTGGGAAGACCAGCTGATCGAGCGCATGCGCAAGAAGAACGCGGCCTAACTCCGCTCCTCACCCTGAGGAGCACGCTCTGGCGCGCGTCTCGAAGGGTGAGTGCCACCAACTCATGGTTCGAGACGGCGCTATCAGCGGCGCAATTGCGCCGCTAGGCCTCCTCACCATGAGGGTCAGAGGATGATGCGAAACATGAATTTCGATGACACCCCGCAAGAAGCGGAATTCCGCGCCAAGGCGCGCGCATGGATCGCAGCCAATGCGCCGCGCGAGTATGAGGACGAGCTGAAGAAGGCCGCGCTCGGCCGTATCCAGCTCAAGAGTGCGAACATCCTCGAAGTCGCAAAGGCCTGGCAGAAAAAGAAGGCCGATGCCGGCTGGGCCGTGCCGCACTGGCCCAAGGAATATGGCGGCCGTGGTGCCTCGCCCATCGAGCGTGTGATCTGGCAGCAGGAAGAGGGCGTATTCGGCAAGCTCGGCGCGCTGTTCATTATCGGCCAGGGCATGTGCGGCCCCACCATGATGGCCTATGCCTCGGAAGAGCATAAGCGCCACTATCTGCCGCCGCTCGCTTCCGGCGAAAAGGTCTGGTGTCAGTTGTTCTCCGAGCCTGCCGGTGGCTCCGACGTCGCTGGCCTCCGCACCCGCGCGGAGAAGAATGGCGACGACTGGGTCATCAACGGCCAGAAGATCTGGACCTCCGGCGCGCATTATTCCGACTACGGAATCCTGATCACGCGCACCGATCCCACCGTGCCCAAGCACAAGGGTCTCACCATGTTCTTCCTGGACATGAAGAGCCCGGGCGTCGAGATCAAGCCGATCAAGCAGGCCAATGGACAGGCGGAATTCAACGAAGTCTATTTCACCGACGTCCGCATCCCGGATCATCAGCGTCTTGGCGCCGTCGGCGATGGCTGGAACGTATCGCTCACCACGCTGATGAACGAGCGCATGGCGATCGGCGCGGGTGTTGCCACCGGCTTCCCGGAGCTGTTCGACTTTGTCAGCAATCTCACGCTGGAGGATGGCCCGGCCATCGACAATCCCGCCGTGCGTTCCAGGCTCGCCAACTACGCCGTACGCGCCTCGGGCCTTCGCTATACCAGCTTCCGTTCGATCTCGGCGCTGTCGCGCGGTGAGCGCCCGGGGCCGGAAAACTCCATCGGCAAGCTGGTCGCCGGCGCCATGACGCAGGAGGTCGCGACCTATGCGCTCGATCTGCAGGGCGCCGCCGGTGTGCTGAGCAGCCCGGAGGATGCGGAGGTCGCCGGAAAATTCCAGGCGATGCTGCTGCGCTCGCCTGCAACACGCGTCGAGGGCGGCACTGACGAGATCCTGCGCAACATCATCGCGGAGCGCGTGCTGGGTCTTCCCGGCGACATCCGTGTCGACAAGGACGTGCCGTTCAACAAGATCCCGACGCGGGGGCGCGCATAATTTCCGCCCTCATCCTGAGGAGCCGCGCAGCGGCGTCTCGAAGGATGGCGGCAAACTCCGAGCCTAGCCAGCTCATGGTTCGAGACGGCGCTTCGCGCCTCCTCACCATGAGGGACAGAGAGAAAGACGAAAGCCATGAATTTCGATGACACACCGCAGGAAGCCGCCTTCCGCGCCGAAGCCCGCAAGTGGATCGACGCCAATGCGCCGAAGGAGCTTCATGCAGCTCTCTCGGATCCCAACGCCAAGCGCGACTCCATGCTGTCAGCGTCCAAGGCTTGGCAGAAGAAGAAGGCCGAGGCCGGCTGGGCGTGTCTGCACTGGCCGAAGGAATATGGTGGCCGCGGATCGACGCCCATCGAGCGTGTGATCTGGCAGCAGGAAGAGGGCGTCTATGACAAGCTCTCGCGCCCCTTCGCCATCGGCCAGGGTATGTGCGGGCCGACCGTCATGGCCTATGCTACCGAGGATCAGAAGCGCCATTACCTGCCGCCGCTGGTTTCCGGCAAACATGTCTGGTGCCAGTTGTTTTCCGAACCCGCAGGCGGCTCCGACGTCGCAGGCCTGCGCACGCGTGCAGAGAAGGACGGGGACGACTGGATTATCAACGGCCAGAAAATCTGGACGTCCGGCGCGCACTATTCCGACTACGGTATCCTGATCACCCGCACCGATCCCAATGTGCCGAAGCACAAGGGCCTCACCATGTTCTTCCTGGACATGAAGAGCCCCGGCGTCGAGATCAAGCCGATCAAGCAGGCCAATGGCATGCAGGAATTCAACGAGGTGTTTTTCACCAATGTGCGTATTCCCGACAGCCAGCGCCTTGGCGCGGTCGGCGATGGCTGGAACGTGTCGCTCACCACGCTGATGAACGAACGCATGTCGATCGGTTCGCGTGTCCACACCGGCTTCCCGGAGCTGTTCGACTATTGCAGCAACCTGATGCTCGAAGACGGCCTCGCCATCGACGATCCCAATGTGCGCTCGAAGCTGGCTGGCTGGGCGGTGAAGAATTCGGGCCTTACCTACACGAGCTATCGTTCGATCTCGGCGCTGTCGAAGGGTGAGCGTCCGGGACCGGAGAATTCGATCGGCAAGCTGGTGTCGGGCATGATGATGCAGGATATCGCTATGTTCGCCGCCGATCTGCAGGGCGCATCCGGTGCGCTGGTGGGGACGGACGCGGAAGCTGGCGGTGAATTCCAGGCCACGATCCTGTCCTCGCCGTCGATGCGCATCGCCGGCGGCACCGACGAGATCCTGCGCAACATCATCGCCGAGCGGGTGCTGGGTCTGCCTGGCGATATCCGCGTCGACAAGGATGTGCCGTTCAACAAAGTGCCGACCAAGGGGCGATAATATCTCCGTCCTCATCCTGAGGAGCGCGCCGCTTGGCGCGCGTCTCGCAGGATGGCGGCACACACCGAGCCAAGCCATCTCATGGTTCGAGACGGCGCCGAGGGCGCCTCGTCACCATGAGGGGCAGAGTCAGGAAGTCTCCATATGACCGACGCCATTGCCACTCTCGAATCCCTCCTCGCCTCGCGCTATTCCTGCCGGGCTTACAAGCCCGACGCCGTTCCGCGCGAGATCATCGATCGTATCCTCGGTGCCGCGCAGCGCACGGCGTCGTGGTGCAACAGCCAGCCCTGGCAGGTGACGATCACGTCCGGTGAGGCGACGAAGAAGTTCCGCGACGTCCTCTATCCCGTCGCTGCTGCCGGCACCGCTAATTCCGGCGACTTCCCGTTCCCGCGCGAATATCGCGGCGTCTATCTCGACCGCCGCCGCGAGAGCGGTTTTCAGCTCTACAATACGCTCGGCATCGCCCGCGGCGACAAGGCCGCCTATGCCGAGCAGGCGCTGCAGAATTTCAACTTCTTCGGCGCCCCGCATGTGGCGATCGTCACGTCCGATGAAGCGCTCGGCGTCTATGGTGCGGTCGATTGCGGCGGCTACGTCAACAATTTCATGCTGGCCGCGCAGGCGCTGGGCGTCGCCACGGTGCCGCAGGCTGCACTGGCATTCCATTCGGCCGTGGTGCGCAAGCATTTCGACATGCCCGACGACCGCCGTGTCGTCTGCGGAATCTCGTTCGGCTATGCGGATGGCGAGCACAAGGTGAACAGCTATCGCACCAGCCGCGCGCAGCTCGGCGATGTTGCAAGGTTTGTGGAGTAGGGAGGGGGCTCCCTCTTTCCCTCTCCCCTTGTGGGAAAGGGTGGATCGAACGCGAAGCGTTCGAGACGGGTGAGGGGTTGCCACAGGCGCTGAGCCTAGCCGTACCCTCATCCGCCTCCGCTTCGCAGAGGCACCTTCTCCCACAAGGGGAGAAGGAAGGTGGAGCCTCGAGGAGAGTTCACCTTAAAATCTCGGCGCCCGTTTCTCCGCAAACGCCTGCGTGCCTTCCTTGATCTCGTCGCCGCGCATGCTGTCCCGCGCGCGCCGGTTGGCCGCTTCCTCATCCAGTTCGCCGCGGGCGAATTCGTTGATCGCCTGTTTCATGCCGCGCATCGCCATCGGTGCGTTGCCGGCCAGCACGGTCGCCAGCCTGTCCACTTCGCCATCCAGCGCCCGCGTCGTCGCGATCGACGTCAGATAGCCGATCCGCAGCATCTCATGCGCATCGATCTTCTCCGCGGTGAGAAACAGTCGCTTGGCATTGTCGACGCCCAGCCGGCTCACATACCGCTTGATGCCGCCTGTATAGTAATGCAGCCCGAGCCGCGCTGCGGGCATGAACATCTCCGCCGTATCGAGGCCGATCCGGAAATCGCAGGCGAGGGCGAGATCGGTCGAGCCGCCATAGACGCCGCCATTGAGCCGGCAGATGGTCGGCACGCCCAGATCCTCCAGCCGGTTGGCCACCGTCTCGAAGGCAGAACCGGACGATGAGTCCGCCGGTGTGCTGACCGCCCGCGCGGCGATGGCCGTTAGATCGAATCCGGCACTGAAGGCGCGGCCGGTCCCGGTCAGCACCAGTACCCGAATGGCTGGATCTGCCTCTACCCGGTCGAAATGCACCATCAGCGTGTCCAGGTCGGCCTGCGACAGCCGGTTGAGCTTGGCCGGGCGGTTGAGGCGAATGGTGGCGCGGGGACCGTCGACGGCCAGGATCGGGGCGGAATTGTCGGCCGTGTCTGTCGTTTCCGACATGTTGTTCTCCTTCTCAGCGCGCGCACGGTGCCCGGACCGTCCAGGCGCGTCAATTGCCATCCCCGATCGTCTCATTTTCAGAAGCTGCGGGGCGGGGTATGATGGCCGCAAAGGTTCTATCGCGGCTCTTGCGCTTCCCGGTCATCCGCCTTTCACACGGACGGGAGACATAGCGGTCGCTTTCTCGAACATCGGTTCGCGCCCATGGACATGTCCTATCTTCATCATTTCGGCAGTGCTGCCGCCACGATTTTCGTGGTGGCGACGGCCACCATGCGGACGATGATTCCGCTGCGGGTGTTCGGCATCATGGCCAATCTGTTGCTGATCGCGATCTCGATCCCGACGCACAATTACCCGACCTTGGTGCTCCATGCGGTGCTGCTGCCGGTGAATGTCTTTCGTCTGCGCCAGATGCTGCAGCTCGTGAGCGACGTGAAGAAGTCGGTGAATTCGGACCTCTCGATGGAATGGCTGAAGCCGTTCATGGCCAAGCAGAAGTGCAAGGCAGGCGAGATTCTTTTCTACAAGGACGAGAAGGCCGACCGGATGTTCTACATCGTGTCGGGACGCTATCGCCTCGTGGAGTCCGGCATCGAGCTGCCGGTCGGTGCGATCGTCGGCGAACTCGGCATGCTGTCGCCGCTTGGCGAACGCACGCAGACGCTGGAATGTATCGAGGCGGGTCTCGTGCTGAGCGTCACCTATGCACAGGTCGAAGAACTCTACGTGCAAAATCCGGAATTCGGATTTTTCTTCCTGCGTCTTGCGAGTGCGCGGCTGTTCGAGAATATCGGCACGCTGGAGGCGCGGTTGTCGCAGCGGGAGGTGCTGGCGCCCACGTCCGCGGCGGCAGCACAGTCTGCATAACACTCAGGAATCTTCGTGGTCGGCTTCACCAATGTCATCCGTTCGACTATTCGCGAGATCGCCGGCATCAATGATGTCGCGTCGGTGGAGTATCCGGCCGGATTGCCCGCAGCCGTGCGTCCGGTCGCGCAGGATGGCGTCGCGCTTCTGATCGATTACCAGAGTCCGGCCTATGCGCAGCTCTATTGCGATCGCCTGCGCCGCTTTGTCGGCAAGCGCGGCGTCGACGATGCATTGTTCGTGGAGATCGCGCGGCTGCTCCTCGCGCGCATGAGCTATCTTGATCCGATCCGCATTGCGCAATTGAAGCTGCAGGAGCCGGTGACCCCAGGCCGCAAACCCGCAGTGGACAAACGCCGTTTCCGCCTCGACGAGCTGGTGTCGTCGCTCCCGGATATCGTCGGCAAGCCCGCGATGCGGCTGCTGGAGCGCATCTATTGCGCCCATCGGACGGTGCAGATCCGCTTCAGCAAGGCGAGCATTGTCGGCATCAAGCGGCTGGAATTCGAGGCTTGGCTCCGGCACTGGCGCCGTCTCTCCACGCGTTATGAGATAGAGCGCGTCTGGGTCGAGCGCTGGCTGCATATGATCGACCGCGCGCTGGCCAGGCGGCCCGATGCGGTCGTTGCGGTGGTGCGCTCGGCCACCATGATCGAAGGCTATGGCACCAGCTATCGCCATGGCATGGCGGCCTGGCATCAGATTATCGACGGGCTCGCCAAGCCGAGCTTCGACGGCACGCTCGACATTGCCGATCTCGGCGGCGCTATCGAACGCGCTCGTGCAGTGCCGCGCGATCCCAAGGGTGAGCAATTGCGCAAGGCGATCGGCGAACTTCGTGACCATGCGCTGGTGCATTGACGGCGCGGCTAAAGGCGTAACACGATACGGTGAGTTTCAGGGTTCCGCGACGTGCATTCCCTGCGTCGGGATGTCATAAATGGGGCGAGCGACGGCCTGCCTGAGGGGCCAGCCCGTCGTGACTGCAAAGAGGGGCCAGCGTGTTTCCTGCAATGTCATCGTCGATTGCTCTGGGCGGGCTTGTCGGCTGGATGCTCGCGCTCACCGTGAAGCATGTCATCGCGGACTTCTTCCTGCAGAATGCCTGGCTGGCAGTGGGCAAGGATCAGAAGACCGGCTGGGCGTTGCCGTTGCTGATCCATTGCGCGATTCACGGTGTGCTGACGACCGTGATCATTGCTGCAGTTGAGCCGAAACTCTGGTTTCTCGGGCTGGTCGATTTTGCGCTGCACATCACCATCGATCGCTGCAAAGGATGGCTGGTGGCGCATTTCGGCGTGACGCAGGAAAGCCGCTGGTTCTGGTGGCTGATTGGAATCGACCAGGCGCTGCACCATCTGACCGACTTTTTTCTCGCCATTTACATCGTCGCGAACAGCTGAATCGTCGAAACCCTTGCGGCAAGCTTGCGTCAGGCTTGTGGCGGCGGCTGCCATATTTACCACTGTTGCGCAAGAGTCGCACATGGCCGTTAAGCCTATTGGTTAACCGCACATTAGCAAATTGGATCGCATCCTCGGCATCGAGGAGAACAACCCATGTGGTCCAGCCGTCAAGCTTTTGAGAACGATCGTTGCCCGGTCAGCGATGACCTGCTCGGTGCGATGTATCGTGCGAATGAAAATGGCCTGCCCCATCTCGTTGCCAGCGTGCCGTCGGATGTGCGCGCGATGCTGGCGCTGTTCTGCTATCGCCGCAATCACATGCATGCGCTTGCGATCTCCATCGCCTCGAGCTGCAGCGAGCGCGAGCTGATCGAGCATGGCGGTCGCGTCGGTTCCACGCTCTATGCGCTGGCACACGAAGCGCCGGCGGTGCGCAGCGTGTCGGTGTCGGCCTATAGCAGCCGCAAGGCGATCACGTTGTCGACCAAGCCGCTCTCGACCCTGGCGCCGCTGGATGACGATCTCGACGACGAGATCGAAGCCGAGCGCGACCGCGTCATCGCTTAAGCTGACGCTCTACCAATCCGGGGCTGCCAGCACGGGCAGTCCGTGGCGGCGCCTTGCCACCGCGCATTCCGGGTCGCCGGGCATGCAGGTTCGGCATACATCCGGCCGGATGTCATAGATCCCGCAGGCGACGAATTCTCCCACTTTGCCGTTCAGCGCACTGCAGCGATCGCCGTCGCAGCGCATGCCTGACTGTCGCTCGTTCACGAATTTCGCCGGGATCAGGTCGAGTTCCGCATCGTCCTCGATGGTGAAGCGCGGCCAGTTGCTCGAATAGGAGCAGCAGGCGCCGCAGGCCTGGCACGGGCTGGCGTCATCATGGGTGATACTGGTCGTCATGCCGCGCGGTTTAGCGCGATCCGCCATATGCTGCCAGCCAATCACGCATCCGTCGGCCGTTCCCAGGCCAACGTCTTGCGCCAGCGGCTACGGAGCACCTCCCGACGCTCGGGGTATTTCTCGTCGAGATATTCGGCCGTCACCGCGCGGTCGGTGCGGAAGCTGCGGAAATCGTTGCGCAACTCGCACCAGGCCGCGAGCAGGCGCACGGCTTCGAGATAGCCGACCGCGATCGGCCAGATGATGCGCTCGCTGTCGCGGCCGGATTCGTCACGGTAGCAGAGGCGGACCTTCTTGCCGGCGTGAATATGCGCGCGCATCTGCGCCATATCGAGCGCGTCCACGGCGCCGCGGAAATGGGGCCGGGCGCGGCTCGCCGGCTCGAGCACGAAGGGCCGCAATTTTTCCGGCACGGTGTCGGCGATCTTGGCGATCAGGTCCTTCGCCGCCGTCGCCAGCGCGGGATCGGCATGGCCCATCACCCATTGCGCGCCGAGCACCGCGGCCTCGATCTCGTCGGGCGTCAGCATCAAGGGCGGCATGTCGAAACCGCTTTCCAGGATGTACCCCATGCCGGCCTCGCCGCGAATCGGCACACGCTGGCCGATCAGGGTCGCGATATCGCGGTAGATCGTGCGTTTCGAGGTCTCCAGCTCGGCTGCAATCGCATCCGCCGTCAGCGGCTTCTGCGTTCGTCGCAGAACTTGAATGATCTGAAACAGGCGATCGGCGCGTCTCATGGCGTCCTCGTTGCACACTGCTGACAGCATGTTGTCAGCAGGGGTCCGTCATACAGGAGCCAACCCCGCACACGGAAGGATTCCTGCGATGAACGCATTCGAAAGCCTGGGCTTTCCCCAAGGCGACCGGCTCTGGCGCCTGCGCGCCTGGCTGCTGGAGCGCGTGATCACCCTCATGGCCGGCGATTGGCGCTGGGCGCTGTTCGGACTCGCTTGCCGCCTGATGTCGGCGTCCGTCGCGCAGGCGCGCCTCTGGCTCATGTCCACCATCCGCTGCTGACACCACGGTGGCAGCAGCCCCCCTCTAGAAGGCCATCGCCAATCACCAACGGGAGAACGACATGATCACGCTGCACGGCGGAGGCGCGGGCTTTGGCCTGCCGGAAGTCAGCCCCTTCGTCACCAAGACCGAGGTCCAGCTCAAAATGGCGGGGCTTGCCTATCGCAAGCAGCCATCGAAGCCGATGGCCTCGCCGAAGGGGCAGATCCCATTCATCGACGACGGTGCGGAGACCATCGCCGATTCCAGCTTCATCCGCGCTCATATCGAGAGCCAGCATGGCATCGATTTCGACGAGGGACTCGATCTCGCGCAGCGTGCTGAAGCCTGGGCGATCGAGCGGATGATCGAGCATCACATCTATTTCGCGTTGGTCGGCGCGCGCTGGTTGAACGACGAGAACTTTGCCAAAGGCCCCGCGCAGTTTTTCAATGATTTGCCGGAAGCGCAGCGGGAGGGCGTTCGGGCTGCCGTGCGCGATCAGGTGGAGCACAATTATGTCGTCAGCGGCCTCGGCCGGCATTCGCCGGAGGAAGCGCTCGAACTCGCCGGGCGCTCGCTGATGGCGCTGTCGTTGCTGCTTGCGGACAAGCCCTATCTGATGGGCGAGCGTCCATGCGGGGCCGATGCGACGGCCTTTGCGGTATTGGCTGGCATCATGACGCCCTATTTCGACTAGCCGCTGCGGCAGCGACTGATGCAATTCGCAAACCTCACCGCCTATGTGGATCGCATGATGGCGCGGTTCTATCCGGAGCATGAATGGGAGCGTCAGGCCGAAGCGGCTTAGTTGCTCTCGTAGGATGGGTTGAGCGCAGCGATAACCCATCGGCGGAGCCTACAGCAGGCGACGGACAGCATGGGTTGTCGCTGCGCTCAACCCATCCTACGCTTCGGAGCTTGACGACAAAGTCTGCTTGAGGCTGGCCAGCTCGGCCTCAAGCTCGCTGATCCTGGCATCGCGCAAGGCAACGGCTTGCGCGACATCGGCCGCATCGAATTTCTGCGGGATGTGTTGCGGGCAGTTGGTGTCCCACGCGGCGACGGTGAACAGGATCACCTGCTCGGGACGGGCGCGATAGCCTTTCGGCATCATCGAAGCTGTCAACGCCGGATCGTCCTCGACCACTTTTGCCGTGCCCCAGATCTTCACGCGCCGGCGATGCACGTAGTCCATGATGAAGATATTGGCCTTCGGATTCTCCGTCAGGTTTCCCTGGGTGATGTATTGCCGGTTGCCGCTGAAATCCGCGAAGGCGATCGTGTGCTTGTCGAGCACCTTGATGAATCCCTTCGGGCCGCCACGGTGCTGCATATAGGGCTGGCCGTCGGCGCTGGCCGTGGCGAGATAGAAGCTGTTGGTATGCGCGAGGAATTCCGCGAGATTGTCGTCGATCTCGGTCTGCCAGCCGCCGCTCTCTTCCACATGGGCATAGGACTTGCGCGAGCCCTTGCGGGCCTGGATCGCCTTGACGGCAGGCGTAAAGGCGACGTCGCTGGAATAGACATGGGTGTCGGACATCTGAGCCACCTTTCTGTTTCACTGCCCAATATGGCCTTCGGCCATGTCCGCAACAATTATCGCAATTGACACTTCATTGTTGCGGATATTGAAATAGTTGTCGGGCCGGCATTCCCGCTCCGGTCCCTCATGGTGAGGAGGCGCGTAGCGCCGTCTCGAACCATGAGATCGCCGGGCTCCGAGTGCGTGGCCATCCTTCGAGACGCGGCCATCGGCCGCTCCTCAGGATGAGGGACTGAGTGTAAATGGACCGCATCGAAGCGATGACTGCCTTTGTCACGGTGGCTGACCTGCAGGGCTTTGCTCCCGCAGCGCGCCGCCTCGGCATTTCCGCATCCGCCGTTACACGGCTGGTCGCATCGCTGGAAGAACGGCTCGGTGCCCGATTGCTGCAACGGACCACGCGTTCGGTGACGCTGACCGATGTCGGTGCGCGCTATCTGGAGCGGGCGCGGCGTATCCTTGCCGACCTCGATGAAGCCGATGGCGCGGCCCAGGCCGAGCAGGCGCAGCCGAGCGGGCGGCTGACGGTCGCAGCACCCGTAGGCTTCGGACGGCTGCATGTGACGCCGCTGATGTCGGTCTATCTGCAGCGCTATCCCGAAGTGTCGGGTGAGTTGCGGCTCAATGATCGCATGGTCAATCTGGTGGAAGAGGGCGTCGATGTCGCCGTCCGGGTCGGCGAGCTGGCCGATTCGAGCCTGGTGGCGCGACAGGTTGGCGACATGCGTCGCGTGGTGGTGGCGTCTCCTGACTATCTCAAGCGCCGCGGCGAGCCGAAGGTGCCGGAAGCGATTGCCGAGCATGACACGATCCAGTTCGGTGCGGCCGTCGTCTCACCGGAATGGAGATTTGCGCGGGACGGGCAGGATCTGCGCATCCCGTACACGCCACGCTTCATCTGCAATGTCGCGGATGCGGCCATCTGGCACGCGGCGCAAGGTGGTGGCCTGACGCGTGTGCTGGCCTATCAGGCGGCCGAAGCGCTCGCGGCCGGAAAGCTGAAAGTGGTGCTTGCCGCCTTCGAGCAGCCGCCGATTCCGATCCACGTCGTCTATCCGACGTCGCGTCTGCTATCGGCGAAAGTGCGGGCGTTCATCGATCTCGCGGTGGAGACGACGGATTGGCACTTTGGTGGGAAGCGTAGGATGGGTAGAGCATAGGCGCATCGCGCCGGAGCGAAACCCATCATTCCGTCGGTGCGGCAGGCTCCGCCGATGGGTTTCGCTGCGCTCTACCCATCCTACTGTTTCTGCGTGACCACACTGAACGTGCCGTTCGCCCGCGCACATGGCACGCCATCGGCAGTGATCAGCGCCTGCGCGAAACACAGCCGGCTGCCGGTCTTCACCACTTCGCTCACGATCTCCAGCCATTGGCCGATCTTTGCGGGGCCGAGAAAGTCGGCGGAGAGATTCACCGTCACCAGCCGCGTGCCGCCGCCGGCGACATGGCCGCAGCTCAGGCCCATGGCATTGTCGGCAAGCGCGGTGATCAGGCCGCCATGCGCCATGCCGCGCGAATTGGTATGCGCTTCGGCAATGCGCAGGCCGAGGATGACAGCGCTGTCGGTGGTTTTCGAATAAATCGGCTCCCACGGTTCGGTGAGCGGACTCTTTCGAAAGTGTGGGGCAAAGCCGTCGGGGATCGCGCAGGTCATAGGGCTGTCCTTTCATGCGCACATAGAAGCGAAGACGCGCGGGAAGAACAGGCCAACAAAGTTTCAAACGGGGACGATGGGGCGTTTAAAACGGGCGGGATGAGGGCGGCGTAGGATGGGTAGAGCGCAGGCGCGCAGCGCCGGAGCGAAACCCATCATTCCGTCGATGTGGCGAGCTCCGCCGATGGGTTTCGCTGCGCTCTACCCATCCTACGATCCGAGCCTAATACGGCAGCCCCACATAATTCTCTGCCAGCGATGCGCGCGCCACCTCGGAATGCACGACATAGTCGAGTTCGGCCTGCTGCAGTTTGGTGCCGAAACCGTCGGTATCGGGGAAGCGGTGCATCATCGAGGTCATCCACCACGAGAACCGCACGGCTTTCCAGACGCGCTTGAGCGCCGTGGCCGAATAATTGTCGAGGCCGGCGGAGGACTTCTCGTCGTAATATTCGCGCAGCGCCATCGACAGATAATGCACGTCGGAGGCCGCGAGATTGAGGCCCTTGGCGCCGGTGGGCGGCACGATATGGGCGGCGTCGCCGGCCAGGAAGAGCTTGCCGAAACGCATGGGCTCCGCGACAAAACTACGCAGCGGCGCGATGCTCTTTTCCAGCGACGGGCCGGTGATCAGGCTCTCCGCGGCCTCTTTGTCGAGGCGGCGGCGCAGCTCGTCCCAGAACATGTCGTCGGTCCAGTCCTCGACCTTCTCATCGAGCGAACACTGCACATAATAGCGGCTGCGGGTGGGCGAGCGCATCGAGCACAGTGCAAAGCCGCGCGCGTGATTGGTGTAGATCAGTTCCGGCGAGACCGGCGGCGTGTCCGAGAGCAGGCCGAGCCAGCCGAACGGATAGACGCGCTCATAGGTGTGCACGGCAGAGGCGGGAATCGCCTGCCGGCTGGCACCATGAAAGCCGTCGCAGCCGGCGATGAAATCGCACAGCAGCTCATAGGTGACGCCGTCCTTCTCGTAGCGGACGCGGGGCTTGTCGCTGTCGAAATCGTGCAGGCGCACATTGTCGGCGTCATAGACAGTCTTGAGGCCGGCCTTTTCGCGCGCATCCATCAGGTCGCGCGTCACTTCGGTCTGCCCATAGACGGTGACGACCTTGCCGCCAGAGGCCGTCTTCAGGTCGATGCGGTGACGTGTGCCGCCGAACAGGAGCTCGATTCCGTCATGGATCAGGCCTTCGTGATGCAGGCGTTCCGTAATGCCGAGCTGTTCCAGCAAGCCGACCGTGCCCTGTTCGAGTACGCCGGCGCGGATTCGCCCAAGCACATAGTCCCGATCCTTGCGCTCGAGAATGACGTTATCGATGCCATAGGAATGCAGAAGCTGCCCGAGCAGCATGCCCGCCGGACCGGCACCGATGATCGCAACTTTCGTTCGCACCACTTGCTCCATCATAGTCTGTGTCTCAGTCTCAAGGCTGAGTTGACAAGTCAAGCGGTCTGGCGAGACTGGTCCGTGCCAGACTTGCAAAGATGGTTATAAAATATAACAATCTTTGCCAAGAGCCATTCAAGGTTCGGTGAACACGTTCGATAGAACGAGTCCGAGAGGACGGGTCCAGTGGAAAAATCCACGGACGCACAGAGGGAGAGACGTCGATGAGGAAGACGCTGATGGCGTTGCTCGCGGCCGGCTGCTTATTGCCCGGTCTCGCGCAGGCGCAGGACAAGACCGTCAATCTGAAAGTATCGCTGTGGGTGCCGCCGGCGCATCCGCTGGTACCGGCCACGCAGGCCTGGGCCGCGGATATCGAGAAAGCTTCGGGCGGCAGCATCAAGCTGTCGGTGTTCCCGTCGGAACAGCTCGGCAAGGCGTTCGACCATTACGACATGGCGCGCGACGGTATCGCCGACGTCACTTATGTGAATCCAGGCTATCAGCCGGGCCGCTTCCCGATCGCTGCAGCCGGCCAGATTCCCTTCGTGTTCAACGAAGGCAAGAAGGGCACGCAGGCCTTCAACGAATGGTACCAGAAATACGCCAAGACCGAGATGAAGGACACCAAGCTGTGTTTCGCCTTCATCCACGCGCCCGGCACGCTGCACGGCAAGAAGAAGATCCTGGTGCCCGACGATCTCAAGGGCGTGAAGGTGCGCCCGGCGCAGAGCACGATCGGCGAAATGGTGAAACTGTTCGGCGGCACCAATGTGCAGGCCTCGGCGCCTGAATCTCGCGATGCGCTGGAGCGCGGCGTGGCTGACGAGATCGCCTTCCCGTGGGGATCGATCTTCCTGTTCGGCATCGACAAGGTGGTGAAGTATCACATCGATGTGCCGCTCTATTCGACGGTGTTCACCTACAACATCAATCTCGCCAAATATAATTCGATGTCGCCGGCGCAGAAGAAGATCATCGACGATCACTGCTCGCCGGAATGGGCGGCGAAGGTGACAGATCCGTGGGTGGATTACGAGTTCGCGGGCGTCGCCAAGATGAAGGCGTTGCCGGATCACGAAGTTTATCCGCTGACGCCGGAGCAGCTCGCTTTGTGGAAGAAGGGCGTCGAGCCGCTGCATGCCGCCTGGGCCGCAGCGGTGAAGAAGGCCGGCGGCGATGCTGACGCTATCGATGCCGAGCTGAAGGCGTCGCTGAAGAAGCATAACGCCGGGCTTTAACCTCTCCCCGCTTGCGGGGAGAGGTCGCTCGTCACATGCGAAGCATGTGGTGAGCGGGTGAGGGGGACTCTCAGCAAGCTCTGCAGCAAATGGATAGCCCCCTCATCCGACCCGGCTTCGCTGCGCTACGCCGGGCCACCTTCTCCCCGCAAGCGGGGAGAAGGCAACGCGCCGCTTCTTCCAGGAATCGCCCATGACAGCCAATCCCCAAGTCGCCGATGACGGCACGCTCACTGGCCCGCCGGAGCCGCGCAAGAAGAACGTGATGGATCGCTTCATCGATTCCATCGAATGGATCGCGGCCTTCTTCGTCGGCATCGTCGCGCTGAACACCTTCCTCGCGGTGTTCATGCGGAAATTCTTCGCGGTGACGATTCCCGATTACTACAATGTCGGCCAGTTCATGCTGGGTGTGCTGATCTTCTGGGGCATCGCAGCGACCAGCTATCGCGGCTCGCACATCACCGTCGATCTCGTCTGGGCCAACAGCAAGCCGAAATATCAGCGGCTGATCGACGTGTTCGCGACCCTGGTGCTGCTGTTCGTCGTCACGGTGCAGACCTACACGCTGTTCGACAAGGTGGTGGACACCTACAACAGCGGTCTCGTCACCATGGACCTGCAATTGCCGGTCTGGCCGTTCTTCCTGCTGTCCTGGATCGGTGACGGCGCCGCCGTGCTGCTGATCGCCATCCGCACCTATCGGCTCGTCTTCCATCCGGAAGAGATGCAAGAGCCCACACTCAAGACGGCCGAGTAAATCCCATGGAATTGAGCAATGAAGCGGTCGCGTTCATCGGCTTTGTCAGCCTGTTCGTGCTGATGCTGCTGCGTGTGCCGGTGGGCATGGCCATGGGCCTCGTGGGCATCACCGGCTTCGGCTACATCACCGGCTTTGCGCCGGCGCTGAAGCTGGTTGGCCAGACCACCATGCGCACGGTGACGGATTATTCCTTCGGCGTGATCCCGATGTTCCTGCTGATGGGCGCCTTCGTTTCGGTGTCGGGCATCAGCCGCGAACTGTTTCGCGCGGCGAACACGTTCGTGGGGCACTGGAAGGGCGGGCTCGGTATCGCCACCATCGCCGCCTGCGGCGGCTTCGCGGCGATTTCGGGCTCGTCGGTGGCGACGGCGGCGACATTCTCCGCGGTGGCCTATCCGGAAATGCGGCGGTTCAACTATCCGCAGAGCTTTGCCACCGGGGTTATCGCGGTGGGCGGCACGCTCGGCGCCATGCTGCCGCCGTCCACCGTGCTCGCGGTCTATGGCATCATCACCCAGCAGGACATCGGCAAGCTGTTCATTGCCGGCGTCATTCCCGGCCTGCTGGCGATCGTGATGCACATGATCACCATCGCCATCATCGGCGTGGTGAAACCGGGCTTCCTGCCGGCGGGGCCGAAGGCGTCGTGGCGGGAGCGCGCCGCCGCCATTCGCGACGTGTGGTCACCGCTGCTGCTGTTCGTGTTCGTGATCGGTGGCCTCTATGGCGGCTTCTTCATCCCGACCGAAGCCGGCGCGGTGGGGGCCGTCGGCGCCTTCCTGATCGGTATCCTGCGCGGCAAGCTGAACAAGGAAGGCATCCTGCAATCGCTGCTGCAGGCGACGCGCACGGCCGCTGCCGTCTTCACGGTGCTGATCGGTGCGCTGTGCTTCGGCTATTTCCTCACCGTGACGCAGACGCCGCAGCATGTGACGGAGTTCCTCACCGGCCTCGGCATCGGTCCTTACGGCGTGCTGGCGCTGATCCTGCTGATGTATCTGGTGCTCGGCTGCCTGATGGACGCCATGGCCATGGTCATCTTGACGGTGCCGATCGTATTCCCGGTGATCATGGCGCTCGGCTTCGATCCGATCTGGTTCGGCATCATCATCGTCATGACGGTGGAACTCGGCCTGATCCATCCGCCGGTCGGCATGAACGTTTTCGTCATCAAGAGCGTGATCAAGGACGTCACGATGTCGACGATTTTCAAGGGCGTGCTGCCCTTCGTGGCGACGGATCTGGTGCGGCTGGTGTTGTTGATCCTGTTCCCGATCATCGCCACATGGCTGCCGATGCGCATGCTGGGGTGAGGCGATGAACGTGCCGGAACTCAAGACGAAATATGTATTCGGCCTCGCCATCCAGGTCGGTGCGCCCGTGGTGGCCGGCGATCTCGGCTACGGCACCCGCCGCGTCATTCCCGTGCTCGGCGGCACGGTGAAGGGGGCGGGGATCAACGGCACGATCCATCAAGGTGGCGCCGATTTCCAGATGATCCGACCGGATGGTTTCACCGAGTTGGAAGCGAAATACACATTCGAACTCGACGATGGCGCAGTGATCTATATCGCCAATTACGGCATCCGCTTCGGGCCCAAGGAAGCGCTCGACCGTATCGCGCGCGGCGAGATCGTCGATCCCGCGCTGATCTATTTCCGTTCGGTGCCGAAATTCGAGACGGCGCATCCGGACTATCGTTGGCTAATGCAAAACCTCTTCATCGGCGTGGGTGCGCGATATCCGGATCGCGTGGAGCTTGCAGTGCACCAGGTGCTGTGAGGGCGCAAGTCTATCGGCCGTCATTGCGAGGAGCTCTTGCGACGAAGCAATCCAGTTCCTCGCTTGTGGCCTTCTGGATTGCTTCGTCGCTGCGCTCCTCGCAATGACGGTGGTACTTACTTTCTCCTCAATTTCTGGTGTCTAATCCCCTCACGACCGGCAAAAGCCGGCGGACACAGGGAGGCGACGATGTTGAGAGCTGTATTGCTTGGAAGTGCCGTATCGCTTGTGATGGCCATGCCCGCACTGGCGCAGGACTGGACGAAATCGAAATGGGGGCCGAATGACGAGATCGGCGCCGCCAACTACATCACCCCCGAACGCGTGAAGGCGGCTGCGCAACTCGTCAAGACCGGCAAGACCTATGCACTCGGCATTCCTGTCGGCGCGGAAACGCCCGCCTTTCCGCCGCGTTCAGTGAAGGTCACCATCGTGCAGCCCGGGCAGGCGGGCAATCATGGCCTCGGGCCCAACCAGGCGACCTATAACGACGACATGATCGCCGGCTGGGTCGGGGTCGGCAGCCAGATGGACGGGCTCGGGCATCTCGGTGTCGATCACGTCTATTACAACGGCAACAAGATTGCGGATTTCGGCGATGTCACCGGCTTGAAGAAGCTCGGCATCGACAAGGTGCCGCCACTGGTTGCCCGCGGCGTATTGCTCGACATGGCCGCCTACTACAAGACGGATGTCGTCAAGGAAGGCACCGCGTTCAACACCAAGGAAATCGACGAGGCCGCGAAGGCGCAGGGCGTCGAGATCAGGGAAGGTGATGTGGTGTTGTTCCACACCGGCTGGCTCAGCCTGCTCGGCAAGGACGACAAGCGCTACAATGCGGGTGAGCCCGGCCTCGGCGTCGAGGGCGCGAAATATCTCACCAGCAAGGGCGTTGTCGCCGTCGGCGCCGATACCTGGGGCGTCGAGGTACTGCCGTTCGAGAAGAACACCGTGTTCGAGGTGCATCAGATCCTGCTGGCGATGAACGGGACCTATATCCTCGAAAACATGGACACGGCCGAACTCGCCAAGGACAAGGGTTACGAGTTCCTGTTCGTGCTGGGCCAGCCGCGCTTCAAGGGCGGCGTGCAGAGCATGATCAACCCCGTGGCGATCAGGTAGGGGCATCTGTAGCCCGGATGGAGCGCAGCGTAATCCGGGGATGTCGATATAGCTCAAACGCCGGCCCCGTATTGCGCTGCCCTCCATCCGGGCTACTGTGGAATCCACACTAAGTTGACCTTTCGAAAATCAGAAAAGCCCGTGTTGTCGGGCTTTTCAGCGCAGCGATGTCATGTGAGATGACCACCAGAAGCAGGCTAACGTGTCCATTTTTGATGCGCGCTCCAAAAAAAAAGCCCCTCGATTGAGGGGCTCAGATTGCGAACTTGTCAGAAGCATTTTGCCTCACATCTTTACGCAAATAGAATTTGGTAGGTGCATCTTCGGTTCCTTTTGCCGGATGTATGCCGCGATCTTCAAGTAGCTCCTTCGTCTTATTGATGTTGGTCCGTGCACTGAGTGCGAGCTTGCGGATCGAGATGTAGTCGGACGAGAACTTCTCGATGGCCGCTGTTGGAACCGTGACGACGTAGGCTCGGCGGAATGGCACCCATTGCTTGTCGCCCGCCAATACTCCGGAACAAACGAGAGCTTTGACGCTTTCCGCGGATGTGCACAGCCGCTTCGCGGCAATGGTGGCCGTGACGATCCCGCGTTCGTCCTCCAGGAGTTTGTTCACCTCCCCCAGGTCGAGCAGAATGGCGCCGATCCCCCTAGCTGAGCTGATCTGGCCGACCCAGTCGAGACGACCGTCCAGAACGAGCCTGATCAGCGAAAAGGTTGAGTGTCGTGACTTCCTCGCGATGTGATTGATCGTGTACGCGCCATCTGGAACGCGGTCGATCGTCTTGGACACGGCGTCGATGCGTTCGAGGACGACTTCGACGTCGCTGCGCGTTAAAATCGGGTTGGTGTTCCTAGGATCGGCATCATAGCGGCGCAGATACCCGCCATTGATCAGAGCCGACATCTGCCAAGGATCGGCATTCAACATCTTGCGGGCCTGCCCGATGTTGAGACGGTCGCTCAGGCGCCGACAGACCTCGTCAGCCTTCGGCGCGTCGAACATAACGATTCCCCCCGGCAGACAGGTGGTCCGTGGCAACGCCTCCGACATGAGGAAGTGTCGAAGCCGCCTATCGACCCAAAGCCCGTGCTGACGCGCCGCTGACCTTATCGAATGTAGACGTCTTTCCCCGATGTGATGATCGAGGATCGAATCCTCCGGTCCCACGGCGAAGTGGGCGAATACGAAATCGGCAACTGCAGACTTGATGGGGTCGAAATCGGCCCCGCATTTGAACTTCAGGTGGTAGTAGAAGCGCCCCAGGAGCGCGGCCGGCTCTTCCCGCAGGATCACGCGACCGCCGAATCCTAGGCAAAGATCGGCGAGGCAGGCTTGAAGCTTTGCGATTCCGCCGTCGAGGACTTCGTACCCCGCGGCGCAGGCTTCGAGCCGGTCTCCATCCGGCAGAGATCGCGTGTTGGCGTTTATTCCCTGGGTCAGCGCGACACCAAGGGACTCTATGGCCGTCAGAGCGACGTGTAACGGCATCGAATCCAGCCAAGGCGAGGTGGCTTCGCCCGCGAGGCGTCTGTCGATGTAAATCTCGAATGGAGATGGCGTGCGGGGCTTGGCGGATTCGGCAAGATCGAACACTTCGTGAGAGGCGGACTGGATCGCGCGCGAAAAGTCGATGAAACCCTTGCCTGCGACGTCCGGGCGGATTGCGACCAATGGCGTGGCGTGTCTGACGCACGTGCGCATGCAGGTCACGGTCCAGCTCACGCGATTGTAAGCGGCGGCGTGACGCATGTCCGGGGAGGCCGACGAAATGTCTTCCCTGATACAGCATGGGCAAATCACCAGCCGCGATCGGCGGCCGTGCTTGTTGTTGAAGGTCTCGCCGCGCACCTTCGTCAGCTTACCCGATACCCGTTCATGGTTGTTGAACTGGAGCAGTTCCGCGTCGGCGCCCGAAAGCGTGGCCAGGCGTCGGATGGACGCGACGACCCCGTCCCGGATATCCGTGATCTGCAGCGCGACGTCCTTGGCGAAATCCCGCATACTACGAAAATTGCGTGCGGCGACTCGCGAGAAAAACGAGAGCGTCGTCTCGTCTTCCGCGTGTTCTACCGTCAGAAGCAGCTTTCCGATTTTCGATGGAGTCGTCAGGGTTCTACCTCTTTCGGGATTTTTTCGTGGGCGACACGGGACCGCTCGGCGCAGGCGGCACGATCAGCGAACAATCGATGTCCATCCATCCGTCCGCGACGAAAGGATTGCGCGAGGCGGCGACACCCGTCCTTTCGGCGAATGCGTTCGCGTAGTTGTCACGGGTAAGCGCCTTCTGTCCGGAGGACCGACAGTCCTGCAGCGCTGCCAACGTGACCTCGATCGAAAGTCCGAGGGCGCCCAGACAGCCGTGAACGATGCGCGGATAGAAATCCGGGTCGTCGCCGTCGTTCACGGTTACGCCGGCCGCTTCGGCGTAGGTCTCGACCATGTCCTCGACCGTCTCCAGGTCGTCCGGCGTCAGCTTCTCGAACGGGACCAGCGAAAGACGCGTCAGCAACTGAGCGTCGTTCTGAAGGAAGGGGACCACCGTCTCGATGCCGGTAACGAAAAGGTTGAGCTTGTGAACCTCCATGAGATCCTTAAGCGCGTCGGACAGCACCTGCTGATCGGTCCCGTTGACGCCGTGGGTCGCGTGCTGAAGTTCACCGAGGCCGACGAACATCTTGCGCCGCGCTACGATGGCGCGCGACGCGAGCTCGAAAAGCTTATGTGCCGGGGGATCTCCGTGCAGAACGGAGCCTGTCGCGGCGGTGTACAGCGACCGCCCGACCTGTACGTTCGTACAGGGACTGGGGAGCGAGATCCACAGCAGCGGCGAGTCCGAGGCCGGATTCCGCCAGCCGTCGAAGCCGGCGTAATCGTCGAACTGCTTTTCCATGGATGAGGTCTTGCCGGTCCGGGTCGGGCCCCAGAGCACAAGCCCTTTTCCCTTATTGCGGTTTTCGTAGCCGAGCTCCGCGTTGGTGTCCTCGCGTTCGACGGCATCCCTGATGAGCTTGAGGAAGGCCTTGTTGAGCCTATCCTCGCGCGCCGTCGGGTAGAACTTGGTCTTGAGCCGTTCGAACAGGTCGAAATCCTGCATGGCGTGCGCCGGCAACGCAGCCTTGAGCGCCGCCAGGGGGTCCTTCGTCACCGGCGGTCCTCCAGCTTCCTCTTGGGCTTGCGCTCGGCCTTCGTCGCTGCCTTGGCCGTGCTCGGCTTCCGTTTGGCCGGGTTCGGAAGCGCCTCCGAAGCCGAGGCAGACTTAGCGTTGCCCACGATCGGGATGGCGCCTCCCAACAGGTCGCCACCACGGTCCGCGTCCGTCCCGTCGCCGTCTTCTCCGTGGATGTCGAAACCGACCAGCAGACCCCGCTCGAGATTGACGACCCCGTCGGCGGTGATGACGGGGTCCGAGATGTCCAGGCGATTCGCGAACCGGCTACCGGCTGCCGAGAGTTCGGCCAGCGCGCGGTTGACGATATCCTCCGACAGCTTCGACTTGAGCTGGTTGCGGCGCTTGAGATCCTTCACGGCTTCGGACCACTGCGCCAGGGACACGCCCGCGAAGTTCCCGCGGATCGCGGGAACGGCGTGCCAGGCGTCCGAGAGGTAGCAGGAGATCTGCCCCATGTCGGAGCAGTCAATCTTGACGGGAATCTTTCCATCACCGAACTGGCGGCGGTAGGCCTGGATGGCCTCGTTCTGATAGTGAATGCCGCCGACGCGGACACCGCGCTGATCGAGGCTCCGCTTCAGATCAACTCCGAAGATCGCACGCCGCTCGTTTGCGCCCGGGGGAGGCACGATGCCATAGCGTTCCTGCAGCTCGAACCACTTGTCGTACGGCGTCATGTTGTTGAGGCCAGGGTGCTCGCGGCGATGGTAGACGTCGACGATGTACTTGACGAGCAACGGGCCGAACTCCTCGCTCAGCATCGATGCCTGGGCCCCCGCGTCGTAGTCTCCCTTTTCTTCGATGCTCCCGAAGGTTCTGCCCGTGTAGTCGTGCAAAAAACCCGTATCGAGGCCGCCGAACCACCGTTCGACATGCCCCCGCATCTGCGGAGCGCCGACGGGGCCGTTCCGCAGCGTCGAGCGCAGATTGGCCACGGCAGACCTGAACAAATCCGAGTGCCAGGCGGAGCCCGTATCGGTCTCGACCATGCCGGGGCGTGCGGCCATCGGCCAATCGGATTCGCAACCGGCGGCCAGCGCGTATGCGGTCTTGTCGCTGACTGCCATATGCAAGGTGGCCAGCGCCGTCTCCTTGTTCTCGCTCGAAGACAGGCGCGCGGCCAGAACGCAGCGGCTCGCCACGTCCAACGCGACATGGACGACAAGGCGCTCCTTCTTGAACTTTTCGATCGTCGCCTTGCTCAGACTGCCGAGGAACGCCTGCGCCGGCGCGAGGGTGATGATCTGCGCTTTGTGACCATCCATCTGGATGCGCTGCCCCGCCCTGACCGCGTCGGATCCTTCACCCACGATGAAGAACTTGCGCTGAGCCGCCGCCGGTCCGTGACGGCCGGCATAGATGCGGATCGCCGGCATCTTCTTGATGAATTTCGCGAACGTCGCCTTCGCGGGTTTGGGGTGACGATCGTCCTCGGGCAGGCTTTCGTTCAGCTTGTCGAGGTCCTTGCAGACCTCGCCATACTGCTTCTTCACGGTCGGCTTTTCGATCGAAGCAAAACCGTTCGCGTGCTTGATCATGATCTTGCGGACGGCGGGGGCGATCGTGGACATCACGTTGCCGGAGTTGCAGTGACCGTCCCTCAGGGCGATTGGATCCATGCCACCGGCTTCGTAGGCCTTCAGCCAGCGGCGGATCGTGCGCACGCAGGGCGGCGAGTACATCTCGACCTTACGGTCGCACCTGGCGGCCTTATCGTCGCCGCTGCGGGCGACATCGCGGGCGACGATGATCGGATGCACGACGGCGATGGCCGTCTTGAAGCCGTCTTCGGTCCGCTTGGCTTCCGGGGTGTTTGCCAGATACCGAAGAATCCCGTCGCACCATTCCTGCCGACGCATCACGATCCGCTGCTCGGGGCCGGTCAGATCCATGAGCGAGATGGCACCCGCGGCCAGCCAGCGGGAACGGATTTTGGCCTCTGAATAGAAGCCGGGATCCACGGAGAATTCGTCATTCCGATGCGCTTCGTCGAGCTCCGCGTGCGAGAAGCCTTCGACGATCTGCTCGCCGGGTGCGTGGACCGCGAAAAGGAAATGCCCGGATTCCTCGGTCTTGTCCCACCTGTATTCGCGGCCCCGCAGGACGATGCGATCGAGCGCTCCGATGACGAAGCGGCGGTTACGGCGCGGGGAGCCGGAGTGGTCGGGAACGAACAACATGGTCTTGGTCCTTACTGCTGAGGGAAAACGGTTAGGCGCGACGGACGCGCGCGTCGCTGTCGATGCGGTCGTCGACGAGACGGAGGATGCGGCCGCCGATGAGGCGCGCGACCGCGCGGAAGCCGGCGCCGCGGAGGCCGGTGAGGCCGACGAGGTCTGCGATGGTGACGGCGCCCTGGAATTCGGCGGCCGCTTCGCGGACGATGGCGTCGTCCATAGCGTTCGGCACCATCATCGATTCGTGGATCAGCTCGACGTTGTGGCGGTCGTTGCGGCTGAGATCCTTTTCGGTGATGATGCAGATGTCGTCGGCGAAGTCCGTTCCGCACTGCTCGGCGATGAGACGGACGATCCGCCGGATGCCGCTGCTCTCGATGCGGTCGGACCACTTCACTGCGACCGCCGTGCGACGCGGGGGGATGCGGTCCAGGCGGAAATCGAACGTGTGATGGTACTGGACGCCCCGGTCGATGTAGGGGACGCGGGGCGGCTGTTCCACGATCGTCTCGACGTCCGGGCGCGTCGAGAGTGCCATCCCGACATACAGTTCGATGTTGGACTCCGAGCGGACGAGGCGGCGATCGATCACGAAAGAGGATGTCGCCGCGAACTGCGAGCGCAGCGACGGCGTCCGCGTTGCGAGGCTTGGGAGCGTCGGATACCAGATGTCTTCGGGTGAGTTGTGAACGGTCATGATTTCTCGCGTGCGGGCATGCGCCGGCGTCCGCCGGCGAAGCGTGGATGACGAAGTCTGAGGAAAGGTTGGGTGAGGATCAGCCGGTGCGCGGGACGACGAGCCACTCGGGTTCGTGTTCGGTCCTGACGGTGCAGATGGCGGGGGCCTTTCCGACGATGCGGGTCTGGATGGGCACACCGCTACGCGCAGCGAGTGCGTGCAATTCGTCGGAAGCGTAGATGGCGCCGCGAATGCGAATGCCGTGTTTCAGCACGACATCGGGATCATAGGAGCCGACGACGAGCGACAGGTCCGACTCGCTATCGGGCACGGGCGCCGCGAGCAACACGGAGAAAGCCGCCGAGAAAAGGCTGACTGTGTCGTGACCGACGTTGAATTCGTCGGTTCCCGTACGGGAATGTTGAGAACTATCGCTACGCTTCATGTCGTCACCCTTTGAATAAATGGGCAACAAGCACCTTGCGCTTTGGAATCGCTCGTGCGATTCTTGCGTCGTAAGATGTTGTCGCTTTCGGGCTACTCCTCTTCCAGATGGCTGCGCTCTCCTGTCAAAGATGAAGCGCAGCCATCGCCAAGGGGACCCGTATCGCCTGCGCGTTTTGTGCGCCGGCTTGTGTCCATGATGACTCGCAAACCCGAAAACACGAGCAAAAAGAGTCGTCTAGGCTCCCCTCGGTAGTCGTCGCCGCTTCCGAAAACGATTCATTCCTTCTTGTACATCCCGATCTTGCTGCAGCGTCACCAATTGACCGGATGCCTGACGGCGTCTCGACATCGGTCGCGCTGCGCGAATCCGATCATCGTCACCACGACGTCACTGCCATCACATGCTCCGTCAGATGTTCGGTTTGCGTTCGGCTTTTCAGTCTCGATTCACCGCGGAGCCTCTGGGTGGCCGGTTGGCGGCCAGCCAAAAAACTGACGGTTCGGGATAAACTGTGGGTGGTCGGTGGCGGGCTTACGCAGACTTGTGCGGCGGGCGGCATCGCAAGGGTGTTCCTGCAATCACCATTCGACGTGGTCTGCTTCGACGAGCGCAGCCGCAGCCCGGGCCACCAGAGCCCAGACCGACTGGCGGCGATCATGGTCGGCTATGACCGCCGAAGCGGTCCAGGGGCGCTTACCGGTAAGCGGATTCGCGGCTTCCGAACCGTTGATTGCGTAGTTCGACACGTCGGCCAGGTCGGATCTGTTGGCGATGGTGAGCAGGGCCAGCGTCCGCCGCAGCCTGGGATCGCCTCCGGGCAACAGTTCAACCGAGATTTTCAGCATCGGCACTCTCCAGCGTGGGTTCAGGGACAGACTCGGGGGCGACCGGGGCGGAGGCAAACAGACGTCTGGCCTCCGCCCCGGCGAGGTAACGGTGCGTCGCGAGAACCTCAGCCATCGCATCGAGAGCGGGACGGCGGCGCCGGACGATCTCGATGGCCTTTGCGTTGAGGCGCTGAAGCCGCGCTTCGACGTCGGCGCGCAGCAATCGGTCGAGCCGAATGACATCGTGGATGTCTCCGCGTTCGCCGAGACTGATCAACGGCCCGCTGAGGCCTTCGCATGCGATCATTTCACCTATGAGCGCGGTGGCCTCCCGGAGATCGGAAGAACTGCCGGCAACCGAGCTACCGAAGACGACGATCTCTGCCGCACGCCCCGCCAACATCGTCGTCGCACGTGCCTCGATCGACCTGGCGGTCTCCATCCCGGGGGTCGGGCGGAAGATGGTCTGCCCGTGAGCGCCCGCAAGGCCGCCGATCGCGGCGTGCACGACTTCGTCGGTTTTCAACTCGATAGCGACCGCCACATGCCCGCATTCGTGGACCGCGATACGACGGATGACGTCCGGCGGCATCGGGTGGGGCGGGATGATCGCGTTCCTGAGATCGACGACGGCAAGCGGCCTCTGTTCAAGCCGGGCAGCGCGCCGCGCGACCTGGACCGCCTGCATCAATTCGGCGGCGGTGCGGTGAGTGGCCATGTCTCCGATCTCGGACAGATCCGCGCCCGCCAATTCGCCGCGAAGCTGATTCCGAATGATCGAGACGACCCCGGCCGCATCCGGGGGAAGCAGTTCGATGGTCCGCCCGAAACGTCCCGGCCTTAGCAGCGCCGGGTCCAACTTATCGATATGGTTCGTGATTCCGACCTGCACGATCGATGGCCGGACGGTTGAAACTAGCAACATGAAGTGGGTCACGACGTTCGTCCAATACGAGGCCGAGCGGGCGTCCATGGTGGCGCGGCTCGGAAATCCGTCGATCTCGTCGAATACAACTACAGCGGGTTTCGAGGCTTCGGCCTGGTCATAGACCGCCGAGAGATTTTTAATAACGGCATCTAAATACCCTGATCCTTTTTGAAACATCTCCGCGACCGACGTGATGATCAACTGCGCTCCGAGCGCTTGGGCCAACATCTGCATTAGGAACGTTTTCCCGAGCCCGGGATTTCCGTGGATGATCACGGACGGATCGACCACATCGTGCCATTCCAGCTCATTTTTCCGGTATGCGGCGAAATCCTCGACGAGCCCCATCGCCCAAATTCGGACCGCCCCATATTCAACTGCGGAGGAAATATCCGGCACCCTTCCGATAGAGCTCGACGTTTGTGCGGTCTGAGCGGCCCGGATGCGGTCGATGATCTGCTGGGCCGACGAGTCGGGACGGAACGCGGCGCGCAGATGTTCGAAGTCGAGTCCGACGGCCGCCACCGCCATTTCCGGCGCGACCTTCTCGTTCGTGTAACGGCTCACCGCGGCGGCGATCACTGCCGCGTCGGGCGGCGCGATCTGGATGCGGATGTCCGCCATCGTGACGAGCGCGGCCGGCAGATTCTTTTCGCTCGGCGCGATGCCGATCACGCTCCGCGCCTTGGCGACCAGGTCCGCCACCTCGTCGTTGCCGACCTCGGCGGCATGCAGCTTGCTCGACCCGTCGCGCCAGATGGTCGTCCAGGAATTGCCCAGCAGGCGCTGAGCCCGGCGGACCAGCGGCTTCACCCATGATGCCGACGGAGCCAACGCGACGGCGAAGAGCAGCTCGCCGCTGGCGAAGCGACGGCGGTCATCCTTGGGCAGCGCCGCCGAGATCGCAGCGTCGATCAGACACTGCGCGGCGGAGGGAGTGGGGTGCGAGCCAAGAAAATCTTCGGCTTCCGGGAAATCGGTATCGTCATCGTTCTCCGCCATATGAATCCTTCTCAACAGGGAAAAGCTTATCGACATGCGGCCACCAGGCCGGAAGCGCTCAGGAGCGGCTCCGCACGACAGTGCTGCGTCCGCACCACTCGTTCAGATCGAGTTCGATCACGTCGGCGCAGACGAGGGAGAACACTGCTCCGACCGGGTCTTCAGGTCCTGGGACGAGGGAATAGAGCTCACCCAGCGTGAGGGGGCCGTCGTCCAATACCCGCGCCAGCTCCATGCCCATGGCGACACCGACCCGCACGCGGCGGTACGACCAAATGGCGCGGGCGCAGCTGAAGCGCGGTTCGCGCATGATTTCCTCGCCAGTGATCCTGAGGGTGCGGAAACCGAGTTCGGCGATCGCCCTGCCGACGACGGCGTCCTCGTCGGCAGGGCGCACGGGGCGGCAATGCTCTACGTCGATGACGTACCGCCCGTCGATGCGGTCGATGGTGACCGCGCGGAAAGCCTGCCTGCGGCAGTCGTCGGACGTCATCTCGAGCACACCCATGCGCCGGACGCGCGGATCGAGCGAGAGCTGAACCAGGACGTCCCGCATCATTCCCTCGCCGGAATTCTCTATGGGGAAGGCGCTTTTGGGAGAGTGGAATACGGAAAGGGCGTTACGGACCGCCATCGGACCTCACACGTTCGAGGGATGAACCGGCTGGGTTCGGTTGGAAACCGCATCCAGTACGGCCGAGCACCGACGACGGCCGCCTTCGGCAGCCGCGTCGGATCGGAAGTGGGGAGGAGTGCTAGGCGCTGTACGCGAGGCGACCGAAGGCGCCAGCCGGACGGCTGCCAGCCTTCACGATGGTCCGGTCGTCGAACCCGGCGTTGAGGTCGAGCGTAACGTCGCCATCGCATGCCAAGGCGAAGACTACCGAGATCGGATCGCGATCCGTATCGACGAGGGCGGGAATGGAGCGCAGAGGAAGCGGACCCTCAGCGTCGAGGGTGCCGAGGATCTGTTCGCGGTCGTCTGAGTGGACGTGAACATCGCGGTGGCGCCAGATCCGGCGCGCGGCGGAGAAACGCGGCTCCCGACGGACGTCCGCGGCGTCCACCGTCAGGATGGCCGTGCATCCCTCCGCGAAGGCCAAAGCGAGGAGATGTTCTCCCGTCGGATCACAGGACGGGCGGGCGTCCGTCAGATCGACCGCGAAGAGACCATCGTCGCGATCCAGGACGAGCGCATCCACCGCGACGATGGTGCCATCCACCTGCAGGCCCGGATGATAGGCGATGCGGCGGACGTTCGCGTCCAATGTGGATTGGATCAGGAAGTCGCGGCGCAGGTGGTGTCGCACCGGGATGGCCCGTTCGCTTTTGGGGCCGACGAAAAGAGGCGTGGCGTTCTGAAGCTTCATTTGTCCTCGTGGATTTGAGCACGCAACCGGAGACGCCGCGTCGCTGGAGCGGACGCGAGCGTCTGTCGCCGATGGCAGATTTTCAAAATGGTAGAGGGAAGGCCGATCTAAGATCACGAAAAGCATCGAAAGTCAAGTTTAAAACATGACTAGTAATGCTTTAGGTTGGCGAGGCTGTCCAGACGGTAGCCGAGTGCAGATACGTTAACCCGGCAGCATGGTTTCCATCTAGCGAACCGCTCTCGCGAAGTTTGAATCATTGACGAGGATCTGGCGGGTCAGATGTTTGCGCCAAAACGCAGCACCGCGCCCCCTCGGCGGGGACCTGCCTCATAGTCGCACAGGCGAGATTCCCTGCATCATCAGGTTCACGTACGGCTAGGCCGATGCGAGCGAACTTCTTCCACATTCTCGCGTCCAACGTCGACGATCACATGCGGAACTATGGCTTCCTTTAGGCAGGCGAACAGAGGTGGAGGGTCTTTCCGGCCTATGACCTGTATCGGGCGGCAGACGTCCGTCCGCACGTTCTCAGCACACGGCACGCCGATCATTGCCGGAGGCATCGGCCTGAGCCAGCCAACCAGACGAATTCCGAGGATGGTCTGTGGGTCGAGCTGCATCAGCTGCGGGGAAGCAGGAACAAGTAGTTCGCGAGAGCAGAAGCTCGGCCTTCGAGGTCGAGAGGTGCGACGACCAGGGCCGATGTGGTTTTCGAGCCCGAGCGTATACCGCTTGGAGAAGCGCAGGGGAACAAGACGAGCCTGTTGGCGTCATCCAAGGTGGAGACGCTTTAGCGGCATCACGCTGAGACTAAGCCGCAGATGAAAACAGATCGCCTTAGCGGGCTCGTTACAGCCAACTTACGGTACGCCCGCCCATGATCCACAACGGCGATTTTCTCGCATCGCTTTCGGACGGCGCCCGCACAGCCCTTGAGCCCTTCTTGTCTGAAGTAACGATGGAACGCGGTTCGACGGTCGCGCGATCGCACGCGAAGCTGCAGGCAGCTTTCTTCCCCATCGATCTCACGTTTGCTGTCGCGATCGAGTCCAAGAGCCACGCATCATTCTGTACGGGCTTCATCGGAAGCGATGGGTTGTTGGGGGCCGGGTTGTCGCTAGACGATCGCGTCTGCCTCTACGGCGTCAGCGTCGTAACGTCTGGAAGGGCGTTCACGCTGCCGATGTCACGTCTGAAGGATCTACTGCTTCAGGTCCCGGAGCTGCGGAAACGCGCACTTGCTTACGATCAGTTCTTCCTCGCTCAGGTCCAGCAGACGGCCGCCTGCGGTGCACTTCACGAGCTTCCTGGACGGTTGAGCTCCTGCCTGATGCGCCTCCGGGCGCATGCCGGCAACGAACTCAACCTTACCCAGAGCGAGTTGGCGCAGATGCTAGGCGTCCGCCGGACCAGCGTCACCGAAAGCGCGCTTGCGCTGCAGAGGGCGGGGGCGATCGGATATCATCGCGGTGCGATATCGCTGCTGAGCGCCCGGAAGCTTCGAGCGACGTCCTGCGGATGTCATGAAGAAATCGAGACTCACTACGCCCGCCTTTTCAACGCGAGCTTCGACGACGATTGAGCGGTCGAGCGGTTGCATTTCCTGATTTCTGGAAAGTACGTGCAGCACTTCGCTTTGACTGGTTGGCAGCCTCATCGCGGTGGCAAATGGCATGTCTGGTATCGCCGTCGGCGACGCACGCCTGCCACCCCGAAGTGGACAAGTGCGGCCGGAAGCGCGCCCAGTCCGACCCAGGACGCGATGTCCCAAAACCCTTCCCCGAACAGCGCAGATGCCAAGCCGGCGATACTCGCCAGGCCGAACACGATGGGCCAGCAAAATACGTTTCGGAGCGACTGTTTGGCGGTCACGACAAACCTCGACGACGTGAGTTCCGGCCGCTGCTTTCCAAACGTCCCGGTCTCTTGACCATCCAGAGATAGAGCCCGCTTGCGAGAGGACGATGGAGATGACGTCGAGGATCGCCAGATAATCTTCAACGGCAGCGCGCCGTAATCGCCGAAATTTATCGGACGGGATATCAAAAGCGCATTTAGGTACCATGGGAATTCGATTTTCGCCGTCACGACCCCTGTCGATGCCTCAACAAGGACGGGTTGGAACATGCGCTCCGCAAGCGGCCCTTCCCGTACGATGTACACCGCATAGTGATGAGGGCTGGTCGCGGACGTGGAGCCTGGGAACATGATGGAAAATGGCTTGGCGCCCGGCGTCGTCGCCAGCGCGGCAGCAAGGGCAGCATCGACCGGCACAGGCGTTTCTGCCTTCGGCTGATCCCGATAAGGAGCGAGGATCGCGGCCAGATCCGTCCGCTGGAAGTTGGCGACCATCGGTGTCGTGAGCGTGTTCAGCGAACCGGTAAGGCACACGACGCTGCCCCAGAGAAGGGTCAGGATACCCATGAGATTGTGGAAGTCTAACCACTGGACGCGGGCGGAGCGCTCGCCGCGGATGGTTCCGAACGGCAGTTTCTTCGTGAACGGACCATAAAGCACGACACCCGAGACCATTGCCGCGAAGAACAACAATCCCATCGCGCCGAAGAACAAGGCGCCTGGCAAGTCCAGGAAGGCGTCGGTGTGAAGCTTTAGGATGAAGCCCGTCACCGACAGGCCGGGACGGAGCTGATCCAGCAGAGCGCCGGTGCGCAGATCGTAGACGAGCCGATGCGCCGGCGGCGAAGTCACCGTCTTCGCAATAACCAGTCGTATCTGGTCGGGATGATCGTTTTCCCAGAACACGAACCGCGGCACACGTTACCGGGGAATCGGATGATTGCGGAAGCGATGACCTCGTCCAGCGAGATGTTCTCCACGGGCACGGTCTCCGAGGAATGAGGGCGCGGCGACAGCACGTCGTCGATCTCCTCGCGAAAGATCAGCGGAAGCCCCGTGAGGCATAGGAAGAGAAGAAAGACGGTGCACACCAGGCTCGTCCACTTATGGACGAGCCCCCAAGCGCGGATGCTTACCGCAGTCGGCATCGGTCACCAACGGTAGCTGGCGGTCGCGAGAAGGGTTCGGCGCGGGCCGTAATTGCATGCCGTCACGCCGGTGCAGTAGGCCACGTACTCCTTGTCGAAGACGTTGTTCGCATTGATGCGCAGCTTCTGGCCTTGCAGCTGGAGGGATGCGTAGCCGAAATCGTATCCTATCGCGAAGTCGTAGAGTGTGACGCTAGGGACAGGAAGCGCGTTCAAAGTGTCGTACAGGCTGTCAATATAGCGCGCACCGCCCCCGATCTCGAACCCCGCCAGATATGGCTGCGTGAACCTGTAATTTACCCATGCGGACGCCTGATTGAAGGGCACATAAATAGGGCGTTTGCCGAGATCGGTGTCCGTGCTCTGAGTGACCACCGCGTCCATGTATGGGCGCGCTTCGATCGTGCCTAGCCGTCGTCCCGAAGGCGGAAAAGTGCTGCGCAGCAACAGTGTGTCTGAAGCGGATCGCTGCGACGATGTGCATCAGGAAATCTCACCGTCGAGGCTCGATTGCCACGCGGCGTATGGCAAGGCAGAGTCGTATTCCGTACAAACGAACGTGTGCAGCCCAAGATGCTCGCCCGCTATGCTCCTAGGTGCGGCGATCCGCCTGTCAGAAAAAGCGGTTCGGTCACCCGGAAGGCTCTCCGCGTAGTAAGAATTCAGCGGCACGGTGGAAGCAGGACAGTCGGGGTATATGTCCGAGATCATACGTAAGGTGTCGAGGTCGAAATCAGGACTTGGCGAAATCGCTGTGTTTGGGGTGAAGGCGAGCGCGATGGCGTTTTCAGTAGCGGCGGATCGTACAGTTCGATCGGACTGGCCGAACCAACAATGCCGATTGGAATGCTCTCGCCACGACCGAGCTCTACGTCGGATGAACCCCATTTACGGTCAGATCGCGCATCTCTCCCGTCCTGGTCTGCCAACTGATCGACTCTCCTGCCGACATACCGATCAATGCAACGCCGATCGGCGTCAGCACGGATATTTTCTTGAGCGAGATGTCCGCCTCGTCCGGGTAAACGAGCGAGACGGTCTGCACCTGGCCGGTGGCGTTGTCCCGGAACGTGACGCCGTCTCCCATTCCAACCACGCCCGAAGGCGGGCGATCGTCGCGGACGATGTGCGCGCGGTCGAGTTCGTCCGCGAGCCAGTCGGCGACGTCGGGCATACGGGTTGCCGCCGCCTCCGCCAGCGTTCTCAGTCGCGCGTGATCGCGGGATGTGATCGAGATCTTCGGCTTCCTTAGTCCGGAAAAAGAGGAATTGGCCCGTTTGGATCCTTCGACTTGGTTCATTTCGTTCATCCTTTGATTCCGGTTGCTCCATCGGGAGTCCGGCTCCACCGGAAGGCGCTTGACGGCGCGCGTCCGGATCTTCACATGGCCATGGTCGGGGGGACGATGTCGCGCAGCCCGGAGAGGGGCGCAGACAACTGCTAGTTCGCAGTCGCCAGGTGACCGGACAAAAACCGGTCAAATATGGGCACGATAGACATCATGCGATCGATGCTAGGCCGAGTTTTAAAGATGTCAATCCTGCTGTTGGGGGCGCGGCAGATCAGCGAGGGGAGATACACCTGATAATTCGCATGCCGCGATCGATGTCCTCGGCCAGAACCGTTCAGATCTACATCCGGCCCCGATCGTAATCGGTCCCTTCACGCGCCGCATGCATCCGAGCCCCTTCCGAAGCGTTCGAACAGTCCGGTTCAAGGCGCCACCTCCCACACGGAACTGAAGTTCGCGAACGAACGTTGGCCAACCAGTGAGCGGGGGTTACCAAATGGAAAAGCAGCGCGTGTCTAGCTCGTTGGCGCAGGTGGCGCGGCGGCTCAAGCGATCGGTCGTTCGCGAAGGAAAGCCTTTCCCCCTGGGCGCGACATGGGACGGCCTTGGCGTGAACTTCGCGCTGTTTTCCGCGCACGCCACCCGTGTGGAACTCTGTCTATTCGACGCGAGGGGGGAGCGCGAACTCGAGAGAGTCGATCTGCCGGAATATACGGACGAGGTCTGGCACGGCTACCTTCCCAACGCCCGCCCGGGCACAGTCTATGGCTACCGCGTGCATGGGCCGTTCGAACCCGATGCAGGGCATAGGTTCAATCCCAATAAGCTCGTGATAGATCCATACGCGAAGCAGCTCGTCGGGCAGTTGAAATGGGGGCCGCAGCTGTTCGGCTATCGTTTCGATCACCCCGACAAGGATAGGTCCTTCGACGACAGCGACAGCGCCGCTCTCATGCAGAAATGCAGGGTCATCGATCCCGCTTTCACATGGGGGTCGCCTCGCAAACCGGACACTCCCTGGGAGCAGACCATCTTCTACGAGACCCACGTGAAGGGATTCACGCAGCTACACCTGATGGTGCCCCAGGCCGAGCGCGGAACCTATGCGGGTCTGTCGCATGCCCATGTCCGGGACTACGTGAGATCGCTAGGCGTGACGGCGATCGAGCTGCTGCCGGTCCATGCCTTCATCGACGACAGCTATCTGGTCGAGTGTTCGGCGTCATCGCCTCTGAGACCAAATGAGGGACTTCACGAAAGGAGGATTTCTGGTTCATCGTAGCCGTCAGGAGCGAAGATGAAGCAGAAATCCGAACTGGGCAAAGCGCCCGCAGAACAAGTGCTAAAAGATA
>WPCJ01109186.1_pt1 | contig 53093 bp, 44 predicted proteins | sample 5399831 | NCBI WGS metagenome assembly WPCJ01 (sample SAMN12869470, study PRJNA574797) | sludge metagenome | isolation source: wastewater treatment of pH10 | place: China:Beijing | collected 2019-05-20
GCTGCGCCTTGCCCGAGTCACCGTCGCCGCGCGGCCGACGCCGATCGACGGCCTGCCGGTCATCGGCCGCCCGCCGGAACTCGCCGGTCTGACGCTCGCAGTCATGCACTCCGGCGTCACGTTGGCGCCGGCGGTCGGGCAGTTCCTCGCCCGCGAGCTGCTTGGCGCCGGCGAGGAGCCGCTTTTGGCGCCGTTCCGCCCGGCGCGGTTCAGGTGATCGCGCCGGTCCGCGAATCCTTCAGCCAGATGAGCGCCCGCAGCGCCGCCAGGTGCGCCGACTCCTCGTTGTCCGCCGCTGCGGCAAGACCGTCCGGCAGGCCGTCCTGGCTGACGCCATTGTACAGCCCGACAAACCGGGCCGTGGCACGCGGATCCCAGTAGGCCGTGTGCGTGAATACGCGCCCGAACAAGCCCGGCTTGCGAATGGCGACGGGAAATTCGGCAACCCCGCAGCCGAAGTTCGGGCGCACGGGTCCACCGATGAAGTCGCCGACAAGGTGCAGCTGCGCCGGATCGTAGATGGCGGTGAAGCGGACGCTCGCGAACAGCGCCGCATGATGCGGGCGCGGAACTTTTTCTCCCGGCCGCGTGTAAAGGAAGGAGGTCCCCCGGATCCCCTTCTCCTGCAGGGGCGGACAGGTCGGAATCATCCGTTCCGCCTTCATCTTCTCGAACCGTGGACGGTCGCGCGCCACCAGGAACTCCGCATGTGCCAGCGGCGAGCCGAGCGTGATGAAATCGGTGATCCGCCACCGTGCGGAGCCTGTCCCAAGGGTCGCGGCAGCCTGCCGTTGCCTGTCGTGGAATGCCGAGGGCATTTCGGGTGGCTCGGGCACTTTGCCGCCGACGGCCGCCCACTGGTAGAGACTGTCCACCGCCAAAAGCGCCTTGGACTCCGCCACGGTCACGCCCTTGCCCTGCCCCGGGCCCTTGGAGGCGAAATACAGCCGCAGAAGGTCCAGCGCGATGATCGAGCCGAGGCTGTGGGCAACGATGATGACCCGATCATACTCGGGATCGTCGCTCTCCATGCCATTGGCATCCCGCTTCTTCGCGCCATGCACGGAATCGAGCAGCTTCAGACCCCGTTCGCGGACCGCCGCGCGTGCCGCGACGAAGTCCGGTTCCGTGCGGACATAGCGGGCCACGTCGCCGAAGTAGCGCACACCCAGATTGTGGATGGCGTAGAACATGAGCATTGCGAATGCGAGCTTGAGAAACGTCGCGCTCCACAACGCGCCCCAGGGGAAGTGGAAATAGGCCAGCACGGCAAGGACGGGTGGCAGCAGGAATGCGACGCCGAGCGACACCCAGCGAGAAATTTCCCGATGCGTCGACCGGCGGCTCGGATCATCGATATGCTGTCGCCAGCGATCGACCATGAGCCAGATGCCGACAACCCCGAGGATGGACGCGCCCACAGCCGGCCAGGGCCCTGCCGCGTTGGCGGGTCCCGTCCACAGCTCGAGGAACCTTTTCACGGGACTGTTGGCGAGTTCCGGTCCAAGCAGGACCACGGCAACAACCGCCGCGATCCACAGGAACACCCACAGACCGACTTGCGCCTTCGGCACCTGGTGCGGCCAGCGCAGGAGCAGGCCCTTCACCCAGCCGGCAAAGTGCGCCAGCGTGTTTCCGCTGAGCAGGTCGGAATAGTAGAGTTCGTAGAAATCCGTGTTGTAGGTGCGGCCGCCGATCACGTGAGGTCTTGTCCGGATCCGTGACAGCTCGTTGGACCCCGCGCGCGCGTCGGGCACGATCCAGTACTGGTCGGTCTCGGCCGGATTTCCCGTCCCGGCCAGGGTTCTCAGGATCGTGTCGCCGGTTGATCGAAGTGTCCGCATGACAGCGCTGGAATCCGTGTCCGACGGGGGTAGCGCAACATTTCTTTGCCGTTGAGACTGGCGCCATGCAGTCGCCGTCGGCGCGTACAGCCCGCCGACGAACGCCCTCAGCGTTTCCATCGGCCGCTGCTCGCCCATGCCGTGGATGACGATCACCGCCTGCTTCACCGAGGTCCCGGCGCCATTGCCGCCTTTTGTCGTGTCGGCATTTACCATCGCGCCCTCCCCGGCCTGATGCAGCGCTGAAGTGTAGGCACAAAAAAAGCCCGCGTGAAGCGGGCTTTTTTCCGGTTCGAAGACGCGTTCGACTTCAGTGATCGAAGGCCTTGACGATTTCTTCGGTCATCTTCTTGGCGTCGCCCAGCAACATCATCGTGCCATCCTTGTAGAACAGCGTGTTGTCGATGCCGGCATAGCCCGAGCCGAGCGAGCGCTTGACGAACAGGCAGGTGCGCGCCTTGTCGACCTCGAGGATCGGCATGCCGTAGATCGGCGAGGCCTTGTCGTCGCGGGCCGACGGGTTGGTCACGTCGTTGGCGCCGATGACGTAGGCGACATCGGCCTGCGCGAACTCGGAATTGATGTCCTCCAGCTCGAAAACCTCGTCATAAGGTACGTTGGCTTCCGCGAGCAGGACGTTCATGTGTCCGGGCATGCGCCCGGCGACCGGATGGATCGCATATTTGACGTCGACGCCGTTGGCTTTGAGCTTGTCGGCCATCTCGCGCAGCGCGTGCTGTGCCTGCGCGACCGCCATGCCGTAGCCGGGCACGATGATGACCTTCTGCGCATTCATCATCAGATAGGCGGCATCGTCGGCCGAGCCCTGCTTGACCGTGCGCTCGATGCCGTCATCGGCAGCCGCCGCGGTCTCGCCGCCGAAGCCGCCGAGGATGACCGAGATGAAGGAACGGTTCATGCCCTTGCACATGATGTAGGACAGGATCGCGCCGGAGGAACCGACCAGCGCGCCGGTGATGATCAGCGCGAGGTTGCCGAGCGTGAAGCCGAGTGCTGCCGCCGCCCAGCCGGAATAGGAATTGAGCATCGACACGACGACCGGCATGTCGGCGCCGCCGATCGGGATGATGAGCAGAACGCCGAGCAGCAGCGATATGGCGACGATCAGCCAGAAGATCGTGAAGCTCTCGGTCGAGACGAGCATTGCGATCAGCACGACGAGCGCAATGCCGAGCGCGGCGTTGATGAAGTGGCGGGCCGGCAGCATGATCGGCTTACCCGACATGCGCCCGTCCAGCTTCAGGAAGGCGATGACCGAGCCCGTGAAGGTGATCGCGCCGATGGCCACGCCGAGACTCATCTCGATGAGCGCCTGGCCGTGGATCTCGCCGGGCGTTCCGATGCCGAAGCTTGCCGGCGCATACATTGCGGCCGCAGCAACCATGACGGCGGCCAGGCCGACCAGCGAATGGAAGGCGGCGACGAGCTGCGGCATCGACGTCATGGCTATGCGCCGCGCCGTGACCGCGCCCACCGAGCCGCCGATGGCAAGGCCGACGACGATCAGACCGAAGCCCCTGGCGTCGGGTGTGGCAAGCGCCAGCGTCGTGGCGATCGCGATGGCCATGCCGACCATGCCGTAGAAATTGCCCTGCCGGCTGGTCGTCGGGTGCGACAGGCCGCGCAGCGCCATGATGAACAGCACGCCGGAAACCAGATAGGCGAAGGATGCGACGTTGGCGCTCACGTCACTTCTCCTTCTTCTTGTACATGGCAAGCATGCGCTGGGTCACCAGGAAGCCCCCGAAGATATTGACCGCCGCGAGCACCAGCGCCACGAAACCGAACCCGGTCGCGAGGCCCGACGCCGAGATGCCGACGGCCAGAAGCGCGCCGACGACGATGACCGACGAGATGGCGTTGGTGACGGCCATCAGCGGCGTGTGCAGTGCGGGCGTTACCGACCAGACGACGTAGTAGCCAACGAAGATCGCCAGCACGAAGATGGCGAAGCGGAAAACGAACGGATCGACCGCGCCGCCGGACAGGGCATGCGCGGCATCGCCGGCGGCGGCTGCGCCGTCTTCAAGGCCGGGAAGCGCGGTTCGAACCGCCGCGACCGCCTGGTCGAGCTGGTCGAGCGCCTGTTCGAGCATGGTCTTTTCCATCATGCTTCTCCAGCGTTATCGGACTTGCCCGCGGTATCGGGCTTGGCCGTCTTTTTAGCCGCCGGCTTCCTGGCCGCGGCCTTCTTCGGCGCAGCGACCGCACCGGCCTGCGCGGAGGCCTCGACCTTGGCGGCGGCGGCAGGAGCGACCACGACATTCGCAAATGCCGGATGCACGATTTTTCCGCCATCCGTCAGCATGGTCGCCTTGACCAACTCGTCGTCGCGGTTGATCGAAAAGGTCTTGGCCGCCTTGTCGACCATGGTCTCGACGAAGGCGAAAAGGTTCTTGGCGTAGAGGAGCGAGGCGCTGGCCGCGACGCGGCCGGGCACGTTCAGATGACCGACGATCTTCACGCCGTTGGGCGTCGTCACGACCTTGCCGGCCTCGGCGCCCTCGACATTGCCGCCGCGCTCGACGGCCAGGTCGACCAGCACTGAACCGGGCCTCATGGAGGCGACCATGGCCACCGAAACGAGCTTCGGCGCGGGACGTCCCGGAATGAGCGCCGTGGTGATGACGATGTCCTGCTTGGCGATGTGGTCGGCTACGAGCGCCGCCTGCTTCGCCTGATATTCCTTGGACATTTCCTTGGCGTAGCCGCCGGCCGTCTCGGCCTGCTTGAACTCCTCGTCCTCGACAGCCACGAATTTCGCGCCGAGCGAGGCGACCTGTTCCTTGACCGCGGGACGGACGTCGGTTGCCGTCACCACCGCGCCGAGGCGGCGCGCCGTCGCGATCGCCTGAAGGCCCGCCACGCCGACACCCATGATGAAGACCTTGGCGGCGGGAACCGTTCCGGCGGCCGTCATCATCATCGGCAGGGCCCGGTCATACTCTGCGGCGCCGTCGACAACGGCCTGGTAGCCCGCGAGGTTTGCCTGCGAGGACAGGACGTCCATCACCTGCGCGCGCGAGATGCGCGGCATGAATTCCATGGCGAGGGCCGTGACGCCCGCCTGCGCAAGCGCGGCAACCGCCTGCTCGTTGCCGTAAGGGTCCATCGTGGCGATGACCGCCGCGCCGGATTTGTAGCCCTTCAACTCGGCCTGGGTCGGCCTGCGCACCTTGAGGACGAGATCGGCCCGCGCCGCGTCGGCAGCCTTGCCTATCGTCGCTCCGGCCCTGACGAATTCCTCGTCGACGATCCGCGAGCCCAGCCCGGCGCCCGCCTCGACCACGACATCGAAGCCAAGCCCCGCCAGCCGCTTCACCGTATCGGGCGACGCCGCGACGCGTGGCTCAGCGGCCTCGATTTCCCTGGGGATGAATATGAGTTGTCCCACCGCAAATCCTTTCGGCTAGAACTTTACCCAACGTTATGCGACGGGCGTCATTTTTCGACGCTGGAAAGACTGTTCTCTAGCGCAGGATGAACGCGCCTATGGCGCAGAGCAAGAAGAAGAAGATCATCGCGGAAAAGAAGCCGGCGCTGGTGAAGAAGCCGAACGCCATGGCGGCCAGGAGGGAGACGCAGGTCAGCGTGCCGTATTTCGCCAGGTTGACGAACATGGCGTAGGTCTTCTCGTGCTCCGGGTAGTTCATCGGCGCGCCCATTTCGACGGGCCCGGTCGGCGAATTGTCGGCCATGCTGTCCTCCAGATATCCTTCAACGGCACATAACGAAAAGCGGGCGCAAGGGCAATGGCGCTATTGCCAAGTTTGCTGCGACAAGAAGCCGTTCCCCGCGCCGTCGGGGCGCTCCTCGTTCCGGAACCCGCTAGTCGGCGCACTCGTCGTTGCGCGGCCATGGCGCATTGGCCAGCGCGTAGTCGTCCGCGACGGCCTGCATGAATGGCCGGACTACCGCGCCGTCGGCGTGCAGAACGCCCGAGACGGGGACGAACGCGGTCCCGTCCCATTCCAGCATCCAGGCTCCTCCGCTGCCCGAATGGTTGGAGCAGGACGTCGCGAAGGGCGCGATCATGCCGCTCATCCCGATTTCGGCGAGGCGATCCTCGTCCAGCTTCAGGTTCTCGAAACCCCAGCGCATCTGCGCGGCATCGATGATACGGGTGTCGAAATGCTCCTGTGCGATCCGTATGGCCTCGACGGTGAACATGGAGATGAGGACGCCGCGCTGGTAGAACACCCAGTCGAACTCGCCCTCGCCGATCTCGGTCTTCTTGGGGTCGAGAACATATTTGCGGATGTCGAGCATTGCCGGCGCGTCCGCGACCGGCACGTTCCAGGACAGCGTTCTGTAGCCCCTGCCCGCCTCTCCTACCGTCTCCAGGTCGCCGTCATGCCCAGACCACCAGATTCCCACGAACCGGTCCATCGGAAACCCGGCCTTGACCGCGCCCGACAAGGCGCCCGCGTTCATAGCGCCCCACCCCCACATCAGGACGAAATCCGGATCCTCCGCCTTGATGCGCTGCCATTGGGCGGACTGGTTCTGCATCTCCTTGATGCCGACCGGTACAGGAAGAAATGTGAAGCCGTAGCGTTGCGCCAGATGTTCGAGGAAGGGGATCGGCTCCTTGCCGTAGGCGACGTCCAGATAAAGAAGCGCGATCTTCCTGCCCTTGAGGTCGCCGTGATTGCCGTCGGACAGATAGTCGACAAGGATCGACGCGCCCTCCCAATAGGAGAGCGGGGGATTGAAGGCCCATTTGAACGTCTTGCCGTCCGCCATCGGAGACAGGCCGTAGCCGGGCGCCAGGATCGGAACCTTGTCCGTGTTGGCGCGCGGCAGCAGCTCAAGCGTCAGGCCGGTCGACCATGGCTGGGTGACAAGTGCCGTCGCCCGGGTGCGCTCGTAGCACTCGATGCCTCTTTCGGTGGAGTATCCGGTCTCGCATTCTTCATAGCCGAGCCGGACGCCGTTGATGCCGCCGTCACGCTCGTTGATCATCATCATGTAGTCGCGCTGGCCGTTCATCAGCGGCGTGCCGGTCGAGGCGAAGGGACCCGAGCGGTAGGAAAGATTGGGCAGGCCGACGATGTCCTCGGCCATGAGCGGGCCGGTCCCGATGACCGAACATAGGAAGGCCGCGGCGGCGGCACGGATCCATGCGCGTTTCATAGACGCCACCCCTCATGTCCAGTAGTCGGCATGGCCGTGCATACAGCAAGACGGCGCGTTAGAGAATGATGGCTGGGACGTTCTTGTAGGGAGACAGCCTCAGTTCGCGAGTTGCGGAAAGAGCCCGATCAGCCCGACCACTATCAGGTAGAGCGCAACTATATAGTTGAGCAGCCGCGGCATGATGAGGATGACGACGCCGGCAATCAGCGAAATAAGCGGCGTCAGCGGGAGGTTTCCCAGTTCCATGATCCTGTCCTTTTAATTGTCCCGAAGCGGGCCGGCCGCTCCAGCCTCAGAACGGCGGCGGCAGGCTCTCCGTTCCTTCCCGAGCGGCGGTTGTCGTCCGGACGGACTGGCGTGAAACGATATCTGTTGCGATCAGGCGGCGTCGGAGAAGTATTTAGCTGTCGGCAGCACCGTCAGCGGAGCGAGTTCCCCCTTGGCCGGCTTGGCAAATAGCATGCGCTGTTCCACTGGCGTCGACTTGAAGAAGGGGAATCGGTTGAGGATGCGGCTGCGGTTCATCGCGCAATTGGCGTCGTAGAGCATGACCGGCACGTTGAAAGGCGGGTATGCCCTCGGCTCGCCGACCTGGACCGCGCCGAAAATCCTCTTGTAGAAGGCCGTATGTTCCTCGCGGACGACGCCGATGCAGGCGGTGGCGTCGAAATAGACGCTGGCGACCAGCCCCAGCCGCAAGGTGAGATAGGGAAGCGCCCGAAGCGGCGACTTGTAGTGCGGCTCGCCTGCGAAAAGCGTCGGGTTTATGAAATTCTCGCCGCGCATCAGGCGCGGGCGCAAAACATCCTCGAAGGTCTTCATGACGGGGCCGTAGGGCTCGTCCCGCGTGATGTGGTGGATTCTCACCGTGCTCGCCAACTGGCCGTCGATGAACACTCCGAAGCGGTAGCAGTTGGGGGTCTCGTCGAGATCGTCCGACACGATCTGCTGGCCGGACTCCTCGATGAATCCGTTCATCCTGTAGGCCCTGTAGCGTAGCCTGTATATGGCCTCGAGATCCTCGCCGCTGTCGCAGCGTCGATATTCGGTGCGCTCCAGGAGCTCGCCGACCTTGCCTGCAAATGTCAATGACTGGGCGTCACCCTCCGCAGACACGCGAAGCGCCGTCGACTGAACTGCCATGCTCGAACCCCATGCACTGCCTGCTAATGAAGGGTACGGAAATCCGTAAATATGTAAATGTTTAAATGAGTGGCAATAGATTTACGTCGGATTAACCTTAAGAAATCGTAAATTTATTCAAATTTTATTAAAGCTTGTTAACCATTTTCGTCGGGTTCCGCAAGGTTGACCGGCCGAAGCTGTGAAGGACTTGGAGCCCGGCGCCGCTTTTCGCGATTGCCGTGCGACAACCTCGGTTTCCGGGCAATCAGGGTGAAAAGACGCGACGCTTCCCAGCGATCAGCGCTTGGTGGCGCGCCGCGAACGATCGATATCCTTGGCAAACGGCCAGACCGTGGTCGACATCGTCTGTATGCCGGACGCCGTCAGGGCCGAGCCGAACAGGAAGCCCTGGACAAGGTCTGGCTTGACCTCAAGCGCGACGACCTTGAGCTGCTCGAAAGTCTCCACACCCTCGATGGTGACCGAAAGGCCGAGCGAGCGCGACAGGCTGACGATGCCCTGGAGGAGGCCGAGCGAGCGGGGATTCTGCGAAATGTCGGCAAGGAAGCTTCGGTCTATCTTCACCTTGTCCAGCGGCAGCTTGTGCAGGTAGCTGAGGCTCGAATAGCCGGTACCGAAATCGTCGAGCGCGATCCGCACGCCGAACGCCTTGAGTTCCTCGATATACTGGCGCGTCAGTGACTTGTCGTCGAGCAGCGCCGTTTCCGTCACCTCGATCTCGAGCCGGTTCGGCGCCAGCCCCGAGGAGGCGAGTGCCTCGCGCACCTTGTCGACAACGCCACGGTTGCGAAAATCCTTGGCGGAGAGGTTGACGGACACGCTGATCTGCTCGGGCCATGTCATACATTCCGCGCAAGCGGCCTGCAGCACGAACAGGCTGAGTTCGGAGATGATGCCCATTTCCTCGGCCAGCGGAATGAAGACAGCCGGCGAGATCGGCCCGAGGTCGCGATGATCCCACCGGCAGAGCGCCTCGCAGCTCGCGATCCGCATCGTGTCCATGGTGACGATCGGCTGATACACGACGCGCAGCGACTTGCTTTCGATCGCGGCGCGAAGGTCGGCCTTCATCAGCTGCCTGTTTCGGAAGGCGGCGTCCATGGTCGCCTCGAACAGCCGCCAGTCGTTCTTGCCAAGCTCCTTGGCCTTGTAGAGCGCCAGGTCGGCCTTGACGATCATGGAGTCGACATCGGTGTCGGCGACCCGCGAAAGCGCAGCTCCGCCGCTTGCCTGGATGCGCAGGGCATGGCCGGCAATGTCGATCTCGCCCTGAAGCCCCGCGAAGATTCTGTCGAGGATGCTGTAGAGGTGACTCTCGTCCTGGACTTGGTCGATGAAGACCATGAATTCATCGCCGCCGAAGCGACTGACCTTGACCGTATCGCTCGCGAAGGCGGCGAGCCGTTCTGCCACCGCATAGATCAGCCCGTCGCCGACCGGGTGGCCGAGCGTGTCGTTGACGCTCTTGAAGTCGTCGAGATCTAGGACCGCCAGACCGCACAGCCGGTTGCGGTCGCCGGTCGCAAGCGTCTCGACGACGAGTTCGTGGAAATAGGCGCGATTTGGCAAGCCGGTGAGATTGTCGTAGCGCGCCATGGAGCGGATCTTCTCCTCGGCCTCGACGCGCTGCGTCACGTCCTCGAAGGTGATGACCCCCAGCTCCTGGCTGCCTTCGCGCGCAGAAAACTCGAAATGCTGCCCGTTGGAAAGCGAAACAAGGACCTTGCGGTCCCTGCCTTCGCGCAACGCCTGCGTCAATCGCGCCTCTATGAACCGGCAGTCCTTGGGCGCGAGCATGCCGCCGGCCACGCCGCGCATGAGCATCGAGTGGATACTTCGCCCGAGCAGGGCTTCGGGCGACTTGAAGGACATGAGGTTGGCGGCCTCGGCATTGGCCACCACCACGCGGCCGTTCGGCCCCAGCATCACCAGCCCGTGCGACATGGTGTTCAGCGCACGGTTGAACCGCTCGGCGATGCGGTTCGCCTTCTTCTCCTCGCTGATCGCCGTGAACAGGACGGTCCGCACGAGGCGGGCCATCTTGTTGATCGTGAACATGATCGGGATGATGAACATGCCCAGGATGAAGTGGTAGATGTCGCCCTTCAGCATCAGGCCGAGCGCGATGGGGCCGAGCACGGAGAACGACAGGATGGCCACCATCTTGCGCGACCCGAAATTGCGGCCGGCGATGGTGATCGTGCTGGCAAGCAGCGCGGAGATGGCGGCCACCTCGCCGAAGACGTCCGGCACCAGGTAGAGCGCGACGAAAGCGAACAGTCCGGCGGCGAAGCCCTGGATCGTCCCGGCGATGATGTAGTAGCGCTCGCGGCGCTGCGCCTCGCTGAACGTCGTGATGGTGGACGGGTCGACCTTCCGCATCGCGTAGTAGCGCCAGACGCTGGCCGCGATCATGAGGCAGGCGAGGAACAGGTAGATCGGCTTTTCGGTCTTGAAGTAGACGAGAAGACCGACGACGCCGAGGCTGAACGCACCCAACAGCAGGATGCTGACGCCGTCGAACAACGACCTCACGAAGCCGACATAAATGTCTTCCGGTATTTCGTCGGGCTTGTTCTGTTTCATCGTCAGCGGGCCGCAGGAGCCGCAGACTTGCCATATTCGCCTTAAGAAAGGCTTAGAAGGGGCCGTGAAATACGTTCGAAAAGGCCCGTTTTCCCTTTAGGACTACGGGCTTGGCACATATGCGGAGGCCCTTGAGCGCGCTCATTCGGCGGCTTCCAGCGTCGTCGCGCAATGAGGTTCGGAAAGCCGTTTCACCAGCCTCGCCCGCTCGTCCGAAGCCCGGTCCGCGCTGGCCTGCCTGACATGCCCGTAGCCCCGGATCAGGGTCGGAACCGACGCCAGCGCCGCCGCTGCCGCAAGCCGGTCGGCGGTCAGGCCATCGATCATGAGATCGATATCCTGCTCATATTGGCGCAGGATCTCACGATCCAGCCGACGGTCGTCCGAATAGCCGAAGATGTCGAAGGCGGTTCCCCGCAGCCCCTTCATGGACGCGAGCAGCCGGAACGCCCCCATCATCCAGCGGCCGAATGTCGACTTGCGCGGCCTGCCCTCGGAATCCCTGCGGCCAAGGATGGGCGGCGCGAGGTGGAACTCCAGACGGTCGAAGGACTGGAACTCGCGCGCAAGCTGGACCTCGAAGGCTCCGTCTGTGTAAAGGCGGGCCACCTCATATTCGTCCTTGATCGCCATCAGCTTGAAAAGGCTCCTTGCGACGGCGTCCGTGAGGAGGGTGGAGCTTGGCGACGCCTGCGCTTCGGCCCGTCTGACCCGCGTCACCTGGTCGAGATAGCGGCGCGCATAGGCTTCGTCCTGGTAGGCTTTCAGAAAGTCGGCGCGGCGCGAGATGACGGTATCGACATCCTGTGCCGCAGCGGTTTTCGACGGTTCCTCCCGTCCGGCGAGATTGCGCACGAAATCGGGCTCGTAAGCGGCGCGGCGGCCCCATCTGAAGGCGGAAATGTTCATCGCGACCGCCTGCCCGTTAAGTTCGATCGCCCGCTCGATCGCCTCGACGGAAAGCGGCAGCCCGTTATGCTGGCAGGCGAAGCCGAGCATGAACATGTTCGCGCCGAGCGAGTTGCCGAACAGCACGGACGCCGTGCGCGTGGCGTCGAAGAAATGCGCCTTCTCCTCGCCGGCCGACTGCCGGATCGCCTTCTTCAGGCGTTCGACGGGAAGCGAATAGTCGGCCGAACGCGCGAATTCGCCGGGCATCACTTCCGCCGTGTTGGCGACGAAGATCGTGTGGTTCTCGCGCACGGCGCCGAGCACCTTGCGCGCGCCCGAGACGACCAGGTCGCATCCCAGGACGAGATCGGCCTTTCCGGCGGAAACCCTGATCGCGTGGATGTCCTGCGGCGTCTTCGCGATGCGCACGTGGCTGAACACCGAACCGCCCTTCTGGGCCAGCCCGGCCATGTCGATCATGCCGCAGCCCTTGCCCTCCAGATGCGCGGCCATGCCGAGGATGGCGCCGACGGTCACGACGCCGGTGCCCCCCACGCCGTCGATGATCGCGGCCCAGCCGTCGCGGTCGAGCGGGAACTGCGCCGGCAGCGGCACGCCCTCCAGCGGATCGGCCGTCCCGGCTATGCCTTCGGCCTTGCGCAGCTTCGCTCCATGCACCGTGACGAAGGACGGACAGAAGCCGTTGATGCAGGAAAAATCCTTGTTGCAGCTCGACTGATCGATGCGCCGCTTGCGGCCGAATTCGGTTTCGGCCGGCTGGATCGACACGCAGTTGGACTGGACGCCGCAGTCGCCGCAGCCCTCGCAGACCAGTTCGTTGATGATGACGCGCCTGTCCGGATCGGGATAGGAGCCGCGCTTGCGCCGCCGGCGCTTTTCGGCGGCGCAGGTCTGGTCGTAGAGCAGGACGGATACGCCCGCGACCTCGCGCAGCTCCCGCTGGACCGCATCCAGCCCGTCCCTGTGGCTGAACGTGGTGCCGGAAGGAAAGGCCGCACGGTCATGCCGGCCTGGATCGTCGGAAACCAGGGCGATGCGCTGCACGCCCTCGGCACGTACCTGCCGCGCGATCATGTCGACCGTCAGCCCGCCTTCATGCGGCTGGCCGCCTGTCATGGCGACGGCGTCGTTGTAGAGGATCTTGTAGGTGATGTTGACCTTGGCGGCGAGGGCGAAGCGCAGGGCCAATATGCCCGAATGGTTGTAGGTGCCGTCGCCCAGATTCTGGAACATGTGCGTGCGATTAGAGAACGGAGCCTGACCGATCCATTGCGCGCCCTCGCCCCCCATCTGGGTGAAGCCGACCGTCGAGCGATCCATCCACAGCGCCATGAAATGGCAGCCTATCCCCGCCCCGGCGATCGAGCCCTCCGGCACTGTAGTTGAGGTGTTGTGCGGACAGCCCGAGCAGAAGAACGGCGTGCGCGATCCGATGTCGTGCGTATCGGCAAGCATCGCCTGATATTGCTTCAGTCGGCCCACCCGCGCGGCAATCTCCTGCGACGGGCCGATCACCTTCAGGACGCGCTCACCGAGCGCGATGGCGATCTCGTTGGGGTCGAGCGCCCCTTTCACCGGGAAGAGCCAATGGCCGCGCTCGTCCTTCTTGCCGATGACGGTCGGCTGCATGGCCGTGCCATAGAGATCCTCGCGCACCTGAACCTCGATCAGCGAGCGCTTTTCCTCGACGACGACGATCATCTCGAGCCCGCGCGCGAAATCCCTGATATGTTCGAGATCGAGCGGCCAGGGGCAGCCGACCTTGAACAGGCGGATGCCCAGTTCGTTGGCCTTCTGCTCGTCCACGCCGATGTCGTCGAGCGCCTGGCGCACGTCGAGATAGCTCTTGCCGACCGTGATGATGCCGAGCTTCGCCCTGCTGCCGCCGCTGTAGACGACGCGGTTGAGGCCGTTGGCGCGCACGAAGGCCGCGGCGGCTGCGCGCTTGAACTCATGCAAGCGCTCCTCCTGCCCGATGAAGTTGATCTCATGCCGGATGTTGAGGCCGCCTTTCGGCATGTCGAAATCCGGTATCGTCACGGTCAGGCGATCCGGCGATGCGTAGACGGATGCGGTCGATTCGATGTTGTCCTTGACGCATTTGATCGCTGCCCATGTGCCGGCGAAACGCGACAGCGCAAAGCCGTAGAGTCCGTAGTCGATCAGTTCCTGCACGCCTGCGGGATTTAGGATCGGGATCATCGTATCGACGAAAAGGAACTCCGTCGCATGCGCGTTGGTCGAGGATTCGGCCGTGTGGTCGTCGCCCATCAGGGCCAGCACGCCGCCATGCTTCGACGAGCCGGCAAGGTTCGCATGGCGGAACACGTCGCCCGAGCGGTCGACGCCCGGTCCCTTGCCGTACCAGAGGGAAAACACGCCGTCATGCCTGCCCTCGCCGAGAAGCTCGGCCTGCTGCGAGCCCCAGCAGGCGGTGGCGGCGAGTTCTTCGTTGAGGCCCGGCTGGAAGACGATGTCGGCTTGCGCAAGCTGCTTTTTCGCCCGCCAGAATTGCTGGTCGAGCCCGCCCAGCGGCGAGCCGCGATAACCGGAGACGAAGCCGGCCGTGTTCAGGCCGTTGAGCCGGTCCCGCTCGCGCTGCATGAGCAGCATGCGCACGATCGCCTGCGATCCGGACAGGAAGACGCGCTGCCTGGCGAGATCGAACTTGTCGTCGAGCGCAACGTCATGGAGCGTCATCGGCAGATCCTCTGCGGAGGCCTCGCCCGACATGGCTGGTCCGAACGCCGGGCCAGAACGCCGATACCGGGCAGACCAGCGTGGGTTGCGTCCGGCCAGTGTTTCCCCGGCGGCCTGCCACGTCAATTGAAATTCCGCTCGCGCCGCAATGAGCAAGGGGAGGCAAGGTTTCCCCTTCGACGCGCAAGAATATGACTGAAACCACCATTCTTTCGCACGAAGGTTTCGCCCGCGATCCGTTCCGCTAGGCCGATCGTCTCGATTGACGCGGTCCGCGCCAGCCTTCATATCGAGCGGGCAGCCGCAAGAACAAGACGGGGGAACGTCGGCGCTGCCTTGACGGAGGATCCATGAAAGCCGCACTCGCGGTCACCCGCGTCATCGACGAAATCAGCAGGCGTTTCAGTCTGGTCGCGATCTATCTTGTTCTTTTCGCTTCGCTTTTGAGCGCGTTCAACGCGCTGTTCCGCTACCTCACGAGCGAGCTTCTATGGCTGGAGCGTCACATCGGCGGCGGATTCTTCGGGGGGATCGTGCGCCTCTACGGCAACAATTCGAACACGCTTTCCGAAGCCCAGTGGTACATGTTCGCCGGCATGGTCATGCTCGGGGGCGCCTGGACGCTCAAGGTCAACGAGCACGTCCGCGTCGATCTCCTCTATGGCTGGGTGAGCGAGCGCACCCGCACCTGGATCGACCTGCTCGGCGGGATCTTCTTCCTGCTGCCCATGTGCGCGCTGATGCTCTATTTCACCTGGCCGTGGTTCTACCAGTCGTGGGTGACCAACGAAGGCTCGCTCAATGCGGGCGGGCTGGTGCGCTGGCCGGTCAAGCTGCTCGTCCTGGTCGGCTTCGGGCTGGTCGGCCTGCAGGGCATATCGGAAATCATCAAATGCGTGCTGGCGCTGACGCGCGGATATGTCCGTGAGTTCGCCTACGAGAAGCCGCAGCAATGATCGAACTGCTGGTCCGTTACATGGCCCCCTTGATGTTTCTGGGGTTGGTCTTCTTTCTTGTCATCGGTTATCCGGCCGCTTTCTCGCTTGCCGCGGTCGGCCTGTTCTTCGGGCTGATCGCGATCGAGCTCGGCCTGATCGCCCCCGATTTCCTCGGCAATTTGACGTACCAGCTCTATTCCGTCCTTTCGAACGAACTGCTGCTGGCCATCCCCTTCTTCACCTTCATGGGTGTCATCCTCGAGCGCTGCGGCCTCGCCGAGGACCTGCTCGACGGCTTCGGCCAGCTTTTCGGCGGCCTGCGCGGCGGCCTGTCCTATGCGGTGATCCTGGTCGGCGCGGTGCTTGGCGCCATCACCGGCACAGTGGCTGCGTCCGTCATCGCCATGGGCCTCATCTCGCTGCCGATCATGACGCGCTACGGCTACAACATCCGCCACGCGACCGGCGTTATCGCGGCGTCGGGAACGATCACCCAGCTCATTCCGCCCTCGCTGGTGCTCATCGTGCTCGCGGACGCGCTGGGACGCTCGCCCGGCGACATGTATATCGGCGCGACCGGCGCCAGCATCGTCCAGGTGCTGCTCTTCGCCAGCTGGGTCTTCATTCTCTCCATTTTCCGCCCCCATTACGTCCCGGCGCTGCCGCCCGAGGCGCGCACCCTGCGGGGCTGGCCTCTGCTGGTCAAATGCGCGCGCGGCATGATCCCCTCGCTCGCGCTCATCTTCGTCGTCCTCGGCACGATCTTCCTGGGGCTAGCCACGCCGACCGAGGCCGGGGCGATGGGCGTCGTCGGCGCGATGCTGCTTGCCTGGATGAACGGTCGGCTGAGCTGGAAGCTCGTCTATCAGGGGATGGACCAGACCATGCGGCTCACCGCGATGGTCGTCTTCATCCTGCTGGGAGCACGCGTCTTCAGCCTCGTTTTCCAGGGCGTCGGAGGCGGTCACTGGCTCGAGGAGATGTTGACCAATCTGCCGGGCGGCGTCGTCGGATTCCTGGTTTTCGTCAATGTTTTCATATTCATAATCGCCTTCTTCCTCGATTTCTTCGAGATCGCGTTCATCATCGTGCCCTTGCTCGCGCCCGTCGCCTCCGCGCTCGGTATCGATCTCGTCTGGTTCGGCGTCATGATCTGCGCCAACATGCAGACGAGCTTCATGCATCCGCCCTTCGGCTTCGCGCTGTTCTACCTGCGCGGCATAGCGCCCAAGACGGTCCACACGCGAGACATCTATCTCGGCGCGATCCCGTGGCTGGTCCTGCAACTCATCCTCGTCGGACTGCTGATCGCCTTCCCCGGAATGGTCACCTATTTCCTCGATCCGGTCAGGGACTTCGATCTCGACAAGATCGAGATTCAGATACCAGCCGCTCCGGGAGGCGGGCTGAACCAGCCGCCGGCCTTCGATCTCAACACGCCGCCGAGCTTCGGCGATTCGCCGCCTGCCCCGCCGCCCGCGCCCGCACCCGACCTCTCGCAGCCGCCATCCTTCGACTGACGCCATGAAAAAGGCCCCGGATGTCGCAATCCGGGGCCTTCCTACATGAGCGGAGGGTCACAGTTTGTTGGCGCGCTGCTGCGTCATCATGAAGGTGTCGTAATTGTATTCGGCGACCTGCAGGTTCAGGTAGTAGTCCTTTCGGAATGCCTTGATCGAATCCCAGATCTTCTTGAAGGTCTCGTTCTTCGCCTCGATCTCGGCATAGACGTCGTTCGCCGCGTCGAAGGAGGCGCTGAGTATCTCCTGGCTGAAGGGGCGAAGCTGGGCGCCGTTGGCCACTAGCCGCTTGAGCGCGGGCGGGTTCAGCCAGTCATAGGCCTGGAGCATGTTGGCGTCGGTGGCCTGGGCCGCCGTTTTCAGGACGGCCTTGTAACTCGCGGGAAGCTCCTCGAACTTGCCCTTGTTGAACAGCGCATGGACGGTCGGCCCACCCTCCCAGAAACCCGGATAGTAGTAGTAGGGAGCGACCTTGTGGAAGCCGAGTTTCTCGTCATCGAAGGGCGTCGTCCATTCGGCGGCGTCGATCGTGCCCTTTTCGAGCGCCTGATAGATCTCGCCGCCCGGAAGCTGCTGCGGAATGACGCCGAGCCTGGCGAGCACCGTGCCGGCAAAGCCGCCGATGCGGTATTTCAGGCCCTGCAGGTCGGCGACCGTGTTGATCTCCTTGCGGTACCAGCCGCCCATCTGGACGCCCGTATTCCCGCACGGGAAGCCGATCGCGTCATGCGTTGCGAGGAATTCGTTGAAAAGGTCGAGACCGCCGCCGTGATAGGTCCAGGCGTTCATGCCGCGCGCATTGAGCGCGAACGGCACCGCGGAGCCGAGCGCCCATGTCGGGTCCTGCCCCCAGAAATAGTAGCAGACGGTATGCGCCGCCTCGATGGTGCCGGCGCTCACTGCGCTGGCCACCTCGAGCGGCGGCACGATCTCCCCCGCCGCGAAGACGTCGATCTTGAAATTGCCGTCGGTCGCGTCGGAGACATGCTTGGAAAGCGTGGTCGCGCCGCCGAAAATCGTATCCGCGAGGCTTTTCGGGAAGGAGGACGCCAGGCGCCATGTGATCTTGGGGTTCGACTGCGCTATGGCGGGGGCGGCCAGCGCGGCCGTGGCGGCAGCGGCGCCAAGACCCGTGGTCCCGGCCTTGCGAATGAAGGAGCGACGATCCATGCAAACCTCCCAGTTTGGATCCTGAAAACCACGCGCCGAAAGGCACCCTCCCTGCCGGCGGCGGTCGCCGACAATACACCCCGCCTTTGACGAGTCCAGCAAGCGGCAAGGCCTCTGGAAGCCATTTCGCGCATCCGAGGCCGCCTATTGAACTAAGGTCTGATGCATAGGGAAACGCCTGCGCAGTCCGCGCAAGTCGGGATGGATTTGCCGTCGCCGATCGCCTATCTATCGGGCAAAGCAATCTTTCCAGACCGGACTCGCCATGTTCCAGCCTCTCGTCGCCGTATCGACCGACGTAAAGCACGTCGACAACTACAACTGGCACGCGACGCCGCGCCAGTACATCGAGGCGGCGCTCGCAGGCGCGGGTGTCTTCCCGGTCCTTGTCCCCTCCTTCGGCGACCGCCTGGATTTCGATAGTCTGCTGGCCTCGGTGGACGGCGTCATGCTGACCGGCTCGCGCTCCAACGTGAATCCTTCGCTCTACGGCGGGCATGCCTCTGAGGAGAACGGTCCCTACGATCCGGACCGCGATGCCACGACCATTCCGCTCCTGCGCAAGGCTATCGAGCAGGGCGTGCCGCTTCTGGCCATCTGCCGCGGCCTTCAGGAGCTGAACGTCGCGCTGGGGGGCACGCTCGCCACGGAGATACAGGAACGCGAGGGCGCGCTCGATCACCGCGCGCCGGTGTCAGACGATCAGGACGTGCGCTTCAGCATCCGCCAGAGCGTGTCGATCCGGCCGGGAAGCTGTCTAGCCGGCGTCTTCGGTCCGGGCGACATCAAGGTGAACTCGGTGCACCGTCAGGCGATCGACATTCCCGGCACCCGCCTGCAGGTGGAAGCCGTCGCGGATGACGGGACGATCGAGGCGGTGTCCGTCAGGGACGCCCGGGCATTTGCCGTGGGCGTGCAATGGCACCCGGAATACTGGGTGCACAGCGACAGCAACTCGGGGAAGATCTTCCGGGCCTTCGGCGACGCCGTTCGCGCCCATGCGCTGGCCCGCACCGGAGTCCGGACGGCGGCGGAATAGCCGCCGCTTGTTTTGACGGCTAATCCTTCGCCTTCACATGCGCCGTCTCCGCGACGGCGGTGAGCGGTTTGCGCTGCGAGAACCACGACACGAGATTGTCCACGACAAGGTCGGCCATGGCGTTGCGCGTGTAGACCGAGGCCGATCCGACATGCGGCAGGAGCGAGGCGTTCGGGAGATCGAGCAGCGCCTGCGGCACGTTCGGCTCGTCGGCGAAGACGTCCAGACCGGCCGCGAAGATGGTGCCGTCGCGCAATGCGGCTGCCAGCGCATCCTCATCCACCGTGGTGCCGCGGCCGATATTGACGAGAACGCCTTCCGGCCCGAGCGCCTTCAGCACCTCCGCGTTGATCGCCTTCGCCGTGGAAGCGCCGCCCGGCACGACGCAGACCAGCGTGTCGACCGCCGAGGCCAGCGAAACCAGCGTCGAGTGATATTCGAACGGCAGATCGTCCACCTTGCGCCGATTGTGATAGGCGATGGAGAGACCGAAGGCCTCGAGCCGCCGCGCGATCGCCTGTCCGATGCGGCCCATGCCGAAAATGCCGGCCTTGCGGCCGCGCAGCGTACCCCGCGTCAGCGGATACGGGCCTTCCTTCACCCACCGGCCCGCGCGCAGATAGTTCTCGGCGCTCGGCAGCTCGCGCACCGCATTGAGCAGCAGCGCCACGGCCGTGTCGGCGACTTCCTCGGTCAGGACATCAGGCGTATTGGTGACCATGATATCGTTTCGACCGGCATGGGCGGCGTCGACGGAATCGTAGCCCACGCCGAAGCTCGCGACGATCTCAAGCCTGGGCAGCTTCTCCATGAGGGCCGCGCTTATGCCGCCGAACGCGGCGATGCCGCGCACCTTCTGCGCCAGTTCCGGCGTGACAAGCGCGGGATCGGCATTCTCCATGCGCACCATGTCGAAGGTATTTTCGATGCGTTCGCGGGCACGGTCGGAAAGCTTGCCGGGCACAAGGATGGTCGTCCGGCTTAGATCGTTCGAATTTGTCATCAGCGTTCCACGGGCCTTCCTGTTGATTGCCGGACATGCAGTTCCGGCTTGATGAGTTCCTGCGACGCGCGGACGGACTGCCCCGAAAGCTTGTCCAGCAGCGCCCTCGCCGCGCGGCGGCCCACCTCGCGCTGCCCGTTCCAGACAGTCGTGAGAGCCGGTGTCGCTATAGCCGCCTCCTCGAGATCGTCATAGCCGGTCACCGAGATATCGACGCCGGGCATCAGGCCGGCACGTGCTATGCCGTTCATCAGCCCGATCGCCACGAGGTCGTTCCAGCAGCATGCCGCTGTCGGATGGTCCTTCAGGGCGAGGAACTGGCTCGCGGCCTCGAAGCCGGCCTGCTTGGTGCGCGGGCCGGGAATACGCCAGTGCGGCAATATCTCGAGCCCGGCGGCCTGCATCGCCGCGACGTAGCCCTGGTAGCGGTCGCGGCCGGTCGAAGTCTGGTCCGTGCCGCCGATCATGGCGATGCGCCGATGGCCCAGCGAGATCAGATGATTGGTCGCAAGCCCCGTGCCGTAGGCGTCGTCGCCGCGAAAGACGGGAACCTCGGCGCCCTCGACCGTCCGCGCGATCAGCACGGCGGGAAGCCCGTTCTCCTCCGCCATCACGATGTCCTCGCGCGGCGTGCCGATGGCCGGCGACATGATGACACCGTCCGCGCCCAGTTGCAGCAGCGTATCGATGAAGGTGCGCTGCTTTTCGAGCTGGTCGTAGTGGTTGGAAAGGATGAAGGTCTGCCGGCTGCGGTCGAGCTCGCTCTCGATGGAACGCAATATCTCGGCGAAGAACGGGTTCATGATGTCGTGGACGATGACGCCCACGATGCCCGAACGTGACGTCCGCAGGCTCGCCGCGCGGCGGTTGTAGATGTAGCCGATGGCGCGCGCATGGTCCTTGATGCGATCGCGGGTCGCATCCGCCACCAGCGGACTGTCGCGCAGGGCCAGCGACACCGTGGCCGTGGAAACGCCAAGTGCATCGGCTATGGTCGACAACTTGATCTTCTGTGCCAGCGCGTCCCCTCCAGCAGCCCTTTAAACAGTTTAAAGACGCGCTTATGCCACCTCGGCCGGGCAGGTCAAAGCTTTTTTGCCAACTCGCCTTCTTCCGTGCTGGGGACCGCGCTGCTGCGCAGCCGCAGCCGGTGCTCCCGGTGGACGATATAGAGGCCGGAAGCCACGATGATCGCAGCGCCCAGGATCGTCCATCGGTCGGGCAACTGGTCGAAGACAAGCCAGCCGGCCAGGATCATCCAGACCATCTGGAGATAGGGATAGGGCGCAAGGGCGGAAGCGGTCGCCAGGCGATAGGCGCGGATCAGGAACCAGTGGCCGATGGCTCCGTAGAAGCCGATCGACAGCAGGATGAACCAGTGCCAGGGGTCCTGCGGCAGGGAAACGGAAAAGGGCAGCGTGGGCAGGAGCAGAACGACAGGCGCAAGCGCCGCATAGAGGATCAGGCTTTCGGCCGTCTCGGTCGCCGCCATCCGCCGCGTCATGATGACGTAGAAGCAGTTCGAGAGCATGGCGCAGAGCGCGTAGACATGGCCGATGGCGAAGACGCCGACGCCGGGCCGCGTGATGACCAGCACGCCGACCAGCCCCGTCAGGATGGCGAGCCATCGACGCCAGCCGGCCCATTCCCCGAGCAGCGGGCCGGCAATCGCGGTGATCACCATCGGCGCGAAGAAATAGATGGAGGTCGCCTCCGCCAGTTGAAGCGTCTTCAGCGCCGCGAAGTTGAAGATCGTCGAGCCGAACAGGAAGGCGCCGCGCAACACATGCGCCGGCAGGTTGGCGGCGTGGAAATGCGCCGGACGTCGCCAGCCGCGCAGGAGCACGAAAACCACGACGACATGCACGGCAAATCTCACCCACACGGCAAACAACGGCGCGACGCCGGCGAGAACCACGTATTTCGCGCTCGTATCCAGGAAAGTGAACCACACATAGACGGCGACCATGTTCATGATCGCCGCGGGAGGCGTGGCTTGTTCCGCTATCGGGGGTGGCTTGGGCAAGGCGGCTCTGTCTTCGGACGACACCAGCCTTTTGGGCGAATCGCCTCACCGCCGCAACCTTTAAAGCGACGGCCGTGGACGCTACCCGCCCCTGAGGCTCATTCTTCCGTGTCGGGTTCGTCGTCGGTCTCGACCGGCTCGCCGCTCGAAAGATTGGCCTCGACGCGGGCAAGGAGCTTGGCAAGCGTCTTCTGCTCCTTCTTGTCCAGCCCTTTCAGCGCCTGCTTCTCGGTCTTGCGCACGGATTTCTCGATCGCCTTGATGGTGTCGCGGCCCAGTTCCGTCAGGGAAATATGAGCCTGGCGGGCGTCTTGGTCGGACGCCTTCTTGTCCAGGAAGCCCTGCGCCTGCAGCCGGTTGATCGTCTTGGTGATGGTCGGCGGCCGCACCCCCAGCCGCGATGCAAGCTGCCCCGGCGTCTGGCCGTCTTCGCCGGCGAGCGCCAGCATGATCTGGTCCTGCCCGGCATAGAAGCCGTGCGACAGGAGCCGCGACGCCAGCGCCGTACGGCAAAGGCGGGCTGCCGAATGCAGTCGGCTCACCGTCACGCCCCTGTTTGTCTTTGCCATCTTCTTCCCCGTTGTGTGTGGCGCAGTCCATGCCGGCCTGCGGCTTCCATGCCAACCTTGACGAAGTATCGCCGCCCCATCCCTTTGCCGGCAAGCAAAAGCGTGGCCGACACGCTAATGCCAGAGCGACATAACAGTTAGATGACAAACAAAATCCGCCGCTCGGCATCAATGCGGGGTTTCGTCTCACCCGTGCATTGCCGCGCACGAAGACAGGTGCAAAACGGCCGCGGTGCCACTATATCAGGCGACTGAATGACCGAGGCATCTCCCATGAGCGAAGCACAGACGCAAATCCCAGTCACCGTCCTCACCGGCTATCTCGGCTCGGGCAAGACGACCCTCCTGAATCGCATCCTGTCCGAGAACCACGGCAAGCGTTATGCCGTCATCGTCAACGAATTCGGCGAAATCGGCATCGACAACGACCTGATCGTGGAATCCGACGAGGAAATCTACGAGATGAACAATGGCTGCGTCTGCTGCACGGTGCGCGGCGACCTGATCCGCGTGGTGGAAGGGCTGATGCGCCGCCCCGGCCGCTTCGACGCGATCGTCGTGGAGACCACCGGCCTTGCCGACCCTGCGCCCGTCGCCCAGACCTTCTTCATGGACGAGGACGTGCGCTCGAAGACAAAGCTCGACGCCGTGGTCGCGCTGGTGGACGCCAAGCACCTGCCGCTGCGCCTGAAGGACAGCAAGGAGGCGGAGGACCAGATCGCCTTCGCCGACGTCGTCGTGCTCAACAAGACCGACCTCGTGACGCCGGAGGAACTGCGCGCCGTCGAGGCGACCGTGCGGGCGATAAACCCCTCCGCCCGGATCCACCGGACCCAGCGTTCGGGCGTGGCGCTGACCGAGGTTCTCGACCGCGGAGCGTTCGACCTGAAGCGCGCGCTGGACAACGATCCGCATTTCCTCGAGGCGCATGACCACGATCACGACCATGTCTGCGGACCCGACTGCGATCACGATCACGATCATCATCACCATGATCACGATCACGAACACCACGACCATGGCCACGCATCGCCGATCCATGACGTGACGGTGAAGTCCATATCGCTGCGCGGCGGCGAGATGGACCCGAAGAAGTTCTTTCCCTGGATCGAGAAGATCACCCAGATGGAAGGGCCGAACATATTGCGGCTGAAAGGCATCATCGCTCTGAAGGACGACCCCGATCGCTACGTGCTGCAAGGCGTCCACATGATCATCGAAGGCGACCACCAGCGCGCCTGGAAGGACGACGAGAAGCATGAGAGCCGACTGGTCTTCATCGGCCGTGAGCTCGACGCCGAGCGCATAAGACGCAGCTTCGAAGCCTGCCAGGCGGCGTAACTTTCGCATGCGCCTGCTGACCGGAATGCCCGACGAGAGCCTGTGGCGCGGGGATATCATCCGCCTCGTCCACAATTACGACCTCGGTCCGGGCTCCGGCCCGGTCGACCTCATGGTCTACGACAACCGTGACGACGAGGTCGGCCTCAGCCTCATGGTCGTTTCCGGCTACAAGGCAGGGCTCACGCTCAACATCTTCCCCAAGGCAAGTTGCGCGGCAGGTAAACGCAGCCTTGAAACATCCTGGCTGCTGCGCCATTGGAACGACTGGTTCTGCTACACCTACCAGAACGACGGGGAAGGCCGGCTGATCCCCGTGCCGCTTGAGGAAACGCTGGTGATCGGCTGGGACGAACGTGAAATCGTGATACGAGACAATGCCGACAGTCGCCCCGCTTGACCTCGAAGGCCATTGCGTCGCTGCCGTTTTCCTCGGTGGCGTCCCGCATTTCGCGATGGCCGATGGAACCGTCCATCGGCTGGACAACGGGCACAAGACGCTTCAGGTCCATGACGGCTTGCTGTCCGCTGCGCTCGACCAGACGAAATCGCGCCTGATCACCGGCGGCGAGGACGGCAAGGTCTGCTCCAGCGCCGGAGACGTCACGGAAATCCTCGCCGATGTCGGGCGCAAATGGATCAGCAGCGTGGCCGCCGGCCCGCAGGGAGCCGTGGCCTATGCGACCGGCCGCTCGGCTTTCGTGCGCTTCGCGGACGGGAAGACAAAAGAATTCCAGCATCCGCGCTCGGTCGAGGGCGTAGCCTTCTCGCCGAAGGGCATGCGCATCGGTGTCGCGCGCTACAACGGCGTGACACTGCATTTCCCGACCACGGACGGAAAGCCGGCTGAGCTCGAATGGGCCGGCGCGCATAACGCCATCACCTTCTCACCGGACGGCAATTTCGTCGTCACCGCCATGCAGGAGAATGCGCTGCATGGCTGGAAGCTGGCCGACGGCAAGCATATGCGCATGACCGGCTACCCCGCAAAGGTCAAAAGCCTGTCATGGAGCGCCAAGGGCCGATGGCTCGCAAGCTCGGGCGCGTCGGCCGCCATCGTCTGGCCGTTCCAGGCAAAGGACGGGCCGATGGGCAAGGCCCCGCTGGAACTGGGCACCCGGGGCAACGCCATGGTGACCTGCGTGGCATGCCATCCAAGCCAGGATGTAGCCGCGATCGGCTACAATGACGGCATGGTGCTGGCCGTTCGCTTTGCCGATTCCAAGGAAGTGCTGCTGCGCCGTGGCGGCAAGGGCGCTATCACCTCCATGATGTGGGACGACGACGAACGCAGGATCGCCTTCGGCACGGAAGCCGGCGATTGCGGCGTCATCGACATAGCCGGCTGATCCGGCTCCCCGCTGTTCGGCAGAACGGGCGACGTCGCCCGCGCGGTTGACCGTCACCATTCCATGTCGGAAGCGAAAAAGCGGGGCACTTAGCCCTTCGTGTGGCGATCCTCATGGCCGCCGCGCATGCCCCTGCCCACGCACGATCCCCGCCCTAACCTAGCTGCGCGCCTCACATCATTGCCGAGCGCCCCGGCAAAGGCTAGGAACGATCAAGGCACGGGGTCGAGACATGGGATCATCCGGACACAGTGAGGGCGGCATAGGTTCCGCCCGCATCAAGGCGCTGCGAGCGGCCGAGGCCGAAATCTTCCGCCGCGCCCGGCCGAAATCCGAGGCGGCCTTCGGCAAGGGCATCACCGGCTTCTTCGGCGGCGTTCCCATGCACTGGATGAACGACTGGCCCACCCCCTTCCCAATCGTTGTCGAACGCGCTTCCGGCGCTACGATAAGGGACGTGGACGGCAACCGGCTCGAGGACTTCTGCCTCGGCGATACGGGTTCCATGTTCGGCCATTCGCCGCCGCCGGTCGCGCGCGCCATAAAGCGCCAGGCGGGGCGCGGGCTGACCTACATGCTGCCGGATGAGGACACGCTGGTGCTGGGCAAGCTTCTGTCGGATCGGTTCGGCCTGCCGGAATGGCAGATCGCCACCACTGCCACCGACGCCAACCGCTTCGCCCTGCGCGTGGCGCGCGCCATCACGAACCGGCCGAAAATACTTGTCTTCAACGGCTGCTACCACGGCTCCGTGGACGAGACCATGGTGCGCCTGGTGAACGGCCGCGCGGCCAACCGGCCAGGCCTGGCCGGCGAATTCCGCGATCTCACGGAAAACACGAGGATCGTGGAATTCAACGATGTCGCGGCACTCGCGAAGGCGCTGGCGCATGGAGATGTGGCCTGCGTCATCACCGAGCCGGTGCTGACCAATTCATGCATGGTGATGCCCGAGCAAGGATTCCACGCCGCGCTCCGGCGCCTCACGCGCGAGGCTGGAACGCTGCTGCTCATCGACGAGACGCACACGATATCGACAGGCCCCGGCGGCTACACGAAGCGCTTCGGCCTCAAGCCCGACCTGTTCGTTCTGGGCAAGCCGGTCGCGGGCGGCGTTCCGGCGAGCGTCTGGGGCATGAGCGCGGACGTCGCCAGACGCTACCGCGCCTATAACCGCGCGAAGGAAGCGGGCTATTCCGGCATGGGCACGACGCTGTCTGCAAATCCGCTGCAGTTCGCCGCCATGCGCGCGACGCTGGAAGACGTCATGACTGACGCTAACTACGCGCATATGGAGCGGCTGGCGCAGCGACTGGAAGTCGGGCTTTCCGCCGCGATCCGGGCACACGCCCTGCCGTGGCATGTCTGCCGTGTCGGTGCGCGGGTCGAATTCATCTGCGCCAAGGGTCCGTTGCGCAACGGCGGCGAGGCGGAAGCCGCCCACGCGCCCGCGCTGGAGGCCGCGATCCACGTGGCGCTCGTCAACCGCGGCGTCCTGATCGCGCCTTTCCACAACATGATGCTCGTATCGCCGGCGACCACAGGACGGCAGGTGGACCGCCTCGTCCGCGCCTTCGGCGAGGTTGCGGGCCGGCTCGCGGCATGAGACAAATGGTGCGTAACAGGGTTTTGCGATGATTTCTCCGTCGGGTTCCACTGTCGAGGAGGCCAAGGCCTTCCTCGACGCCCATCCCCACATCGAGGCCTTCGATATCGTGCTGACGGACGCCAATGGCGTCGGCCGAGGCAAGATCGTGCGGCGTCACGAGCTTGCCGGCATCTATGAGAACGGACGCCACCTGCCGATCTCTATCCTCGGCCTCGACATCACCGGCGAAGATGTCCACGAGACGGGGCTGATCTGGGATTCGGGCGACGGCGACCTGCGCGCCTGGCCCATCCCCGGCACGCTGAAGCCGCTGCACGGCACGTCGCCGGCGCGCGGACAGGTGCTCCTGTCCATGTATGCGCTCGACGGAACGCCGATGGCCTCCGACCCGCGCCACGTGCTGGTGCGCCAGGTCGAGGCGTTGGCGGCAAAGGGACTTTTCCCGGCCGGCGCGTTCGAGCTGGAATTCTTCCTGCTGGCCAATGATCGGGACTCGGAAGGACGCGTACAGCCGGCCCGCGCCGTGCTCGACGGACGCGCCAGCGGCAAGACCGAGGTCTATTCGGTCGATCACCTGCACGGCATGGAACCGCTTTTTTCGGACATCTACGCGGCGGCCGCCGCGCAGGGCATTCCGACCGAAACCGTCATCTCCGAATACGCACCCGGGCAATACGAGCTGACGCTGAACTATCGCAAGAACCTCCTGCAGGCGGCCGACGACCTTCTGATGCTGAAGCGGCTCGTGCGCGCTCAGGCGCGCCGCCATGGCGTCACCGCCTGTTTCATGGCCAAGCCCATCGAGCGCTATGCCGGCTCGGGCATGCACCTGCATGTCTCGATGCAGGACGGCCAGGGAAGGAACGTCTTCGCCGAGAAGCGCGAAGGCGAATGGTCGCCCGACCTCCTCCATGCGATCGGCGGCCTGTCCGCTACCATGGCGGAATCCATGCTTGTCTTTGCGCCCCACGCCAATTCCTGGCGCCGCTTCGTCTCGCAATCCTATGCGCCAGTGGCCCCGACATGGGGCGTGAACAACCGCTCGGTGGCTCTGCGCATCCCTGCCGGCAACGTCGCTTCCCGGCGGATCGAGCACCGCCCGTCCGGCGTCGACGCAAATCCCTATCTGGTCGCGGCGACGGTGCTGGCCGGCATTGCAAAGGGGCTGGATGAAAAGCTCGATCCGGGCCCGGCAACGAGCGGCAACGGCTACGAGGCCGCGTCGGACACGCCATCCTCGATGCCTCCGGACTGGCGCAGCGCCATCGAGGCGGCGAAGGCTTCCTCCTTCCTGAAAAAAGCGCTCGGCGAGGAGATGCACCGCACTTTCACGGCGATAAAGCACTCCGAATATCTGCGCGTCGCGCGCACGGTCAGCGAGCTCGACTACAACCTCTACCTCCACGAGGTCTGACGCCATCCCGATCAGGGACGGCAAAAAAATTCGCTGGCATTTGGTCATTTTGGAACATATCATGAACAAATGGCAGTACTTTCTACACGTGAGAAGCTGGCGATCCTGTCGGACGCGGCCAAATACGACGCCTCCTGCGCCTCGTCGGGGGCCGCAGCGCGCGATTCGCGCAGAAGCGGAGGCATCGGCTCGACCGAAGGCATGGGCATCTGCCACTCCTACGCGCCCGATGGCCGCTGCATCTCACTGCTGAAGGTCCTGCTCACCAATTTCTGCATCTACGATTGCAGCTATTGCATCAACCGCTCGTCATCAAACGTGCGCAGGGCGCGCTTCTCGGTAGACGAGATCGTCCGGCTGACCATGGACTTCTACAAGCGCAACTATATCGAAGGGCTGTTTCTCTCCTCAGGCGTCGTCCGCTCGCCGGACGAGACCATGGGCGAGATGGTCGAGGTCGCGCGACGGCTGCGCGAGGAGGAGAATTTCGCCGGCTACATCCATCTGAAGACGATTCCAGAATGCTCCGGCGATCTTCTGGAGGCGGCGGGGAAATTCGCCGACCGGCTGTCCATCAATGTCGAGCTTCCCACCGACGAGGGCGTTCGCAGGTTCGCGCCCGAGAAGCGCCCCGAAACGATCCGCCTGTCGATGGCGGCCCTTCGCGCGAAGATCGAGGAAAAGTCCGAACCGACGCTGAAGACAGGAAAGCGGGAGCGCTTCGCCACAGGCGGGCAATCGACGCAGATGATCGTCGGCGCCGACGCGACGCCGGACGCCGGCATCCTGCGCACCAGCGCCCGTCTCTACGGCAGCTATCGCCTGCGTCGCGTCTATTATTCGGCGTTCAGCCCGATACCCGACGCCTCCTCCGCCCTGCCGCTGAAGAAACCGCCGCTGATGCGCGAGCACCGGCTGTACCAGGCCGACTGGCTGATGCGATTCTATGGATTCGCGGAGCATGAAATCCTCGACGGCCGTGCCGATGGGATGCTCGACCTGGAGATCGACCCCAAGCTCGCATGGGCGCTGAGACACAGGGCAATGTTTCCCATCGACGTCAACAGGGCGGACCGCGAGGCACTGCTGCGCGTGCCGGGGCTCGGCGCGAAAGTGGTGGCGCGCATGATCGAGACGCGGCGGCATCGCAAGCTTCGCCTCGAAGACGTCGCCCGGCTTTGCCATTCGATCGGCAAGGTGCGTCCCTTCATCGTCGCGGAAGGCTGGTCGCCGGGCGGCCTGACGGATCACCAGGCGCTGCGCGAAAAGATGGTATCCTGTGAGCAGCTCTCTCTTTTTTGATGCCCCAGACTTCGACGGGCAGGCAGGTCTTCCCGGCCTGTGCGCATACACGGTACACTTGGCCGGCCAGACGGATTTCACCGGCTGGCGCGAGGCCGCGCGCCGGCTGGCGCTCAACGACGTCGATCCCGCCGATGTCGCGTGGGTTTCGAGCGCCGGTACGGAAAGCCGGTTGCCGGTTGCGCCGGAAGGAAGAGAACTGATGGTACCGCGCGAGTTCATCGATCGCGCCGAGACTGTGCTGTGTCACCGAGATCCCCAGCGCCACGCCTTCCTTTACCGGATGCTGCTGCGGTTCCGGTCGGAACCCAACCTGCACAGGATCGGCTCTGACCATGATGTGCGGCGGCTCGAGGCAATGGAAAAGGCGGTTCGCCGCGACATCCACAAGATGCGGGCCTTCGTGCGCTTTCGCGTGATCGGCAGGGACGGGGACGAACGATACGTCGCCTGGTTCGAGCCGGACCACTTCATCGTCGAGCGCAACGCCCCGTTCTTCGTCCGGCGCTTCACCGGCATGCGCTGGTCCATCCTGACACCGCAGCGCTGCGCGCACTGGGACGGGTCCGATCTTGCCTTCACCACGGGCGCGACCAAGAGCGAGGCTCCCGCCGAAGATGCGTCGGAGGAACTCTGGCGCACCTACTACGAAAACATCTTCAATCCCGCGCGGCTGAAGCCCAAGGCCATGCAATCGGAGATGCCCAAGAAATACTGGTGCAACCTTCCGGAGGCTTCGCTCATTCCTGGCTTGATCGCGAAAGCAGACAGCGCCGCGAAGGAGATGATAGCGCGCATGCCGACCACACCGGCCCCTCATCACGCCAAGGTACAGGCAAGGCATTGGCCTGTCAGGTCGCAGCCTGCCGACGCGCACCCGGCCCGGTCGATCTCCGACCTGCGCAAGGATGCCGAGGTCTGCCGCCGTTGCCCGCTCTGGCGCGACGCTACCCAGACCGTGTTCGGCGAAGGCCCGGAGAACGCGCCCGTGGTTTTCGTGGGCGAGCAGCCCGGCGATCAGGAGGACATCGCCGGCAAGCCCTTCGTCGGCCCGGCCGGCAAGGTTTTCGACGCAATTCTGGAGGAAGCCGGCATCGATCGCTTGAAAACCTACGTGACCAATGCCGTGAAGCACTTCAAGTTCGAGCCGCGCGGAAAGCGCCGCATCCACTCCAGGCCGAATGCGGGCGAGATCGAGGCATGCCGATGGTGGCTCGACAGGGAGCTTGCCCTGACCGCGCCCAGCCTCGTCGTGGCGCTGGGCGCGACGGCGGCGCAGGCGCTGCTCGGCAAGGCGATACCGATCACGAAGATGCGCGGGCAAGTAATCGAGCGGGAGGACGGCCTGCGGGTGTTCCTCACAATCCACCCATCCTTCATCCTGCGCATCCGCGAGCAGGCGCAAAAGGAAGCCGAGCAGGCGCGCTTCCTGAACGACATGCTCGCGGTAAAGGAACTGATGGCGGCCTGAGCCAGCTTCGGATCAGGTTAGAACCATTCAGCTTTAGAAAGAATCGCCCCTGCCGGACTCCTTCTCCCCGTTGCTCGGGGAGAAGGAGTCCGGCCGCAACGCTGACGCCCCCTCTTCCCGCTTGCGGGGAGAGGGTAGGGTGAGGGGCCGTTTCCGTCAAAACTGAACTGGTCTGGCGGGTCAACGAACCAGAATCGCCCGCAGGTCATTGACGTTGGTGCCCGTCGGGCCGGGTACAAAAAGATCACCGACCGCATCGAACGCGGTCCAGGCATTGTTTTCGGCAAGCATGGTCTTCGCATCGACGCCGGCCGCGCGCATCCGCGCGACGCTCGTACCATCGGCGAAGGCGCCTGCGTTGTCCTGCGAGCCGTCGATCCCGTCCGTATCGGCCGCAAGGGCGTGAATTCCCGGAACGCCGTCGATCCCAAGCGCAAAGCCGAGCAGAAACTCGCTGTTGCGCCCGCCCTTTCCCTTCGACCGGAGCGTGACCGTGGTCTCGCCTCCCGACAGGACCAGAACCGGCTTCGTGAAGGGGCGATTGCGCCGCGCGACCTCTCTGGCCAGCGCGGCATGGACCGATCCCACCTCGCGGGCCTCGCCCTCGATGGAATCGGAGAGGATGACCGCATCAACGCCCTGCCGCCGCGACGCAGCGGCGGCGGCCTCCAGCGAAACGGCAGCCGAAGCGATCAGGTGCACCTCGTTATCCCGGAAGCGCGGATCGTCCGGCACGGGCGCGTCGGCAGCCGGCGAGGCGAGATGGCGCATCACCGCATCCGGCAGTTTCATCCTATAGAGCCCGACGGCGTCGAGCGCGTCGGCGCGGCGTCCCTCGCCGGCAATGGTCGGCCCTGACGCGACGAGCGCCGGCTCGTCGCCGGGAATGTCCGACACGACCAGCGAAACCACCTTTGCCGGCCACGCGACCGCTGCCAGCCGGCCGCCCTTTATGGTGGAGACATGCTTGCGGATCGTATTCATGACCGAGATGGGCGCACCCGATGCCAGCAGCGCCTCATTGACGGCGATTTCGTCGGCAAGCGTCAGGCCCGGCGCAGGCGACGGCAGCAGCGCGGAACCGCCGCCGGAAATCAGCGCGACGACCAGATCGTCGGCCGTCAGGCCCGACACCAGGTCCAGCAGCCGCCGGGATGCCGCGAGTCCCGCTTCGTCCGGCACCGGATGGGAGGCCTCCACGATCTCGATGCGCTCGCATGGCGCGGCGAAGCCGTAACGGGTGACGACGAGGCCCTCGAGCGGCCCGTCCCAAGCCCTCTCGAACGCCGCCGCCATCTGCGCGGAGCCCTTACCGGCCCCGATCACGATGGTGCGGCCCTTCGGCCTGGCAGGCAGATGATTGAGGATCGTACGCTCGGGGTCGGCAGCGGCGACCGCCGCATCGAAGATTGCGGTAAGGAACGACTTTGGGTCCACCATCATCCTGCCTTTGCGGAAAGCGCGGGCACCGCGCGACCAAGGCTCGCGGCCAGGGCCAGGCTACAATCGCAAGCCGACAACAAAGGCCGCCTTTCCTGCCCGGCGATCCGCGCGACATCGTCCGAGATGCTCATATGGTTCCCCTGATCGCCCCCTGCCTTTACGGCAATGTGTGGGCCGGTCAAGCCAACTCAGCCGAGCATGCTCTTTGCTGGGCTGCCGGCGACATAGACCTCCGCCACCGCCCGGTCGTCGCCGAGGGTTTGCAGCAGGAAAAGCTCCTCGGCGAGCGTCGTCACCGTTTCCATCCTCAACCGCATCGCAGGCGTCGCGCGGGCATCCAGCACGACGATATCCGCGTCCGTGCCTTCCTCCAGCGTGCCGACCTTGTCGGCGATGGACAGCGCCTCGGCATTGCCGCGCGTGATCTGCCAGAAGGAAGCAAGGGGATTGAGCTTCTCGCCGTTCAGCGCAATCACCTTGTAGCCCTCGTCCATCGTACGCAGCATGGAATAGTTCGTGCCGCCGCCGACATCGGTCGCGGCAGCGATCCGCAGCGGCTGTGCGCGCGTGCGGTAGCGCTGATAGTCGAACAGGCCCGAGCCGAGGAAAAGATTGGAGGTGGGGCAGAACACGGCGACCGAACCGCTTCGCGAAAGCGCATCCGCCTCCCGCTCCGACAGATGGATGCAGTGGCCGAGAAGAGTGCGCCTGCCGAGCAGCCCGTAATGCTCATAGATGTCGGTATAGTCGCGCGACCACGGATAGAGTTCCTGCGTGAAGGCGATTTCCGCATGGTTCTCCGACAGATGCGTCTGGATGTGCAGGTCGGGATACTCGCTCGCCAGCGCGCCGGCCATTTCCATCTGCTCGGGCGAGGAGGTGATCGCAAAGCGCGGCGTGATGGCATAGTGCTGGCGCCCCTTGCCGTGCCATTCGGCAATCAGCGTCTTGCTGTCGTCATAGCCGCTCTGCGGCGTATCGCGCAGGCCCTCGGGCGCGTTGCGGTCCATCATCACCTTGCCGGCGATATTGAGCATGTTGCGGGCATGCGACTCCGCGAAGAACGCCTCCACCGACTGCCTGTGCACGGAGCAATAGGCCGCGACCGTGGTGGTGCCGTGACGCACGGTCTCGTCCAGGAAGAGCCGCGCGATGCGGCGACCGTGCTGGGCGTCGCGAAACTTCGTCTCCTCCGGGAAAGTGTACTTGTTCAGCCAATCGAGGAGTTCCGCTCCGTAGGAAGCGATGACCTGCATCTGCGGGAAATGCACATGCGCGTCGATGAAGCCCGGCAGGATGAGATGCGGCCTGTGGTCGATCGCGCGCGCGCCTTCGGCCATGGCCGCGACCCGCTCATAGGGGCCGGCGGCGATGATCCTGCCTTCGTCGACAAGCAGGCCGCCATCCTCCTCGTAGCGATAGGCGGCGTGATCGTCGGCCGCGTCGGGCCAGCGCAGGAAGCTCAGCGTCCTGCCGCGCAGAAGCAGCCGCGCCATGCTATTTCCGAGCCTCTTCGAACCAGGTCACCAGCAGCGTCCTTTCCTGCGGCGTGACCTGCGTGACGTTGCCCGGCGGCATGGCGTGGCTGCGGCCGGCCTGCAGATAGATTTCCCTCGCATGCTCGCCGATCTGGCTGTCCGTCTCCAGGATCACGCCCTTGGGCGCGTGGTAGATGCCTTCATAGGATGGCTCGCTGGCATGGCACATGGCGCAGCGCCCCAGCACCGTGTCGCGGACCGCCGGATAATGCGCCGAGGACACGAACATTTCCGCCGCCGCAGATGCCTGCGGACCGCCCGCCGGCGCTTCGCCCGTCAGCACCTTCGGCACGGTCGACAGCCAGATGATGACGATAAACAGGATCGTCGCCGCGAGCCATGTCCAGTAAGGCGTTCCCTTGCGGGCATGCATGGTGTTGAAGAAATGCCGGATCAGCACGCCGATGATGAAGACGATGGAGGCGATGATCCAGTTGAACTGCGTGCCGAAGGCCAGCGGATAGTGGTTCGACAGCATCAGGAACAGCACCGGCAGCGTCAGGTAGTTGTTGTGCGTCGAGCGGGTCTTGGCGATCCTGCCATATTTAGGATCGGGCTTCCGCCCCGCTATAAGGTCTGCGACGACGATCTTCTGGTTCGGGATGATGATGAGGAAGACGTTGGCCGACATGATCGTCGCGGTCACCGCGCCGAGATGGAGGAAGGCGGCCCTCCCGCTGAAGACCTGCGTGAAGCCCCATGCGAGGAACACGAGGATCGCGTAAAGCACCAGCATCAGCAGCGTGTCGTTGGAACCGAGCGGCGACTTGCAGAGCGTGTCGTAGAGCAGCCAGCCGAGGACCAGCGAGGCCATCGACATGGCGATGGCGGTCACCGGCGAGATATCGAGCACGTTGCGGTCGATCAGGAAAAGGTCGGCGCCCGCATAGTAGACGACGGCGAGCATCGCGAAGCCCGACATCCAGGTCGCGTAGGATTCCCATTTGAACCAGGTCAAGTGCTCGGGCATCTCGGCGGGCGCCACCAGATATTTCTGGATGTGATAGAAGCCGCCGCCATGGACCTGCCATTCCTCTCCATGGGCGCCCGCCGGCAGCGCCGCATGCTTGCGCAGGCCGAGGTCGAGCGCGACGAAATAGAATGACGATCCGATCCAGGCGATGCCGGTGATCACATGCAGCCAGCGGACGGCAAAGCTAAGCCAGTCCCAGAAAATCACCAGATCGATCATCGACACCCTCTCGAACTTCGCGACATTAGGCGCTGCTCCCCAAAGGAAAAGAGGGGACGCGCCTCATGACTTTCAAAAAAAAATGTAAAATAATCCCGACTTCTTCAAATGAGGGGAAGAATGGACTGAATGGCCTATCTCGACAACATCGCCGTCTTCGTGCGCGTCGTGGAACTCGGCAACCTTTCCTCGGCCGGTCGCGACATGCGGATTTCCCCCGCCGTGGCGTCGAACCGCATCAAGGAGCTCGAGAAGCATCTTGGCGTGCGCCTGTTCAACCGCACGACCCGTCAGCTTATGCCGACGGAGCACGGAACCGTGTTCTATGCCGGGGCCAAGCAGGTGCTGGAGGCGATCGTCGAGGCCGAGGCCGCCGTCAGCGCGCTTTCCGGCCAGCCGCGCGGCACGATACGCGTTACCGCGCCGCTCGGGCTGGGCCGCCGGCTGATCGCCTCAGGCATTCCCGAATTCCGCGACCGGTATCCAGACATCGAGGTGCGTCTGCGGCTTTCGGACCATGACGTGGACATCATGAAGGAAGGCATCGATGTCGCCTTCCGCCTCGGCCTTCTGGAGGATTCCAGCCTGCGCATGCGCGGCATCATGGATTGCGAGCGCGTGCTGGTGGCAGCGCCGACCTATCTCGCCTCGCATGGCGAGCCGGCCGACCTGAAGGAACTGGCGTCGCGCAGGCATGACTGCCTCATGCTGCGCTATCCTGGCATGCGCGAACACTACTGGACCTTCAGGACGCCATCGGGCCCGACGCGGGTCGAGGTGCGCGGACCTTTCGATTCCGACGACGGAGACGTGCTGACCGGTTGGGCTCTCGCCGGGCGCGGCATCATCAACAAGCCGCGTTTCGAGGTCGAGCCCTATATTCGCGACGGCCGGCTTCAGGTGATACTGCCCGGCACACCGCCCATTCCTGTACAGCTGGCGGCCGTCTATCCGCACAAGAAGCTTCAGGACCCCAAGGTCAGGCTCCTGCTCGATTTCATGGCCGAGCGCTGCCAGCGGCTGATCCGGGAGTTGCTGGCCACGAAACAGTGACGCATTGGCGCAGCAGGCTTCAACCTGACACGCTGCGCACTATATGATTTTGTGGCCGACACCCCCTGCCGGCAATTGCGAGAGGAATTCCCATGGCGACCATTTCCACGAAGAACGACCTCAAATCCAACACCAAGACCGCCTCGATCGATCTCCTGAACGCGCGCCTTTCAGACGCCATCGATCTTGCCCTCATCACCAAGCAGGCCCACTGGAATCTGAAGGGGCCGCAGTTCATCGGCATCCACGAGATGCTGGACGGTTTCCGCGCGGAGCTGGACGACCACGTCGACACCATGGCGGAGCGCGCGGTCCAGCTCGGCGGTACGGCGTTGGGCACCTCGCAGGTCGTCGCCAAGGCCAGCACGCTCAAGCCCTATCCCGTGGACATCCACAAGACCAGGGATCATCTGGCCGCGCTCATCGACCGCTACGCAACGACCGCGAATTCAGTGCGCAAGGCCATCGACGACGCCGACGAGGCGGGCGATGCCGGCACGGCGGACATCTTCACCGCGTATTCGCGTGCGCTCGACAAATCGCTGTGGTTCCTGGAAGCCCACGTGCAGGAAAAGGACTGATCAGCTCGCTTCCGCCGACACGCTTGCAGCACTCGACAACAGGGCCGTCGCGATTTCAGCGGCGGCCAGCGTCGCGATGACCGCCGGTCGCTTGTCACGGACCACGTTTCCGCCGATCGGGCAAACGAGACGCGCAAGCTCGCCCTCGCTGCCTCCCGCCGACCGGACGAACCAGTTGCGGAAGGTCGCCCTTTTCGTCTTGGAACCGATCATGCCGACATAGGCCGCGTCCTCGCGCTTCAGCGCTTCCGAGACGATCAGGAAGTCCAGCGCATGGTCGTGGGTCAGCACCACGAATGCGGCATTCGCGGGCGCCGCGCGGACCACATCTTCCGGCACCGGGGTCAGCACCGCGCCGACGCCGGCAGGCAGGCCGTCGATTTCCTCGGCCCTCGTCTCGACGACTACGGTCTTCACCGGAAGCAGGACCAGCGCGCGCGCCAGCGCATGGCCGACATGCCCGCCTCCGAAAACATAGACATGCCTCATGCCGGCATCCTCTGCGTCGGCCCTGCGCACCAGTTCCGCCTCCAACGCAGGGCTCACCGGGTTGAGCGCGACGCCCACGCGCCCGCCGCAACACTGGCCGATCTCCGGACCGAGCGGAATATCGAGCCTCACCGGAGGGCGATCCGCCCAGGCAGGATCACGCAACGAATCGCCGGCAAGAAGCTGCCTTGCCTTGTCGATGGCCATGTATTCGAGCTGCCCGCCGCCGATCGTGCCGTGAATCCCCGCACCGGAGACGAGCATGCGCGCACCCGCCTCGCGCGGCGTCGATCCCTTCGCGCTCTCGACTTCGACCAGCACGGTCGGCCCCGCCTTGGCGAGGAAGGCTTCCAGGCTCTCCTTGGTCGTGGCCATCGTCACACCTACTCGAGACGCAACATATCCCGCATCGGACAAATCGTTAAGGGCCGGAAACAGCCTGACCCTTTAGACGCTCGATCGCCATCAGCACCCGCTCCGGCGTAGCCGGAGCGTCGAGGCGCGGGCATACGCGATGGTCCGCGACGCTCGCCACCGCGTCCGACAGCGCATGCAGGACGGAAATGCCGAGCGGAAGCGGCGGTTCCCCGACCGCCTTGGAACGATGGATCGTCGGCTCATAGGCCTGCGACCAATCCGTCAGCGCGACGTTGAATATCTTCGGGCGGTCGGACGCCAGCGGTATCTTGTAGGTCGAGGGCGCATGGGTGCGCAGCCTGCCCTTGGCGTCCCAGACCAGTTCCTCGGTGGTCAGCCAGCCCATGCCCTGCACGAAACCGCCTTCCACCTGCCCGAGGTCGATCGCCGGATTGAGGGAACGCCCGACGTCATGGAGGATGTCGGTGCGCTCGACCACATATTCGCCGGTCAGCGTATCGACCGAGACCTCCGAGCAGGCCGCGCCATAGGCGAAATAATAGAAGGCATGCCCCCGGCCCTGCGAGCGGTCCCAATGAATCTTCGGCGTCTTGTAGAAGCCTGCCGCCGAAAGCTGCACCCGCGCGATGTAGGCCTGCTTGACCAGCGCGTCGAAGGCTATCTCCTGATTGCCTATGCGGATGCGGTTGGGCAGGAAGACGATCTGCTCATGTGGAACCTGGTAGGCGTCGGCGGCGAAATCGACCAGCCGTTTGCGGATCTGCCGCGCGGCGTCCTGCGCCGCCATGCCGTTCAGGTCCGCGCCGGACGAGGCCGCCGTCGGCGAGGTGTTCGGCACCTTGTCGGTCGTGGTCGCGGTGATGCGCACCCGGTCGAGGTCGATCTGGAATTCCTCGGCAACGACCTGCGCCACCTTGAGATGGAGGCCTTGCCCCATCTCCGTGCCGCCATGGTTCATGTGGACCGAACCGTCGGCATAGACATGCACCAGCGCGCCCGCCTGGTTCGCCTCGGTCTTGGTGAAGGAGATGCCGAACTTCACCGGCGTGAGCGCGATGCCGCGCTTCACGAAACGGCTGTTGTTGTTGAAAGCCGCGATCTCGCGGCGGCGGCGGGCGTAGTCGGCGCTTTCCTGCAGCTCCGCGACGATGCGCTGGATGATGCAGTCTTCCACCTTCTGGTGGTAGGGCGTCAGGTTGCGGTCGCCCTCGACGCCCATCGCGTCATAGAAATTCAGCTTGCGGATTTCCAGCGGGTCCTTGCCGACCGCGAACGCGACCTCCTCGATGACGCGCTCCGCGCCGACCATGCCCTGCGGGCCCCCGAAGCCGCGGAACGCCGTGTTGGAGACGGTATTGGTGTGGAAAAGCGCCGACTTGGCCAGCACATGCGGAAAGAAATAGGCGTTGTCGCAATGGAAAAGCGCGCGGTCGCCCACCGGCCCCGACAGGTCCGCCGAGAAACCCGCCCGCAGGGCGAAGGTATATTCCACGCCGAGGATGCGGCCTTCCTCGTCGAAGCCTATGTCGTAGTCGATGGTGAAGTCGTGCCGCTTGCCGGTCGCGGTCATGTCCTCGTCGCGGTCGAGCCGCAGCTTCACCGCGCGGCCGAGCTTCTTGGCCGCGATTGCCGCGATGGCCGCGCACTGGTTCGCCTGCGTTTCCTTGCCGCCGAAGCCGCCGCCCATGCGCCGCACCTCGACCGTGACGGAATGGGACGGCACGCCCAGCGTATGCGCGATCATGTGCTGCGTCTCGCTGGGGCCTTGCGTGGAGCAATGGACCGTGACCTCCGCATCCTCGCCGGGCACGGCGAGCGAGACCTGGCCCTCAAGGTAGAAATGGTCCTGCCCCCCGAGCACCATGCGCGAGCGCACGCGCCTGGGAGCCGCTTCTATCGCGGCGGCGGCATCGCCGCGCCTGAGCGTCAGCGGCGGAAAGACCTGTCTGTCGACACCTACAACGAGTTCCGCGATGTCGAATTTGCCCGGCAGTTCCTCGTATTCGACCCGCGCGCGGCGCGCGGCGCGCCGCGCCTGGTCGCGCGTTTCCGCAACCACGCAGAAGATGGGCTGGCCGTGGAACTCGACCTTGCCATCCGCCAGAACCGGATCGTCATGCATGCCCGACGGGGATATGTCGTTCTCGCCCGGAATATCGGCGCAGGTCAGCACGGCGACCACGCCCGGCGCGGCGCGCACGGCCGAAAGGTCGAGCGACCTGATGACGCCATGCGCGACCGACGAAAGCCCGAGACCGGCATGCAGCGTGCCGGCCGGCTCAGGTATGTCGTCTATATAGACGGCCGAGCCGGCGACATGCTTGTGCGCGGAATCGTGGCGCTGGCTGGCCGCCACGCCTCCCTTGATCCTGGCGGCCTTGAGATCGGGAGCGGCATGCTTGTTCATCATGCGGCCTCCGGGCGCGTCACCGTCAGCGGCGACTTGATGCCCGATGTCTCGGCGAAGAAGCGCCTCAGCAGGTTCTTCGCCGCCAGAGACCGGTATTGCGCCGTCGCGCGCATGTCGGTGAGCGGCGTGAAATCGCTGTCATAGGCACCAAGCGCCGCCTCCACGGTCGCCTCCGTCCACGGCTTGCCCAGCAGCGCCGCTTCGACGGCAAGCGCGCGTTTGGGCGTCGCGGCCATGCCGCCATAGGCGATACGGATCGCCCCCACCGTACCGTCCTTCGCAAGGGCGAGATGGAAGGCGCCCAGCGTTGCCGTGATGTCCTCGTCGCGCCGCTTGCTGACCTTGTGGACAGCGAAATGCGCGTTCTTTGCTGGCATCGGAACGTGGACCGCCTCGACGAACTCTCCCGGCCGGCGATCCTGCTTGCCATAGGCGATGAAGAACGCTTCCAGCGACATCGTGCGTCGCTTGCTGCCCTTGCGCAGGGTCAGCGTCGCGCCCAGAGCGATCAGCGGCGGCGGCGTGTCGCCGATAGGCGAGCCGTTGGCGATGTTTCCGCCGATCGTGCCCATGTTGCGAACCTGCTCGCCGCCGATGCGGTCCACCAGGCGGCCGAGCGCCGGAATGCGTTTCGCCAGCATCGGGAAGGCCTCGCTGTAGGTCACGCCCGCGCCGATTGTGATGACGCCCTTCTCCTCGGAAATCGCGCGAAGCTCATCGAGCCCGCCGATGAAGACCGCGGGCGAGATATCGCGCATCTGCTTGGTCACCCAGAGCCCCACATCGGTCGACCCTGCGACGACCACGGCGGACGGTTCCTTTTCCAGAAGCGCCGCGAAATCGTCCAACGAAGCGGGCACGATCAACCGTTTGCCGCCGCTTGCGATATCGACCCGCATGCCGTCGCGCAGCGCGGCCAGCCTCGCCGTCACATGCTTGCGCTCCAGCGCCAGCGGGTCCTTGGCCGAGCGGCCATAGCTCGATATCGCCCGCGCGGCCCTGACGATGGCTTCGTAGCCCGTGCAGCGGCAGAGGTTGCCCTGAAGCGCCTTCTCGATCGCCGCATCGGACGGGTCCGGCGAACGCATCCAGAGCCCATAGAGAGACATCACGAAGCCGGGCGTGCAGAAGCCGCATTGCGAGGCGTGGAAATCCACCATCGCCTGCTGCACCGGGTGCAGGTTGCCACCCTCCCCGCGCAGATGCTCGACCGTCACGACATGGCAGCCGTCGAGCGAGCCCAGGAAACGGATACAGGCGTTGACGCTTTCGTAGACGAGCTTGCCGGCGGCCAATTTGCCCAGCAGCACGGTGCATGCCCCGCAGTCCCCCTCCGCGCATCCCTCCTTGGTGCCTCGCAGCGAGCGGCGCAGGCGCAGGTAATCGAGCAGCGTCTCGTCGGGACGGATGTCGCGCAGCGCAACATCCTCGCCGTTCAGCAGGAAACGCAGTTCGGAACGGATTTTCGGCGTGGCCATCAGCTGCCCCTGTAGGTCGAATAGCCATAGGGCGACAGGAGAAGCGGCACGTGATAGTGCCCCGCCTCCGCGATGCCGAAGCGGATGGGAATCTGGTCGAGGAACGGCGGTTCGCAAAGCGCCGCACCGTTCGCGCGCAGATAGTCGCCCGCGCAGAAAACCAGTTCATATTCGCCGGCCTTGAACGCGTCCCCTTCAAGGAGCGGCGCATCGCAGCGTCCGTCCGCGTTGGTCACCGCCTCCTTGATCTTGCGGTGCGCATTGCCGCTGACCCGGTAAAGCATGATCTTCAGCCCTGCGGCCGGCCTTCCGGATGCGGTATCGAGCACATGGGTCGTCAGGCGACCGCCTTCGGCCTTCGCCATCAGTCCCTCCCTAGTTCGGCGATCAAGCAACGCTTCGCATTGTTTCGAACCATTAAAGGCCATGCTATCCCACCGGTGAAGCGGACCGCCAGCAAAAGACTTTCAAAAATTTTGAGGGGAATGCCGGCTATCCCATTTGATTATCGTGAAGATACTGCAAGGACGATCGCGGGAAAACCATGCGTTACGAACGAGACATGCGCGGGTACGGCCGCAATCCTCCGGACCCTAAATGGCCGGGCGGCGCGCATGTCGCGGTGCAGTTCGTGGTCAATTACGAGGAAGGCGGCGAGAACTGCGTGCTGCATGGCGACGCGGCATCGGAGGCTTTCCTGTCCGAGATCGTCGGCGCGGCCCCGTGGCAGGGCATGCGACACTGGAACATGGAATCCATTTACGAATACGGTGCGCGCGCCGGCTTCTGGCGGCTCCATCGCATGTTCACCGAAGCAGGCGTGCCCGTCACCTGCTACGGCGTGGCAACGGCACTCGCCCGTTCCCCCGACCAGGTCGCAGCCATGCAGGAAGCGGGCTGGGAGATCGCCTCGCACGGCTTGAAATGGATCGACTACCGCGAATATTCAGCCGATGAGGAACGCCGTCACATGGACGAGGCGATCAGGCTGCATCGCGAAGTCACAGGCGAGCGCCCGACCGGCTGGTACACGGGCCGCACCTCGGTAAACACGGTCAGGCTTGCCTGCGGGGAAGGCGGCTTCGACTACGTCTCCGATACCTATGACGACGAGCTGCCCTACTGGTTCGAGCATGACGGCCGCGCACAGCTCATCATCCCCTACACGCTCGACGCCAACGACATGCGTTTCGCGACCCCGCAGGGTTTCAGCTCGGGCGACCAGTTCTTCACCTATCTGAAGGACAGTTTCGACACGCTCTATGCCGAGGGACAGGCCGGGCGGCCTCGCATGATGAACATCGGCCTGCACTGCCGGCTCGTCGGGCGTCCGGGCCGCGCGGCAGCGCTGCGACGCTTCATCGACTATGTGAAGGGCCACGACAGGGTCTGGCTGGCGCGGCGCATAGACATCGCCCGCCACTGGAAGGAAACGCACCCGTTCCGCCTGCCGTCCGTTCGGCCGTCTAAGATGGACCGCGACTCTTTCGTCCAGCTGTTCGGCGGCATCTTCGAGCATTCGCCATGGATCGCCGAGCGCGCCCATGGACTTGAGCTGGGACCCGCGCACGATTCCGCCGGCGGCCTGCACAACGCACTCTGCCGCGTGTTCCGCGCGGCTTCCGGCGAGGAAAGGCTCGGCGTTCTCACCGCGCATCCTGATCTCGCCGGGAAGCTCGCCGCCGCGAAGCGCCTGACAGCGGAATCGACCAAGGAACAGGCGTCCGCCGGGCTGGACGCGCTGACCGACGCCGAACGCGACCTCTTCACCAAGCTCAACGCCGCCTATGTCTCGAAATTCGGTTTTCCCTTCATCATCGCAGTGAAGGGCAGGAGCAAGGACGAGATACTGGCGGCCTTCCAGACACGCATCGACAACGAGCGGGCCGCCGAATTCGACACGGCCTGCAAGCAGGTCGAACGCATAGCGCTGCTCAGGCTCAAGGAAATCCTGCCGTCATGACGAACAACGCAACATCCGGCCGCAGCTATTACGCACCGCGCGGAGGTCTGCCGCCGCAGACCGACATGATCACCGACCGTGCCGTCTTCACCGACGCCTACGCGGTCATCCCGAAGCGCGAATTCACCGACATCGTCGCCAGCCGCCTGCCGTTCTGGGAAGACACACGCGCCTGGATCATCGCGCGTCCCATGTCCGGCTTCGCCGAGACCTTCTCGCAATATGTCATGGAAGTCCTGCCCGGCGGCGGCAGCGACAGGGCAGAGCCCGATGCGGGAGCCGAAGGCGCCCTGTTCGTGGTCGAGGGCGAGATCACCGTCACCGTCGCTGGCAAGGAACATCTTTTGACGCCCGGCGGCTACGCCTTCCTGCCACCGGCATCGGGCTGGACGCTGCGCAATCGTAGCAGGGAGCCGGCGCGGTTCCACTGGATCCGCAAGGCGTACGAGGCAGTCGAGGGTCTCGATCTTCCCGATCCGCTGTTCCTGAACGAGAACGACATCGAGCCGCTGGCGATGCCTGACACCGAAGGACGATGGGCGACCACGCGCTTCGTCGATCCCGACGACCTGCGTCATGACATGCATATCACCGTCGTCACCTTCCGGCCGGGCGGAATCATCCCCTTCCCCGAGACGCATGTGATGGAGCACGGCCTTTACGTTCTGGAGGGCAAGGCGGTCTACCGGCTGAACCAGGACTGGGTCGAGGTCGAGGCGGGCGATTTCATGTGGCTGCGCGCCTTCTGCCCGCAGGCATGCTATGCTGGCGGAGCAGGCAATTTCCGCTACCTGCTCTACAAGGACGTCAACCGCCATGCCAGGCTCGGCGGCTTCGCGCGGTGATGCCGTGGTTCAGGTGATCACGGCGCAACTCCTCACCCGCGAAAGCTTTGCGCCGTTCGGCGATGTCATCGACGCCAAGGGCGATGCGCATTACCCGATCAATGGCGGCATGACGGAACGCTACCATGCGCTTGCCCGGCCGGAAGCCATCGGCCCCGGCGGCCATGTGCTGATCAGCATCGGCAAGGCCCAGGGGTACCGCTTCCCGCTGAAACTCACGATGGTGGAGCGCCATCCGCTCGGCAGCCAGGCGTTCGTGCCGCTTTCGCCCAGCCCGTTTCTCGTTGTCGTCTGCCACGACGAGGATGGAAGGCCTGGAAAACCCCATGCCTTCATCACGCAGCCCGGCCAGGGCGTGAACTATCCGAGGAACCTCTGGCACGGCGTACTGACGCCGGTCGAGGCGCCGCAAGACTTCCTGATCGTCGACCGCGGCGGCGCCGGCGTGAACCTCGAGGAATTCTTCTTCCCGGACCCTTACGAAATCCAACTTCCGGAATAATCATGACCGAAACCTCGCTTATAGACCGGCTGCTGGACGTCATCGAGCAGGATATCGTTCCGAAGACTGCCGAAGCCGTCGCCCGGGGCAACAAGCTGTTCGGCGCCGCGATCCTGCGCAAGTCGGACCATTCGCTGGTTCTCGCCGAAACCAACAACGAGATGGAAAACCCGCTGTGGCACGGCGAGGTGCACTGCCTGAAGCGTTTCTACGAGATGCCGAAGGCCGAGCGTGTCGACACGAAGAACGCGATCTTCCTCGCCACGCATGAGCCGTGCTCGCTCTGCCTGTCGGCGATCACCTGGACCGGCTTCGACAATTTCTACTACCTGTTCAGCCATGAGGATTCGCGCGACAGCTTCGCCATCCCGCATGACCTGAAAATCCTCAAGGAGGTCTTCACGCTGGACCCCGGCGGCTATCGCGCCGAGAACGCATACTGGAAAAGCCATTCGATCCGCCGGATGATCCGCGAACTGCACGAGCCGGAACGGTCGAGGCTCGAATCGCGCGTCGCGTCCATCGCCGGAACCTATGACCGGCTCTCCGACGCGTATCAGTCCGGCAAGAACGACAATGACATACCGCTGAACTGATCCGGGTCGTTTGCCGGACCTCAGCCCGCCAGCGCGGCGCGCTGGCGGGCGAAGGTCGACGGCGTCTGCGGCTTCACAAACACCGTCGCGATGTCCGGCACCTGCGACCTGATGTTCGTTTCGAGCCTGACCATGCAGGCCTCGATTTCGGGCGCAGTCGCCTCGTCCTCGAATTCGAGGCTGAGATTGGCGACGATCTGCGTCGGACCGATATGCACCGTAATGATTCCGTTGACACCGCGCACTGCAGGGTCGGCCGCCGCGATCTCCAGCACCTTGCGGCTGGTCTCGGGCGAGGCCGCCTCTCCCATCAGCAGCCCCTTGCTTTCGCGCGCCAGCAGCGCCGCCGTCAGGCCGAGGATGCAGGCGATCCCGATCGAGGCGACGCCGTCGAGCACCGGCATATCGAAATATTGCGCCGCGACGATTCCGACGAGCGCGATGAACAACCCGAGCAGCGCGGCCGTGTCCTCGAACAATACGGTGAAGACGCTCGGGTCCTTGCTGAGCCGCACGGCTTCCAGATAGCCCCTGCTGCCCTTGGCGAGCCTGAACTCCTTGAGCGCGACGAACCACGATGCGCCCTCGAAAATCATGGAGAGGCCGAGCACGATATAGGTCACGCTGACATTGCGGATCGGCTCCGGCTCGAGGATGTGGATCGCGCCTTCATAGAAGGAAACGCCGGCACCGAGGGAAAACACCAGCAGCGCGACGATGAAACTCCAGAAATAAAGCTCGCGCCCGTGGCCGAACGGCTGCGTCGCGTCGGCGGGGCGTGATGCGCGGTGAAGGCCGTAGAGCAGCAGCAGGCCGTTACCGGTATCGACAAGGGAGTGGACCCCCTCCGACAACATGGCGGAGCTGCCCGTGAAGAAAGCCGCCACGAATTTCGTCGCGGCAATCAGGAGGTTGCCGGCCAACGCCGCATAGATGACAGTTTTTGACCCAGACTGCGCCGACACGCTCGGTTCCGATTGCTGACCGGAGCAAATCTATAGCGCGCCCGCGCCCGATCAACCATTCATCGACTGGATCATGCTCCCGCGTCAGCGGCCCTTCCAGACCGGATCGCGCTTTTCGGCGAAGGCGCGGAAGCCTTCCTGGTTGTCCTCGGAACCGTAGAGTTCGTCCACCGTGCGGAACTGGCGCTTTGTGATGCGGTTCATGGCATCCTGGAAGGTCAGCGCCTCGGCAGCGCGCGCCACCTCCTTGATGGAGGCGAAGACCAGCGGTGGACCGGAAGCCAGCAGGCGCGCGATCTCCCAGACGCGATCCTCCAGCTTTTCCTTCGGCAGCACTTCGTTGACGAGGCCCCAGCGATGCGCCTCGGCGACGTCCATCCACCGGCCGGTCAGCAGCAGGTCCATCGCGACGTGATAGGGAATGCGCTTGGGGAGTTTTACCGTCGCCGCGTCGGCCAGCGTGCCGGCCTTGATTTCCGGCAGCGCGAAGCTCGAATGGTCGGAGGCGTAGATAAGGTCGCAGGACAGCGCCAGCTCGAAGCCGCCGCCCACAGCCATACCGTTAACGCACGCGATCACCGGCTTGTTGAGGTCGCGCAGTTCCTGCAATCCGGCAAAACCGCCAACGCCATAGTCGCCATCGACCGCATCGCCACCGGCCGCCGCCTTCAGGTCCCAGCCGGCGCAGAAGAACTTGTCGCCGGCCGTCTTCACGATGGCGACGCGCAATTCCGGATCGTCACGAAACGCCTTGAAGGTCTGGCCCATCAACCGCGATGTCGCGAGGTCGATTGCATTGGCCTTGGGGCGGTCGAGCGTAACTTCAAGGACAGCACCTTCGCGGCGCGTGGTGACGACATCGGACATCTATTCCTCCATGACCAAGAGCGCATCCGCGACCCAGGCGTCTCTGCCTTGCGCGCAGACGATAAGCGGATTGACGTCGAGTTCTGCGAGCGTGCCCGCATTGGCCGTCGCGAAGCCGGAAATCTTCAGGATCGCGTCGATCGCGGCGGCGAGATCGGCTTTCGGGCGGCCACGGAATCCGTCGAGCAACGGAAAAAGCTTCAGGCCGCGCAGCGCGGCCTCCACCTCGTCGCGCCCTGCTGGAAGCAGAAGCGTCGCGCTGTCCTTCAGCAACTCGACCAGCACGCCGCCGGACCCCACCGTCATCACCGGCCCGAACAGCGGGTCGCGCGTGATGCCGACGATTAGCTCCGCGACACCGCCCTCGACCATGCGCTCGACATAGAGGCCGCTGCCCAAGCCGGCCAGCCTTTCCGCCGCCTCCCGCACAGCCGCCTGGTCCCTGAGGTTGAGCCTGACCGCGCCGGCTTCTGACTTGTGCGCGACGCCGAGCGCCTTCAGCGCGACCGGGAAGCCGAGTTCGACTGCCGCGGCGACGGCTTCGTCCACGCTGCCGGCGCGGCGGCCGGCCGGCACAGAAAGCCCCGCCGTTGCCATCATTTCCTTGGCCGAGGCCTCATCGATCGTGCGCGGCGCACCCGCACCGGTGGATGCGGCCCTTCCATGCAATGCAGGGGCGGCAGGCTTCGACCACACCTCGCCTACGAAGCCGGCGGCCTGTGCCGCGTCCATGGCTTCGGCGATGCCGAGGATCGGCACGATGCCGCGCCGCATCAGCTCTTCCGCATGCCCTTCCGGCAGGTTCTCGCCCATCGAGGCGACAACCGCGCCGCTGGCATTGTTGGATTTGAGCGCAGCCTCGAACGCATTGATGGTCGGCCACCAGTCAGCATCGGAGCATCGGTCCGTGCGCGGAAAGTCCAGCACCAGCATGTTGAACCCGAAGCCGCCCGACACCATGGCGCCGAAGGTCGCCGTCATGGCCGGCTCGTTCGCCCAGATATAGGTGTTGTAGTCGAGCGGATTGGCGACCGCGACGAGCGGCCCGAGCGTCTCCTGCACGCGCGCGCGATGCTCTTCGGAAAGCTTGGGGAAATAAACCGGGCGGCCCTCCGCCGTATCGGCCATGACCGACGCCTCGCCGCCGGAACAGCTCATGGAGGACGAGGTGTAAGCGGACAGCGGCCCGGCGACATGCAGCAGTTTCAGCGTTTCCAGAAAGGCGGGTATCGTATCGACGCGGGGAATGCCGAGCCGCTTCAGGAAGGCGTCCGACGCCGCGTCCGAGCCCGCCAGCGAGGCGGTATGGGAAACCGTCGCCGCCCGCGCCTGCTCCGAGCGGCCGACCTTCATGGCCACGATCGGTTTTTTCAGCTCGCGCGCCCGCGCAGCCAGCCGCTCGAAACCCTCTGCCCTATCGAAGCCCTCTATATGCAGGCCTAGGCACGAGACGCGCGAATCCTCGATCAGCCCCAGCGCCATTTCCGAAAGGCCGGTCTGGGCCTGGTTGCCCGCCGTCATCATGTAGGCCAGCGGCAGGCCGCGCGTCTGCATGGTGAGGTTGCAGGCGATGTTGGACGATTGCGTGATGATCGCCGCGCCCGTCTCGCCTTCCCTGAGGCGTCGTCCGCCGTGCTGGTCCGGCCACAGCAGCGCGCCGTCCGCATAGTTGATGAGGCCGTAGCAGTTGGGGCCGATGACTGGCATGTCGCCAGCCGCCTCGACCAGCGCCTGTTGCAGGCGCACACCCTCGGACTCGTAGCTTTCGGTCTCTCGGAAACCCGCCGCGAAGCAGATCGCGCCACCCGCCCCGCGCGCGCTGAGCTCGCGCACCATGTCGATGGTGAGATTGCGGTTGACGCCGATGAAGGTGGCGTCGGGTGCGGAAGGGAGATCGGCCAGCGAGCGGTAGGCGCGCACGCCGGCCACCTCGTCCTTGCTCGGATGCACCGGCCAGATGTCGCCCGCGAAACCCATCTTGAGGCATTGCTTGACGACATTGGGCGCAAAGAAGCCGCCGCCCACCACGGCGACGGATTTCGGGCGCAGGATACGGTCGAGTCGGCTCATCCCCCAACGGCCCTCAGCAGCGCGCGGCTGATGATGTGGCGCTGGATTTCGCTGGTGCCTTCCCAGATGCGTTCCACGCGCGCGTCGCGCCAGATGCGCTCCAGCGGCAGATCGTCCATGAGGCCCATGCCGCCATGGATCTGGATCGCCTCGTCGGCGACGAAGGCGAGCATCTCGGTCGCCTTCAGCTTTGCCATGGCCATGTCCTGGTCGCTCACCGTGCCCTGGTCGTATTTCCAGCCGGCTTCGAGGATCATCAGCTCGGCCGCCTTCAACTCGGTCGCCATGTCGGCGAGCTTGAACGACACGCCCTGGAACTTGCCGATCTGCTGGCCGAATTGTTCACGCTGGGCGGCATAATCGATGGCATGGCCAAGCGCCCGTTCCGCGCGGCCGATGCAGGTCGCGCCGACCTGGAGCCGCGTCGCCCCGAGCCACGAATTCGCCACCTCGAAACCCTTGTGCACCTCACCCAGCACCTGGCTTGCCGGCAGGCGGCAATTGTCGAACTCCAGCACCGAATTGGTGTAGCCGCGATGCGAGACGTTGCGGTAGCCGTCGCGCACCGTGAAGCCCGGCGTGCCCTTGTCCACGAAGAACGCCGTGATCTTCTTGCGCTTGCCTCGCGGAGAGTCCTCCTCGCCCGAGGCCATGAACACGATGGCGAAGTCGGCGATATCGGCGTGGGAGATGAAGTGCTTGGTGCCGTTCAGCACCCAATCGCTCCCCTCCTGCACGGCGCTCGCCTTCATGCCGCGCAGATCGGAGCCCGCGCCGGGCTCGGTCATGGCGAGGCAGTCGGACTTCTCGCCACGAATGCAGGGGAACAGATATTTCTCGCGCTGCTCGTCCGTGCCCGCAAGCAGGATGTTCGACGGCCGCGCCACGCAGGTCCAGTGCAGCGCATAATTAGCGCGCCCGAGCTCCTTTTCGTAGAGCAGCCACGTCACGGTATCGAGCCCCGCCCCGCCGACCTCGGCCGGCATGTTGGCCGCGTAGAGCCCGGCCTCGATCGCCTTCGCCTTCAGTTCCGCGATCAAGTCAGGGCGAAGAACGCCCGTGCGCTCCACCTCCTGCTCATGCGGATAAAGCTCGTTCTCCACGAAGGCGCGGGTCGTCTCGACAATGAGCTTCTGTTCTTCCGAAAGGCCGAAATCCATGATGGTCAGCCCTTCTTCCGCGCGGTCTTCTTGGCCGCCGCGGCTGCCTTTTTCGCGGGAGCCTTCTTCACCGGCTTGGCGGCCTTCGCTTTCGCGGCCGACTTCGCTACCTTCGCCTTCAACTCCGGCTGGGCCTTCTTCGACACGAGCCTCGAAAGCTGCTTGGTGTACTCGTTGTAGTTCTCGCCCGCGCCCCAGCCCTTGCCCTTGTTCTGCCGTCCGAGCGCTTCCATGATGGCAACGAGGTTGTCATCGCGTATCTTTTCCAGTTCGCGGATCGACCATTTGCCGGACTGCTCGTCGGACTGCGTGGCGATCAGGTCCACCAGCTCGTCGTTGAACTCCGGCACGTCCGTCAGCTTGGTCCACGGCCATTTCAGGCACGGCCCGAACTGCGCCATGAAGTGGCGCATGCCCGCCTCACCGCCCGCCACGCGATAGACCTGGAACATGCCCATCTGCGCCCAGCGTATGCCGAAGGAATAGCGCATGATGTCGTCCAGCTCTTCCACGGAGCAGATGCCGTCCTTGACGAGCCAGAGCGCCTCGCGCCACGCCGCCTCCAGCAGGCGGTCGCCGACAAACGCCTCTATCTCCTTGCGGATCACGACCGGCTTCATGCCGATGGAGGCATAGATTTCCTTGGCAACCTCGATGGCCTCGGGGAAGGTCTGCGCGCCGCCGACGATCTCCACCAGAGGCAGCAGATAGACCGGATTGTAGGGGTGGCCGACAACCAGACGCTCGGGATGCTTCTTCATCGCGACCTGCATGTCGGTCGGCAGGATGCCTGACGTCGACGAGCCGACGATAGAGTTAGCCGGCGCATGAAGGTCGATCTCGGCAAGCACCTTGTGCTTGAGGTCGAGCCGCTCGGGCACGCTTTCCTGAATGAAGTCCGCGTCCTTCACCGCCTCGGCGATGGTCTTGACGTAGGTCAGCTTGCCCTCTTTCGGCAGGCCGTCCGGCAGCATCTTGCGGTAGGCGCGCCGCGCACCCTTCATCACCTCTCCGACCTTGCGGGAGGCTTCCGGGTCGGGGTCATAGATCGAAACGTCGATGCCGTTGATCAGAAGCCGGGCCACCCATCCCGCCCCGATCACCCCGCCGCCGATGCAGGCTGCTTTCTCGATGGTCATGTTCTTGGTCTCCGGTTACGCCGCCAGCGGCGCGCGCTTGGTCAGGTTGAGCTTGGCGCGGACCTCCTCGGGTCCGATCACGCGGGCGCCCATGTTTTCGACGATGGTAACGGCGCGCTCGACCAGCTGAGCATTGGTGGCCAGCACGCCCTTGCCGAGCCACAGATTGTCCTCCAGCCCGACGCGCACATTGCCGCCGGCAAGCACGGCCGCCGCCGCATAGGCCATCTGGTTGCGGCCGAGCGAGAAGGCCGAGAACGTCCATTCCTTCGGCACGTTGTTGACCATCGCCATGAAGGTGTTGAGGTCGTCGGGCGCTCCCCAAGGCACGCCCATGCAGAGCTGCACCAGCGCATCGGGCTTGAGCACGCCCTCCTCGACGAGCTGCTTGGCGAACCACAGATGGCCGGTATCGAAAGCCTCGATCTCCGGCTTCACGCCCATGCCGGTCATCAGGCCGCCCATGGCGCGCAGCATGCCGGGCGTGTTGGTCATCACATAGTCGGCTTCGTTGAAGTTCATCGTGCCGCAGTCGAGCGTGCAGATTTCCGGCAGGCACTGGCGCACATGCTCGACGCGGTTCGTGGCGCCGCCCATGTCGGTGCCCGGCGTCCTCAGGGGCAGCGGATTCTCGACATCGCCGAACACCATGTCGCCGCCCATGCCCGCCGTCAGGTTCAGCACGACATCGACATTGGCGTCCCGGATGCGTTCCGTCACCTCACGATAGAGTTGCACGTCGCGGCGCGGCTTTCCCGTCTCCGGGTCGCGCACATGGCAGTGAACGATTGCGGCGCCCGCCTTGGCGGCGTCGATGGCCGAATCCGCGATCTGCTTGGGCGAGCGCGGCACATGCGGGCTGCGATCCTGCGTGCCGCCCGATCCGGTCACGGCACAGGTGATGAAAACCTCGCGGTTCATGGCAAGTGGCATGTCTCTCTCCCTGAATTTGCAAATTCTGACCCACCTTGCGGAACTTTGTTTTGCATTTTACGAAGACGGCATGTCAAAAAACGAAAAGCCGACTATCTTTCGCACGGAGCGAACCAAGCTCGACGTGACGGTTCTGGTGTTTTCCGGTTCGTCGATCATGTGCGTGGCCTCCGCCATCGATCCGTTGCGCGCGGCCAACCGCATCGCGGGCGAGACGCTGTTCGACTTCAAGCTGGTTTCGGTGAGCGGCGATCCCGCCGTAACGACATGCGGGCTGCCGATTGCCGTCAGCGGCAAGTTCGATCCTTTGGCCGCCACTGATATCATTGTCGTCGTCGCGGGGTTCGGAACACAAGGGTATGCTACCGCAAGCTTTCTTCGCGGTTTGCGCC
>WPCJ01108586.1_pt1 | contig 52533 bp, 40 predicted proteins | sample 5399831 | NCBI WGS metagenome assembly WPCJ01 (sample SAMN12869470, study PRJNA574797) | sludge metagenome | isolation source: wastewater treatment of pH10 | place: China:Beijing | collected 2019-05-20
CCCGCTGCCGATGCCGTCGCGCAGACGCTGGTCTTCGGCGCGGTCTTCATGGCGGTGGCGGGCCTGTTCGCCGGTCTTTACGCCGTCGCCACCGGGCGGATGGCGCCGTATCTGACGCGCCGGCGCATGCAGATTGCCGAACGGACAGCCGGCTCGTTGCTGATCGGCGGCGGTCTCTGGCTGGCGCTGGCGCGGCGCTGATGGGTTCTTCCCTTTGGCCTTGAACGGCTCTAGAAGGCGGCGCATGACCACGCGCAACGCCATTTATGCCGGTTCGTTCGACCCGCTGACCAACGGGCACCTCGATGTCATTCGCGCTTCGCTGGAAATCTGCGACACGCTGTACATTGCCATCGGCATCCATCCGTCAAAAAAACCGCTGTTCTCGTTCGAGGAGCGGCTGGCGCTGATCCACGCGGCCTGCGACGCCGAACTGGGCGCGGATGCCAAACGGTTGCGCGTCGTCGCGTTCGACGGGCTGGTGATCGACAGCGCCCATCAGCACAAGGCGACGATCATGATTCGCGGCCTGCGCGACGGCACCGATCTCGACTACGAGATGCAGATGGCCGGCATGAACGAGACCATGGCGCCTGAACTGCAGACCGTTTTCCTGCCGGCAAGCCCTTCGGTCAGAACCATTACCGCCACACTTGTGCGCCAGATCGCGTCTATGGGCGGCGACATACGTCCCTTCGTTCCAAAGGCGGTGGTTGCGCCGCTCAAGGCGAAATTCAAATCCAGATAGTCAGGAGACATTCATGCTGAAAATGCTCGCTTCGGCGTGCGTCATGGCCGCGACATTGCTGGCGTCGCAGATGGCCTTCGCCGCCGACCCTGAAAATACACTCGTCATCACGCTGAAGGACGGCGACGTCACGATCGCGCTGAGGCCCGACCTTGCGCCGCAGCATGTCGCGCGCATCAAGGAACTGGCGCGCGAGGGAGCCTATGACAACGTCGCGTTCCATCGCGTCATCGACGGCTTCATGGCGCAGACCGGCGACGTGCAGTATGGCGACATGAATTCGGGCTACGATGCAAGCGCTGCTGGCATGGGCAGTTCCGACAAACCGGACCTGCCGGCCGAGTTCTCCAGCGAGCCATTCGTGCGCGGCACTGTCGGAATGGCGCGCGCCCAGGACCCGAATTCCGCCAACTCGCAGTTCTTCATCACCTTCGATGACGCGGGCTTCCTGAACAACCAGTACACCGTGGTCGGCAAGGTCGAGAGCGGCATGGAACTCGTCGACAAGATCAAGAAGGGCGACCAGAACAACAACGGCTCCGTGACCGACCCCGACCGCATGATCAAGGTGCGCGTCGCGGCAGACAACAACTGATTCATCAAGGAAAGGAATTCCCATGGCCGAGATCAAGGATCGCGAGAACGCGCTGATCATGGAAACGACGAAGGGCACCGTGGTCATCGAGATGCTGCCCGATCTTGCGCCCGGCCATGTCGCGCGCATCAAGGAACTGGCCCGCGAGGGCGCCTATGACGGCGTGGTGTTCCATCGCGTCATCGACGGCTTCATGGCGCAGACCGGCGACGTGAAGTTCGGCAAGACCGGCGGAAAGGACTTCAATCCGGGCCGGGCCGGCATGGGCGGCTCGGACAAGCCGGACCTGAAGGCTGAGTTCTCAAACATGAACCATGGCCGCGGCACGTGCTCCATGGCGCGCGCGCAGAACCCGAACTCCGCCAACTCGCAGTTCTTCATCTGCTTCGGCGATGCCGGCTTCCTTAACCGTCAGTACAGCGTCTGGGGACAGGTGATCGAGGGCATGGAGAATGTCGACCAGATCAAGCGCGGCGAGCCTGTGCAGGATCCCGACAAGATCGTCTCGATGAAGGTCGCCGCCGACGTCGAGTAATCAAGGACAGGCCCTGTCCGGGGACATTTGCTGGGCAGGGCGCTTCTTTTCAACGAAGGGCAGGCGGCGATGATCGGCGCTTTTTGGTCTCTGCTTGGCATTGTTGCCGGCGCTCTGCTCGCCGCTCAGGCTCCAGTCAACGCACAACTCGCGCGCGGGCTCGGCCTGCCGGTCGCTGCCGCCGCCGTATCGTTCCTTACCGGCGCGATCGTGCTCGGCATCGTGACCATGGCCGTGACGCGCGGCAACGGCGTCTCGCTCGACTGGAAAGCGCCCGCGCCATGGCTTTTCGTGGCCGGAGGCGTACTGGGCGGCATCTATGTGACCATTTCCGTCATCCTCGTTCCGCGCCTCGGCGCGGCAGCGCTCATGGCGTTCCTCGTTGCCGGACAATTGCTGGCGGGGGTACTGCTCGACCGGGTCGGCTTTCTCGGCATGGCGGTGCGCGAGATCTCGCTTGGCCGCGTGGCCGGCGCGCTTTTGCTCATGACGGGCGCGCTGCTCATAAGGCTGACCTAGCCATGCGCGTCGAGCTTTTCGACTTCGACCTGCCCGAAGAGTGCATCGCGCTGCGGCCGGCAAGTCCGCGCGACGCGGCAAGGCTGCTCGTCGTGCCGCCGCAGGGAAGGATGGACGACCGCCTTGTGCGCGACCTGCCGTCGCTGCTCGAGCCGGGCGACCTGCTGGTTTTCAACGATACCAAGGTCATCCCCGCGCAGCTTTCGGGGTTGCGCATGCGCGAAGGCGGCGTAGCGCAAGTCGACGCGACGTTGCATATGCGCGTGTCGCCGGACCGGTGGCTGGCCTTCGTGCGGCCGGGCAAGCGGGTCGCGGCGGGCGACCGCATCCATTTCGGCCATGACCAGAATTCATGCTTTCTGGGTCAGCTCGACGCGACCGTGATCGAGAAGAGGGAGGGCGGCGAGGTGCTGCTAGGCTTCGACCTCTCTGGGCCTTTCCTGGACGATGCGCTGCATGCGGTGGGGCATATACCGCTGCCGCCCTATATCGCCTCGAAGCGCCCCGAAGACGAACGCGACAGGGCCGACTACCAGACGATCTATGCGAATGAGGAGGGCGCTGTCGCCGCGCCTACTGCCGGGCTGCATTTCACGCCGGAGCTGTTCGCCAACCTCGATGCGCGCGGCGTGGAGTGGCGCTTCGTGACGCTTCATGTGGGTGCGGGCACGTTCCTGCCGGTCAAGGCCGAGGATACCGCCGACCACAGGATGCATGCGGAAACCGGTCATGTCCCCACTGCTACGGCCGATGCGATAAACGCCGCGAAAGCAAGAGGAAGCCGTGTCGTCTGCGTGGGCACGACCTCGCTTCGCCTGCTTGAAAGCGCCGCATCCGAGGATGGCCGGATGGCTGAATGGTCGGGCGCGACCGACATCTTTATCACGCCTGGCTACAGGTTCCGCGTCGCCGACGCGCTGATGACGAATTTCCACCTGCCGCGCTCCACGCTGTTCATGCTCGTATCCGCCTTTTCCGGGCTAGAGCGCATGCGCGCGGCCTATTCACACGCGATCGAAAGCGGCTACCGTTTCTATTCCTACGGGGATGCCAGCCTGCTTTTCCGGACAGAGAATGACTGACAGATTTACCTTCAAGCTCATCGCAACGGATGGCGACGCGCGCCGCGGCGAGGTGTCGATGCCGCGCGGGGTCGTGCGCACGCCGGCCTTCATGCCGGTCGGAACCGCGGGGACGGTCAAGGCGATGTATCTCGACCAGGTGCGCGCGCTGGGCTCCGACATCATCCTCGGCAACACTTATCACCTCATGCTGAGACCGGGCGCGGAGCGCGTCGGGCGGCTCGGCGGCCTGCATGAATTCGCGCGCTGGCCCTATCCGATCCTGACCGACAGCGGCGGTTTCCAGGTCATGTCCCTGTCGCAGTTGAGGAAGCTGACCGAACACGGCGTGACCTTTCGCTCGCATATAGACGGCGCGCCTTACGAGCTGACGCCCGAGCGCTCGATCGAGATACAGGGCCTGCTCGATTCCGACATCCAGATGCAGCTCGACGAATGCGTCGCGCTGCCGGCGAAGCCGAAGGACATAGAGCGCTCCATGGAGCTTTCGCTGCGCTGGGCCGAGCGCTGCAAGATCGCTTTCGGCGACCAGCGGGGCAAAGCGATGTTCGGCATCGTGCAGGGCGGCGACATCGCGGACCTGCGTATCCGCTCCGCGCAGGCGCTGAAGGCAATGGACCTGAAAGGCTACGCGGTCGGTGGACTGGCGGTGGGCGAGCCGCAGGCCGTCATGCTGGACATGCTGGAAGCGACCTGTCCCGAAATGCCGGTGGACAAGCCGCGCTACCTGATGGGCGTCGGCACGCCGGACGACATATTGAAATCGGTCGCGCGCGGCATCGACATGTTCGACTGCGTGATGCCGACGCGAGCAGGACGGCACAGTCTCGCCTATACGAGGCGCGGCAAGATCAATTTGCGCAATGCCCGCCATGCTGACGATCCGCGACCGCTGGACGAGGAAAGCGACTGCCCGGCAGCGCGGGACTATTCGCGCGCCTATCTGCATCACCTCGTTAAGTCGCAGGAATCGCTCGGCGCGATGCTGCTGACCTGGAACAATCTCGCCTATTACCAGAGCCTGATGCAGGACATACGTCACGCGATCGAGGCACGGGACTTCGTCGCGCGCTCGGCCGCGATCACGGAAGAATGGGCAAGGGGCGACCTGCCGCCGCTCTGAGGCGCGCAAAACGCGATTGCACGGGAGTTATGCAATCGCTGATCGGCGGCCGTTTCCGCTGCCTCAATTCTCGGCAACTTAGCCGGCATACCGAAAGTCGCAACTGATTCAGGCGATTACGCTTGCTTTTCAGCCCAGCCGCATCTTCAAATGGGGTCAGAGGGGAGTACGCGATTGGTTGCTTTCGACGAGATGCAGCCGGAACAGACCGGCCTGAGGCAATCCTATGCGGCCTACGACCGCTGGCTGAAACAGCAGGACCCGGCCAGGCTGACCGAAAAGATGCGCGACGCGGAGCGCGTCTTCCGCAAGACGGGCATTACCTTCGCCGTCTATGGCGAAGAAGAGGCGGCAGAGCGCCTTATCCCCTTCGACATCGTTCCGCGCATCCTTTCGGGCAGCGAATGGCGCCGGCTGACGCAGGGCATAGAGCAGCGCGTGCAGGCGCTGAACGCCTTCCTCGACGATATCTATCACCGGCAGGAAATCCTGCGCGCCGGACGCATTCCCAGGAAGCTGATCGCCGAGAACGAGGCCTTCCTGCCCGAGATGATCGGCGTGCGCCCGCCGCGCGGCGTGTACACGCATATCATCGGCGTGGACATCGTGCGTACTGGAGAGAACGAGTTCTTCGTGCTGGAGGACAATGCGCGAACGCCCTCGGGGGTCTCCTACATGCTGGAGAACCGCGAAACGATGATGCAGCTCTTTCCCGAGCTGTTCCAGAAGATCAGGGTGCGGCCCGTCGAGAACTATTCGCAGCTCCTGCGCCAGTCGCTGGCGACGGTGAAGCCCGAAAACCTGCGCGGCACGCCCACGCTCGCGGTGCTGACGCCCGGCAGCTACAACTCGGCCTATTTCGAGCACGCCTTCCTCGCCGACCAGATGGGCATAGAGCTCGTAGAAGGCCATGACCTGCGCGTGGTCGACGGCCATGTCGCGATGCGCACGACGCAGGGCTATAAGCAGATCGACGTGCTTTACCGCCGCGTCGACGACGCCTTCCTTGATCCGCTGACCTTCCGACCGGACTCCGCGCTCGGCATACCCGGCATCATGGATGTCTACCGTGCCGGCAACATCACCATCGCGAACGCGCCGGGCACGGGCATAGCCGACGACAAGGCAATCTACTCCTACATGCCCGAGATCATCGAGTTCTATACCGGCCGCAAGGCCATACTCAGCAACATCCACACATGGCGCTGCTCGGAAGCAGACAGCCTGAAATATGTGCTGGAGAACCTGAAGGACCTTGTCGTGAAGGAAGTGCACGGCTCGGGCGGCTACGGCATGCTGGTCGGCCCGACCGCAACAGTGGCCGAGCGCGAAGCCTTTGCCGCCAAGCTCGCCGCGAATCCCGGCAATTACATCGCACAGCCCACCCTGTCGCTTTCGACCTGCCCGATCATGACCGAAGCGGGGCTGGCGCCGCGCCACGTCGATCTGAGGCCGTTCGTGCTGGTTTCGGACCGTATCCAGATTGTGCCCGGCGGGCTGACCCGCGTCGCGCTCAAGGAGGGGTCGCTTGTCGTGAACTCGTCGCAGGGAGGCGGCACGAAGGACACATGGGTGCTGGACGACTAGGACATAGGCCGGAATTGGGAGTCTGAATGCTGCTTGGTCGCGTCGCGAACGGTCTCTACTGGATGAACCGCTATATCGAGCGCGCCGAGAACATGGCGCGTCTGGTGGATGCAGGGCTTCGGATGGCGCTGACGCGGACGCAGGGCGCGGAGGACGAGTGGAAATCCGTGGTCCTGTCCGCAGGCGTCGACGTAAGTTTCGCGGCCAGGCACGATGAATATTCGGCGCAGACCGTGTCGGATTTCCTGATCAGGGACCCGGCCCATCCGTCGAGCGCGATGGCGTCCATCGAGACGGCCCGCTTCAATGCCCGGATGGTGCGCACCGCGCTGACGCGCGAGACCTGGGAGGCGATCAACGAGGCCTGGATGTCGATGCGCCGCATGCTGGCGGCTCCCATCGACGAGCGCGAACTGCCCACGGTCCTCGATGCTATCAAGCGCGAGACGGCGCTGATACGCGGCTGCTTCTACGGCACCATGCTGCGCAACGAAATTTTCGACTTCGCCCAGATGGGCACCTATGTCGAGCGCGCCGACAGCACCGCGCGCATCCTCGACGTCAAATATTACGTGCTGCTGCCATCGATCTCGTGGGTGGGTTCGTCGCTGGACAACTACCAGTGGGAATCGATCCTGCGGTCGGTGTCCGCGCACCGCTCCTATCGCTGGGTCTACGACGCGGAATACAAGCCGAGCAACATCGCCGACTATCTGATCCTCAACGGCCGGATGCCGCGTTCGCTGACCTTCTGCTACCGCTTCCTCGCCGAACATCTCCATTTCCGCGAAGTGGACTATGGAGAGCGGCTCCCTTGCCACAAACTGGTGGAGGAAACGCTGGCCAAGCTGTGCAACCGGTCCATCAAGCAGATATTCGATGCCGGCCTGCACGAGTTCCTGACCGACTTCATCAGGGACAACAACCGGCTCGGCGACGAGGTCGCCGCCAACTACCGATTTCAATGACGGCGGACGGTCATGCGGCTGAAAATCTCACACCGGACCGAATACAGCTACGATGCCCCGGTTCACTATGCGCTGCAACGCCTGCGGCTGGTGCCGCGAAGCGGTCACACACAGGCCGTCCACGACTGGCATCTCGAAATCGTGGGCGCGCGGGAGGAGGTGCGTTTTGTCGATCATTTCGAGAATGAATGCCGCCTCATAAGCATGTCAGGCGCGGCGGATTCGATCAGCATAGAGGCGCGGGGCGAAGTCGAGACATTCGATACTGCCGGCGTGGCGGGCGAGCACAAGGGCTTCGCGCCGCTCTGGCTTTTCCAGCAGAAAACAGCGCTGACGACAGCGGGCGAGGGCATCCGCGGCCTTGCGGCGAAGATCGATGGCGGCGCCGAACTCGACCGCCTGCACCGGCTGATGCATCTGGTGGGCGAGAAAGTGATCTACACGGTTGGCGCGACCCATGCCGGAACGTCCGCCGAGGAAGCGCTGAAGCAGGGACGCGGGGTCTGCCAGGACCATGCGCAGGTGTTCTGCGCGGCCGCGCGGCTGCTCGGCTTTCCGGCACGTTATGTCAGCGGCTATCTGATGATGAACGACACTGTGAACCAGGCGGCGAGCCACGCCTGGGCGGAGGCGCATGTGGGTGGTCTCGGCTGGGTGGCCTTCGATGCGTCAAATGGCATTTCGCCCGACGAGCGATATGTGCGGATAGCGGTCGGCCGCGATTATCGCGATGCGATGCCGGTGCAGGGCATCCGGCTTGGCGTGGCCGAAGAACAACTTGCCGTCTCGGTCACGGTAGAGCAGTAGTCGCCGATCGAAAGGAAGCGGCAGAAGCGATTCCATGACTTATTGCGTCGGATTGAAGATCGACCGGGGGCTGGTGTTCATGTCGGACACGCGCACCAATGCCGGCATCGATTCGATATCCACCTTTCGCAAGATGCATGTCTGGGAGGAGCCCGGCGAGCGCGTCATCGTACTGATGTCGGCGGGAAACCTCGCCACCACGCAATCGGTGGTCAGCATGATCGACGAGCGTAGCAAGGCGATAAGCGACCGGACGCATGCGCTGTTCGAAACGCCGTCCATGTACCAGACGGCGCGATTGATCGGAAACATCGTCAAGGAAGTGATCGCCGATGCCGCCCCGGCCGGCGAGCGCGCCGACAGCTACTTCAACGCGTCCTTCATTCTCGGCGGGCAGATCAGGGGAAGCGAGCCCAGGCTGTTCATGATCTATCCCGAGGGCAACTTCATCGAGGCGAGCGACGATACGCCCTTCTTCCAGGTCGGCGAGACGAAATACGGCAAGCCGATCATCGTGCGCGCCTATGACCGGACGATGAGCCTTGCCGAAACGGTGAAGCTGCTGATGGTTTCGTTCGATTCCACTCTGAAATCCAACCTCTCGGTCGGTCTGCCGCTCGACCTGCTTTTCTACGAAAAGGACAGTTTCAGGGTCGGCCTGAGGAAACGCATAGGGCAGGACGATCCCTATTACCGGACCATTTCCGACGGCTGGTCGAACGCGCTGAAACAAGCGTTCAAGGCCCTGCCGGACTTTCCCGAGGAGTGACCCGGACGGTTGCGCCGGGCGACGGCGAACCGTAACAGTCACAAGCAGAAACGCAGCGAGAGGGCCGATGGATAACGGGGATTTCCGGGACTGGTCGCGCCGCGCCGCCGACTGGGGCGTGGACTATCGCGAGGGACTGCGCGAGCAGCCGGTGCGTGCGCGCACGCAGCCCGGCGAGATCGCGGCGCGGATCGCGCCTAACCCGCCCGAAGCGCCCGAGCCCATGGAGACGATTTTTGCGGATTTCGAGCGCGACATCGTGCCGGGCATGACCCATTGGCAGCATCCGAGGTTCTTCGCCTATTTTCCGGCGAACGCCGCGCCCGTTTCGGTGGTGGCGGAGTATCTGGTGAGCGCCATGGCGGCGCAATGCATGCTGTGGCAGACCTCGCCCGCCGCCACTGAGCTTGAGACGAGGGTCATCGACTGGCTTCGTCAGGGGCTCGGCCTGCCGGAAGGTTTTTCCGGGGTGATCCAGGATTCGGCGTCGTCTGCGACGCTCTCGGCGGTGCTTACTATGCGCGAGCGCGCTCTGGACTGGGCCGGCAATCGCGAAGGGTTGTCGGGACAGCCCCGGTTGCGTGTCTATTGCTCGGATCAGGTTCATACATCCATCGACCGCGCGATCTGGGTCGCCGGCATCGGCGAGGAGAACCTGGTGCGCGTGCCGACCGGCGGGCGCTGGCGCTCCATGGTGCCGGCCGCGCTGGATGAGGCGATAAAAGCCGACCGGGCTGCGGGATTCCTGCCGGCCGGTGTGATCGCCTGCGTGGGCGGCACCGGGACGGGCGGCACAGACGACATCGCGAGCATATCGGAGATCGCTGCGCGGGAAGGGCTCTATCTCCATATCGATGCCGCTTGGGCCGGATCTGCGATGATCTGCCCGGAATTTCGCCACTTCTGGTCAGGCGTCGAGCAGGCGGATTCGATCGTGTTCAACCCGCACAAATGGCTGGGCGCGCAATTCGACTGCTCCATCCAGTTCCTCAAGGACCCGGAAGCGCAGGTCCGCACGCTTGCGATCAAGCCGGAATATCTGAAGACCTACGGCAAGGACGGGATCGTCAACTATTCGGAGTGGACCGTGCCGTTGGGAAGGCGCTTCAGGGCGCTGAAGCTCTGGTTCCTGCTGCGCGCGCACGGGCTGGAGGGCCTGCGGGCCATGATCCGCAACCATGTCGGCTGGAGCGAGCATCTGGCTTCGCGTCTGGCGGCCGTGCCGGGGTTCGAGATCGTCACCGAACCGATGCTTTCGCTTTTCACCTTCCGCCATCAGGCTTGCGATGAGCGCACCACGGACGAGCACAATCTGGCGCTGGTGGAAGCGATCAACGACGACGGGCGGATATACCTGACCCAGACCCGTGTCGACGGGCGCGTCGTGATACGCTTCCAGGCGGGACAGTTCGATGCGACGCAAGCCGATGTCGACGTGGCGTTCGAGGCGATCACTGACACAGCCACCCGGCTCACCGAGCGGGCTGCGAACGGCCGATAGCGTGTTGTCGGCGCGGAGAAAAGAGAAAGCCCGCGCAGGACGCGGGCTTTCTCTTTTAGATCAGGTCGTACCCGACGCGTCAGCTATAGGGCGAATAGCACTGCTGGCGCGGGCCGTGATACGGCTGGAAGGTATTGTCGGATGCCCGGTACGAACGATAGCGGTCATAGCACCACTGGACATGTGCGCTGCCTGAGCGTCCGCCACCATCATTGACGATCGCACCACCGACCACCGCACCGGCAATGAAGGCCGCCGCCGGGAACCAGAAGCCGTTGTAATAGCGATACCCATGACGCTTGTAGGGGTATCCACGATAGCCATTATGCCATCCGTGCCGCGAATCGTGATGGCGGCGTTGGGCATTCCAGTTGTTGTTTCCGCTCCAATTGTCGCCGCGCTTGTAGTTGCGCTTGCCGGAATAGTTTTTCTTCCACTTGTAGTCGTCGCGAATCTGGATGACATCGGATGGCGAGGCCGGAGCTACGGTCGGTGTCTGGACTAGGTTTACCGGTGCTGCGAAGGCGGGAACCGCACCGGTTACGGCCACGGATGCACCCAGCGCCGAAGCGCAAAGAGCCGAAAGGAATTTTCGCATTCTACCATCCTCTTCAACGAAAAGTATCATGTCCCTTATGGCATATAAACGAAGCATGGCGGATGCCGGTTCCAATTTCGGGCTCCATTAAGAAAAAGTAATGGGTGGCGGTCCGGATCACACATCGGATAAGCTGCCCAAATCCAATCTTTTCCGATTGACCCTCACAATCACTCTCCCTATGTTCCGGCGCAATTTCGGGGGCTGCTTCGCGGCCTGCGGGAGCGCGTAGCTCAGCCGGTAGAGCAACTGACTTTTAATCAGTAGGTCCAGGGTTCGAATCCCTGCGCGCTCACCAACACAACTTAAGACATTCATTGTAGCCGTATTTACCTGGATCGCAGCGCAAGCCCGCACGCAATCCAGTGTTGCAGGCATGCAACTTGCCGGCGATAAATCCTTGGGCGCCGCTATTGGCCATTTCCATTTGTGCGTTTGGTGCTAGTTTGAGCGTGGGGGGCGCGTGCAGTGATGCGGAGCGCGCCATGCGAAAGACACTACTTGCCACAACCTTCCTCTTTGGCCTGAGCGGCTACGCGCTCGCAGCCGACGCAGTAGTCTACGAGCCGCCCCCGGTCGAGGTTACGCCGATCTTCATCTGGACGGGCGGTTATGTCGGTCTCCATGCAGGCTATGCCTGGGGCCGGGAAGACGACAATCTGGGTGAATTCTTCCCCGCGCCAGCCATTGCAGACAGGTTCGATGTCGATGGTTTCGTCGGGGGCGTGCATGCCGGCTACAACTGGCAGTCCGGATCTTTCGTCTACGGCGTCGAGGGTGATCTGGATTATACGAACGTCAAGGGCGGATCCGATTTCGACTATTTCCAAGACACGGGACACCTCTCGCTCGACAGCGACTGGCAGGGCTCGATGCGGCTGCGTGCCGGCTATGCCGTCGATACCTGGCTGTTCTATGGAACGGGCGGCATCGCGTTCGGCCGCGCCGAGATGGAGACGAGCGCCCCGGGCATCGCATTCTCGGATAAAAACACCCATGTCGGCTGGACGCTCGGTGCGGGTATCGAAAAGGCGTTCACGCCCAACTGGGTCGGCCGTCTCGAGGCGCGCTACACCGATTTCGGCAGCGAGGACTATAACCTCGGTGACTTCGGAACCGTCGAGTCGGACTGGAACCAGACCGCGGTCACGGTTGGCCTGAGCTACAAGTTCTGAAGGCCGCTTTCTTTCGGACATGAAGCCTCGACGTCAGCGCCGGGGTTTCATGTGCGAAGTGGTTCCTAGCGGACCTCTCCCAGCAGGTGATCGTAGAGCAGCCTTGCGGCCGGAGACAGCGCGCGGTTGCGCACGGTGATCAGGCTGTAGGGCTGGACGTCTATGTCGAAGGAGATGGGCAGGATTTCGATCGCCCCGTCGAGACCTTCGGCATCGTTCACGAATTTCGCCATGTCGAGCGCGATGGGCGCGATCGCGTCGGTCTGCGAAACCATGACAAGCGTCAGCAGCAGCGAACTCGTGTTGAGGATGCGCTCAGGCAATCCCACGTTCCTGCTCATGAAAAGGTTCTCGATCGTGCGCCGCAGCAGGGAACCGCTCGGCTGGAACACCCAATCGTAGCCGGTCAACTGCTCCAGTTCCACGCCGCGTCCTCCGGCCAGCGGATGGCCGCGACGCACGATAAGGCACGCCTTCTCCGTGCCGATGACGCGGGCGTCGAACAGTCGTGGATTGAGGTCGTCTGGTATGCGGCCGATGATCAGATCGTGGCGAGACGCCAGCAATTCGCGCGCCAGCACGCTGCTCGTATCAATCTGGACGGAAATCTCGATGCGCGGAAAAGCCTGGCGCATCTTGCGAATGGCAGGAACCGCGAGGCCAATGGCGGGTGCGGTCACGACCCCCATGAACACAGCGCCGCCCTTGCCGGATTTCAGGTCGGCAATCTCGCGGTCGATCTCGCGCAGTTCAAGCAGCATGGAACGCGCGCGCCGCGCAAGCGCCAGACCGTAATCCGTAAGCTCGATTCCACGGGGAAGGCGGCGGCATAGAGGCACGCCGAGCAAGTCTTCCATTTCCGCGATCATGCGGGAGGCCGCCGGCTGCGAAACGTTCAGGACGTGTGCGGCCGAGCTCACCTGGCCGGTTTCCTCGAGCGCGACGATCATGCGCATATGCGTCAGCTTGAGGCCGTTGGAAAAAAGCGCGTCCGTATCCTGCTCGGTTGACGCAGCGTCTGCCTGGCGATTGTGGCGTATGTTGTTCATCAAAGGCATGGGTATATCAATTTCATCATGGCAGATAGATGAAAAGGCATTTGACAGTTATAGCGATTGCCGACAGTTTCGGGCTCCGCCGACCACAAGAAGCGCCGCCATGGTGCGCCGGCTGGTGGTCTTTCGATCTGGAGGAAAGCTGAAAATACCGGCCAAGATATTGGCGCAACGCGCCCGGCAATTGTGCGCGATGCGGTTCGCCCGGCAGTACGTGTTCATCAAGGGAGAAACACAGTGAAAATCATGAAGGCAATGGTTGGCGCCCTGGCGCTCGGCCTGGCAACAATCAGCTACGGCGCGCATGCGCAGGACAAGGGCCTCGTCGGCATCGCCATGCCGACCAAATCGTCGCTGCGCTGGATAAGCGACGGCAACGAGCTCAAGGCGGCGCTCGAGGCGAAGGGATACACGGTCGACCTGCAATATGCGGAAGACGACATCCCCAACCAGCTCGCGCAGATCGAGGGCATGGTGACCAAGGGCGCCAAGGCGCTGGTCGTCGCCTCCATCGACGGCACCACGCTGTCTCAGGTGCTTCAGCAGGCTCATGACGGCGGCGCCATCGTGGTCGCCTATGACCGTTTGATCCGCGAAAGCCCGAATGTCGACTATTACACCACCTTCGACAACTTCCAGGTCGGCGTGTTGCAGGCGGATTCGCTCGTCGCGGGCCTCAAGGAACGCTTCCCCGATGACAAGCCGTGGAACGTCGAGCTGTTCGGCGGCTCACCGGACGACAACAACGCCTTCTTCTTCTACGACGGCGCGATGTCGGTCCTGCAGCCCTTGATCGACAGCGGCGACATCGTCGTCAAGTCCGGCCAGACGGGCATGGAGAAGGTTGGCACGCTGCGCTGGGATGCCGCCGTCGCGCAGGCCCGCATGGACAACATCCTTTCGGCCAACTACTCGGACGGCTCGCGCGTCCACGGCGTACTTGCCCCCTATGACGGCCTCTCGCGCGGCATCATCTCGTCGCTGCGCGGCGTCGGCTACGGCAGCGCCGACCAGGCATGGCCGATCATCACCGGTCAGGACGCTGAGACCCCCTCGGTCAAGGCGATCATTGCCGGCGAGCAGTATTCGACGGTGTTCAAGGACACCCGCGAGCTTGCGAAGGTCACCGGCACTCTCGTCGACACCGCTCTCTCCGGCGGCAAGCCCGAGATCAATGACGAAAAGACCTACAACAACGGCGTGAAGGTGGTTCCGTCCTACCTGCTCGTCCCGGTCTCGGTCGACAAGTCCAACTACGAGAAGATCGTGGTCGACTCCGGCTACATCAAGGCCGAAGACCTCAAGTAACAACGCGCACCGGAGGAACCCCGCGCAATCCGCGCGGGGTTCCTTTCGTGCATCCGGCACTTGCCGGCGAGGAGGAGGCTTGTCAGACGTGCCGATGGCCGAAACCATTCTGGAGATGCGCAACATCACCAAGACGTTTCCGGGCGTGAAGGCGCTGTCGAACGTTAACCTGAATGTCCGCGCAGGCGAAATCCACGCCATCGTCGGCGAGAACGGCGCCGGCAAGTCCACGCTGATGAAGGTCCTGTCCGGCGTCTATCCGTTCGGCAGCTATTCCGGCGACATCTTCTATGAAGGACAGGAATGCCGTTTCACCGGCATCCACGACAGCGAGAAGCGCGGCATCGTCATCATCCATCAAGAACTCGCGCTCGTTCCGCTTCTTTCAATCGCCGAGAACCTTTTCCTGGGCAACGAGCAGACCCGTTTCGGCGTCATCGACTGGAATCTCGCGCGTCGGCGCGCCGGCGAACTGCTGCGCAAGGTCGGGCTGCGCGAAGACCCCGACACGCTGATCACCAATATCGGAACCGGCAAGCAGCAACTCGTGGAAATCGCCAAGGCGCTCGCCAAGGACGTCAAGCTGCTCATACTCGACGAGCCCACGGCCAGCCTGTCCGAAAAGGACAGTCATCACCTGCTGGACCTGCTGCTGGAGTTCAAGCGGCAGGGCATGACTGCCATCCTCATCTCGCACAAGCTTAACGAGGTGAAGAAGGTCGCCGACCGCGTGACCGTGATCCGCGACGGCGAGACCATCGAGACGATGGACAAGGAGGATGTGACGGAGGACCGCATCATCACCTCCATGGTCGGGCGCACGATGGAAGACCGCTATCCTACCCGCACGCCGAAAATCGGCGAAACCATCTTCGAGGTGAAGAACTGGGTCGTCCATCACCCTATCCACCCCGAACGGCAGGTGGTGAAGGGCATCGACCTGCACGTGAAGAAGGGCGAAGTGGTCGGCATAGCGGGCCTCATGGGAGCGGGACGCACGGAGTTTGCCATGAGCGTCTTCGGCCGCACCTACGGCGTGAACATCACCGGCGAGGTCTTCCTGCACGGCAAGAAGGCCGACACGTCGACGGTCGGCCGGGCGGTGGCCGCCGGCCTCGCCTACGCCACGGAGGATCGCAAGGTCTTCGGACTCAATCTCATCGACCACATCAAGCACAATGTGACGATCGCCAACCTGCCGGGGGTCGCGTCCGGCGCTGGCGTGATAGACGACATGAAGGAATTGCGGGTCGCTAACGAATACCGCAGGAAGACGAACATCCGCTCCTCCAGCGTCTATCAGATAACCGGCAATCTTTCGGGCGGAAACCAGCAGAAGGTGGTGCTGTCCAAGTGGCTGTTCTCCAACCCGGACGTACTCATACTCGACGAACCGACGCGCGGCATCGACGTAGGCGCGAAGTATGAGATCTACACCACGATCAACAAGCTGGCCGAGGAGGGCAAAGGCATTCTGATCATATCATCGGAAATGCCGGAACTGCTCGGCATCTGCGACAGGATCTACGTGCTGAACGAAGGCCAGATCGTGGGCGAAATGGCGGGGCATGAAGCGTCGCAGGAAAAGATCATGCGGGCGATCGTCCGTGGGGAGGAAAGGTCAGCTTCATGAGCACCGAAAGCGCCGCGCAGAGCGTCAGCGCCAGCAAGGCGACGACACAGGCGGTCATCAAGGAGAACCTGCGCCAGTACGGGCTGGTGGTGGCGCTGATCGTCATCATGCTGTTCTTCCAGTACATGACCAACGGCATCCTTTTTCTGCCCGTCAACCTGACCAATATCATTCTGCAGAATTCATACATAATCGTGATGGCGCTCGGGATGTTGCTCGTCATCGTTGCAGGTCATATCGACCTCTCGGTCGGTTCGGTCGCTGGCTTTATCGGGGCTGTGGCGGCTGTGCTCATGGTGGATTACGGGGTCCATCCGCTGCTTGCTGCGATAGCATGCATCGCGGTCGGGGGCATGATTGGAGGTGCTCAAGGGTACTTCATCGCCTATATGAAGATACCGTCCTTCATCGTCACGCTGGCAGGCATGCTCGTTTTCAAAGGGCTTCTGCTCTGGCTGCTGGGCGGCCGATCCGTCGGCCCGTTCCCCAAAGGATTCCAGATGCTTTCGGCGGGCTTCATCCCGGACATCATAGGGCCTTGGACGCTGGTGGAGCCGACGCTCAACGCAGCCGGCAAGGCCATGCCCAACACCGGACTGGTGCTGCATTCGACAACACTAGTGATCGCCGTGCTGATCGTGGCGGCGATGCTGTATTTCGCGCTGACCAGCCGGCGCAACCGCGAAAGTCACGGCTATGACGCCGAACCCTTCTGGCTCTTCGTGGTCAAGAACGTCGTGATCGCCGGCATCATTCTCTTCGTGATGTATAAATTCGCGTCCTACCGCGGCCTGCCGAACGTGTTGATCGTGATGGGCTTCCTGATCGTTCTGTTCGTTTTCTTCACCAAGCGCATGACTTTCGGGCGGCGCATCTTCGCCATGGGCGGCAACGAGAAGGCGGCGAAGCTGTCGGGCATCCATACGGAGCGGCTGACCTTCTACATCTTCGTCATCATGGGAATGCTCGCAGCCCTTGCCGGCCTTATCTACGCCGCACGCCTCAACCAGGCGACGCCCAAGGCGGGCGCAGGCATGGAGCTCGACGTGATCGCTGCTGTGTTCGTAGGCGGCGCTTCGGCGATGGGCGGTGTCGGCGAGGTCATCGGAGCGGTGATCGGCGCGTTCATCATGGGCGTGATGAACAACGGCATGGGCATCATGGGCATCAACATCGACTGGCAGCAGGTTATCAAGGGACTTGTGCTGCTCGGTGCCGTCGCCTTCGACCTCTACAACAAGAAGAAAGCCTGACAGCGGGGACCCGGGGCCGCCAGGGCGGCCATTATCTGTATTGCCGGGACAACCCGGCCAGAAGGAATGAAGCATGCTTATTTCACAGATTGTCGACGGATCGGACATGATCCAGGTGGTGGCCCGCACGGGCGGGGCGCCACGCGTCGTCAACGGCGCAAAGAGCGTCTATGCGCTGGCTCTCGAAGCCGCTCGCAGCGGTATCGGGCTTGAGGCGCTTATCGAGCGAAAGGGTTTCGGCAAGACGGTCGATCTTGAGGCCGCAGCACGGCAGGGCAGGCTCATTGCGCCGATCAACCATCCTGATCCGGCGCATCTGCATCTCACCGGCACTGGCCTGACCCATCTCGGCTCGGCGTCGACGCGTGACGCCATGCACAAGAAGCTGGAAGACGCAGGCGAGGAGACGCTGACCGATTCCATGAAGATGTTCCGCATGGGACTTGAGGGCGGCAAGCCGGCCAAGGGCGAGGTCGGCGTACAACCGGAATGGTTCTACAAGGGCAACGGCACCATGGCCGTCGCTCCCGGAGCGCCGCTGCTGTCGCCGGCATTCGCCAAGGATGGCGGCGAGGAGCCCGAGATCGCCGGCATCTATGTGATCGGCGACGACGGTACGCCGTTCAGGGTCGGCTTCGCGCTGTCCAACGAATTCTCCGACCACGTCACCGAGCGGGTGAACTATCTGTTCCTGGCGCACTCCAAGCTTAGGAACGCCTCATACGGCCCCGAAATCCTTGTCGGCGACCTGCCAGAGGACATTCGCGGCACCTCTCGCATCCTGCGCGGCGGAAACACGCTGTGGGAAAAGCCCTTCCTGTCAGGAGAGGCGAACATGTCCCACACGATCGGCAATCTCGAACACCACCACTTCAAATATCCCGTCTTCCGGCAGCCGGGCGATGTCCATGTCCATATGTTCGGCACAGCCACGCTCTCGTTCGCGGACGGTATCAGGGCCGAAGAAGGCGACGTATTCGAGATCTCCGCGCACGATTTCGGGCTGCCGCTGCGCAATCCGCTGAAGATCGAAGCGGCTGAAACGGTAGAAGTGAAGGTTCTGTAGCGACCTGCCGTCCGAGCGACGACATGCCACGCAGTCGTGACTGGAGTGGATCGCCGGACCGGCCTATATGCTGCCGGCGATCAACTCAGAGGCGATGATGGCGCTTGATATCGGTTATTTGAGCGCAATCGGCGCGGGTGCACTGTCCTTCCTGTCGCCATGCGTGCTGCCGCTGGTGCCGCCTTATCTATGCTATATGGCCGGCGTTTCGGTCGAGGATTTCCGCTCGGACGCGGTACAAACCGCGAAATCCGGCGCGCGGACCGCGCTGCTCATGTCGTCGCTGGCCTTCGTTCTGGGGTTCTCGACGGTCTTCGTGGCGCTGGGCGCGGGTGCGTCGACCATCGGTAGGCTGCTGCGAATCTGGCAGGAACCGCTGGCCATGGCGGCGGGCGTGCTGATCATCCTGATGGGCCTGAATTTCCTCGGCGTGATCCGCATTTCCATGTTTTCGCGCGAGGCGCGCTTTCAGGCGAAGGGCAAGCCGGCGAGCGCACTCGCGGCCTATGTCATGGGCCTCGCCTTCGCCTTCGGCTGGACGCCATGCATCGGGCCCGTGCTCGGTCCGATCCTGACGCTGGCCGGCGGGCGCGAGACGGTGGGTGAGGGGGCGCTGTTGCTGTTTGCCTATTCGATCGGGTTAGGCATCCCGTTCCTGATCGCGGCCTTCTTTTCAGGCGCGTTCATGCGTTTCCTGCAACGGTTCCGCGTTCATCTCGGCCGTGTCGAAAAGGTCATCGGCGCTTTGCTTGTGGTCGCTGGCGTGCTTTTCCTGACGGGCGGCATCCAGACTGCGTCCTACTGGCTGCTGGAAACATTCCCGGGATTGGCGCTGCTCGGATAGAAGGGCCTTCGCCGGTCTTCTCAGCTGAATTTAACCGGATTGCCGGATGATGGTGGCGGTATATCGTGCGTTATCCCGATTCCAATCCCAACGGTTTTGTAATGACAAAGAGAAGCTGCCTGTCGATCATCCTCGCCGCCGGCGAGGGGACGCGCATGAAAAGCGCCAAGCCGAAGGTCCTGCACGAGATCGCCGGCCTGCCGATGGTCGCCCATGTCGCGGCGGCGGCAGGAAAAGCCGGGGGCGGGGACATCGCGCTGGTTATCGGGCATGGCGCGGAGGAGGTGCGCAAGGCAGCCGCGCATTTCGCGCCTGCGCCGGAAGTATTCGTCCAAGAGCAGCGTCTCGGCACCGGGCACGCGGTCTTGGCGGCGCGCAAGGCGATCGAAAAGGGGTATGACGACATCCTGGTCATGTTCGGCGACACGCCGCTGGTCGAGGCCGAACCGCTTCTCGCGGCTCGTCGCACGCTTGCGGATGGCGCGGCGGTCGTGGTGGTCGGCTTCCGCCCGGCCGATCCTTTCGGCTACGGCAGGCTGATCGAAAAGGCGGGCAGGCTGGTCGCCATCCGCGAGGACAAGGATGCCACGGAAGCCGAGAAGAAGATCGGTTTCTGCAATGGCGGCCTGATGGCGATTGCGGGAAAGCATGCGCTCACCCTGCTGGACAGGATTAGCAACCGCAACGCCAAGGGCGAATATTACCTCACCGACGTGGTGGAGATCGCGACGAGCCTCGGCCTCGATGTGGTCGCTACGGAGGCGAGCGCCGAAAGCGTGCTCGGCATCAACAACCGCGCCGAACTGGCTGAAGCCGAGGCGATCTGGCAGCGCCGCCGCCGTCGCGAGGCCATGCTGGCCGGCGTGACGCTGATCGCGCCGGAAACCGTTTATTTCTCGCACGACACGCAGATCGGACAGGATGCGCTGGTGGAGCCGAATGTCTGGTTCGGCCCCGGCGTGACTGTCGCGCCGGGCGCTACCATCCACGCCTTCAGCCATATCGAGGGAGCGACAATCGCCTCGGGATCGCAGGTCGGGCCTTTCGCGCGGCTGCGGCCCGGCACCGAGCTTCAGGAAAAGGCCAAGGTCGGCAATTTCTGCGAGGTGAAGAAGGCCGTGGTCGAAACGGGCGCGAAGGTGAACCACCTGACCTATATCGGCGACGCGCGCGTGGGCGCGGGCGCAAACATCGGCGCCGGTACGATCACCTGCAACTATGACGGTTTCGGAAAGCACTTCACGGATATCGGGGCGGGCGCGTTCGTCGGGTCCAACTCGGCGCTCGTCGCGCCGGTGACGCTGGGCGACGGCGCTTATGTTGCCTCGGGCAGCGTCATCACGGAAGATGTCGAGGCGGATGCGCTGGCCTTCGGACGCGCGCGGCAAAAGACCATTCCCGGCAAGGGCAAGCAATTGCGCGAGCGTTTCGCCACGGCTGCCGCGGCAAAAAAGAAAGCCGGCTGAGCACCCGATTTTTGCCGGAAATCCTTGCGACCTGTGCGGAAGGGAGAATGTAATGAAGACAAATCACGGTCGCGGCTTCGTGGACAAACCGCAGCGCAGGAAGGGCGGACAGAGCTTTCACAAGACTGGCGTCGTTTCAGACGTTTCGATCTCTGCGATGGCGGAATTCGATCCTTCGAACGGTCACCGCGGCATGGCCAAGTCAGTTCGAGGCGCAAAGAAGTTCGTCAATTCCCGCTTCCGGCACCACGAGAACGCCGCCACTCAGCGCCTTGCGAACGACCCGGAAGGGGCGGACGAGGACTGACCGGCCTGTTTTCAGGTAAATCCGGGCGCATTTCCCCAGTCGCGGTAACGCGATTTCAATGCGGTTGTGCCACTTATCCCCGCTGAAATGGAACGAAATGCAAATTGAGTTCCGCAATGTCGAGCGGCTCCATAAAAGCGGCCCCGAGACTTGTTGGCAGGAATCGGGGCGGGCAGCATGTGCGGTATCGTTGGTATAGTCGGTAACTCGCCGGTCGCGCCGCTGATCGTGGATGCGCTCAAGCGGCTGGAATATCGCGGTTACGACTCGGCCGGCGTCGCCACGATCGAGCGCGGAGAACTCGCCCGCCGTCGTGCCGAAGGCAAGCTCGTCAACCTAGAGCGCAGGCTGAAGGACGAGCCTCTCGACGGGATGATCGGCATCGGCCATACGCGCTGGGCGACCCATGGCGTGCCGAACGAGACCAATGCGCATCCACATTTTTCCAACGGCGTCGCCATCGTCCATAACGGCATCATCGAGAATTTCGCCGAACTGCGGGATGAATTGAAGCGCGACGGTTACGAATTCTCGTCGCAGACCGATACGGAGGTCGTTGCCCACCTTGTCGCGCGTGAACTTGCGGCAGGGCTCAAGCCCGTGGAAGCCGCTCACAACGCACTGAAGCGGTTGCAGGGCGCTTTTGCGCTCGCCATCATGTTCAAGGGTGACGAGAATCTGATCGTCGGCGCACGCAACGGCCCGCCACTCGCGGTCGGTCACGGTGAAGGCGAGATGTTCCTCGGCTCCGACGCCATCGCGCTTGCCCCGTTCACCAACTCCATCACCTATCTGGAGGATGGCGACTGGGCCGTCATCCGCCGAAACGGGATTTCCATCTTCGATATCGAGGGCCGTCCGGTCGAGCGCAAGCGGCAGCAGTCGCTCAGCAGTTCCTTCATGGTCGACAAGGGCAATCACCGGCATTTCATGGAGAAGGAAATCCATGAGCAGCCCGAGGTGATCGGCCATACGCTGGCGCATTATCTGGATTTCACGAACGGCCAGGCCAAGCCGCTCGACCTGCCTTTCGACTTCGCCAAGCTCGACCGCATCGTGATCTCCGCCTGCGGCACAGCCTATCTGGCTGGGCTGATCGGCAAATACTGGTTCGAGCGTTATGCGCGCCTGCCCGTCGACATCGACGTGGCCTCGGAGTTCCGCTACCGCGAGATGCCGATTTCGAAGTCCAGCGCGGCGTTCTTCGTGTCCCAGTCGGGCGAAACCGCCGATACGCTGGCCTCGCTGCGCTACTGCCGCAAGGCCGGCGTGCCGATCGGCGCCATCGTAAACGTGCGTGAATCGACCATGGCGCGCGAATCCGACGTGGTTCTCCCCACGCTCGCCGGGCCGGAAATCGGAGTCGCATCGACCAAGGCGTTCACCTGCCAACTGTCGGTCCTGGCATCGCTTGCGGTGCGCGCGGCAAGCGTGCGCGGCACGATAACGCCGGACGAGGAAAAAGCGCTGGTGCGCAGTCTGTCGGAAACGCCGCGGTTCGCGACGCAGGTGCTGAAGCTCGCCGGGCAGATCGAAAAGGTATCGCGCGAGCTGTCGCATTACAGGCATGTGCTTTATCTCGGCCGCGACACCAACTATCCGCTGGCGCTTGAGGGGGCATTGAAGCTAAAGGAAATCAGCTACATACACGCGGAAGGTTATGCGGCAGGCGAACTAAAGCATGGGCCCATCGCGCTTATCGACGAGCAGATGCCGGTGATCGTGATCGCCCCGCACGACCGCATCTTCGACAAGACCGTCTCCAACATGCAGGAGGTGGCCGCGCGTGGCGGAAAGATCATCCTTGTCACGGATCGCAAGGGCGCGGCGAACGCGACGATCAAGACGATGGAGACGATCGTACTGCCCGATGTGCCCGAATTCATCGCGCCCATCGTTTATGCGCTTCCGATCCAGATGCTCGCCTACTATACGGCTGTCTTCATGGGGACAGACGTGGACCAGCCGCGCAATCTGGCGAAATCCGTCACGGTAGAATAGTCCCACTTTCGCCGTTTTAAAGTCGCAGCCGGTTCCCTATCTTGAAGCGGCAGCAGCAGTGGCAGGCATCATGGCCGAATCTCCAGGCGTCATTTCCGGCATGACCCGGCTCAGGAACTATTTCCTGACCGGTTTCATCGTCGCCGCACCGCTGGCGATCACGGTCTATATCGTCTGGTCCTTCATCGGCTGGATCGATTCCTGGGTGAAGCCGTACATTCCGGCCGCCTACAGTCCCGACACCTATCTGCCGTTCGCGGTCCCCGGTTTCGGCCTGCTGGTCGCGCTCATCGTCATCACGCTGATCGGCTTCCTGGCCGCCAATATCGTGGGTCGTTCCATCGTGTCCGTAGGGGAGCGCCTTCTCGGCCGCACGCCTCTGGTACGCGGGGTCTACAAGGCGTTGAAGCAGATCTTCGAGACCGTGCTGTCGAACAAGAACGATATGTTCCGGCAGGTCGGAATGGTCGAGTACCCCCGCAAGGGCGTGTGGTCGCTGGTTTTCGTCTCCAACGAGAAACAGACCGAGATCAACGCGAAGCTGGACAAGGAAGGCGACCCACTGATCGCCGTGTTCATGCCGTGCACGCCCAATCCGACCACGGGCTTCCTGATGTACGTCTATCGCTCGGAAATCGTTCTTCTCGACATGACGATAGAGGACGGCGCGAAGCTGATCATCTCGGCCGGACTGGTCGCGCCGGAGTACAAGCGCAAGGTCGTTACCAAGGACGGCAAGCCGCTCGAGGTGGGTCTTGCCAATCCGCCTATGGAAAAGGTTTCAAACCTCAAGTTCAAGTAGTTGCCCGCCCTCACCCTCTCTCCCCTTGCGGGGAGATGGAGATGTCAGCGTCGGTACAAGATGATTGCACGCGGACGCTGCGGCCAAATCTCCTCTCCCCGTTACGGGGGGGGTATAGTGGTCGCAGATTTGAGGAACATTTTTGACCATGTGAATTCAGGTGAGACACGCCCCGAACGTTGAAGTGCAGAAACGAACAGAGTCGGCACGAGCTAGCCCAACGTGGAATCAACTCCAACGCAACGCACTTCAATGGCACCGCTACCGTTGCTTAGCAATTTCTCGGCGAGCCCCGAAAGTCGCGCAATCAAGGCGTTAAACGGAAGTCGTTCACGCGTCTGCTGATCGATCCAGTTGCGTACGCTATGGTTGGTCACAATCAAAACGCCGTGCCGACGCGTATCGGGTTTAAGGTAGTCTTCCGCCAGTTGCGAGCAAAGGGCATTTTCAAGATCGCGAATGGACCAGCCCTTGTTGCCATTTTTGACTTCGATCGCAACCTCACATCGTGCACTTGTTGATGCCACGACGATATCGGGGCGATCACGCTGTGCCACCTCCGCTTCTCGATACACGTGAAATCGACCCTTTGACCTGAATGAGATTTGTTCAGCCAGCCAGTTTCTTGCTTCATCTTCATCCTTGGCCCGTTGCAAAAGCGCCCGAGAAGAGACATCGGCCTTTGCGAGATCAAAGGTGATGTCCGCTAGGACGGCCATGACAATTCTCAACAGGTCGGGGCCAGTCTTAGCTGGTGCTGTATGTTGTCGCTCGAAAGACAATACCTCAGCGCTTGTCCACGCCGGAAATTCCGTATCCTTTTCGGCTTTCGAATGAGCCAGTTCGTTAAATCGTTGAAGTCGGGCGGCAAACGCTGGATTCTCGGCTAAGCGCCGCACAGCCCGATACGCGTCCGCTCCGGATCGATCAAGAAGTCGAGATAGGATCGTGCTGCGTGCGGTTTCCGCATTGTCTCTTACATCAGGCGAATATGTCCCGATATGGTGCCGATCATCCTGTGGGCGAATGTGCTGATAGGTAACCAGAAGCAAGCGCTCAAGGCCGCCGATGTCTAAATCATTAAGGCCCGAGACCGCCAACGAACTGTGATGTCCATCGAACAATGACGCGATGATCCCGGCAGCTCGGGTAGCGCCGGGGGCACGTTCGTCCTTACCGATCCAAGTGATCAGTTCACCAAGGCCAAGGTCGGCATCCAACAGGAAAAGCAGCGCGAGGTTACGCACGGCAAAATCATCGGTGCCATTCGCTTGATGCTCGGCCAACCGGGAGCGGACAATATCCCGCAACTTTACGCGCTCACCGTCCGAAAGCCGCAATTTGCGTACGATATCAATCCCTCTTTCTAGTGTGTAAGTTAGCCCTGCATCACGCTTGCCGATCATCTTAGACAGAATATTTTGCAGAGGGTTCGACAGCACTGAATCCGGCGATGCGTAGTGATAAAGAAAGTCCGACCGACCAGATTCAGTCTCTGCCCACTCTCGCGCAAGCTGACGCCGCACCCATGGAAGCGAAATAGCGGGATATGCGTGCGCCAACTTATCGAGCCATTCGGGGTAAGGTTCCCCCGAGAAAGTTGCATACTGTACGGCGGTAGTGGCCTCTTCGTTACTTAGTTGATCTGGCCAATTGAGAACCTCATTGCTCTCAACCCCTATACCCGCAAAAGCAAGTATTTGAGGCCATTTGCGTGTAACCGCTCCGCCAGGTTTTCGGAGCGGGCGGGCTGGCTTAACAACCCGCCAAAGAGCCATCATACCATCCCGATATGCTTCAGCGACTTCCCTGCCAAATCCCTCTTCAAGAATACGCCACTCACGCGGAGCATCGTGCTCAGCCGATTCGGTCTTGCGAGTTAACCAATGAGTCAAATGTTTGAGGCGAAAGATACCTGCGTTCCATGAAATCAAATTTGCTGGCGCGCTTAGTATCCCGGGATTAGCTCGCAATGTCGCTGCGAACTCCACCCAAGATTCCATATCGGCAGCTTTTTGCGCTTCACGTTTCCGCTTCCGCTCTTCGTTGTCGCGCTGCCATTGTCGATGTTCCTCAGTCTCTGTTCGGGGTGCAAGATAACCGGTCAAATCTGTTTCAAGAGCCGGCACCCCCTCGACAAGGGACTTTAGTCGAGCATGCTCTGCGTCAATACGACCGGCTTTTGTCAGAGCAATAACAAGAGCGCCAAGCGCCATACGTCGATTGTCAATTTCTTGCTGCCCTAAAACGTCGTCTATTAGCCATTCGATGTCACCCGCACCGGCCTGCCAAAGTTGATTGCCTTCTCCGAAAAATATTTGCCAAGGATGGACGATCGGTTGTTCGGAGGCTGGCGCGCTTGCCCGTTTTTCCTCAACATCAGCCCACATGAGCGCGCGGTTGAGGCGAGGATGGCTTTGTACGTCATCGCGCAAGGGCAGATCATCTTCCTCCGCTGAATAGTGCCTGTCGCCGCGCTCAATCGCCATCAATAGGCGCAACAGCCCTTCATTGGGTTCGCCCTGCTCCATCGCCGATATTTCGGCTTTAGCAATCGGGCGCAGATGACCAGCCAGATAACCAAACCGTTTTGAGATACGTTGATAGGTTTGGAGGAAAGGTTGCGAGAGGCAAAGGTTGGCCAACCCGCCGCAGAGTTTTCTTCTGTCGGCGGTACTTGGTGCTGCCCGGTAGAGTGCCGAGATTTCGTAGGCAAAACCCTCTGTTGAGTTTGTTCGTGGGGGCTGAGATTGATGGTGTCCCAGCGCGTGGTGTAGCAGGCGGCAATGGTCGCCGTGCTGTCCGGCATGGCCGGGCTGATCAGCGCGCCACGGCTGGCAGGCTGATGAGAGGATCATCGCTCAACTGACCGACGCTTTCCAGTGTCATGTAGCGGGCGCGCTGGACCGCCCATTCGTCATTCTGTTCGAGCAGCAGGGCGCCGACGAGACGCAGGATGGCGTCGTCGTTGGGGAAGATGCCGACGACATCGGTGCGCCGCTTGATCTCGCCGTTGAGGCGCTCGATCGGGTTCGTCGAGTGGAGTTTGGCCCGGTGCTCCTTCGGGAACGTCATGTAGGCGAGCACATCCGGCTCGGCGTCGTCGAGGATGGCGGCGAGCTTGGGCACCTTCGGCCGGATCTGGTCGGCGACGGCGCGCCACTGGGTGCTGGCGGCCTCGGGCGTCTCCTGGGCGAAGGCGGTGGCGATGAAGGCGGAGACGACGCGGCGGCCGCTCTTGCCGGCATGCGCCAGCACGTTCCGCATGAAGTGGACGCGGCAGCGCTGCCAGGTGGCCGAGAGCACCTTGGTGACGGCAGCCTTCAGGCCTTCATGGGCGTCGGAGACGACCAGCTTCACGCCATGCAGGCCTCTGCGGGTGAGCTTGCGCAGGAACTCCGTCCAGATCGGCTCGGCCTCCGAGGTGCCGATCTCCATGCCCAGAACCTCGCGCCGGCCGTCGCTGTTGACGCCGACCGCGATGATGACGGCGACCGAGACGATGCGCCCGCCGCGGCGGACCTTCAGGTAGGTCGCGTCGATCCACAGGTATGGCCAATCCCCTTCGATCGGCCGTTCGAGGAAGGCCTTCACCTTGCCGTCGATCTCCTCGCAGAGCCGCGACACCTGGCTCTTGGAGATGCCGCTCATGCCCATCGCCTTGACCAGGTCGTCGACCGAGCGCGTCGAGATGCCTTGGACATAAGCCTCCTGGATCACGGCGGTCAGTGCCTTCTCGGCCATGCGGCGCGGTTCGAGGAAGCCCGGGAAGTAGCTGCCCTTCCTGAGCTTCGGGATACGCAGCTCGACCGTGCCGGCGCGTGTCTCCCAGTCCCTGTCGCGGTAGCCGTTGCGCTGGGCCGTCCGAAGCGGGCTCTTCTCGCCATAGGCAGCACCCGTCGCGGCGCCCACCTCCATCTCCATCAGGCGCTCGGCGGCGAAGCCGATCATCTCGCGCAGCAGATCGGCATCCGCGCTCTTCTCTACAAGCGCGCGCAGGTTCATCATGTCGTCGGTCATCGGTGGTCCTTCCAGAAAGGGGTTGGCTTCGACAACCAGACCCTACCGGAAAGCGCCGATGACCACCGCCCTACCCAGCTACACCACGTCCAGAGACGTCACCGGTTACGGCCCTTGCGGGCGGTGCATTTGAGGCCTGTGGTGCTATCGGCGAAGTCGTTGCCGCTCGTTCAGGACGATGTTGCGCGAGATAGTCAGCGAGAATCCAGCCCGAGTAGCTCCCGTATGAAACGTGACGCCATGACCCTTCGCGCTTCGCAGACAACACCGCGGATCCGGCGGGGACGGTGAGTACAATTTGCGACTGCGCCGATGGTGATGTGCGCAGGCGAACGTTCGTGGTGCTATAAAGTGTTTTGGGGGCAGAAGGGACCGGCTCGGGTGCCATAGGGTTCAGGTCCGGCTGAACGAAGCCGCTGCCTGGTAAGCGTTCGCTGGTAATCTCGCTTTTGGTGGACGGCGCACTGCACCAAACCAATCCAGCGCCAATAGCAAGGAGCAGGAGTGCAATCGGGACTTTCGAAGATGGCCTGGTTTGGGGAATGGCTGATTGCGGTGGTGTGCCAGGGGCTGACGGGCGCTTCGAGGAAACACCCTTCGAATAAGACAACCCGGTGCCGGGAATGCTCGCACTAACGCGCTTTTGCCTGTAGTACTGACTGTATACCCCAGCCCTTTCGGCCCAACCCGCATGCTGGCACTCTTCGTGCCGAGATTTATCCGGATTCCAGGCGCAATCCTGACGGATCTGCGAAATCGGAATGCCATTCCCCAAGCCCTCCCCAGGACATGATGTGGCGAAAGCCATGGCGTGTCGAGGGATTGCTGACGAGCCATCCCGAAGAGCAGCATCGCCCCGGATTCGCAGTGCTGTAACAATTTGTGATCGGCAGGGTGCACCAGGAGCGTGTTGGCGATTTTCGGGGTTCATTTTTCGCTTCTCGATAGGGTCTCCAATACTTAAGATGCTGCCCAGTTGAAGTGCTTGCCTGAGCGACCGGGACGGTCGTGGAGGCGGGATGCCGGAAACGGGGCAGGTTCTTCGATAGCCGCGTGGTGGAACGCCTCGTGGCGCCGGGTGACGGAGGGATTCCAGGCCCGGTGACAATTTCCTGACATCGCCCGCCCGTGCGGGCCAGATCGGTTTTGCCTCGTGCCTGGGAGCGCGTCGGCATTGGTCGATCAATTCACCGGCGCCCCTTGCGCCTTGGCACCGACACAACGCTTGCAGCGGCGGGATGCGGCAATGGAGGACATCGTGAAAGAGAGATTGAAGATAGAAAGACGCAAGCTTCGGACACTTCTCGATTATCCTGACAATCCCAACCGCCATTCGCGGCGGCAACTGGGCAAGCTGGCGAAGATCATGGGCAAGGTCGGGTTCATCGGCGTGATCGTGATCAACGACAGGGGATATATCCTTGCCGGTCATGCCCGCAGGCAGGCTGCGCTGATGACCGGCATCGAGGAAGCCGACTGCATCGTCGTCGACCATCTGAGCGATGCCGAAGAGCGTGCATTTCTTCTGGCCGATAACCGCATCGGCCTCGATGCCACGGCCGACATCCAGCTGGTATCGCTGCAGCTGGACAAGATCCTTGCCGACGAGCCGGACTTCGACATGTCGTTGACCGGTCACGATGCGGACGAGCTCGACCGGATCGTACTCAGCCTCAATCCCGAAGACACGGGACCGACTGCCAGGGACGAAGCCTTGCCGGAGCTGCAAGAGGGACCGGCGGTCTCGAAGCATGGCGACCTCATTCGTCTCGGCCGGCATCTTGTCTACTGCGGCGACAGCCGGGACATTGAGTCCTTCATCGCCGTGATGGCTGGCGAGCTTGCCGTGATGGTGATCTGCGACAGCCCCTACAATGTTCGCGTCAGCACCATCGGGGGCTCGGGCAGGATCAGGCACCGCGAGTTCGCGATGGCTTCGGGCGAGATGACACGAGAGGAGTTCATAGACTTCCTGCAGACCGTTTTTGCCAATCTCGCGGCCTTCTCCGTCGACGGATCGATCCACTTCCAATTCATGGACTGGAAGCACATGGGCGAGATGCTGGTGGCGGGGGAGGCTGTCTACAGCGAGCTCAAGAACGTCTGCGTCTGGGACAAGGGCGTGGGCGGCATGGGAACCATGTACCGCTCGCGCCACGAGATGGTCTTCGTCTGGAAGGCCGGCACCGCGCAGCACATCAACAATTTTGGGCTTGGCGACAAAGGCCGCTACCGGACCAATGTCTGGACCTATCGCGGGCTCAACACCGGTGGCGCAAGCCGCCTCGAGGAGTTGGCGCTGCATCCGACCGCCAAACCGGTACAGATGCTTGCTGATGCCATGCTCGACTGCTCGGTGCGTAATGCAATCGTGCTCGATCCGTTCGGCGGCTCCGGTTCGACGCTGATTGCGGCGGAAAAGACCGGCCGCCGCGCGCGCGTCGTCGAGCTGGATCCCATCTATGTCGATCGCACGGTCCGCCGCTGGCAAAAATGGACGAAGGAGGATGCCGTCTTTGCCGATACCGGCGAGACCTTCAACGAACGTGAGGAGCGCCTGAAGCACATAGGTTCTCTCGTTCGTCCCGGCAGCAAACCCACATCGCGCATCGTCGACTTCTCGAAGGAGATCCGCCCATGAAACCGCGCAATCCCCAAGGGGAAAAGAAACAGCCGAAGGGGGATTATAAAGTAGGCTACGGCCGTCCGCCCGATGAAACACGCTTCAAGCCCGGTAACGAGTTCGGCCGACGGGGCGGCCGGCCAAAAGGCCGCAAGAATGATGCGACGCTGCTGAAGGAGATTTTTGACCACAAGGTCGAGATTTCAATACCCGGTGGCCAGCCGCAGAAGACCACCATGAGGCACGTGATGCTTTGGAAGCTTGCGCTACGGGCGGCGACCGGCACCGACACAAAGGCATTCAACGTCATCACAGACTATGCGAGAGAACTTGGCGTGCTCGCGCTGCCTCCACCTCCCCCGCCGGAGCATCTTGCACCGGATGAGGCTGCGGATCTCGAACGGTTCATCCAGATCGTAGCTGCTGAACGAGGATTGCTACCACCATCAGCGGATGAAACGGCAGTATTGCAGGACACCGGTCCGGTGCAGTCACCTGCTGGCTCCAGCGGACCCCGGGAGCAACCAGGCACCGGCGACGTGTCTTCGAGCCAGCAAGAACACGATAGTTCAGCTTCGACGGCGTCGGGCCCGCGCCACGCATACCGCTTACCGGGCCGCACCACGGTGGTCAGGGTGGACTTCTCTCCAACCTTCCGGTCATCGACCGGCAGGAAGCAGGGGGGTGCGTCGCCATGAACGCCCCGCTCCCACCCCGATGACACAGCGTCAGCAGTTCGAGCTCATGCTGCGCCTGTCCTTCTTCGCCTTCTTCCGGCAGGTGTTCAGGACATTGCATCCCGGTCTCAAATACGAGGAAAGCTGGCATGTCGAGGTGATCTGCGAGGCAGTCATATCCTTCCTGAAGGACGGCGATCTGCAGCATCTCGTCATCAACGCTCCTCCCCGGTCCCTGAAATCGGAAATCGTGTCGGTAGCGCTTACGGCATTCCTGCTCGGCCATGATCCGTCGAAGCGCATCCTTTGTGCGTCCTATTCGATTGCGCTTGCCGAAGCGCTGGCGCGCGATACCCGCCGTATCATGGAAAGCGACTGGTATCGTCGTATCTTCCTTGACACAATCATCGCAAGAGCCAATGAAGAAGGCATCTTCACGACCGCGGGGGGGTACAGGCGAACCACCTCGGTGACGGGCAGCGTCACGGGCTTCGGGGCGGACGTCACGATCGTCGACGACCCGATCAAGCCTGACGACGCGTTCTCCCAGGCCATTCGCGACAAGACCAACCTCTGGCTCAACAACACATTGTCGTCGCGTGCCAACGACAAACGTCACGCAAAGATTCTGCTTGTCATGCAGCGCGTCCACGTGGACGATCCCTGCGCGGAAATCCTCAAACGGCCAAAGACCCGTCTTCTCAAACTGCCGGCGATCGCAGACAGGGACTATCTATTCGACCTTGGTCACGGAAGACAAAAAAGCTGGGACGAGGGTGAACCGCTTCAGGACGAACGTGAACATCTCCATATCCTGGAGGTCGAACGGCAAAAGCTTGGTGAACGCACCTTCCTTGCCCAGTATCTGCAGGAGCCCGCACCCCTTGAAGGCGGCATGATCAAATGGGCGTGGTTCCGCTTCTACGACGAAAGACCCTCCTTCCAGCCTGGCGATCGTCATGTCTTCAGCTGGGATACCGCAATGACCGACAGCGGTTCAGCCGACTACAGCGCCTGCACCCAGTGGCTGATCCGCAAGAACCAGTACTTTCTCCTCAATATCGTCAGGGACCGGCTTCTGTACCCCAACCTGAAGCGAAAGTTACGCGGTCAGATCGAGGTTCATCCCTCCGCCGTCATCCTCGTCGAGGACAAGGGTTCCGGCATGTCGGTCGCTCAGGACCTCATCCGTGACGGCATCGGGGTGATCCGATTCAAGCCGGAAGGCTCCAAGGAGCTTCGTGCCTCACTTGCCTCCGACCAGATCGAGGCAGGCAATGTCTTCCTGCCGCGCAACGCGCCGTGGCTGAAAGACTTCGAGATCGAATGCATCGCATTCCCCAATGGTCTGAATGACGATCAGGTCGACTCGATGTCGCAGGCCATCATCTGGAACCAGAAGCGCCTCAAGAAACCCAAAACGGCGCTTTTTGGCAGGTACATGTGACCGGCTCCCCAGGACGGCGCGGGCATACCAGCGCCTGCAACGCCCCCAAACACGCGCAGTACGGTACCTGACCGAAGATCGAAGGGTAGTATCCATCTGCATTGTGCGGGTCATGTCCGTGCGCAAACAGGCATCCCGGCCTGGTTCGATCAGCCACCATTTGCAGCGCCATCAGTCGGTAGAGGTGCGAAAGCGTTATCTGAGGCAGCCTCGGATACTATCAGGCCAATGAGGCGGAATAATCGGCCGCAGCCTATTGCCCGGCCCGTCTGCCCACGTGCTGAAACAACTCGGCGATGTCGACCTTGAGCCCCTTTGCCAGTCTCTCCAGCACGTCGATGGAGGGATTGCGCTTGCCGCCCTCGAGCTGGCTCAGATAAGTCTGATGCACGTCCGCCCGCGCGCCGAGTTCCTCCTGCGAAAGCTCCGCCGCGCGGCGTAGACGCTGAATATTAACCCCAACTCTCTTTCGGGCCTCCATGTGGCCAGATGGGCGGGTGCATTAGCGTTCTTTCCATAGACGATCAGTAATATTCGAGCATTGCTGCCAGTCATGCACCGCCCCACGCGGCGACGCATGCGCAACGGCAGCCAGGCAAAGGAGTACGAACGGATATGACTGATCGTATATATGAGGAACAATCGCGACCGCAGCCCCATCCGCAGCCACAGTCACAAGCACAGGCCGAAGCCCGGCCGGGAGCCGATCTGGTATCGCAGGAGCCCCATGAGGAACTTGGCCCTCTCCTCAACCCGGCGCGGCTCATCCCTGCCCGTGACATCCTGCGCGACAGAAAGCTCATCCCCGATGTCGCCGGCATCTATGGCTGGTGGTTCGATACACCCCTCCCGGACGTTCCTCTCGACGGCACGCTGGCGATCGGAGCACGCCGTCTGCTCTATGTCGGCATAGCCCCGCGAAAGCCCAGTGCCGCCGGCAGTGTCAGCAACAGCACGCTTCGTCACCGCATCACCCGCAATCATCTCGGCAACCGCATCGGCAGCTCGACGCTACGTCGCTCTCTGGCGGCCCTGCTGAAGTCGGAACTGGAACTGGAGTTCCTTCCCGACAGGGACAGGCCCTTCATGTCCAGCGAGCATGAAGCCCGGCTCTCGGGCTGGATGGATGCCCATGCCGCCGTCAGTGTCTTGCCGCACTCAAGCGCCTGGGAGGTCGAGGACAGGCTGGTCGCGTCGAACACAACCGTTTTCCCGCTCAATGTTCGTGGTGCTGACCACAGCTTCGTATCGCAACTGAGGACACTCAGAAAGCGGCAACCCATGACGGCCGGGGGCGGGGTAACGGATTCGGTTTAGTCTGGAAACCTGAGCGCCAGGCATCATGCCGAAGGCAATGTGGCCAAGCGCCAGGAAAGGCGAGAGAGACGGTTGCAAGCTGCGGAAGCAGGGCGATCGCGGTCATATCGAAGACATCATGATCATAGGGGGAAGGAAGCGATGACGCTGACCAAATCGGGGTTTCTCGACCATCGCGCATGTGCGAAGGCCCATTGGCTGAAGGTCAATCGGCCCGACGAGATCGCGCAAAAGCCTCCGAGCGCATTCGTGCGGATGTTGATGCGGCAGGGCCATGCGGTCGAGGCGCTGGCACGCGATCTGGTCGCAGGCTGGCTCGACGCCGCAAGCTGCAGCTTTCAGGAGACGTTTGTCGCCGCGGGACTTGAGGCACGCGCTGATCTGGTGCGCCGTAACGCCGATGGCTCGATCGATCTTTTCGAGATCAAGGCGTCGACCTCAACCAAGGGATCGACCGGCGATCATGTCGCTGACGCTGCCTTCCAGGCTCTGGTTGCCGAGCGCGCAGGCGCCACGGTCGCGCGGGTGCATATCATTCACGTGAACAAGGAATATGAACGCGTGGGCTCGGAGCCTGTCGATCCTGCCGCATTGCTGGTGATCGCGGATGTAAGCGAGAAGGTACGCGAGCAGCGCGTGGCGCTCGAAAAGGAGATCGACGCGGCGCTTGCCTTTCTGGCAGCGCCCAAGCTCGATGAAAATGGCTGTACCTGTCTGTTCGTCGGCAATCCGGACCACCATTGCGTGGCGTTCGAGCGCTTCAATCCCGGTATCGCATCACCGTCGCTTTACATATTGCCGCGCATCTCGGCATCCAGGCTCAAGAAATTTCATGCGGAAGGACGGTTTTCGCTGGCAGCCGTTGCGCCCACCGAGTTGTCGGCGCGGCAGGTGCTCGTACAGCGCGCGGCGCTCACCGGCGCGCCGGTGATCGATCGCGATGCGATCGCCAGCTTCGTCGATGGCCTCGCATGGCCGCTCTATTTTTACGACTACGAGACCTTCGCGAACGCAATCCCGATCGCTGCGGGACATCGTCCTCATGAGCAGATCCCGGTGCAGTTTTCGGTGCATCGTCTCGACACCTCGGGGATGCTGACACATTTTGAATACCTGGCCGACGCGCCGGGGCAAGAGCGCTCACTGGTCGACGCGCTCGAGGCGAGCATCGGTCCTGAAGGCAGCATGGTCTCGTGGCACATGAGCACGGAGGTCGGCTGCAACGAGCGGATGGCGCGTCTGGTGCCCGAAAAGAAGACGTTTCTGGAGGGCATCAACGCGCGAACACACGATCTCCTCGTGCCGTTTGGGCATCACTATGTCGATGCGCGGTTTGAAGGATCGACCTCGATCAAGAAAGTCCTGCCGGTCCTTTTACCCAGCCTTTCCTACAGCAAAACCGACGTGCATGGTGGCACAGGTGCGATGGATGCCTGGCTGAAACTGATCTCCAGCAACGATGCAGCCGAGAAGGCCGAACTTCGCCGCCAGCTTCTGGCCTATTGCAAACTCGATACGCTCGCGATGGTCGAGATCTTCGCCGTGCTGCGCGCCGCTGCCGGGCGAACCTTGGCTCGTGCCTGGAGGTGACCTGGGCCAAGCGAACATCGGTTGATGGATTTGAGTCAACTCATGGGCGAGGCGATCGGCGCACGGATCCGTTGAGAGCCTGATGGCTTCATCTCACCAACAAGTCACCGTCAATCGCTACATCGGTCTCGCTGCTCCGCCAACGCATGCGGCATGATAGTCTTGTTATGCGGTCGCCGGCTCAACCCAATCCCCGCAATTCGGGCCCGATTGGCACGATGCCTGTCGGGTTGAGGGCCTTGATCGAGTAGTAGCCGCGCTTGATGTGGTCGATATTGACTGTCTCGCGGATGCCGGGAATGGCAAGAACCCGCATGACATAGGCGTTCAAGGCCGGATAGTCGGCAATGCGCCTGAGATTGCACTTGAACAGCCCGTGATAGGCGGGATCGAAACGGACCAGCGTGACGAACAGCCGGATGTCCGCTTCGCTGAACCGGTCACCCGAGAGAAATTTGCGGCCGTCGCCGAACCTTTCCTCCAACTCGTCGAGCATGGCGAAGATTTCGGCGAACGCCTCCTCGTAGGCTTCCTGCGTGGTCGCGAAACCGGCGCGGTAGACCCCGTTGTTGAGGTACGGATAGATGCGCTCATTCAGTGCTTCGATCTCCTCGCGCAGGTCGACCGGATAAAGGTCGACCGTGGTGTCGGCGAGATCGCCGAAGCCGGAGTTCATCATGCGAACGATTTCGACCGACTCGTTGTTGACGATCGTGCCGCGCTTTCTGTCCCACAGCACCGGCACCGTGGCGCGACCGCTGATCGTCGGATCGGCAAGGGTGTAAAGCTCGTGCAGGTAGGTCGCGCCGTTGACCGTGTCGCGATCTGCGCCGGGATAATCGCCGAACCGCCAGCCCTGGTCGCTCAGCGCCGGCTCGACCGCCGACACCGAGATCACGTCGTCCAGTTTTTTCAGCTTGCGCGCGATCAGGGTGCGTGATGCCCACGGGCAGATATAGGCGACATAGAGATAATAGCGTCCGGACTCGGCTTGAAAGCCGCCTTCCCCGGTCGGGCCGGCGCTGCCGTCGCGCGTGACCCAGTTGCGGAAGCTCGAGGTCTGGCGCACGAAGCCGCCCTTCTCGTCCTTCGCCTGCACCGGCTGCCAATTGGCCATCCATTGTCCATTTACCAGCATGATTCGTCTCCTCGGTTTGCCAGCAGGATGGCGATGCTTCACGGATCGCGGAGCGTCGTTCCCTGGCGGTCCTTTATAACTTCGATACGTGTGCTTTCGGCGCGCCCGATGATGTTGACGATGTCGGCCGCGTCGTGGACGATGAGTTCGACAGTGCCGAGCCCGGCCATGCCTTCCGGCCGATGCGCAACCCCACGGCTGTTTCAGACATTGCCGGCCAGCTGATGGTGATAGCCGCCGCTGTCATAGAAGCTGACGCCGGGATAGCCCGCCGCGATGCCCAAGCCGAGGACGTCGTGGTAGAAGTGGTCGGCCGCCATCGTTCCGTCCGCCTGAAGGTGGGAGCGTGGCCGATGCTGCCCTGTTCGGGAAAGCCCGTCCAGCCGGCTCCTTCGTGGACATGGCTTCCTTGCCTTCTGCCCTTGCAGATCGTCGGGGAAGCAGAGCACCTAAACCAAAGTCTTGCATGAACTCAAGCGATTGCAGTTCCACCTTCGCGGGCTGAGGTGTCCAGTTTGTCAGGACTAATTCAACAATGATCCGTTATAACTGTCGCCTCAACATAAGGGTGCCGATCAATATCATGGATGTTTACGCGTTGAATCTTCCCTTACCGCAGTGCCATACTGGCTGTCGCATACACTTTCTACGGTTCATCCTGGCAGAATGATCGAGCCGTTTCGACCCTTTCTGAAGACCTGTGTTTCGGTTGATTTGGAAGTGGATCCTAGAACCGCGACAGTCTTCGCTTTTGCAGCGGCGTACGATGATGTTCGTCCAGCGATCATGGCGAAGAAGCATGATCTCGGCGCAGCTTTGGAGCGTCTGGAATCTGAGCTATCCGAAGCCCGATATCTGCTCGGCCACAACATCATCCGCCATGACCTAGCCCATTTGTTGGCGGTGCGGCCTAGATTGGCGCATACTGTTCGATCGCCGATCGATACTCTATGGCTCAATCCCCTCGCTTTTCCACGCAATCCCTACCACCACCTGGTCAAGCACTATCACGACGGCCGCCTGCAGGCAGGTCATGTCAATAATCCTGAAATGGATGCGCGGCTGGTGTTCCAGGTGCTGCACAACCAGCTGACAGCGTTGACGCAGCAGAACGGCGACCAGCCCGACGCCGTGGCAGCATTTCATTTTCTTACGACGAGAATGGAAAACTCAGGCGGGTTCGATGCGGTATTCCAGGAAGTTCGTGGAGCTCCGGCGCCCGATACGTCTGCGGCGAGACAAGCTATTTCGCGGCTGTTGGAAGCACGCGCCTGCGAAGTGCGAGTTGAGCAGACGCTGGACCGCCTTTCGAACCCGCAACTTGGCTGGCCGATGGCCTATGCGTTGTCCTGGATTCTTGTTGCGGGCGGAGACTCCGTTATGCCGCCTTGGGTCCGGGCTCAGTTTCGCGATGCGTCGCTGATTGTGCGGCATCTGCGCGATAGCGATTGCAGAAGCCCGGAGTGCTCCTAGTGCAGCGAGAAGAACGACCCGGTTCGCGCGCTTTCGCGCTGGTTCGGGTTCGATGCGTTCCGCGCAGAGCCTGTAGACGACATGGGCCGTCCTCTGCAGGAGCGGATCGTCGACGACGCGATGCAAGGGGAAAGCATCCTTGGCATTCTGCCCACCGGTACGGGCAAGTCGGTCTGTTACCAGATTCCAGCGCTGTCGAGATTCGATAAAACCGGCGCGCTAACGGTGGTGATCTCACCACTGGTCGCGCTGATGGCTGATCAGGTGCAGGGCATGGCACGAGCGGGAATTTCGTCGGCCGTGACCGTTAATGGAATGCTCTCTGTGCCCGAGCGGCAGGATGCACTGGATCGTGTGCGGATGGGTGAAGCGGCCATCCTTCTGATCTCGCCTGAGCAGTTGCGCAGCACTTCAGTTCGGTCAGTGCTGAGGCAGCGTGAAATCGGTCTCTGGGTACTGGATAAGGCGCATTGCATATCGAAATGGGGCCATGATTTCCGACCCGACTATCGTTATGTCAGCCGGTTCATCAAGGAATCCGCAGGCGACGAAGATCCTGCCCCCGTGCTCTGCCTGACCGCCACTGCCAAGCCGGAAGTTGTGCGCGACATCCGTGACCATTTTCAGTCACGCATTGGACGCGACCTGCTGCTGTTAGATGGTGGCGCGGTACGAACCAATCTGAGCTTCGAAGTCAGACCGACACAACGCGGCACCAAGTTGGCCGATATCCTCGACGTGATCGAGGCCAAACTGCCATCGGATGGTGCTTCGGGCGCAGTGGTCTACTGCGCTACGCGTGGCGAAACCGAACGCGTTGTCGATTTCCTCAAACAGCAAGGCCTTTCGGCCGACCGTTTCCATGCCGGTCTGACGCCGGAGGAAAAGCGCGAAATCCAGGAGCGTTTCCGCATCGGTGATCTGCGCGTCATCGCCGCGACCAATGCTTTCGGCATGGGAATCGACAAGCCCGATATCAGGCTTGTGGTTCATGGTGACATTCCAGGTTCATTGGAAAACTATCTACAGGAGGCCGGGCGGGCAGGCCGCGATCGTGCGCATGCCAATTGCGTGTTGCTCTTCGCTGCCGAAGATGTCGAGCGACAGTTTTCGCTTTCGGCTCGGTCTCGTTTAGCTCGACATGAAATCGGCGCCATCCTCAAGGCCTTGCGGCGGCTGGACGAGCGGATGAAGAAAACTGGCACCGTGGTCGCCACCCCAGGTGAAGTCGTTAGAGCCGAACGCGATCAGGAATTCGAACGCGACAGCGCCACCGACGACACGAGGGTGAAAACCGCAGTGTCATGGCTGGAAGAGGCTACGCTGCTGCGCCGCGAAGAGAACCGTGTTCAGATATTCCCCTCGTCGCTCAGAGTTCGCAATCTCGAGGAAGTCGAGGCAATACTGGCCAAGGCCGCGATCACTGAAGTTCGTCGCAAGCAGCTTCGGGACATCGCACGCCATCTGATGAACGCACCGCCTGATCAGGGTGTATCAACGGATGAGTTAGCCGGGATCTGCGGGTTAACAGGCACAGGGCTGAACAAGGCGTTGGCCGATCTTGAGGCGCTCGGAATCGCTCGCAATGACATTGCGGTCACAGTCTTTGTCCATGTCGCTGTCGAGGGAAACTCGCAGCAACGACTGACACAGGCCGCGCAGCTTGAAACAGCACTGATTGCCTTGATGCGCGAGGCTGCTCCTGATGCCGAAGATGCCGGCGGCATTCCGCTCCATTTGGCCGAAACCTGTCAGGCACTCCGCAATCAGGGCCATAGCACAGTTCGCCCTGATATCGTGGAAAAGCTTCTGCGCAGCATGGGACGTGACGGACGAGACCAGGACGGCGGCAAGGGAAATCTGCGACTGCGAAAGGCCTCACGCAACACCTTGATGGTAACGCTGCAGCGCAGCTGGCAGGCGCTCGAGCAAACCGCAAGCCTGCGGCAGCAGGGTGCAGCTCTGTTGCTAGGACATCTCTTGGGCAAGCTTGCGAAGGGTGCACGTGGCAAGGACATCCAGGTCGAAACGACGATGGGCGATCTGCTTGCTGCGTTGACTGGGGACGCCTTGCTGCGCGGTAGCGGCATTCAAGACATGACGAAGCTGATGGATCGCGCCCTTCTGTGGCTGCACGAGCAGGAGGTGGTGACGTTGGGCAAAGGCCTGACGATCTTCCGACAGGCCATGACGGTCCATATCGATCCCTCAGGGGGCCAGTTCACCGTCAAGGACTTTATACCGCTGGAGGAACACTACGCCGAGCAGACGATCCAGACCCATGTGATGGCAACCTATGCTGAAAAGGGCCTTGCCGCGATGGATCAGGCGCTAAGGCTGTCTGAAGATTACTTCGTTCTGGAACGTGACGCGTTCCTGCGTCGTTGGATGCCCGGCAAAGGTGCAGAGATCCGTCGCCAAGCCACAGGCGCTTCCTGGAAAGCCATTGTCGAAGGACTGAATAATCCGGTTCAGCAGAAGATTGTCGCTGATGATCGCGAGCAGACCAGCGTCCTGGTCCTGGCAGGACCAGGTTCGGGCAAGACACGCGTTCTGGTTCACCGCATCGCTTATCTAATCCGCGTCCGCCGCGAAGACCCGCGCGGCATACTTGTCTTGACCTACAACCGCCATGCCGCAGCCGAAATCCGCATCCGGCTACGACATCTGATTGGCGATGACGCCAACGCGGTAACTATCTCCACGTGCCACGCCCTCGCAATGCGGCTTGTGGGCGCAAGCTTTGCTGGAACTGCAACCGACACGATCCACGACTTCGACGGCATCGTCATGGAAGCTGTTCGCCTCCTTAATGGCGAAGGCCTCAACAAATCGGAGGCAGAAGCCCAACGCGAAACCTTGATCCAGGGCTATCGCTGGATTCTGGTGGACGAGTATCAGGACATCGGCCCTGAGGAATACGCGCTGATCTCTGCTGTTGCTGGCCGGTCGCTGGAGGACAAGGAGCTTCGCCTCAGCCTGTTCGCAGTGGGCGACGATGATCAGAACATCTACGCTTTCGCTGGCGCGTCCATCCGCTTCATCCGTCAGTTCGAGGCCGACTACCACGCAAAGCCGGAGTTCCTGATCGAGAATTATCGCTCGACCGGACATATCATTGCCGCTGCAAACACGGTCATTGAGCCGTCTGCTGACCGCATGAAGTCTGGCCATGACATCGCCATCGATCGCAAACGCAGCAAGGCGCCATCTGGCGGCGATATCGCAACATTAGATCCGGTTGCGCAAGGACGAGTACAGCTCTTGGATTGTCCGTCCGGTGATGTGGCACAGGCGATGGCTGCAGTTGATGAACTCGTCCGGCTATCCCGACTTGATCCGGAATGGAGTTGGTCACGAGCGGCGATCATCGCTCGCGACTGGCGGCGTTTGGCCCCGGTTCGAGCCTACGCTGAAACGCTTGGCGTGCCGGTGGAGATGGCCAACGAGAGCCTTCCGAGCATCTGGCGTCTGCGTGAAATGCAACAGTTCATCGACGCACTGCGCCGCGACCCAGCTCGCATGTTAGCTGTCCTTGACCTCGTCGATGCGCTGAACACGATACCGTCCAACCGCTGGACCGATCTGATCGCAGAAGGCATAGCCGCCCTGGCGAAAGAGCTAGGGGCAAAAACTATGCCTGCGCCGGACCTTATAGAGTGGTTCGCTGAATGGGCCATCGATGCTCGCAGCGAACAGCGCGGGCTCCTGCTGCTGACGGCACATCGGTCGAAAGGCCTCGAGTTTGACGATGTCGTCATCTTGGACGGCGGATGGGATAGGCCTTCCAAAGGCGAAGACCTCGATGCGCCTCGCCGCCTCTTCTATGTTGCCATGACCCGAGCACGCCGCAGCCTCGCCATCATTGCTAACGGGCAGCATCCGTTCGTCAAACCAGACAAAGTGCATGTGCTGTATCGAGCTGCTCCGGATTTCTCAAACAACACTACCCTTCCGACCGCGCTTTACCAGGTGCCGGACCTCAAGACCGTGGACCTGTCATGGGCGGGGCGTTTGAGACCGGGGCATCTCTCGCTGGATGCCATCTCGACGTCGAAAGTTGGGGATCCAATCCACATCGTCCGCGATGGCGCCCTCTGGATAATGCAAAATGAGCGCAAGCAATCACTTGGCCGCATGGCCAAAAGTTGGTCGCCGCCCGAAGGCCTCAGTTTCTTTAGCGGCGAAGTCGGTGCGATCGTGCGTTGGAGCAAGTCAGACAATCAAGAAGAGTTTAGAGTGCATCTTCAGCGAAATGTCTGGGAAGCCGTGGTACCGGAACTTGTTTTCCGGTGAGGTTTGATTGATCGCGGATAATCTCATGCAGCCGCTCGGCTATTGATGGCCAACGTTGCGCTAGGTTCACCGTCGCGATTTTCACAATATGACCATGAACGCGATATGCGGCATCGGGACGGCTTCTGGCCGCAGGATAAAGCGGCATTCCGTCGCGCCGACCATGCTCATGTTCGAAACGTGCATCACCGCCCACTCGCGCGAGGACGGAACCCACCGCCCAGGTTTCCGGTGCAAGTGGCAGCAATGTGCCGCCATGGTGATCATTCAGGGCATCTTCGACACACCCAAAAGTGGACATCATGTTGAGCTGTGCGGTGACATAACTGGTCGTCCACCCGTAGCTTTTTAATGGGGATCCCCTCCGTTTCGCCACTAACTTCGCTGCCGTTAGATCAATGCGCGCTGCAATACCTGCAAGCTTGTCCCGGCTGCTGACCACGTCATGGCCGATCCGACCACATAGAGGTTCTGCTTGGCGCGAGAGACGGCAACGTTTATGATGTTTGGCGGGCTGGCGGCCCACTGGCGTGCTCTATGCTGGCTCGCCTTCGGTGCTCCGAGCAACAGGATGACGGTATCGGCTTCCCGCCCTTGGAACGTGTGAATGGTGCCCACGCGATCTCGCGCCCATTCATCTGGCTTAACGCCCAGCGAACGGAGCAATTCGGTTTCTCGGTCAAGTCTCCGACGCATTTCTTGCTCGACTACCTTGAAGGGCGTGATGACGAAGATGTCCGGGTCCCGCACGCCCGCAGCAGCAAGAGCGGTGAGCATACCGACAACGGCATCGCCCTCGGCGGGGCACCATTTCGTCTCGGCACTGCCGTTGACGTCTATCCATCTCGATCTGCCCAGGGCTCTGCCAATCGGACCGGGTCGCTGAGGGCCGACCGCGTGCACCATTTGGCCTGCATAGGCGATGGTGTTCGAAACATCGAACATCGGGTTTTGACAACGTCGGTGGACGAGCAGCGGCAGTCCGACTTCGCGGTCACCGATGTCGGTGATAAAGGTGGACTTGAATCGCGATGCCTGATCCGCAAGCGTTTGAGTAGATGCCGCTGGCGCTGACCATTCGGCTTGGTCGATGTCGAAGAATTTGCAGATTTCCGAGGTGAGCTTCTCCGGAAGCGAAACGACCGGTGGGATCTGCAGAGGATCGCCGACCACGATGGTGCGCTTGGCACGCATGATGGCACCGACGGCCGCCTGCGGAACCGCCTGGCCCGCTTCGTCGACCAGCAACCATCCGATGCTCTCCGGCGGTAGATCGCCGAACATCGTGCGGACGGAGGCGAAGGTGGTGGACACCGCCGGCACCACCATGAACAGGCTCGACCAAAGATCGGAAAGCAGATTGCGGTGCGCCGGCGACTGGAAGGCTCCGGCGGTCATGGCTGACATCAGCAGGCCAAGATTATGCTGCAGGCGATTAGCCGAGGCATCGATGAAAGCCTTGTGAAGTGCCAACGCCGTCGCGAACAGGTCCTCGCGCATGCGATGCACGTCGTCGGGGAGCCATGGTGCCGTCAGTTGTATGGCTTCGTGCTCCTTCGTGAAGAAGAGCTCGTCGATCACGCGCTCGCCCAGCCGGCCCCGGGCAGCGGACGAGGCCGCGTCGAGCCTCATGACGTCCTGCTGCTTGCTCGCAATGGCTCGATCCAACTGCTGCAATTGAGGTTGGGCTTTGTTCCAATCGGCCCGCGCCGCCTCCAATGCGTCACTGGTCGCCTGAGCTCGCTGGACGGACTGCTTCAGGGCATTGGACAGGCGTTGCTGGCTGGTGCTCCATGTCTTCCATGACGCAGTGCCGAACAACCGAGCTAAGAAGCCCGGACGTCCCACCAGATGGCTGTCGAGCATCGACTTGTCGCGGTCAGCCTGAGCACTGGCAGCCGTATGCTCTTGGCGTCTTTCCTCGCCTGTCTGTCGGGCGGTGACGACCACCTGCTCGAACCGAGGGCGCAATTCGTTCAGTCGCCGCAGTTCGACGATCGCTTCCTTCAGGGCCCAGATATCGCGGCGGATGCCTTCGATAGCAGTGAGTTCGGCATCGACGGCCTTCTTCTGCTCCAGGAAGTCTGAGCGCGCCCTGCGCCATGCTACGGCCGCGTCGGCTTCGTTGGTGGCGGGTTTCTCGTTGGTCACCACGCTTGGCATCTCGTGCCTGATGACCTCGCCCGTTCGCTCGTCCTTGATCTCGCGCAGCACGTTCATACCGCGCGCGGCCTTCAGATAGGTCAGGAAGCCACCATCCTCGTTCCACCAGAACCCCTGTTGGAATGCGCCACGATTTCGGCCATTCCCAAGGACCGCAGCAATCAATCCCCACGTCTCGACCGAAGCGGTGCTCACACCGTCCCCGGCTTCGAAGTACCCAGCCCGCTTTGGGTTCGCGATCAGATCGCTGATGGACCTGAAGTATGCCATCTCAGTATTGCGGCCATTGGCTTCCTTGAGGGGCAGTTCCTTGCTGACGTTCTCCACAGCCTTGTTGTTGGATGAAGCCACTACGATTTCGTGGCCCTTCAGTGAGGCATTGAGGCGGTAAAAATGCAGGAAGGCATTGGAACCGAACGCCAGCTTCTCACCAGTGGTGGCAAAAGCATCCTGAGGGTTCTGGAATCCGACCATAGCCATAGCGCGGTCAAGGACGCAGCCGACGACGACATCTCTGAGCAGCGTGGTCTTGCCGGTCCCGGGCGGGCCATTGACCCCCATGATGCCAGCGTCGTTCCCAAGCTCAGCGCGTGCAGCATTCACCGTGGCCTGTTGGAGCAGGACAAGCGGGTGGCCGCCAGAGGATGGCCAGCGCGCCTGAGGCATCAGCGAAGGAGCCACAAAGGGTTCGACCGCGGATGCAGGAGACAGAACGTCCACTCTGTCGTCTGGGCGGCCAGTACCCAAGTAGCGCCGCAGCCCGACCCCCGCCCCGTTCTCGCCAATGAGTTCTGAAGCCTTTGCCAGATCCTCAAGATAGAAGGAATTCAGCAGCGATGGTTCCGGCGGGTTCTTCGCCTTGAAGTGATGGAAAATCTTCAGGGCAAAGGTTGGCGGCTCGACGAGATGCCCGGGCACCTCGAATTGCGAAACCAGCCAACGATGCACTCTGTGAATGACGTCGAGGTCGATTGGGATTGGGTTGCCTTCGTCGTCGTGACCTCTGACCATATGATCAAGGCGTTCGAGGATGTGTTGCTCGACCTTGGGCCAAGCGCCCAGGCTGCCGAGCTTTAACTCGAGAGCCGGCTTCAATGCCCATGCAAAGCTGGACACCGTAACGCCCTTCTCCTCGAGGACGAAGCCTTCCTTGTCAATGAGAATGGAGCCGATGGCGGCACGTTTCCCGTCTGGGCGCGACCGCTCCTCGTCCTCGCCAAAGACCTTCACAAGCTCGTCCGTGGCCTTGTCGAGCGCGATCGCCCCAAGCACGACTTCGAAGTAGAGGCGGTGATTGGGTTTGCTGCGCGCATCCGGACCCCACGGCACGGCGCGCTCGAACAGAGTGACGCGAGATCTGTCGCCGGACGCCATGTCCTCGGGACGCTTGTAACCTTGGGGCGAGAGCGCTTCCAGTGCAGTCCAGGCGGCAAGAATTGCTTGAGGATCGTTCTTCCTGCCCGTTCGTTCGAAGATGGACAGAGGACCGAGATCGATCTGCTCGCTGGCGGGTTCAATCGGCTTGGGAGAGGCCTTTGGGATCGCCGACACTACCTTGAAGGCGGGCTCGCCCGGTTTGGATGGCGGGTTGGCAGATGAGGTAGGCCGTGGCTGTGTCCGTATTGCCGCAGCACCCGAGGAAGAAATCGGCACCACCTTCTGGCTCGCCAACGCTGCTAACGCCTCGTGGATCTTGACCGCTAAGGATCGCGCTTTCGTGGTGTTGCGGAACGTCAGCTCGTTGGAAAGCCGGCCAAGCTCGTTGGCGTCATTGGCAGACCGCTCGAAGATCGCCTCAAGATCGAAGATCGACTTCTGTGAATATGGTCTTGTCGCCATGTATCTGACCGCCCCCCGGTGCCGGCTGCGCAAGTTTCTATGCTGGCCTTTGGAGAAGCAAGCAGACGATAATATTAATTTGCCTGTCGGCTAAGCGACCGACGTCGTCTTCGCGGCGAAACGAGATGCAGTCCACCAATTGTGGCAGTTCCGTATTGAACATGCGATGATCAAGCCTAGTCAGCTGCCGGGGCAAGGGGGCACTCATGGAATGGCTGCTTGTAGGCGCAGCAATTCTTGTCTGGCTCATCTACAGGGGCCGGAGGCAACGCCGCGCGGAGGAGGCCTCGCGTCAGCTCCTTCAGGTGCCTGCGCGCTCGGTCCCGCGTGGTAGCACAACGCCCGAACCCATGCCAAAGCCTTGGGTCGACCCGAGGAAGAATCCGGAGCACAGGTTCACGGAAGGATCGAACCAATGGGAACGGACATCGGGCTTCGGAAGGCCTGCAAACTATGAACCAGTGCGGTGGAGAGGGGCAGCGGCAAGGTGGATTCCTCGTGGCGAAGCCGTTCGCGTGGCCGGCATCTCGATCGAGTCAGGCATGTTTTACGTCGGCGACTCGTTTGTGGGACGTCGCGGCGGCGAGAACTGTCTGGTCGACCCGGCTTGCAAGGTTGCGTCCTCCGGAAGCGACCGCGAGGGACGGTCGCTTCCTTACTGGCCATCGTACTCTTCGATCTCTCCGGTCGCCCGGCGCACCTTCCTCGAATGGCTCGTTAACGGTCGAGACGACCCCGACATCGGCATCGGTTACGTGTTCATCTTTTTTTACGGGCTCGAACGCCGCCTTTTCGTAGACGGGGACAAGGACGAGGCGGGAGCGCTGCTCGAGGAAGTACGGCGGCTCCTGGCAACCTACGGCGGAAACAATTCGTTTCGGAGCTACGCGTCTAAGTTCATCGATGCGGCGGCACTCGCGCGGGGACCGGACATCTATCGTCCTGCGCTGTCTCCCGAGCTGCGCAACGGCTATGAGCTGCCGATGGCCGTGAGACTCCACCTCGGCCGCAAACTGGCAGCCAAGGAGCCCTTCGACAGCACCGACGCACTGCTGTGGACGATATCCCTTCCCGATACCTATCTGAGGACTCCAGCAACCCGCTGTTTCGAGGAACTTGTCGAACTCTGGCACCTCCGCTTCGCTGCCAGATATCCCGATGGCCTCAAGGTCAATCCTCCCAAGACCAGGCTGAAGCTCGACTACCACGCAGCAAGCGGAGGGTTCGAATGCAGGATCGATCTATCTGACAAGACCGGACCGCTGCCTGACATAGCCGCCATCTCGGCACCTCTCGACGGTCTGCGGGACATCCTCAACTCATGCACCGAGGAACTCGCCTCCTACAGCCGACTGATCGGGAAGAAGCCGGAGTCGAAGGGCACCATCGATGCCGCGTTCCTCTTGCCCAAGGAACTGCTCACGTCTCCCGTAGTTGTGGGCACCTCGGTCATGCGGAAGATCGAGGACTTATTCGAGGGAAGAAACATCGCAGGAGTCGAGTGCTCACGGCTCATGAAAGCCCTCGGATTATCGACCGACACGGGAAAGAAGCTGCCCGCAGGGTTGTGTAATCAGATTGGGTCCTTTCTCGACAAGCTTGACGTCGGGTTCGAGCCCGACCGCAGGTATGGCTCCCGGAATCTCGAAGCCGACAGCTACGTCCTCCTGTTCAAGGCGGCGGGAGGTGCGCCGGTGAATGGTGATGCTCCCGCTTTCGCTTCCGGACGCGCTGTGGTCGAGGTCGCGGCTCTGGCTGCCTGCGCCGACGGGAAGGTGGAGGCCAGCGAGTTCGAATCGATCAAAGCCGACATCAGGTCCTTGCCTGGTCTCAGCGGGATGGAGCGCGGCAGGCTGATGGTCTATGTGAGCACGTTACTCAAGGACGTCTCGGCACAGCGGGCGGCTTTGCAGAAGGTTCGGCACGTGGGGCAGGGGGCTCGTGAGAGCGTCGTCAGATCGGCGATGTCCGCGATCCTAGCTGACGGTCACGCCGGTCCGGACGAGGTCAAGTTCTTGGAGCGGCTATATAAGACTCTGGGGTTGCCGGTCGAGGATGTCTACTCCGCGCTTCACAGGGGGGCTGTCGTCGTTGATGAACCTGTTTCCGTTATGCCGGAGAGTCGCGCCGATGGACTGCGGATACCAGCCGGACCCCAGGCAACGAAACCTGGATTCCAAATTGACAAGGAGCGCCTCGAAAGGATCAGGAACGAGACGTCGGCCGTCTCCGATCTGCTCGCGGGTATCTTCGTCGAGGATCAGCCAGCAGTTCCACCTCCCGTTCCGGTCCAGGAGCGCGCCTCGGTTCACGCTCAATCCTTCCCCGGACTCAATGCCGCTCACGCTGAGATCGTGTCGAAGCTGCTGACGGTCGAGAGCCTGGAACGCACCGAGTTCGAAGAAATGGCCCGTGGGCTCAGGCTGTTGCCGGACGGTGCTATCGAAACGATAAACGATTGGGGGTTCGATCGCTTCGACGAGCCATTGATCGAAGGTGACGATCCCGTTGGGATCGTAAAACATCTTAGAGCGGAACTACAGGGAGCAGTGGCGGCGGAATGACGACTAGAACAATCAAGGCGCGTGATCGGGACGTCATATTGCAGGCTCTTGCGGCTGGCGTTGTGCCCAAGACCGGGCTTCGCCACGTTCAGGTGGGACGCGCCGCGGAAATCGGCTCGCTCGTAAGGGATATCGACCGTATCGCAGACGGTGGAGCCGCGATGCGTTTCGTCATCGGCGAGTACGGAGCCGGCAAGACGTTCTTCCTGAACCTCGTCCGGCTTATTGCCTTGGAGCGCAAGTGCGTGACCCTGCACGCCGACCTTGCGCCGGACCGGCGCATTCATGCCACAGCGGGTCAGGCGCGGGGCCTCTATTCGGAAGCTGTGCGCAACATGGCCACTCGGACGAAGGCCGAGGGAGGCGCGCTGGCCAGCGTGGTCGAGCGCTTCGTCACCGACTGCATGAACGAGGCCTCCCAGCGAGCCAAACCCGTGGAGGCAGTCATAGATGAGCGCCTGGTTCATCTGCAGGAACATGTTGGTGGCTACGACTACGCTACCGTCCTTAAGGCTTACTGGCGCGGAAGCGAAGAGGGAGACGAGGTTCTCAAGGCGTCCGCGCTTCGGTGGCTGCGGGGCGAGTACTCGACGAAGACGGAAGCAAGACAGGCCCTCAGTGTCCGAAATATCATCGACGACGGAGACGTCTACGACTCCCTGAAGCTGCTGGCGGCCTTCGTGAAGCTGGCGGGCTATGCAGGCCTTCTAGTCGTATTCGACGAGATGGTGAACCTCTACAAGCTCCAGAGCAGCCCGGCGCGAAACCAAAATTTCGAGCAGATCCTGCGGATGCTCAACGACGTTCTGCAGGGGAACTTCGGCGGCATCGGCTTCGTTCTGGGTGGCACCCCGGAGTTCCTGATGGACACTCGGCGAGGGCTTTACAGCTATGCCGCGCTTCAGTCGCGACTGGCAGAAAACACGTTCGCGCGCAACGGACTGGTCGACCTGTCGGGGCCGGTCCTGCGCCTGCAGAACCTCACACCGGAGGATCTAATGGTTCTTCTGTCAAACATCAGGAACGTGTTCGCATCGGGTGATCCTGCCCGCCATCTGGTTCCGGATGAAGCATTGCCGTCGTTCATGGAGCACTGCAACAAGCATGTGGGCGAAGCCTACTTCAGGACGCCGCGCAACACGATCAAGGCATTCGTCCAGTTTCTTGCAGTCCTGGAGCAGAATCCTGGGGTCGAATGGCACGATCTCGTAGCCAAGGTGGAACTGACTCCCGACGCGGAAGCAGCGCAGGAGATCCTCTCTGACGGGGACGCCGGAAGTGGCGACGACGACCTTGCATCAGTCCGGCTCTGAGACAGGCAATAGCTTCGATCGGCTGCATCCTGAGATCCGCCGCTGGATCTGGGAGCAGAAATGGGAAGAGTTGCGTGATGTCCAGGACCTGGCGATATCGGTCATTCTCGGCGGTGACAACGATGTGCTGATCGCAGCTTCGACGGCTGCAGGGAAGACCGAGGCCGCGTTTCTCCCCATCCTCACCAAGGTGGCAGGTCGGGAGGCAAGAGGCTTCTCGGTTCTCTATGTCAGCCCACTGAAGGCGCTCATCAATGACCAGTTCCGGAGGCTGGACCAGCTATCCGAGCGTCTGGAGATCGATACCGTCCGCTGGCACGGAGACGCCCCTCAGTCGGCCAAGCAGCGAGCGCGGCAAAATCCGCGGGGCGTCGTTCTCATCACGCCGGAGTCCATCGAGGCGATGCTTCTCCGACGGCCAGCCGACGCACGAGCCATGTTAGGGTCACTCGACTTTATCGTAATCGATGAACTTCACTCCTTCCTAAAGGGGCCACGCGGCCTCCATCTGGCGAGCCTGCTGCGACGCGTGGACCAGTTATCGTCCAAGCCGGCGCGGAGGATAGGGTTGTCTGCGACCATTGGTGACCTGACTATCGCCGCTGGATGGCTGCGTCCCGATAGCCCTGCATCAGTGGTCATCGTCGAATCCTCCGCTGGTTCTGCGGAGTTGCGGCTTCAGATAAGGGCCTACACCGATCCCGAAGACGCCGAGGATGCCGACGGACTGGAAGACGAGGCCAAGCAGCTCGCCCTCGACCCGATCGCGGATCATCTCTTCGCCTCTCTTCGAGGCGCCAACAACCTGGTCTTCGCCGGCTCGCGCAGGCGGGTTGAGGCATTGGCAGACAGGCTGCGGACGAGGTCGGAGAAGGCGGATGTGCCCAACGAGTTCTTCCCTCACCACGGCAGTCTCTCCAAGGACCTGCGCGAAGAGCTGGAAGACAGGCTCAAGAAGGGTGGCCTGCCGACAACCGGGATTGCGACGACCACGCTCGAACTCGGAATCGACATTGGATCGATCAAGTCCGTGGCCCAGGTTGGAGCGCCCAGATCACTGGCTTCGCTGCGCCAGCGGTTGGGCCGAAGCGGACGCCGACGCGGCACTCCAGCCATTCTCCGGATCTACCTGCGTGAGCGCAGGTTGGGGGCTGATGCCGACCCGATCGATCAGCTTCGGCTCGAAACAGTCCGAGCGGTGGCGGCCGTGCGGTTGCTCATGCAGCGGTTCGTCGAACCTCCTGCTATCGACAGCTCGGTCGCGACAGTTGCCCTTCACCAGACGCTTTCCATCATCACTCAAGAGGGCGGCGCCCGGGCGGATCGCCTCTTCAGCACGCTGTGCTCGTCCGGCCCTCTCTCGGTGTTGAGCAAAGCTGATTACGTCGAACTCCTTCGAGGTATGGCCTCGCCAGAGCATCGGCTTCTGGAGCAGGCGCCAGATGGCACGATCATGCTTGGCGAGCAGGGCGAGAGGATTACTGCCTCACGCGATTTTTACGCCATGTTTTCGAGTGATGAGGAATGGCGGCTTGTCACGGCCGGACGCACTCTTGGGACGATCCCTATCTCGAACCCGGTGGGCGTCGGCGTTGTCGTGACCTTCGCCGGCCAGCGCTGGCGCATTGCCGCCGTGGACGATCGGGGCAAGGTACTGGAGGTCGAGCGTCATCGATCCGGCAAGATACCGAAGTTTGACAATGTCATAAGCGAGCCCATCCACGACAGACTGTCGCGCGAGATGCGTACAGTGCTGGAGGCGGACGACGTTCCGCCCTACCTGGATGCAGTGGCGCTAGACTTCATGGAAGAGGCAAGGGCGGCCTACAGATCTTTGGCTCTGAACGAGAAGCGGCTGGTTGCTGGCGGTAAGGATACGCACATCCTCACCTGGCGCGGGTCGGAGGCCAATGCCGTGCTCGCGTTCGCACTCGTCTCCGCTGGACTCGAGTGTGTGGTCATGGACGTAGGCGTAACTGTGCTTGAGACCGAGCCCGATGTCGTATCAGCAGTCCTTAGGCAGATTGCTGACGCTCCTCCAGACATTGGGGCCGTATCCGAGTTCGTCGAGAACCTGAGGTCGGCGAAGTTCGATGAAATGGTCCCCGAAGTTCTGCTCCGACGCCTTTGGGCCAAAGGTCACGGACCGATTTCCGAGCAGCTTGGTCCGATGGCCCGCGAACTGATTGGGTGTGATTTTTCGTGGAATGAGGACCCTGTTTAAGGGGTGATTTTCGTCCAAGCGGGACCCCTTAACGATGGGGTCATCAAGATGCTTCCGGTTTCATCGGAGGCATTTGTTTTGGATGTTGATTGTGGAGACGATTGCGA
>WPCJ01035454.1_pt1 | contig 52326 bp, 40 predicted proteins | sample 5399831 | NCBI WGS metagenome assembly WPCJ01 (sample SAMN12869470, study PRJNA574797) | sludge metagenome | isolation source: wastewater treatment of pH10 | place: China:Beijing | collected 2019-05-20
TGACGATTTCGGCGCGCTCAATGTCGAGCGCCTGCAAAAGGACGGCGTGGATGTATCGGCCATCGGCGTGCATCCGACAGCCGCCACCGGCAGCGCCTTCGTGCGTTATCGCCCGGATGGCAATCGCGATTTCATCTTCAACATCAAGCACAGCGCATGCAGCGCCATCGGCCTGACGCCGGAAGCCGAAAAGCTGATCGAGACCGCCGATCACCTGCATATCATGGGCTCCGCCCTGTTCTCCGAAGGCATTGTTTCGGCGATCCACGAGGCGACGATCCGCATCAAGGCCAAGGGCGGCACCGTGTCCTTCGACCCGAATATCCGCAAGGAAATGCTGGAATTGCCGGGCATGCGCCAGGCACTGGCCCATGCTCTGGAAAACACCGACCTTTTCATGCCAAGCGGCCCGGAAATCTTCCTCTTCACCAAGGCGACTGAGGAAAAGGCCGCCGTAGAAGAACTTCTGGCGCGGGGTGTCAAGGCCGTTGTGGTCAAGCGCGGCGCGGATGGCGCCAGCTATTTCGACCAGTCCGGTGAAGTTTTCGCGCCTGCTTTCAAGGTCGATGAAATCGACCCAACCGGCGCGGGCGACAGTTTTGGCGCGGCATTCGTCACCTGCTGGCTGCGCGACATGGCACCGAAAGAAGCCCTCGTCATCGCCAATGCCACCGGCGCACGCGCTGTCGGTGTCAAAGGGCCGATGGAAGGCACCTCGACCATGGCCGAAATCGAAGCCTTCCTTCAGAAAAACGGAGTTCCAGCATGAGCAGCACGAAAGTTCTGAGCGCACTTCCCGCACGTTACGCCAGCGGAGTTCGCGGCGGCATCACGTCGATCTGCTCCGCGCATCCTCTGGTGATCGAAGCCGCCCTCCTCGAAGGAGTTGCGACCAATACGGACGTTCTGATCGAGGCCACCTGCAATCAGGTCAATCAGGATGGCGGCTATACCGGCATGACGCCTGCCGACTTCCGTCGCTTTGTGGAAGATATCGCGGCTCGTGTCGGCTTCGACACCAAGCGGCTCATTCTGGGTGGCGACCATCTCGGCCCGAACCCGTGGAAGCATCTGCCTGCCGAAGAAGCCTTGCTGAAGTCGGATGTCATGATCGATGCCTTCGTGCGTGCAGGCTTCACCAAGATCCATCTCGACACATCGATGGGCTGTGCTGGCGAACCGGTCGCGCTACCCGATGCTGTCACCGCCGAGCGTGCCGCACGTCTGGCCAAGGTTTCCGAAACGGCGGCCCGCGAAGCCGGATACGACCTGCCAGTCTATATCATCGGCACCGAAGTACCTATCCCCGGCGGAGCGATGGAAGAAATCGAAGAGCTGGAGCTGACCAGGCCGGGGGCTGCGGTTGAAACCGTCGCCATTCACCGCCAGGCATTCGCGGCACTCGGTCTGGAAGACGCATTTGCCCGCGCCATCGGCGTCGTGGTGCAGCCGGGCGTCGAGTTCGGCAACGAGAATGTCGTGTTCTACAACAGCGAGAAGGCGACGGCGCTGAGCGGCGTTCTCGACGAAATGCCGCAATTTGTCTTTGAAGCGCATTCGACCGATTATCAGCCGGTGGAAGCGCTTTCCGATCTGGTGCACGATGGTTTCGCCATTTTGAAAGTCGGTCCCGGCCTGACTTTCGCACTGCGCGAGGCGCTCTATGGCCTCGACCAGATTGCGGCTTTCCTCGACAAGCTGCCGGAAGAAGAAACCCTGCGCGGCAAGATGGAAGTACTGCTTCTGGCTGAACCGAAGAACTGGGAAAAATATTACCACGGCGATGCGGAAGAACTGCGCCTGCAGCGCCATTTCTCCTATAGCGACCGCATCCGCTATTACTGGCCGCATCCGGTCGCAACCGCTGCCGTGGACGCACTTTTGAACCGTCTGGAAGGGCGCAAGATACCGGAAACGCTGATTAGCCAGTATCTCGGCACGCTTTATCCGGCAGTCGCATCGGGTGGGATTGAACCGACGCCGCATGCTTTGATGGTGGAAGCCGTCCGCAATGTCGTGCGGATTTACGGCAAGGCCGTCGGAACTCATTAGAGCGGTTCCGGTTGAAACGGAACCGCTCTATGTCTTTGTTTGTACGCATTATCCTACGCAAAACCGCTTCGCACTTTTGCTGGAAATGCTCTGAAACAAAAAGGCGCGGTCAATACCGCGCCTTTCTTTTGCTCAGACCTCTATCGGGCTCTTAAAAGCCTTGAGCCGCAAGGCATTGCTCAGCACAAAAATGCTCGAGAAAGCCATGGCGCCTGCAGCCAGAACCGGCGACAGCAGCGTGCCGGTGAACGGATAGAGGACACCAGCTGCGACCGGGATAAGTGCCACGTTATAGGCAAAGGCCCAGAACAGGTTTTCGCCGATGTTGCGGATCGTCGCCTTCGATATGGCGATGGCATTGACCACACCGCGCAGATCGCCCGACATCAGCACCACATCCGCGCTTTCAATCGCAATATCCGTTCCGGTGCCAATCGCGATGCCGACATCAGCGGCAGCGAGCGCGGGCGCATCGTTGATGCCGTCACCGACAAAAGCGATCCGCTTGCCGCCTGCCGAAAGCCGCTTCAGCGCCTCGACCTTGCCGTCCGGCAGCACTTCCGCAACCACTTCATCAATGCCCAGACGCTTTGCGATGGCCTCGGCAGTGCGGCGGTTGTCGCCCGTGATCATCGCCACCTTCAGCCCCTGTTCGTGCAGGGCAGCAATGGCTGCTGGCGTGGTTTCCTTCATTGGGTCGGCAACGGTCAGGATTGCCGCGAGCTTGCCGTCAATGGCGGCGTAGAGCGGGGACTGTCCTTCATCGCCGAGACGCTTCGCATCATTGGCGAAGATAGCAACGTCATGACCAAGCTTTGCCATGTAACTATCAGCGCCGATGGCAACCTCATGACCGGACACGTGAGCCTTCAAGCCAAAACCGGGGACCGCTTCGAAAGCCGAGACATCCGCGAGCTTCAATCCCTTCGCCTTCGCGGCTTCCACAATCGCATCGGCAATAGGATGTTCGGAGCGTGCTTCAACGGCTGCCACAAGCGCCAGAAGTTCGTCCTTATCAAAACCTTCGACGGTCGCAAAATGCGCGAGTGCGGGCTTTCCCTGTGTCAGCGTACCGGTCTTGTCGACGGCAATAACGGAAGCATCGCGCAGGGTCTGCAAGGCATCACCACGACGAAACAGGACGCCGAACTCGGCTGCGCGGCCAGTGCCAACCATAATGGAGGTCGGCGTGGCCAAACCCATGGCACACGGGCAGGCAATGATGAGAACCGCAATGGCGTTCACCAGCGCATAACCCAGCATGCCCGTGCCGCCGATAATCAGCCAGAGCGCAAAGGTCAAGGCAGCCGCAGCCATCACAGCTGGGACGAACCAGCCGGTCACCTTGTCGACCATGGCCTGAATAGGCAGTTTGTCGGCTTGCGCATCCTCGACCATGCGGATGATCTGCGAAATCACCATGTCGCGGCCAACCTTGGTCGCGCGGAAGGTGAAAGCACCGGTCTTGTTGATCGTGCCGCCAACCACTTCCGCGCCCTTTTCCTTGGCAACAGGCACAGGCTCGCCGGTAATCATCGATTCATCGACATAAGACGAACCGTCGATCACTTCGCCATCGACCGGGACTTTCTCGCCGGGACGAACTTGAACGATGTCGCCAGCGCGAACATCTTCCAGCGGTACGTCAATCGCTTCGCCATCACGCAGAACCCGTGCCGACTTGGCCTGCAAGCCGACCAATCGGCTGATAGCCGCACTGGTGCGCCCCTTGGCGCGCGCTTCCAGATAACGCCCGATCAGGATCAGCGTGACGATGACGGCGGCGGCTTCAAAATAGACATTCACCGTACCTTCGGGCAGCACTCCCGGAAGAAAAGTTGCAACGACGGAGAAGCCCCAGGCCGCGAGCGTACCGACCACGACGAGCGAATTCATGTCGGGCGTACCGCGCAGGAGTGTGGGTATGCCTTTCTTGAAAAAGCGCAGGCCCGGCCCGAACAGAACCAGCGTCGTGAGCACAAGCTGCAGATACCAGCTGTTCTGCATGCCAATGCGGTCCATGACGAACACATGGACCGCCGGGATGAGATGCGACCCCATCTCCAGCACGAACACAGGCAATGTCAGAAGGGCGGCGAGGATGACGCTTTTCTTCAGTTCTGCCGCTTCCGCATCCCGCTTTTCGGACTGGGTCTCCTGTTTTTCGCTGCCCTGCTTTTCATCAAGTGACCGCGCCTCATAGCCAGCAGTTTCAACTGCCTTGATAAGCTCGTTGACCGATACCTGCCCTGCCAGATCGACATGCGCCCGCTCAGTTGCGAGGTTGACGCTGGCGCGGGTCACACCTGGCATGCCGTTCAATGCCTTTTCGACCTTGCTGACACAGGAAGCGCAACTCATGCCCTCAATCGCCAAATCTATGCTGGCAGCCGGGACTTCATAACCCGCCTTGCGAATGGCATCGATCACCGAGGGCAGATCTGGCGCGCCTTTGAAAGTCACATCGGCGCGTTCCGTTGCGAGATTGACGGAAACCTTGTCGACGCCGGGAACTTTGGACACAGCTTTTTCCACGGACGACACGCAAGAGGCGCAGCTCATCCCTTCGACAGGCACCGGAAAACTGATGGTTTCGTGATTTACAGGCTTGTTCATGGCAATCCCTTTCATCGCCCGGAAAGGGCACAATTCGAGAGTTGCTCTCTAGATAGTCCTTCCCACCGTTGGAAGGTCAAGCCCTTTTTGAAACAAGGTTCGATCAGGATATTTCGCGACTTCGGGAGACGTGCTCTAACACTACAGTTGCAAATTCGTCAGGCCGTGGCGAAAGAGTGATTTTCGAATACCGGAGCGGAGCGTACTTCCAGGTATAGTCCCGAAAAATTGCAGACTTTTCGGATAAGGCTATGCGCCAGAGAAAGCTACGTGAGCGCCGGAACGCAGACAAATTGCTCTTTGCAGCCCGGCATCACGAAGAATGCAACTGTAGTGCTAAATCGGCAATCTGTTATGTGCCGCAGGCATTTCCAGACCGACATTGCTGCGATTCTGGATGAACGAATGCACGTCGCCAGCGGGCATTGGCCGCCCGGTCAGGAATCCCTGCACCTCACCGAAACGCTCGGTCTTCAAACGCTCCAGCTGTTGGGCGGTTTCCACGCCCTCAGCCGTCGTGACAATGTTGAAGCCCGCGCCAAGCGTCGCGACGGCCTGAATGATGGCCAGATCGCGCGTATCGACCTCGATGCCCGAAACGAAACTGCGATCAATCTTGATTTTATCGAAAGGAAATGATCGCAGATAACTGAGCGAAGAATAGCCGGTCCCGAAATCGTCCATAGCAATACGAACACCCAGTCGGCGCAGTTCGAACAGCAACTCGATATTGTTCTTGCTGTTCGACAGGAAGACCGACTCCGTGATTTCAAGCTCAAGTCTGTCCGGTGAAAGACGCGCCGCTTCAAGCGCGTCCGTAACCGAGTGCAAAAGCGTTGTCTGGCTGAACTGGACCGGCGAGAGATTAACGGAAACCTTGATGTCCTCCGGCCAGAGAACAGCCTCCCGACATGCCGCCCTTAGAACCCACTCGCCAATCGGTCCGATCAAACCTGTTTCTTCTGCCAATGGAATGAACTCTGCAGGAGAAACCATGCCGCGCTCTGGATGACGCCAGCGGATTAGCGCTTCAAAACCGGAAATCTTGCCGCTCTCAAGATTGAATATCGGCTGATAGTGAAGCTCGAATTGTTCATCCAATAGAGCCTGGCGAAGTTCGCCGGTCATGACATAGCGCTTCTCAGCCGCCAGGCGCAGGGAATGCTGATAGAAACGGAATGTGCGACGTCCACCAGATTTCGAGGCGTAAAGCGCTAGATCGGCATTGCGCATCAGCACATCTGGGTTGTCGCCATGCAATGGCGCCTGGGCAATCCCCATGCTGCAGGTGACGAATTCCGAATTGCCCACCAGCTTGAACGCATCCTGAAAAGCCGAAAGAATGCGGTCGGCAAACATCGCGATCTGCCCCAGTGTGCCGCTGCGATAAACGATAGCGAATTCGTCACCGCCCAGCCGGGCAATGAATTCATCCGGGGTCGTGATTTGCTTCAAACGATGCGCCACTTCCTGCAAAAGCTGGTCACCCGCCTGATGGCCGATGCTATCGTTGATGTTCTTGAAATGGTCGATGTCGAGATAGAACAAGGCGAAAGGCTGGGAATCCCCGCCCTTTTTCAATAGTCCCTCAACATGGTGGGAGAAATAGGCGCGGTTCGGCAGACCGGTCAGACTGTCATGCATGGCAATATGCGCCATGCGTTCTTCGATCTCACGCCGTTCGGTTATATCCTCAAGGAGACCAATCAAATAACGAGGTTCATTCCCTTCGACGGGCGGAATCGAGCATTTTATGATCCGCACCGTGCGCGACGTTCCATCCTTGCGCTCGATCTTGCGTTCAACACTCAGCACTTCCCGACGCTGCATTGCCATTCGGTCCTGCTGGCTGATGACAGCTGCTTCGCGCTTGGGGAAAAGATCCAGGTCTGTTGACCCGATAGCCTCGTCTATCGGCTGTCCGCTCGCTGCGGATGCCGCCTGATTGTAGAGCACATAACGACCCTCATCGTGCATATCCTTGACGAAGACGCCTAGCGGCAGATTGTTGACGAGACTGTCCAGTAAGGTTTGGGCGTGAGTTGCCTGACGATTGGCCGCCGCCAATTCTGTCCTATCCTGAACAATAGCCAGAATTGCTTCCTTGCCATCGAATATTACCTGGCGTCCATAGGTCAGAACGTCGATGGTTTCACCATTGGCGCGCAGATGCTGCCAGCGCTCCGGTCGCTCAAGATCGCTTCGGTCCCGTATAGCGGCAAGCATCCGATCCCGTTCGGTCTGTGGGCGAATATCGAGCACTGTCATGCCCGGAATCTCGTCAGCAGTATAGCCGTAGAGCCGGTAGGCTGCGTCATTCATCACGATGAAACGCAGTGTTTCCGGGTCATAAACCCACATAGGTGTCGGATGGGTTGTAAAAAGGATGCGGAAGTCCGGTTCGGACGCGCGCGCCATCGTGTCTTCAGCTGAAGCCGAAGCGCCCTTCCGCTTCCTCATCGCAAACCCCTCATCCGACTGATCCTACAGGATAATTCCGACCCATCTCACAAGCAGGCCGTCTTGTTTCATAGCACTATGAGCAACACGCGGAAGATGCACCCCGAACATAGATTAAAGCCGAGAATTTTAATAAACCATATACAAATCGAGGGTCGATTTAAGGAATTTCTTCTAAGCCACACTTTTTCCATCGCTTGACCAGCTTCAACTTCCGGCCTATGCCTACAGATGCAAAATTCGTTGGGGTGTCTCGAAAGAGGCTGAGAGACGCATTCTCGCGTTAACCCATTGAACCTGATCCGGGTAATACCTGCGTAGGGAACGGAGTTTGGCGCGTCGCGGACCGGGAATATTCCCCAATGGAGCTCAGGCTCCGCTCATGTTCATGGCGTCTCATCTTCCGTTCGGAATGAGAGACGACATATGGACCAAAAACACAGTTTCTCCCGAACAACATCGACAAGCGACCGGGCGTCGCCGATACCGATCTGCGTGACCATTGCCGGTTCCGACAGCGGCGGCGGTGCGGGCATTCAGGCCGATCTCAAGACATTCTCCGCGCTCGGCGTCTATGGCGCCAGCGTCATTGCCGCCGTCACTGTGCAGAACACGCGCACCGTCAGCGCCGTACACGATGTCCCGGCAGACATCGTCGCCGGGCAGATCGACGCCGTGTTCAGCGATCTCAATGTCGCGGCGGTGAAGATCGGCATGGTTTCGGTGCCGGAAACCATCGAGGCCATCGCGCGCGGCCTTGCGCATTTTTCCGGGCCCATCGTGCTCGACCCCGTCATGGTGGCAAAATCCGGCGACCGGCTTTTGAGCGAAAACGCCATTGCTCTGTTGCGCCGGAAACTGTTGCCGCAGGCCACGCTTCTCACCCCGAACCGGCCCGAAGCTGCCTGTCTGCTTGATTGCGATACGGCACGCAACGATAGCCAAGCCGAGGAACAGGGCCGCGCTCTGCTCGAAATGGGCGCGAAAGCCGTATTGATGAAGGGCGGTCATGCGGAAGGCGAAATCTGCGTCGATCTGCTGATCCGCCGTGACCAGCCCACCCTGCGCCTCGAAGCGCCGCGCATCCTGACTGCCAACACGCATGGCACAGGCTGTACGCTCTCTTCGGCCATCGCGGCGCAACTGGCAAAAAACCTGCCGCTCGAACAGGCACTGCAAACAGCACATACCTATCTGCAAGGCGCAATCCGTGCCGCCGATACATTGAAAGTCGGTCACGGCCATGGGCCGGTGCATCATTTCCACAACCTCTGGAACACAACGACAGGGGAGACCGTCTGATGCGCGTTACCATTATCGGCGCAGGCGTCGCCGGATTGGCCACCGCCGCCGAATTCACCGATCAGGGCCACGCCGTCACCGTGATTGCCAAGAGCGTGGAAATCGGGTCCGACAGTTGCTCGTGGTTTGCGGGTGGAATGCTTGCCCCATGGTGCGAGGGCGAGAGCGCGGAAGAGCCGGTCGTTCGTTTGGGACAGGAAGCGATCGGCTGGTGGGAGCGGCACGTTTCGACAGTCCATCGCAAGGGTACGCTTGTGCTCTCGCACACACGCGATGCGACCGAACTGCGCCGCTTCGCCCGCCGGACGGAGGCATTCGACACCATTGGTCAAGAGCAGATCGAAGCGCTCGAACCAGACCTTGCAGGCCGTTTTCGGCAAGGGCTTTTCTTTGCAGGCGAAGGCCATCTCAACCCGCGCAAAACGCTGATTGAGCTTGCCGAAAACCTGCAGAAGAAAGGTGTGGTCTTTCATCTGGGGCAGGATGCGAAAGACGTAAAAATCGAGACCGACATTACCGTCGATGCGCGCGGCCTTGCGGCGCGTGATCAGTTGCAGGACCTGCGCGGCGTGAAGGGTGAGATGCTGGTTGTCCGCTCACGCGACATCAATCTCAGGCGGCCCGTGCGCCTCCTGCATCCGCGTATTCCGCTCTACATCGTGCCGCGCGGCGACGGCGTGCACATGATCGGCGCGACGATGATCGAAAGCGGCGAGCGATCCGGCATCAGCGTGCGCTCGACGCTGGAACTTTTAAGCGCCGCCTATGCGCTGCATCCAGCCTTCGGCGAGGCGGAAATTCTCGAAACGGGCGTCGATGCGCGCCCCGCATTTCCCGACAATCTGCCCCGCGTGAGACGGCGCGGCAAAACCATCTATGTCAACGGGCTTTACCGCCACGGCTTCCTGCTCTCGCCGGCGATAGCGCGCATGGCGGTTGCGAGCGCGACCATGCCGGAAGATGCGCCGGAACCTATGCCAGAATTTGTGGAGGACTACGCATGACAATCGTGCTGAACGGTGAGGTCATCACCACGGCAGCCGCCAATCTGGCAGCGCTGCTGACCGAGATCGAGTTGAGCGAAGCGGTTGTTGCAACCGCGCTGAATGGCGAATTCGTGGCCAGCGATGAACGCGCAGCCGCGCTCCTGTCGGCTGGCGACCGCATCGAAGTTCTGGCCCCGATGCAGGGAGGCTGACATGCTGGAATTTTACGGAAAACAATTCGAAAGCCGCCTGCTGCTCGGCACGGCGCAATATCCATCGCCTGCCATATTGGCCGATGCGGTGCGCGCTTCGCGGGCCGGGATCGTTACCGTGTCGCTGCGTCGCGAAAGCGGCGATGCCCGCGCCGGACAGGATTTTTGGGCGCTGATCCGCGAGCTGGGCGTCGCCGTTCTGCCCAACACGGCAGGCTGCCACACGCCGCGCGAAGCGGTGACCACCGCCCGGATGGCACGCGAAATCTTCGGCACCAACTGGATCAAGCTGGAGGTGATCGGCGACCACGACACGTTGCAGCCTGACCCGTTCGGTCTGGTCGAAGCAGCACGCACGCTCTGCGACGATGGCTTTGAGGTCTTTCCCTATATGAATGACGATCTTGTCGTCGCGGAAAAGCTCATCGAAGCCGGTTGCAAGGTGCTGATGCCCTGGGGTGCGCCCATCGGCTCGGGCCGTGGCCTCAACAATCCTTATGCGCTGAAAACCATGCGGGCGCATTTCCCCGACATTCCATTGGTCGTCGATGCAGGCATCGGCGTGCCGTCCCACGCCGCCGCGGCGATGGAACTGGGCTATGACGCCGTACTCATCAACACCGCCGTCGCCAAGGCTGGCGATCCCGTTGCGATGGCGCGCGGCTTTGCCTTAGCCGTGGAGGCCGGGCGGCTCGCTTTTGAAGCAGACGCCATCGAAGCGCGCGACATGGCCGCGCCATCCACCCCTCTTCTCGGAAAGGCATTTTTGTAATGGCCCTCGATCCGTTCTACCCGATCTTCGACAGCGCCAAGTGGCTTGAACGCATGGTGCCTCTCGGCGTCAAGCTGGTGCAACTGCGCGTCAAGGACAAAACCGAGGCGGAGCTGCGCAGTGAAATCCGCGCCGCACGAGAAATCTGCCTTGCCCATGACTGCCAGCTCATCGTCAACGACTATTGGAAGCTAGCACTGGAGGAAGGTTGCGACTTCATCCACCTCGGACAGGAAGACCTCGACGATGCCGATCTTGGCGCCATTCGCGCCGGTGGTTTGAAACTGGGTGTTTCAAGTCACGACGAGACCGAGCTGAACCGCGCTTTGTCGGTAAAGCCTGACTATATCGCGCTCGGCCCCATCTACCCGACCATTTTGAAAAAGATGAAATGGCACGAGCAGGGTCTGCCCCGCCTTGGGCAATGGAAAGCACGGATCGGCGATATTCCGCTGGTTGGGATCGGCGGCATGAGCGTCGAGCGCGCACCGGGCGTTTTCGAAGCGGGTGCCGATATCGTTTCCGTCGTCACCGACATCACCCTCAATGCCGACCCCGAAAGCCGCTTGCGCCAATGGATTGAAACCACGCGCGCGTTCGCCGGAAAAGCTCTGGAGCAGACCCCATGAAAAAGATTGCCTTCGCCGCCCTGTTCGGCCTCGCTTTCACCGCTGCCACTTCGGCTCACGCCGATGACAAGCTCAAGCTCATTCTCGACTGGTATGTGAACCCCGATCATGGCCCGATCATCGTCGCCGACAAGCTCGGCTATTTCAAGGATGCCGGTCTGGATGTGGATATCGTCGCGCCCGCCGATGCATCAACGCCCACCAAGATGGTGGCGGCAGGACAGGCCGACCTCGCCATTTCCTATCAGCAGCAGGTGCATCTTCAGGTGCATGAAGGCTTGCCGCTTATCCGCGTCGGCACGCTGATCGACTCGCCGCTCAACTGCCTGATGACCCGCGACGACGGATCGGTGAATGCCATCGCCGATCTCAAGGGCAAGAAGATCGGTTATTCGGTCGCCGGAACCGAGGAAACCTTGCTTGGCACCATTCTCGGCCAGCACGGCGTCAAACTCTCGGATGTCGAGCTCATCAATGTGAATTTCTCGCTGGCGCCTTCGCTGATGTCGAAACAGGTCGATGCCGTGATGGGCGCTTATCGCAATGTCGAATTGAACCAGATGGCCGTCGAAGGCGTGCCCGGCAAATGCTTCTTCGTCGAGGAAGAAGGCGTGCCGGTTTATGACGAGCTCGTCTATGTCGCAGCTTCCGACAAACTGGACGCGGCGGAAAAGGACAAGATTTCGCGCTTCCTATCGGCCACCGAAAAGGCGGCGCAATATATCGTCAATCACCCGGACAAGGGTTACGAGCTGTTTTCATCCTACAGCACGGAACTGAAGGACGAGCTGAACCAGCGTGCCTGGAAGGACACGGTTGCCCGCTTCTCGCGCGCACCTGCGAGCCTCGATTATGGCCGCTGGCGGCGTTACGAAGCCTATCTCAAGGAGCACAATCTGGTGCCCTCCATCCTGCCTGTCGAGAAATTCGCCATCGACGTCAACGCGGAAGGGAGCAAGTCATGAGCCAGCCGCAGCCCCATTATTCATCCGAACTGTTCACGCGCTTGCGTGCCGCGACGCTTGAAGACTGGAAGCCCTATATCGATCATGAGTTCGTGCGCGGACTGGGCGATGGCACGCTGCCGAAAACCGCCTTCCTGCATTATCTGCGTCAGGACTATGTCTATCTGCACCACTATGCCCGCGCCTTTGCGCTTGGCGTCGTCAAGGCCAATACATTACAGGAAACTAGGCTTTGCGCCCAGATCATGCATGGTTTGGCCGTGACGGAACTGCCACTTCATGTCGGCATCTGCGCCCGTGAAGGGATCAGCGAAGACGAGCTTTATGCAACGAAGGAAGAGCCGGAAAACCTCGCTTATACGCGCTATGTGCTCGATTGCGGACAGGCGGGCGACTTTCTCGACCTGCTGACAGCGCTCGTGCCCTGCGCGCATGGTTATGGCGAAATCGGCCTGAACCTTGCCGTGACCGCCCTGCCCGGTACGCCTTATCAGGAGTGGATCGACACCTATGCGGGGCCTGAATATCAGGACATGTGCCACACGGTCGGCAAACTGTTCGATCAGGCCGCAAAGGACCGTATCGGCGACAACTTCGAGAAAAGCCCGCGCTGGCCAAGGCTCTGCCAGATTTTTGCCACCGCAAGCAGGCTCGAAGCCGATTTCTGGTCTATGGGTTTGAAGGCCGGATAGTGAACGAAGCACTCCCGAACCGAAGTCGGAAAAAGCGCGCTGCCGACGGTTTGCTGTCGGCCGCCATAGCGCTTGCCATCTGGCAGGCGGTGGTGAGCATCGGCCAGATGCCGCGCTTCATCCTGCCCGGCCCGCTGGATGTGGTGCAGTCACTGATCGGCAACGCCGGGCTGATTGCCGAGAACGCCGCCGCCACCATCGGTGAGGTGTTGGGCGGCCTCCTCCTTGGCAGCGCGGTCGGTATCGCCACAGCCATCGGACTGATGATGTCGCCGCTGGCGCAGCGGCTGGTTATGCCTGCCATGGTTTTCAGCCAGGCGATCCCGATCTTCGCCCTCGCCCCGATTCTGACGCTATGGCTTGGCTATGGACCCGCATCGAAGATCGCGGTCACGGTACTGATGATCTTCTTTCCCGTCGTTTCGACCTTCTTCGACGGTATGCGTCGCACCGAAACGAGCCTGATCGACGCGGCGGAAATTCTGGGGGCCGGACGCATGGCGATCCTCTTTCGCATCCGCATCCCATCCGCCTTTCCTTCGCTGGCGTCGGGCCTGAGCCTCGCCGCCGTCTATGCGCCCATCGGCGCGGTGGTAGGCGAATGGGTCGGTGCATCGAAAGGCCTCGGCTATCTGATGCTGCTGGCCAATGGGCGCGCCAAGGTGGATCTGATGTTCGCCTGCCTGTTCGTGCTGGCGGCCTTCACCATGCTGCTGCATGGCACGGTGTCGCATTTCGCCCGCAAGCTTGCCGCCTGGCCGCGAAAAGCCGCATAAAAAAACCGGCGGGGAAACCGCCGGTTTTTTTGCATTCACTCACACAACAATCAGGCCAGCGTATAGGCTGTCTTGACGGTGGTGTAGAACTCGGCGGCATAGCGGCCCTGCTCGCGCGGACCGTAGCTCGAACCCTTGCGCCCGCCGAACGGTACATGGAAATCGACACCCGCGGTCGGCAGATTGACCATCACCATGCCCGCTTCCGAATTGCGCTTGAAATGCGTGGCATATTTCAGGCTCGTCGTGCAGATGCCCGACGACAGGCCGAAGCTCGTATCGTTGGCGGTAGCAAGCGCTTCTTCATAATTCTTGACGCGGATGACCGAAGCGACCGGGCCAAAGATTTCCTCGCGGCTGATGCGCATCTGGTTGGTGGCTTCGGTGAAGAGTGCTGGCTGGAGATAAAAGCCCGGCGTTTCGCGGTTCAAACGTTCGCCGCCAAAAGCAAGCTTCGCGCCTTCCTTGCGGCCGATCTCGATATAATCCATGTCCTGCTGAAGCTGGCTTTCATCAACAACCGGGCCGATATGCGTGCCCTGCTTCAGGGCATTGTCAACCACGACGCTTTTCAGCTTTTCAATCGCAGCAGCGACAAACTTGTCGTGAATGCCTTCGGTCACGATGATACGTGAAGACGCAGTGCAACGCTGGCCAGTCGAGAAGAAGGACGAATTGACGACGGACTCGACCGCGACATCGAGATCGGCGTCATCAAGGACGACGACCGGGTTCTTGCCGCCCATTTCGAGCTGGAAGCGGCGGTTGTGCTCGATGGATGCCGCCGCAACGCGCTTGCCCGTACCGGTCGAGCCGGTGAAGGTGACGGCCTGAACGTCCGCACTGTCCAGAATGGTCTGGCCGACGACCGAGCCCTTGCCCATGACGAGGTTGAGAACGCCCTTGGGCAATCCCGCACGATGCAGGATATCGACAATCGCCCAGGAGCAGCCAGGCACGAGATCGGCCGGTTTGAACACGATCGTGTTGCCGTAGCAAAGTGCCGGAGCGATCTTCCAGGCCGGGATGGCAATCGGGAAATTCCATGGCGTGATGATGCCGACGACGCCAACCGGCTCACGGGTGATTTCCACACCGATACCCGGACGGGCAGAAGGCAGAACCTCGCCCGCCAGACGCAGGGCTTCGCCTGCGAAGAAATCGAAAATCTGGCTGGCGCGGATGGTTTCGCCGATGCCTTCGGCCAGCGTCTTGCCTTCCTCGCGAGACAGGAGACGGCCAAGCTCGTCCTTGCGTGCCAGGATTTCATCGGCAGTTTTGCGCAGGATGGCATGGCGCTCCAGAATGCCGGAACGCGACCAGGCCGGGAAAGCGGCCTTTGCAGCGGCAATGGCTGCCTTGGTGTCTTCGGCAGTTGCCCGCGCATAGGTTCCAACGACATCATTGGTGTCCGAAGGATTGATGTTGGCGATCCCGTCGCCGCCGACCCATTCGCCCGCAATCAGATTTTGATGAACTGTCATGAACTCTCCCTGTGCGCCGCACGGCTCTGATATATCTCAGGACGACCCTTCACCCATGAGCGGCAGAATTGCAAGGCCGGAGCTGTCCTGTAACGGAAAAAGTGAAAATATCCGTTCGGCAAAGGGCTGAAAGCTGGATCAGCGCCCCTTAAAACAAGGCTTGCAAATTTGTCACAGTCAAATGGCTGGATAGAAAATTCGTCATTTTGCGCCTTGGCAAAAATTTTTGCTCATTTATTGTGCAACCATCTGCAACACTGGCAAGAGGTATGAGATGCGTGTCTATTACCCATTCCCCATGGTGCCCAGTGTTAATGTGGGCGCGTCCAAGCTTTAAGTCTTTGGCCCGCATTGCAGGCTGAGGCCTGAACGCCCTCCCTAAAAGGGCATATTCCTAACAACTTCCAAATTTGCCGCAGCCGTCACCGGCTGTTTGTTTTGTCTTTGTTTTCACGCATTGTCCGACGCAAAACCGCTTCGCACTTTTGCTGGAAATATTTTTACAGGAACCAGAGTCCGTTTAAACCCGGCCTGGTATTATAGATATGACTCGGTTTCGCATCGATTTCCGGGGACCTGCCTTCCGCAATGTCCTCGGCTACACTTTCGGCCATTGGCGAAGTCAGCCCTTGCGGCTGACGCTGATGATAATCGGTATGCTGCTTGCAACAGCCGCAGATGTTCTGACGCCGCTCTATTCCGGTCGGCTGGTGGACGCATTGTCGCTTGGCGGCGACAGTGGGTGGGATGCCGCCATTCATGCCCTGATCGTCCTGCTTGCGCTGGGTGCGCTGGCGCTGATCACGCGTCAGTTGACCTTCTATGTCATCACGGACTTCACCTTGAAGATCATGAGCGACATGGCAGCAAGCTCGTTCCGCAAGCTGCAGCGCTTTTCGACCGACTGGCATGCCAATGCCTTTGCCGGATCGACGGTGCGCAAGGTCTCGCGCGCCATGTGGGCCCTCGACCTGCTCAACGATACGCTGATCGTGGCGCTGTTACCGTCAATCCTGATGCTGGTTGGCTCCGTGGTGCTTCTATCGTGGTACTGGCCGCTGATGGGGCTGCTGGTTGCAATCGGGTCGGTGCTTTTCATCGTCTGCACGATCGTGATCTCGCTTGGCTTTGTTGCGCCTGCGGCAACGCTTGCCAATAGCTGGGACACGCGTATGGGTGGCGCTTTGGCCGATGCCATTTCGTGCAATGCGGTTGTCAAGGCATTTGGCGCGGAAAGCCGTGAAGATGTGCGTCTTGCAAAGGTCGTTTCCAAGTGGCGCGGCCGCACACGCCGCACATGGCTGATCGGTACGCTGAATGGCTTCATTCAGGGTGCGAACCTGCTGGTGATGCGTGGCGTGGTTATCGCCTTTGCGCTCTATCTTTGGAGCCAGGGCAAGGCCACGGCGGGTGATATCACCTTCGTCCTGACAGCTTTCTTCATGCTGCAAGGCTATCTGCGCGACGTGGGTATGCATATCCGCAACCTGCAGCGTTCGGTCAACGACATGGAAGAGTTGGTCGACATCGAGGCACAGCCTTACGGCATTGCCGACAAGCCAGGCGCACCGGCGATCAAGATCGGAAACGGCGAGATCACGTTCGATCACGTCACTTTCCACTATGGCAACCACGAAGCCGCTCTCTATCGCGACTTTTCGGTCAAGATCGAAGCTGGCGAACGGGTTGGTCTGGTTGGCCATTCTGGCTCGGGCAAGACGACATTCGTCAAGCTGATCCAGCGGCTTTACGACGTCAGCGGCGGCGCGATCCGTATTGACGGACAGAACATCGCCGAAGTCACACAGGCATCGCTCAGATCGCAGATCGCCATCGTGCAGCAGGAGCCAATCCTGTTTCACCGGACGCTGGCCGAGAACATCGCCTATGCCCGCCCCGGCGCGACACAGGCGGAGATCGAGGAAGCTGCGCGCCTTGCAAGCGCGCATGACTTCATCAGCCGCCTGCCGAAAGGCTATGCAACGCTTGTCGGTGAACGTGGCGTGAAGCTTTCGGGCGGTGAACGTCAGCGTGTGGCTATTGCCCGTGCATTTCTGGCAGATGCACCGATCCTTATTCTGGATGAAGCCACATCGAGCCTCGATTCAGAATCGGAAGTGCTGATCCAGCAGGCAATGGAACGGCTGATGGTGGGTCGTACAACGCTCGTCATTGCGCACCGGCTTTCGACGGTTCGCGCGCTTGACCGGTTGCTGGTCTTCGACAAGGGCAAGATCCTTGAAGAAGGCGATCACGACGCGCTTATCCGCAAGCCGGGTGGCATCTATCGCCGCCTGTTCGAGAGGCAGGCGCTGGAACTGACCAAGGGACTGGAAGACGTCTTTTCGTAATCCAATCTCCTAGATAGCCATGAACAGGGCTGGATCAATTCCGGCCCTGTTCTCATTTTAAATGCTCCATTCATCATCCATTCAGATCACGGTGCGTATCACTCGCGGCCCAAGCGTGCCTTGACATTTCCATGACAGAAATGTGACAGGCTTTTTGTGGAAGTTCGGGAGTTGGTGAGTAAAACATGCCGGGTGTGATGGAAAATACCGCAGCGCGTCGCTGGAGCGATGCCGCGATTTTCGGGCCTGCCCGTATTGCCTGGCCGCTGCGCCTCGCAGCAATTACGCTTGCTTCCATCGTGCTTTCGACGCTGCTGGTTTTCGCTGTCGAATGGATCGTGCGCGGCTCATTCTCCGACACGATGCAGTTCTTCCGCACGCCGCATAAGCCTGCATGGACGACGGTTGCGCTCTTTGTCGTGGTCCTGACGGCGAGCGACGCCATTTTCGGACGCATTCACTATGGCTTCTTCGTGATTGGCCCGCTGGCGCTGATTGCGGCCACAACTGCACGCGAAAAGAGCCTTTATCTCGGCGACCCGCTTTATCCGAGCGACTTTCTCTACGCCCGTCAGATCGTCGATCTCCTGCCGCTTCTGGTGCGTGACCGCCCGTGGAGCGCGGTCGGCATAGCCCTGCTTCTCATTGCTTCGGCAGCAGTGATGATAACCGTGACATTGTTCTGGTGGCGGCGCTTCGATCCAATCCCGTGGAAGGGGCGGATGCTGCGTCTTGCCTTTGCGCTGCCATTACTCGCCTGGTTCGCGGTGATTTCTGACTATGCCAGTTTTTCGCTCGCGCGCGACCGTCTGCGTATTCTGCCGATCATGTGGGATCAGAAGGAAAACTACGCCCATAACGGCTTTACCATGGCCTTCATCCTGAATGTGCCGATGGCTACCGTCTTCGCCCCTGAAGGCTATTCTTCGGAAGCAATTGCCGCCATCGAACCGCCAGCACAGTTGATCCCTGCTGCCTTCGATACCAGCAAGCCTGACGTCATCATGGTGATGAGCGAATCCTTCTGGGACCCGACACGCCTTCCGGGCGTGGCTTTCAGCGCCGATCCGATTCCGACAGTCCGAGCGGAACAATCCGGCCATGTCTTCTCGCCGGAATTCGGTGGCATGACTGCCAATGTCGAGTTCGAGGCTCTGACCGGGTTTTCCAAAGCCTTCCTGCCCTCTGGCAGTATCCCTTATCAGCAATATGTCCGCCGTCCCCTTCCCTCGCTTGCAAGCTTCTTCAAGGATCAGGGTTATGCGACACGGGCCATCCACCCCTATCGCCAATGGTTCTGGAACCGCGGCCCCGTCTATGAAAGCATGGGCTTCGACCGGTTCATGTCGGAAGAAAACATGCCGCCGCTGGAAAAGCGCGGCGCACTGGCTTCCGACGCTGCCTTGACCGATGAAATCATCCGCGAAGCAGATTCCATGGATGCGCCATTCTTCTTCTTTGCCGTCTCCCTGCAAGGACATGGCCCCTACGAAGCCAATCGTTACCCGGATTCCAAACTTGAGGTGCAGACTGACGCCAGCGAACATACGCGCCAGTCGATCCGTTCCTATTCGCAAGGTGCGATGGATGCCGATGCGAGCCTTGCACGGTTGATGGAATGGGCATCGAAGCGCGACCGGGAAACCATTCTCGTCTTCTTCGGCGACCATCTGCCTCCGCTTGGCCCCGTCTATGTCGAGACCGGATTTATGACAAACCGCGTCGCAAGCCGTACGGCACCTGCCGCTGATATGATGTTGCAGCACGAAACGCCGCTTGTTCTCTGGTCAAACAAGCGCGGCGCCGAGCGGGGAACCGGCACGATCAGCCCTGCCTTCCTGCCGCTGCACATTCTGGACATGGCGGGTATGCAGCACCCCTATTACACAGGCTTCCTGCGTCAGTTGCATGAGCAATACCGGGTCGTCGATAATCATGCAATTTTCGACCGGTCGGAGAAAGCCGAGGAAGGCTGGCAACAAAGGCCGCCATTCCCGCCACTCCTGCGCGATTATCAGATGTTGCAATATGACATGATCTTCGGCAGCAATTTTGCCCGCGAGCGGTTCTTCCCCGGCCCGCATTCACAAAGCTGACCTGCAGTGTCAGGCGGGAACCTTGCCTGACGATTGGCGGATGATGAGCTTGTAGCCGATCCGTCGGGAAGCCGATGCATGACCGGTTTCGATCTGGTTGAGAAGCATGTCCGCCGCATCGCGGGTCATCTCGAAAATCGGCTGGCGGACGGTGGTGATCTGCGGCGAAACCATGCTGGCAATCGCGCTGTCATCGAAGCCGACTACCGTTAGCTGGTCAGGTATCGCAATGTTACGATCATAGGCGATCTGCATGACGGCTGCGGCCATATCGTCGTTTGAGGCAAACACGGCAGTCGGCGGCTCTTCGAGCGATAGCAGCTTCTTTCCGGCAGTGAGACCGCTCGAAAAACTGAATCCGCCTTGCACCTCATAATCAGGATTGCTTTCGATTCCCGCCTTTTCCAATGCGCGGCGATAGCCTGCGAGGCGCAGCTCTGCCGAACGATGGGTTGGATCGCCAATGACGATCGCAATCCGGCGATGACCGAGTTTCAGAAGATACTCCATCAGATCAACGGCAGCCGCCTCGTCATCGATTGTAACGCTGTCGGTCGGGTGCACATTAACGTCGCCTGCGACACGGGCAAATGGCATTGCCGAAGCTGTCAGTTCGGCCAGAATTTCCGGATCGTCCGACATGGGCGGCGTCACGATGATGCCATCGAGACCGGAAGCATGCGCCGTTTCGATCAGCGCACCGCGGATATCTTCACGATTTTCGACAGGGAAGATCAGCAGCCGGTAACGCGTATCACGCAGCCGTTCCAGCGCGCCCATCTGCAGTTCGGTGACATAGCTGGCGCTTGGGTTCTCGAAGAAAAGACCAATCAGGTGAGAACGCCGCTCAACAAGATTGCGGGCTGCAGCATTGGGACGGTAACGCAACTCGCTCCCCGCCTGCCTTACCTTTTCACGAATGGCTTCGCGCACATTCGGTTCGTCATTATAGACGCGTGAAACTGTCTTGATCGACACACCGGCAAGGCGTGCCACATCATGAATGGTTGCTCGTTTTCCTGCAGCGGCCATATCGGATCGTGTCCCTCCCTCTCCGATCTAACTTTCTGTTTTCACGCATTATCCGACGCATCGAAGCAGGATAAGAAATCAGTCCAGTGGACTGATTTCCCAGCGTAGGCGCTTCGCACTTTTGCTGGAAATGCTCTAACCGCTTCGCCGCAAAACGGAAAGAGAAATCAGGGAACCGAACAGACCCGCGAGCGCGTCAAAAACCGGACTTCGCGCCCATTGTCGAGAGAAAACATGCCTCCGCGTCCCGGCACAACATCAATGATGAGTTCGGTATGCTTCCAGACTTCATATTGCGGGCCGCTGATATAGACTGGAGCACCACCGATTTCGCCCAGTTTTACGTCCGTGTCGCCGACAATGAACTCACCTTGTGGATAGCACATCGGTGATGACCCGTCGCAACAACCGCCCGACTGGTGAAACATGATCGGCCCATATTCGGCCTGCAGTTCACGGATGAGATCAAGCGCTGCCGCCGTGGCGCTAACCTGACCCTTGCCGTCGCCGGAAGCTACCTCAACCATATCCTCCTCCATGATACGAAAGGGCGGAAATTCACCGCCCTCTCTTATATTAGCCCAACCGGCCTATTGAGTCAGGTCCATGACCACGCGACCTTCGATATTGCCTTGGCGCATATCATCGAAGATGGAATTGATATCTTCGAGCTTCTCTGTGCGGATGGTGGCCTTGACCTTGCCGTCGGCTGCAAAATCCAGCGACTCCTGCAAATCGAGCCGCGTACCGACGATTGAGCCGCGCACGGTAACGCCGTTCAGCACCATGTTGAATATTGAGAGCGGGAAATCGCCGGGCGGCAGACCATTCAGCGATACAGTGCCGCCCCGCGATACCATGCCCAGGGCCTGTTCGAAGGCAATCGGCGAAACCGCCGTAACCAGCACGCCCTGCGCGCCGCCATCGGTTTCTTTTTTGATATAGGCCGCAGAATCGTTATGCGTCTTGGCATTGACGGTTACCGTCGCACCAAGCTTGCGGGCCAGATCGAGCTTTCTGTCATCGATGTCGACAGCGGCAACGTTAAGCCCCATTGCCTTGGCATATTGCACCGCCATATGACCAAGACCACCAACACCGGAGATCACAACCCAGTCTCCGGGCTTGGTGTCGGTTACCTTGAGGCCCTTGTAAACCGTCACGCCAGCACAGAGAACCGGCGCGATTTCGTTGAAATCAATGTTCTTCGGCAAATGTCCGACAAAATTCGGGTCGGCCACGACATATTCGGCAAAACCACCATTAACCGAATAGCCTGTATTAAGCTGCTCTTCGCAGAGCGTTTCCCATCCGCCCAGACAATGACGACAGTGTCCGCAAGCGGTGTAAAGCCATGGAACGCCGACGCGATCCCCCTCCTTCACATGCTTGACACCGCTACCCACAGCCGACACATAACCTACGCCTTCATGTCCAGGAATGAACGGCGGATTGGGCTTCACCGGCCAGTCGCCTTCGGCTGCGTGCAGATCGGTATGGCAAACGCCGGACGCATGGATGGCAACCTGTATCTGCCCCGGACCGGGCTCAGGTACTGGCACTTCATCGATCGTCAGCGGCTTTCCGAATGCCCGCACCACGGCGGCTTTCATTGTCTTTGCCATGAAGTTTCTCCTTCGTTGTCGAACTGAGCAGGCTTCCTGGGGGACGGAAGAAATGAATGCTTTAGGGAGGCATTAGAGCGCGTTTCAATCTGATTGAATCAGATTGGCGCTCTAACTGTTTGTTTTGACGCGCATCTCGTCCGAAAACCGTTTCACACTTTTCGGGATGCGCTCCAGAAAAAGGTCGCCCGGGCGTTTCCGCCCAGGCCCCCCTTGGGAGGGTATTGGAAACCGTTATGCTCGACGCGATACTGACATGAAGAACGGCTCCGCCCCTTGATTGAGCGCAATACGAAGATTTTTCTCCGTATTGCGGTTGCGGGTTCAACTTTGGTTAGAAGAAACCCAGTTTCTTCGGGCTATAGCTCACCAGCATATTCTTGGTGTTCTGATAGTGGTCCAGCATTTTCAGATGGTTTTCGCGACCGATACCCGATTGCTTGTAACCGCCGAATGCAGCATGCGCCGGATAGGCGTGGTAGCAATTGGTCCACACACGACCGGCCTGAATGGCGCGACCGAAGCGATAGGCGCGTGTCCCGTCTCGGGTCCAGATACCGGCACCGAGACCGTAAAGCGTATCGTTGGCAATCGATAGCGCCTCGGCATCGTCCTTGAAGGTAGCAACGGACACGACGGGTCCGAAGATTTCCTCCTGGAAAACACGCATCTTGTTGGTGCCCTTGAATACGGTCGGCTTGACGTAGTAACCGCCAGCCAGATCGCCTGGCAGAATATTGCGCTCGCCACCTGCCAGCACTTCAGCACCTTCCTGACGGCCGATGTCGAGATAGCTCAGGATCTTCTCGAGCTGTTCGCTGGAGGCCTGCGCGCCGATCATCGTGGCAGGATCAAGTGGATCGCCCTGCACAATTGCATCCACGCGCTTCAGCGCCTTTTCCATGAACTTGTCGTAGATCGATTCATGGATGAGTGCGCGGCTCGGACAGGTGCAGACTTCGCCCTGGTTGAGAGCGAACATGACAAAGCCTTCGATGGCCTTGTCGAGGAAGTCGTCATCTTCCGTAGCAACATCCTTGAAGAAGATATTCGGCGACTTGCCTCCGAGTTCCAGCGTAACCGGAATGAGGTTCTGACTGGCATATTGCATGATCAGTCTACCCGTCGTCGTTTCGCCGGTGAAGGCGATCTTGGCGATGCGCGGGCTGGATGCCAGTGGTTTGCCCGCCTCAAGGCCAAACCCGTTGACGACATTGATCACACCGGGCGGGAGAAGATCACCGATCAGTTCCATAAGCACGAGGATCGATGCCGGTGTCTGTTCAGCCGGTTTCAGAACCACGCAGTTGCCCGCCGCAAGGGCCGGAGCAAGCTTCCATGTCGCCATCAGCAGTGGAAAGTTCCACGGGATGATCTGGCCGACAACGCCGAGCGGTTCATGGAAGTGATAAGCGACCGTGTCGTGGTCGATTTCGGAAATGCCACCTTCCTGGGCGCGGATGACGCCTGCAAAATAGCGGAAATGGTCGATGGCCAGGGGAAGATCGGCAGCGGTGGTTTCGCGGATTGGCTTGCCGTTGTCCCAGGTTTCCGCAGCAGCGAGCGCAGGCAGATTTTCCTCAATCCGGTCAGCAATGCGATTGAGGATGAGCGCGCGTTCCGCCGCGCTCGTCTTGCCCCAGGCATCCTTGGCGGCATGCGCTGCATCGAGAGCCGCTTCAACATCTGCGGCGTCCGAACGGGCTACTTCGCAAAGCACCTGACCGTTAACTGGCGAAGTGTTTTCGAAATAGCGGCCCGATTTAGGCTCGACCCATTTGCCCCCGATGAAATTTCCGTAGCGTTTTGCGAAAGCCGGCTTCACGGTCCGGCTGAATTCAACCTTGTTCATGACATTCCTCCCAAAACCACGCTGCTCCTACAGCGTTTCATGCGTGAGGATCGCGCGGCAGTGCGAAAGAGTCATCCCGCGCATTCAAGCTCGCAAGGTTATGTGTCGCAATATTGAGACAGTTGCGCCCGCTTATTGCTGATTAGTGCGGACGAATGATCTTCAGGCGATTGAGCTTGCGGTGAAGCGTGGCGCGACTGATGCCCAAAAGCCCGGCAGCGGCTGAAATATTCCCTTCTGCACGCGCAAGAGCGCGCAAAATAACACTCCGCTCCGACTCCGCCATATCTTCACGTGGATCGGCATGCCAGCCGAGAAGATCGGCTGCGGGCAACGGAACCGCAAGAGCGGCATCGTCAAGCCCCATTGCCAGACGCGCCGCACGCGTTGCGCCGATGACCAGGTCATCCTTGTCGACCGCGATCAGTGCGCCGCCGGTTCTGTCGGGGCTTGGCGCCAGCATGATACGAGCCTCGGGAAAAGCCTGACGGAAATTTTCAGCCTCGATGCGCCGGGCAGCATCGATTACAGCGACAGATATGAGCTGCGCAAAAGCCTCTGTCAGATCGGCGCGGCATGACGAAACATCAAGCGCTGCCATCAGGCGCCCCTGATGATCGTGGATCGGGGCGACCGTACAGGAAAGCCCGATGTTACGCGTGTGAAAATGCTGGTCGCGATGAATTGTCAGCGGACGCTGTTCGACAATGCAGGTGCCGATCCCATTCGTACCTTCGCTCTGTTCGCTCCAGACCGCACCGGTCCAAAGCCCCCAGCGATAGAAGGTATCGTCATCGCCCGGTGCGCCACGACGTTCGACCGGCACACCCTCGCTATCGGCCAGAAGCACACAACAACCGACCCCGCCAACGGCCAGATAAAGGCGGTCCATACTGGCTTGCGCTATGCTGACAAGGCGTTCGATACGTTGATGAGCGGTCCTGAACTCACCGTCGGAAAGGGTGCGCACAGACCCCAGTTCGGCAGGATCAAGCCCATGCAGTTCCGCGGAGCGCCGCCATGAGGCGACCAGAGCCGATCTGGCAGCGCCACCGGCTGTCATGATTGCGGACTGAATCCGATCAGCATGCGTTAGGTCTTGCGGTGTGCCCATCTTTTCCTCCCAGGAAGGCTGGAACCCGCTGTATGGGAGAATAATGACTGCTCAAAACACAACTGGCAAGTGCGGCTAAAGATTGAGAGAGCTTAGGCGACGCGTGCTGGCTTCAGATATTCCTCAAGCGAGGAAACATCCGCCGCATTGAGCCGAAGACCAAGTTTCGTACGCCGCCACAAAATATCCTCGGCGCTGACTGCCCATTCATTAGCGAGCAGATACCGCACTTCGGCTTCATAAAGATCGGCACCAAAATGCTGTCCGAGGTCGGCAAGTGAAACGGCTTCTCCAAGCAGAACATGAATACGCGTTCCATATTGTCGGAACAGACGCCGCGCATGAGCAGGTGTCAGGAAAGAATATGCGGCAGCCACCTTTTGCAGCTCACGTTCGAACTCGACATCCACGAAATCACCGCCGGGCAAGGGTGCAGCGTGGGTCCAAGGCGCACCTTTTTGCCCCAGCCGATGCTCGATCTTCTCCAGCATATGTTCAGCGAGCCGCCGCGCCGTAGTCAGCTTGCCGCCAAAGACGTTAATCAGAGGAACAAGCCCATCCGGCGCATCTTCTTTCAGCACATAATCGCGGGTCGCTTCCTGTGCCTTGCTTGCGCCGTCATCATAAAGCGGGCGCACACCGGAATAGGTCCAGACGATATCCTCGCGCCTGATCGGCTCCTTGAAATATTCGCTGGCTGCCGCGCAAAGATAGTCGGTCTCGCCATCGGTGATCGCGACCTTGGCCGGGTCACCCTGATAATCCTGATCGGTCGTGCCGATCAGCGTAAAGTCGTCCTCATAGGGAATGGCAAAGATGATGCGCCCGTCATTGTTCTGGAAGAAATAGGAGCGGGGATCGGAGAACTTCTTGCGCACCACAATATGGCTGCCCTGAACAAGTCGGACATTGTGAAGCTGTCGATCTCCTTCGACACCTTGCAGGACCTTGTCGGCCCACGGGCCGGCAGCATTGACCAGCAGGCGAGCCCTAACTTCCTCGCGCTCATGTGTACCGGTATCTTCCAGCGTAATGGTCCAGTATTCCCTGTTACGGCGCGCCGCCACGACTTTTGTGCGGGTTCGGATCATCGCACCGCGATCTGCTGCATCCCTAGCGGTCAAAGCGACGAAACGTGCGTCATCGACCCAGCAATCGGAATATTCGAATGCCTTTGTAAAAAGCGGCTTCAGGGGCTGCGCTGCCGGGTCGGAGCGCATATCGAGTGTACGCGTTGCAGGAAGCTTTTTACGCCCGCCCAAATGGTCATAGAGAAACAATCCGAGCCTCAACAACCATGCTGGGCGCATTCCGCCCTTATGATAAGGCAGCACAAACCGCATCGGGTGAATGATGTGCGGTGCGTTGGCCCACAACACCTCGCGCTCCATCAGCGCCTCTCGCACCAGACGAAATTCGTAGTGCTCCAGATAGCGCAAGCCCCCATGAATAAGCTTGGTTGCTCGCGACGAGGTGCCGCTTGCCAGATCGTTCATTTCGGCAAGGCCAACTGAAAATCCCCGGCCAACCGCATCACGCGCGATACCGCAGCCGTTAATGCCGCCGCCGATTACAAAAATATCGAATAGTTTCTCTTGCGCCATGGCGAACCCCGAAGACCAGTCTCCGAAAACCAAAGCGAATATAATTCATTTAATACGAAAGCAAACCGAAAATGAAACGAACCTACGTTCGTTTTTCTTCCGTCTCGCTCTCTCCAAGGGTTTCGATCAGTTCAACCTCGTTTTCACGGCACAATTCCCGCAACTGGTTCGACGGGCAGTGATCCGTAATGAACGTATCGATCTGCGATATGTGTCCGATACGCACCGGCGCGGTCCGTTCCAGTTTTGTGGAATCGGTGACGAGAATAACGTTCCGGGCATTGGCGATAATGGCTTGCGCCACTTTCACTTCGCGGAAATCGAAATCCAGGAGAGCTCCGTCTTCATCCATGGCAGAAGCGCCGATAATCGCATAGTCGACCTTGAACTGCCGGATGAAATCAACGGCGGCTTCGCCGACGATCCCCCCGTCGGACGGACGAACGACACCGCCTGCAACAACCACCTCTATCGAGGGATGAACGCGCAACGTATTGGCAACATTGATGTTATTGGTGATAACCATCAGATTGTTATGGTCAACCAGTGCCTGGCTGACGGCTTCAGTCGTGGTGCCGATATTGATGAACAGGGAGGCGCCGTCCGGAATGATTTCTGCAGCAGCGCGTCCGATCGATTCCTTTTCGTGCGCGGCGATGCGGCGGCGCGCTTCATATTCCATGTTCTCCACGCCGGACGGATAGAGCGCGCCTCCATGGATACGACGCAGCATCCGGGCGCGGCAAAGATCGTTCAAATCCTTGCGTACCGTCTGCGGCGTCACTTCAAAAGCCGCAGCAAGATCATCCACCAGAACCTGCCCTTGCTTGCGAGCGAGCTCAAGAATTGCATTGTGACGGGGGGTGAGCTGCATTTTTATCCCGGAGCTGGCATTATTCTGATTGCGTTCGGGTAATTTCGCGGTTTTTCAATAGAAAGCAACCATTTCAGTTCGAATAGCTTCGAATAGCATTCGCTTTTCAGCAATTTTCGACTTTTATCGCCGCCACTCGGCACCACCAAAAGGAGACTATAAATCCAAATAAAACCTTCGTTTAATTTTCTAACCAAAGACGTATTTCACCGATCAATTTCCAAATCTCAATCATCACTTTGGGCATATTGCTCTGATCGTCATAAACCTATTCGTTAAATGTGGATCGAATATCTATATTCATAAGATTCCAAACTGGCGTATTCTTGTAATCATCTCTTGAACACAAAAGACTGAAGTAAAACGAGAGATTTGAGGCATGAAAGAATGGGTTTGGCGCGTTCATCCCTGCTCAATGCGAACATAAAACAAGATAATCGGGCTGCTTGATTCAGGCATTATAATGCGGGGAAATGAGTAGCGTTATTGCGTAGCAGGCCAAGTGTGAAATTGGGGTTCAGAAGGCAACGAACATCGCTAGCATGACTAAATGCAAGCCCAATAAAAAGAATACTCTCTCATATTCGAAAGAGGCGGACTACTTGTTCGCCCTTTTTTCGTGCAAACGGCATTGAATTGGAGCGTTTTTCGATCTGATTGGATCAGATCGGCGCTCTAATCATTTGTCTTTACGCTCATCCTTCCGAAAACCGTTTCACACTTTTCGGGATGCGCTTTTAAACGAAACCCGGAGAGTTCAATCGAGATCGAACTTCTCACCATACATGCGATGCAGCTTGCAAGCGACTTCCGTGCGGTTCGCAGCACCGATCTTCTTCATGATATTATGGACGTGTGCCTTGACCGTGCCTTCGCTCATACCGAGCTCGAAAGCGATGATCTTGTTCGATTTACCAATCCGGATGGCATGGACGACTTCGATCTCGCGCGCTGTGAGCAACTCACCCAGAACATCGTCGTCAATGTCAGTCGGTGCCGTCTGGAAAACCATGGAAGCAGGCACATACATGCCGCCGGCCGTGGCAAGATGGATGGCCTCTACGCAAACCTTGATGTCAACCGAAGTGGGAATATAGCCGCGAGCGCCGATTTCCATAGCACGCACAACCTGTGCCCATTCTTCGCGCTCGGCAAGGAAAACGACCGGCACCGGACGCCAGAGCTCGATCACAGCCTGCAACTTTTCCGAGAAGAACGGATCGGCGAGGCGCTTCGAACCTATATTGATAAGAACAACAGCAATATCGTCTGTCGGATCTGCGATCTCGATCGCCGCTTGTGTCTCCACGGGAAGCTTGAGGCCATTCAGCACAAGCCCGTTATAAAGGCACTGCCGTTCAAGATTGCTCTTGCACACGAGCAACATGCGCCGTCCGCGCGCTGCTTCAATGCTGGCGGCGTTGCCCCTATCGCCCATATTCTCCGAAGCAGCCCAAAGGCTATCCCCTCTTGTCTCCAACATGTGATACTCCCGGCGCTACTCAAGTTGCTCTATGTTTATGCATCCAACTATTACTTTCGTCAGAGACGAACAATTTCCTGCGCTTGCCTGGATAGACCTGTAACCTTGACTGGGGTAAATATTGCTATCGGGAAATAATCGTGTCATTAACTTATGTTAGCAATGCAGAAAATTTATGACCGTCCATAAGAACGACTTGGAGAGCGGTAGGATATAGCCTCTATATCTTTCGTTTAGATGGTTTTCGAGTTTACTGAATTTACCAACGCCGAAGAGGCAGTTAGGTGTTTCAAAACTCACGGATACTCAGACTTTTGATGGAAACGCCGACTGCTATTTACACGGTTGTCCGACCGCCATGTGATTAGGCGGAACTCTGAGGCGCTTATCGATTTGATTGAATCGAGTAGGTGCCCTAGTTGTGACTTTCAGGTGCAACTTTTCCGAAAGGCTGTCTTACAAATTTCGGGATACGCTCTAGTGGGTTAGAAATGCATAGTGGCAGGCAGACCACAGACCCATCAATTGAAGCGCTTATTGGTTTATTGGAGGCACCTCCAATTCTTGCCAAGCTGGAAGCGCGGGAAACAGACGCGCTTTCATCTCTCACCATTATTGAAAACGACTTTACCGCCGATGCCATCATCATCGAGCAGGGTGCGCGCGTCAGAAGCATCCATCTCGTACGCTCCGGTTGGGGTTGCGTATATCGCGATCTGTCGAGCGGCGAACGACAAATCATCGATTTTCCCATGCGGAGCGATTTTCTCGGACTCAGAACTGCCGATGGCTATAGCTACAACACAATCGCGGCGATCACGCCCATGTCGATTTTCGAAATCCCGCTTGCCTCGCTTGAAACTTCTATTGAGCGCGCACCGCGCCTCAGTCTGATCCTTATCGAGCTTCTTGCGCGTCAGCGCTCGATGTTGATCGAACATCTTACCAATATCGGATGCCGCGCAGCATTTGTCCGAACTGCCCACCTGTTTCTGGAGCTTTCCGATCGGGTGCAATCGTGCGGGATGGGCGATCCGGACTCTTTCTATTGCCCTTTGACGCAATATCAACTCGCCGATGCTCTGGGACTGACGCCCATCCATCTCAATCGAATGCTGCGTGATCTACGCGAAGAGGGCCTAATCCTGTTCCGTTCGAACCGTGTGGAAATACTGGATCGCAAACGCGTGGTCGCCCTTGCCCAATATGATGGAGAGTTCATGCGCCTGTCGGTTTTCGGGAAAGCGGAATAACAACCGATGTGAATTCTATTCTCTGGCGCTATTGTGTGGAATCCGAAATTCGCATCACTTAGGAGCAGTGCCGTGAACGAATTTCGGATTCAAAGCCACACTAGTAACACATTGAATCCAGTGTGGTTTACGGATTTTAAGTTCCTCAATGCGGATGTCTCGCAAATGACAGGAACTTCAAATCCACCACACTAGCCGCAGAGATGAAGGCCCTGATCCGGGCCTTCATATTTGTCAGCCTGCATTTCCTGCTACCAGTGATTGCCAATCAATCGCTTGATCCGAAGCCTCCGGCTTTATCGAAACCACGACCCCGGTTTTGATCCGTCGCCGCATGACGACGTCGCTTTCATCCGATGTCATCCGAATTGTGCCTCCGTCACTGAGCACCTGAAGGCGCGTGCGAGAGATTTTAAGCTCGGTTGCCAACAGACGATCCAGGCGCATATTGACCGGAAGGGCAACTTGCAACTCGATCTCGATTGTCTTGAAAAAGGCTGCTTCGTGCACAACACCTTTAGCGACATCGTATTCTGCAAACTCGTCGACGCGCTGCGATTTGCGTCTCAATGCCTGCATATTGAACGCCTCGGCCCAAATCCATTGCGGATCGTTGGAATGAAGAGCCTCCAGTATCCTGGGATCGATCTCCCGGACATTCTGCCGTTCAAAGATCGACCGATTCCATGTCTTGTCGCATGTCAGGCATTTGTAAATCAGCCACGCATCAAGCTTACGGCCGTTGGCATTCAGCCGGACCTTTCCGCTTGATCGAAAAGCGTTCAGCTTGCCGCATCCACTGCACGCAATCCAAGGCTGAGGGGCAATTTTCGGTGTGATCGTCCACCGCACCCGAAGAATATCGCTCATAATATCTCGGTCTTCCATTTTGGAAGCTCACCAAGATGGCGAATGAGGTGCCCGTTCCGGGCGCGGCATGGCGATTTTTCAAGTGATTGAAGAGCAGAGACAGGCAAGCTGTTCCGGCACATTTGACAATGCCAAACCGGTCACTAACCGCCACCCGATGAACAAGTTCACACGCCCGACAGCTCGCTGCTATCAGGTTGCATGGGTGAAACTGGATTGAGACCGGAATTAATTAGGCAAAGTCTACCTCAATGTGCCAATGCTCTTCGGGAAAGCATTTAACACGGCATCAACTTGGATTGTAGCCAATACAGGTGCCTTGAAGGAAGAAATAGTTCGAGTGGTGCAAATGCAACGGCTCATCACAGGCTAGCGGATATTGATGTGAAGAGAAATATCGGGATAAAAGTGCTTTGGCACTTGGAAAATGGTCGGAGTGAGAGGATTCGAACCTCCGACCCCCTCGTCCCGAACGAGGTGCGCTACCAGGCTGCGCTACACTCCGTGACCATGTGGCCTTGACCATTGAGGCGGCTTATAACGCCCCAAATTTCAAGCTGCAAGAGCATCTTGTCGTTTTTTTAAACGCCTGACTTGAAAAGTCGGAAACATCTTTCCGGCAAGCATCAAACCGCAGCAAAAACAGGCTTCGTGCCACCGCCAAAAGCCACGAAATTGGGATTGGCAAAACCCGCAACACCCTCATTGGCGCGCTGGCCATAAGAGAGCGGCACGCCCTCGAAAGTCGTGGTAAGACCACCAGCGGCGCGCAACACGGCGTCGCCTGCTGCAGTATCCCATTCCATCGTCGGGCCGAAACGCGGATAGATATCGGCCTCTCCACTGGCAATCAGGCAAAACTTCAGCGATGACCCGATGGAAACACAGCTGCTGATCCTGTTTTCGTCCAGGAACTTCTCCGTTTCCGGGTTCTTGTGTGACCGACTGCAAACCGCCAGGCGCTCGGCCCCGTGGACGCGCACCGCTATCCCACGCCGCGTTCCGATCGCATGATCTTTGGTCGTCGTTATTTCTTCGGCACCATCGCCGTTTCCAATAAACAAGCGGTTGCGAACTGGTGCATAAACGATGCCGAGAACCGGAGCGCCATCCTCGATCAGACCGATATTCACCGTGAAGTCGCCGTTTCGCAGCAGAAACTCACGGGTGCCGTCCAGAGGATCAACCAATAGGAACCGCCGACCCAGCTGTGAAGGCAAACGTCCTGCCGCCACTTCCTCCTCGGCGACAACCGGAATATCCGGAACAACCGAAGCAAGCGCGGCAAGAATGATGGCTTCCGCGTCACGGTCTGCTTCCGTGACCGGGGAAGAATCCTTCTTGCTCTGAACCGCACAACCATTGGCATAGTGCTTCATGATAACGCGCCCCGCCTCAAGTGCAGCTTCCTGCAGGACGGCCAGTATTGCATCGTCGTTCGGATCGGCTTTCGGGGAGGCTGAAATCTTCATTGCTCAGATTGACCAGGAATCGCTGCCATAACTGCCGATGATACCACGTTCGGCGAGATACTTTTCTACTTCTGCGACGAGTTCGTCAACGTCACGACCCGTCGTGCTCAGGCGTAACTCCGGTGATACCGGTGCTTCATACGGAGAATCGATCCCGGTGAAAGCCTTGATCTCACCGCGCAAGGCCTGCGCATAAAGCCCCTTCGGGTCACGAGCGATGCATTCCTCTATTGGCGTATCCACGAAAATCTCCACAAACTCACCTTCCGGCAAGCGGGCGCGGATACGATCCCGTTCGCTCCGAAATGGCGAGATGAAGGAAACCAGCACCACCAGTCCTGCATCGGTCATCAACCGGGCGACCTCTCCGACACGGCGGATATTCTCTGCCCTATCCTCCTCCGAGAAGCCCAGATCGCTGTTGAGGCCATGACGGACATTATCCCCATCCAGCAGATATGTATGCTTGCCGAGCGCATGGAGACGCTGTTCCAGTCGGTTTGCGATGGTGGATTTGCCGGAGCCGGACAGACCCGTGAACCAAAGCACAGCCGGTTTCTGGAATTTCTGCGCCGCGCGTGTCTGCTTGTCGAGGTCGAAGGACTGCAGATGCACATTCGTCGCCTGACGAAGAGCGCTATCGATCATTCCAGCACCAACAGTCGCGCTGGTAAGACGGTCGATCAATACGAACGCGCCCGTTACACGATTATCGGCGTAAGGATCGAACGCAATCTGATCCACCGTCTGGAGATGGCAAAGTCCGATCTCGTTGAGGTCAAGGCGGGATGCTTCCTGACGGGTGAAGCTATCGACATCGGTTCGGTATACGATCTCGTTGATCGTTACCGGCGTCTGATCGGTCTCCGTACGCAGAATATAAGACCGGCCGGGATGCAACGCCTCCTCGCCAAACCAGACTATATTGGCCGAGAACCGATCAGCAACTTCGGGTCGGGCTTCCGTCCCAACCAGCATGTTGCCGCGAGAAACCTCAATCTCGTCCTCCAGAACCAGTGTGACAGCCTGTCCTTCGGAAGCGCGCGGCAGGTCACCGTCATAGGTGGCGATACGTTTCACGCGGGAGGTCTTGCCTGATTTGGCAACAACCACTGTATCGCCGGTAGTGATCGACCCGGATGCCACGGTGCCGGAGAAACCGCGAAAATCGAGATTGGGCCGGTTCACATATTGCACCGGAAAGCGAAAGGGCTTTGCCGCCGCCTCCGTGTCGATGCGCACGGTTTCCAGATGTTCGAGCAGATGCGGCCCCGCATACCAGTCCATGCGGGGCGATGGCAGGGTGACATTGTCGCCGAAACGCGCCGAAAGCGGGATCGGCTGCACACTAACAAAGCCAAGCTCTTTGGCGAAGCTCATATAGTCCGCGACGATGTGCTCGAAGGCTTCTTGCGAAAAATCGACCAGATCGATCTTGTTTACGGCCAAAACGATGTGACGAATACCGAGCGCCGACGCAATGAAAGAATGGCGCCGTGTCTGGGTCAGCACACCCTGTCGGGCATCGACAAGCACGATAGCAAGATCGGCGGTCGAGGCACCGGTTGCCATGTTGCGCGTATATTGCGCATGACCCGGCGTATCCGCGACAATGAATTTGCGACGTGGTGTCGAAAAGAAGCGATAGGCGACATCGATGGTAATGCCCTGCTCCCGTTCTGCCTCCAGACCGTCAACCAGCAATGCGAAGTCGAAGTCGTCATCCGTGGTGCCGAACTTGCGGCTATCGTTCTTCAACGATGCGAGCTGGTCCTCGAAGATCAGTTTCGTGTCATAGAGCAGGCGCCCGATGAGCGTCGATTTGCCGTCATCCACCGACCCGCAAGTGAGGAAGCGCAACAGGGTCTTACGCTCCTGATCGGCCAGAAAATCGCTAACTGCAGCATTGGCCGCAACAGGCTTGATTATCGCATTCATCAGAAATAGCCCTCGCGCTTCTTTTTTTCCATCGACCCGGCTTCGTCGCGATCGATGGCCCGGCCCTGCCGTTCGGATGTACGGGCAATCAGCATTTCCTCGACAATATCGGAAAGGTCTGCCGCGCTAGATTCAATTGCGCCAGTCAGCGGATAGCAGCCGAGCGTGCGGAATCGCACCAGCCGGTTTTCCACCCGTTCGTCCGGACGCAATTTCATACGGCCATCATCGACCATAATCAGCATGCCGTCACGCTCGACCACCGGGCGATGCGCTGCAAAATAAAGCGGCACGATGGGGATATTCTCCTGCAGGATATATTGCCAGATATCGAGCTCGGTCCAGTTCGACAGCGGAAAGACCCGGATCGATTCCCCTGCGGAAACGCGGGTATTATAGATTTTCCACATTTCCGGACGCTGGTTCTTGGGGTCCCATCCATGCTGTGCGTTACGGAAGGAAAAAATGCGCTCCTTGGCGCGCGATTTCTCCTCGTCGCGACGAGCGCCACCAAAAGCGGCATCGAACTTGTATTTGTCGAGCGCCTGCCGCAAGGCGACCGTCTTCATCACATGGGTGTGGACATTCGATCCATGGCTAAAGGGACCAATATTCTCGCGCACGCCATCCTCATTGATATGCACGAGCAGCTCGAAACCCTTTTCACGTGCCTGAGCATCGCGAAATTCGATCATCTCCCGAAACTTCCATGTCGTATCAACATGCAGGAAAGGAAAAGGCGGTGGAGCGGGATAGAATGCCTTCATCGCCAGATGCAGCATCACCGACGAATCCTTGCCGACCGAGTAAAGCATCACCGGATTGGAGAAGGTTGCTGCAACCTCACGAAAAATATGGATCGCTTCCGCCTCAAGGCGCTGAAGATGCGTCAGGTTCTTGGTCAGGGATGCATGATGCACGACTACTTACTCCCGGCAACCGGATGGGGACTCGATACTGGCGGGAGGGATGGCCCAAGGTCAGGAGATGGCCTTCATCCGGCGCAGATGCGGCAAAAGCCGCGATGCGCGCATTGTCGTGAAATGATGCGAAAAAGTGAAAGAAACCTATCGCGTATTGCGACCGGCTTGCGCGAAAAACTTACCGTATTTGCAAGCAGGGCCGGAACAAACTTGCGCGCGCTGGAAAAAGCTGATTTTTGGCCAAGCCACGGAAAATCATACAATTTTTGTGATATTTAACGGCTTTTCGCTGTGGAGCTGCCCGTTATTCGGACAGCTCCAGAGCAAATTATTACCTGGCAAGGCTCGCCTGAACATCGTTCAGCGTCGCTTCGAGTGCCGACACCATCGTATCGATCTGCTGATCATTGATGATGAGTGGCGGACAGAAGGCAAGCGTGTCGCCCATTGCGCGGGAAATGACGCCTCGCTCCTGGAGAGCCGCATTTGCCTGAGCTCCCAGCGCACCAGCCTGTTCAAGACCTGTCTTGGCCTGCTTGTCGGTGACAAGCTCGACACCGGCAATGAGACCGACACCGCGCACTTCACCGACCAGCGGGTGATCCTGCAACTCACGCAGGCGCTTCTGCATATAGGTACCGCGGTCGCGCGCATTGGCGACCAGATCACGCTCTTCGATGATGGCAAGGTTTTCCAGCGCGACTGCTGCCGCCACCGGATGGCCGGATGCCGTGAAGCCAGTGCCAAGCGTGCCGATCTTGTGGCTTTCTTCGGCAATCGGCGCGTAGACACGCTCATTGATGAGGAAGGCCGAAATCGGCAGATAGGATGACGAAAGCTGCTTCGACATAACGAGAATGTCAGGCTTCATGTCAAAAGTCTGGCTGCCGAACAGATTGCCCGTCCGCCCGAAGCCGCAAATGACTTCATCGGCGACCAGCAGAATATCGTAGCGCTTGAGAACCGCCTGCACCTTTTCCCAATAGGTTTTAGGCGGCACGACCACGCCGCCAGCACCCATCACCGGCTCACCAATGAAAGCTGCAATGGTGTGCGGGCCTTCAGCAAGGATCAACTGTTCCAGCTCATCCGCCAGTCGCGTTGCGAACTGCTCTTCAGTCTCGCCGGCCAGCCCTTCGCGATAGTGATGCGGACAACCCGTATGCAGAATGCGGTCGATCGGCAGATCGAAGGAACGATGGTTGTTGGGCAGACCCGTCAGGCTGGCAGAGGCAATCGTCACGCCATGATAGCCACGCTTGCGTGAGATTATTTTCTTGCGCTCCGGTTCGCCGAGCGCATTGGAGCGATACCAGATCAGCTTGATGACAGTATCGTTGGCCTCGGAACCTGAATTGGTGAAATAAGCCTTGCTCATCGGGACTGGAGCCATCGAAACGAGCTTTTCCGCCAAGTCGATAGCCGGACCGTGCGAACGGTAGGAAAATGTATGATAGAAGGGCAGCTTCTTCATCTGTCTTGCAGCTGCCTCGGCCAGACGCGGCTCCGAAAAGCCCACGCCGACGCTCCAAAGTCCTGACATCGCTTCGATATAGCGCTTGCCCGATACATCTTCGACGTAAATGCCATCGCCACGCTCGATGACAAGCGGGCCTTCCGCTTCGAGGCGGACAGCATCGGTGTAAGAATGGAGATGATAACGGATATCGCGGGCTTCACGAGAGTTTGGCTGAGCAGTCATTCATTGATCCTCCGGGAAAGATAATGAATTTGTAGCCCGTTTCAGAAAAAGCGCAAACCGGAAAGCCGCTGAAAATGCCCTTCGGATCAAACCGCCGAGGGACTTGGAAGATATTTAGAGAAGTCCGAAGGTACGGGCCTTGGCGACCGCCTGAACCTTGTTGACCGCAACGAGCTTGGTCAGAACGTTGCTGATGTGGAAATTCACCGTGCGTGTGGAAATATTGAGGATCGTGCCGATGATCTCGGCAGTCTTTCCTTCGCTTGTCCAGCGCAGGATTTCCCTTTCCCGCATCGTCAGGTTCACTTCAGAAACGCAATTCATCGCCGGAACATCAAGATGTTCATACATGGACAGATGCAGAAGATTGGCTGCGATCTGCATCTGACGCCGCAACATCGAAATCTCGCCAGAAGACAATGCCGGACCACTTCTCAGGAAAGACAACATTCCGAATACACCTTGAGCCGCCCAGCATGGCTGGGAAATTCCGACCTTGAGGCCGAAGCGCTGTGCATCCGTCCAAATCTGCGGCGCATCTGCAAACAGCTTTGGCGACCAGACCAAAGGCTCGATGCTGTTCAATGCCTTGCGAACCAAGGGGTCGACATCCGCATATTTTCTGGCCGTATAATGATCGATCCATTCCTGCGGCAACGATCCAAAGCTGAGCCATTTGACCACGCCATTCAGCAACGGAACGCGCATGACATAGGCCGTATGTGCAAAACCGCACTGCTTGGCATAGGTGTTTATGTATTCAAGGAGTTGTGCGGCATCGTCAGCAGATTGCATGGATTCATAAATTTGTTCCCATTTCATTGCAGACTTCCCAAAGAAAAATATAACTATTGATGATTATTGAAATTCGAAGCATTTAAATAAAATGCCAACAAATCACTAGCACATCCCTGTAGTTTTCTCCAAATACTAATCATAAATATAATATTATTCATTCATAAATATTATATGATTCTAAATTACATTTAACTTTATTCTTTTCTTAATTATTATATAAGGCAAAAATTCCAATACTGCGATTGAGCCAGATGCTATAGAATATGAAATGCCAAGCCGATGCAGCCGCGCCGGCTGTTTTGTAGCCGATCCATAACTACAAACCAGTCAAACGCCTGCAGCGCATCTGTCAAAACTACGGGTATATGAGATTAAGTTAATTTGACTGCGGCATTTATCAAGCCGCAGCCTCTTCCGAAGTTGTGCCTGGGGTATAATTGAGGATCGGTGTAAGCCAGCGCTCGACCTCCTCAACCGCCATTCCCTTGCGATCTGCGTAATCCTCAACCTGATCGCGTTCGACCTTGGCCACACCGAAATAATAACTTTCGGGATGGCCTATATAGAGGCCCGATACAGAAGAGCCGGGCCACATCGCATAGCTTTCAGTCAGTTCCACGCCCGTGTTTGCAGTCGCGTCCAGAAGGCGGAAAAGCGTCGATTTTTCAGTATGATCCGGCTGAGCCGGATAGCCCGGAGCAGGACGAATGCCTTTATATGGCTCACCGATCAATTCTTCTGGCGTATAGGTTTCGTCCGAAGCATACGCCCAGAATTCCTTACGCACACGCTCATGCATCAGTTCCGCAAAGGCTTCCGCAAAACGATCAGCCAGCGCTTTCACAAGAATAGCCGAGTAATCGTCATTGGCGCGCTCGAAACGTTCGGCTATCGCCACTTCACCAATACCTGCCGTGACGACAAAGCCGCCGACATAATCCTGCTTTCCGCTTTCGACGGGAGCTACAAAGTCGGACATCGCGACATTCGGACGACCATCGCGCTTGCTCAATTGCTGGCGCAGCGTGAAGAAGGTAGCAAGTTCCTGCCTGCGGCTTTCATCGGTGAAAAGACGAATATCGTCTCCCACCGCATTGGCAGGCCAGAAGCCGACGACAGCTTTCGGCGTGAACCAATTTTCGTCGATGACTTTCTTCAGCATCGCCTGCGCGTCGTCCCAGAGCTGCCGGGCGGCTTCGCCCTGCTTCTCGTCTTCAAGAATTGCCGGATAGCGGCCTTTCAACTCCCACGTCTGGAAGAACGGCGTCCAGTCGATATAGCGGGCGATTTCGGCCAGATCGTAATCGTCGAAAGTCTTCGTGCCGGTGAATGTCGGCTTTGTCGGAACAAAGCTATCCCAGTCAAGCTTATGCGCATTGGCACGCGCACGAGCGATCGGCAGGCGCTGTTTTTCTGCTTCATTGCGCGCATGAGCCGCCGCTACCTTGGCATATTCTCCGCGCAGACCGTCAACATAGGCCTGCTTACCTTCCGGCGACAGCAGGCTCGAAACCACACCAACTGCACGGCTGGCGTCGATGACATAGACCGCCTGTCCGCGCTCATAACGCGGATGAATCTTCACCGCCGTATGGACACGGCTGGTCGTCGCGCCGCCGATCAGAAGCGGAATGTCAAAACCCTCGCGCTCCATTTCTGCTGCCACATGCGCCATTTCGTCGAGCGAAGGCGTAATAAGGCCGGAAAGGCCTATGATATCTACCTTCTCGTCGCGCGCCACCTGCAGGATTTTCTGCGATGGCACCATCACGCCCAGATCGATGATTTCGTAATTGTTGCAGGCCAGCACGACGCCGACGATATTCTTGCCGATATCGTGCACATCGCCTTTCACGGTCGCCATCAGCACCTTGCCGGCGCTCTGACGTTCACCGCCGCCAATGCCTTTTTCAGCATTGAGGCGCTTTTCTTCTTCCATATATGGCAGGAGAACGGCCACGGCCTGCTTCATCACGCGGGCCGACTTGACCACCTGCGGCAGGAACATCTTGCCTGCGCCGAACAGATCACCAACCACGTTCATACCGGCCATCAGCGGCCCTTCGATGACGTGCAGCGGGCGTTCGGCAGACTGCCGCGCCTCTTCCGTATCGGCTTCAATATATTCGGTAATGCCGTTGACCAGCGCATGTTCAAGGCGCTTTGCCACCGGCCATTCGCGCCAGCTCAGATCCTGCACCCTGGCTTCCTTGGAGCCTGAATCGCGAAAACGCTCGGCGATTTCCAGCAAGCGTTCAGTCGCATCGGAGCGGCGGTTCAACACCACATCCTCGCAGGCCTCACGCAACTCTGGATCGATGGCATCGTAAACCGCGAGCTGACCGGCATTGACGATACCCATATCCATCCCCGCCTGAATGGCGTGATACAGGAACACGGCATGCATCGCCTCGCGCACAGGTTCGTTGCCGCGGAACGAGAAGGAAAGGTTCGACACGCCACCCGAGACATGGACATGCGGCAAGGTCGCCATGATCTTGCGTGTCGCTTCAATGAAATCGACACCGTAATTATTGTGTTCTTCGATACCGGTCGCCACCGCAAAGATGTTCGGATCGAAGATGATGTCTTCCGGTGCGAAGCCTACCTGTTCGGTCAGAATCTTATAGGCCCGTGTACAGATTTCGATCTTGCGCGCCTCGGTATCGGCCTGTCCGGTTTCATCGAAAGCCATCACGACAACTGCCGCGCCATAGGCGCGAACGAGCTTCGCATGATGAATAAAAGCTTCCTCGCCTTCCTTCATCGAGATGGAGTTGACCACTGCCTTGCCCTGAACGCATTTCAGGCCAGCCTCGATCACCTCCCATTTGGAGCTGTCGATCATGATCGGCACGCGGGCAATATCCGGCTCGGCAGCAATCAGATTGAGGAATTCGACCATGGCCTTTTCGGAATCGATCAGGCCTTCATCCATGTTGATGTCGATGATCTGGGCGCCATTGACCACCTGATCGCGCGCGACGTCGAGCGCAGCAGAAAAATCGCCAGCCTTGATCAGCTTGCGGAAGCGTGCAGAGCCGGTCACGTTGGTGCGTTCGCCAACATTGACGAAGGGAATATCCTCTGTGAGCGTGAAGGGTTCGAGGCCGGAAAGGCGCATCAGTGGCGCAACCTTGGCAGGTTTACGCGGCGGGTGCTTTGCAACAGCCTCGGCAATGGCGCGGATATGTTCCGGCGTGGAGCCGCAGCAACCGCCAACCACATTGACCATGCCGTCGCGGGCAAAGCCTTCGATCTGGGCGGCCATCGCTTCCGGCGTTTCGTCATACTGGCCGAACTCGTTCGGCAGACCGGCATTCGGATAGGCGCAGATGAAGGTATCGGCAATGGTCGACAATTCGTCGAGATGCGCACGCATGGCGTTGGCGCCCAACGCACAGTTGAGACCGATAGTGAATGGCTTGGCGTGACGCAGCGAATGCCAGAACGCCGTCGGCGTCTGGCCAGACAGGGTGCGGCCGGAAAGATCGGTGATCGTGCCGGAAATCATCACCGGCAGGAAGATACCTTTTTCCTCGAACACTTGTTCCGAGGCGAAAACGGCCGCCTTGGCATTCAGCGTGTCGAAGATGGTTTCAATCAGGATGATGTCGGAACCGCCATCGATCAGCCCCCGGATCTGCTCGGCATAGGCGATGCGCAGATCGTCGAAGGTAACAGCGCGGTAGCCGGGATTGTTGACATCCGGCGAAAGGGAAGCGGTGCGGTTTGTCGGCCCAAGAGCGCCCGCAACGAAACGGCGGCGACCGTCCTTCTGCTCGGCACGCAAGGCGGCGCGGCGGGCAAGGCGCGCACCGTCGCGGTTCAGCTCATAGACCTGCTCTTCCATGCCATAATCGGCCTGGGCAATTGTCGTGGACGAAAACGTATTGGTTTCCAGAATATCCGCGCCCGCGATGGCGTAAGCGTAGTGGATTTCCTCGATAGCCTTGGGCTGCGTCAGGGTCAGAAGGTCATTATTGCCCTGAAGCTGACAGTCGCAGGCGCCGAAGCGCTCACCCCGGAAATGTTCTTCATGAAAACCAAGCCCCTGAATCTGCGTTCCCATCGCACCGTCGAGGATCAGGATGCGCTCCCGCGCTGCCTTGGTGAGAGCTGCAAGCACTTCTGAGCCATCCGGCTGCGCTGCCGTTGCACCAAAAAGATCTTCGAGGGAAGAGGCCATAAAACACCGCCTGTATTCAATCTGTTATCAGGCAACAGGATTTGCTCGGACACACAAACCCGAATTGCCCTTTATACGCATATCACGGAAGTCGCTTAATGACATAAACATATCTTTATGTCAATTCGGAGCAAATATTTCCCAGTTTGTTATTCGGGCATCACCGATCTATTGCCGAGGCCAAGAAATCGTGACTGCGCAGGGCCACCGCTCTGCCACAATGTCCGGCCTAGAATAACCGCAGGGACGATATGTGTTGATCATTTTTACGCGCATCTTATCCGAAAGCCGTTCCACACTTCGGTATGCGCTGTGAGGAGAGGCCGATGAAAAGGTTTGCTTATTCCCTGTTTGCCGCATGTTTGTCACTCGGTATGGGACTATCCGCTGCTGCCGGGACGGCGAATGCAGCACAGCCATCCTTGATGGTGACACCGTCCGCCCGGGCTCTAGCGCCGAATGTACAGAACGTTCAGTATTACGACTATCGTGGTGACCGCCGCTATTGGCGGGAGCAACGCCGCTACTGGCGGCATGATCGTCCGCGCTACCGTCCTTACTATCGCTACGATCGCCGTTATTGGGGACCACCACCTGTTTATCGCTACCGTCCAGCCCCCGTCTATCGTGGCGGCAACCCGCATGTGCGGTGGTGCTATAACCGCTATCGCTCCTATCGAGCCTACGATAACACGTTCCAGCCTAATTATGGGCCACGGCGCCAGTGCTACTCGCCATATCTCTAAAACGAAAAAGCCCCGGAAAACCGGGGCTTTTTCTAAATAAACTGGCTCAAAATCAGGTTACATAAGCACCGATTGAAGCCGCGACCAGACCGATCGCAACAGCAATCATCACGCCATAAACGCGCGGCTTGTCAAACAGAACGGCAAAAGCCGCGAACCAGCTGACAACCGCAGCGCCCAGCGCGAATAAAAAGCCCGGCTTATCGCCGTGGTACAGGTTAGCCGCCATGAGGCCGCCGATAATCAGCGCACCAAAAACGATCATCAACCCTGTGGCATATCGCTCGTAATCGTCCATTTAAATTCCTCGGTTCCGCTCCCGCCGCGACGGGTGCTGGCAACTCTCGTCAATGCGTTTGGCCATTTAAGGGCATTGGCCGGTTGTCATCACACAATCATTATTCGTGTCGTTCTTCAACCATTTCACTGCGCCATTTTCCGCAATTGTTACGACTTTTCACGTCAACGTTCCTATAGTTGCTGGATAACCGGCGTTTGTCCCGTTCAAAACCATGCTAGTATTACTTCCATGGAATCGTCGGGCATTGCCATTTTCGAAACAGAGATCGGACCGTGCGGCATTGCCTGGCGCGGCCCAAAGATCGTCGGCGTCGAGATTGGAGATACCGACGAGAAGGAAACCCGTTATCGGCTTGGCGAGCGGTTCCCCGGTGCCGAAGATACCGACGTCCCTTCCTTTGTCAGTAATGCAATCCGGGGCGTGCGCGCGCTTCTGGCAGGCGCCGATGTTGATTTTTCAGATACACCGCTGGCGCTTGATACCCAACCCGATCTTAACAGGCAGGTCTATGAAATCATTCTTGAGCTGAAACCGGGCGAGACAACGACCTATGGTGCAATTGCCCGAAGGATCGGCGATGTGAGTCTCTCACAGGCTGTCGGCTATGCGCTTGGCAAGAACCCGTTTCCGATCATTGTACCCTGTCATCGGGTGCTCGGAGCCAATGGCAAGGTCGGCGGCTTTTCGGCAGCGGGTGGTACGGCGACGAAACTGAGGCTTCTCAATATCGAACGTGCGAGAACGTCCAGCGAACCTGATCTTTTCGGCGGACTGCCGCTACAGGAAAGACCGCAGACAGACTGGTAGTTATTTTACGCATTTCCGAACGCAAGACCGCTTCGCACTTTTGCAGGAAAATGCTTTAGCGCTTGCCTGTCACAACATCGGCTGAAAAGCGCAATTCACGCATCGGACGCACCAGTTGCGTCGTCGCGTCATAGGTCGGATGCTTCTTGAAAGCGAAAAGCGCTTCCTCATCCTTGAATTCAGCATAAACAACGAGATCGATGCGGTCGCACATCGGATCGACCCTGGAGTTCGGCAGAACTTCAAAAAGGTCAGCATGGGGAATGGTGGCAAGTTGTTCCAACCCCTTTTTGACCGTCTCTATGTCCTGACCTTCTTTGACGCTGAAGAAAACAATATGCCGGATCACGCCGCGACTCCCTGAATTTGGTGAGGCGTGTCTAGCGCATCAAGGCGCGCAGAAAAATGGCAAATTTGAGCGATGTGCCTAACTTGCCTTGACACGACGCCAGGCAAACCCGGCCTCCTCCGGTACTGATCCACGTCCCGGCTGGTAATAGCCGGGCGTATCAACCAGACGATTTTCGCCAAGACGGCTCTGGGCAACCTTGTTCGTCACCTGCAGGCTGTCGAAGCCGGTCCGCAGCATCAGGGCAGCCTGATCGATCAGCACATCACCAACGGCACGCAATTCGCCCGCAAACCCCTCGCGGCGCAAAATCTCGGCCTTGGAATAAGAGCGACCGTCATTGAAAGCCGGGAACTGCAAGGCGATCAGAGGCAGGCTGCCCAGATCATCCAGCAGCGGTTCAATGGCTTCGCCCGGCGCAACCGACACGCCGATCCGGTGATTGGAGGCGCGGCGACGCTCCTCATCCAGTCCAAGCCAGACGGCCAGCGGAATGATGATCGCCGGGGTATCACCAGCCGCTTCAAGATCGTCGGCAAAGACATAATCGTCTTCGCGAAAGCCATCGGCAGACCAGAGTTTGGTTTCGTTGATATCGCTCATTTCCGGTCACCTGCTCCCAGTTTCTGCAAGCTGTCGGACAGACCCGACAGATGGATGCCGCATTCTGTCTTTTCCGACCCCGCCCAGCGTCCGGCACGTTGGTCTTCGCCATCGCCCACAGGCCGCGTGCAAGGCATGCAGCCGATGGAACGGTAGCCCTGCGCGGTCAAGGGATGCGGCGGCAGATCATGCTTTTCGGCATAGGCCTTGAGATCGCCTGCCTGCAAACGCGCCAGCGGATTGATACGAATACGCGGGCCGACCGATTCAAACGTTGCCAGGCTTTCGCGCGTCGAAGCCTGAAACTGCTTGCGACCCGTCATCCAGGCCCGATAAGGGGCCACGGCACGCGCCATAGGCTCGACCTTGCGGATGAAGCAGCAGCGGTCCTTGTCGGTCATCGACAAGGCACCGAAGGGATCATCCGCCTTGAGACTATCCTCAAGCGGCAGGATATCCTGCACATCGGTCAATCCCAGTCGGTCCACCAGATCATGACGATAATCGAGCGTTGCCCGAAAGTGCTTTCCCGTATCGAGAAACAGAACCGGTGTCGCCGGATCGATTTCCGCGATCATGTGCAGAAGCACAGCCGATTCTGCCCCGAAGGAGGAGACGACCGAAATCTGCCCTTCATAGAGTTCACGCGTGACGAGCGCGATCACTTCCTGCGGGGTAGACGCGCCGTGGCTTGCCTCCAGAAGGCGGGCTTCGGCGGCGGCAGTTTCTTCCGCATCAAGCTGCACGGCTTATTTCTCCATAAAGCGCGTGTTTGAACGGTTCCATGCCGACGCGGCGATAGGCGGCAAGGAAGGTTTCTTCCGGGCTTTCGCGCAAGGCGAGATAGGTATCGACCACCGTTTCGATGGCATCAACCACCTCTTCCGACGAGAAGCCACGACCAGTGATGTCACCGATGGTCGAATGCTCGTCCGCCGAACCGCCAAGCGTGATCTGATAGAGTTCCTCGCCCTTTTTCTCAACGCCCAGAATACCGATATGGCCGACATGGTGATGGCCGCAGGCATTGATGCAGCCGGAAATCTTGATCTTGAGATCGCCGATTTCAAGCTGGCGCTGCTGGTCGCCGAAGCGCTCGGAAATGCGTTGCGCCACCGGAATGGAGCGTGCATTGGCAAGGGCGCAATAATCGAGACCAGGGCAGGCGATGATGTCAGTGATGAGGCCGGCATTCGCCGTCACCAGCCCATCCGATTGCAACAGATCGTAGACGGCTGCGAGATCGGCCTTGGCCACATGCGGCAGAACCAGATTCTGCTCGTGGCTGACGCGGATTTCATCAAAGGAATAGGTTTCGGCAATATCCGCCACCAGCTCCATCTGCTCAGCACTTGCGTCGCCGGGAATGCCGCCAATGGGTTTGAGCGAAATGGTGACGACCGCATAATCCGGGTTCTTGTGCGGCGTGACATTGCGCGCCACCCAGCTTGCAAATTCCGCATCGGCCTTCTGGGTAACAGCCAGCACTTCCCAGCCTTCCGGCCGTTGCGGCAGCTTCGGCATGCGGAAATAGCTTTCAATCGCGTCGATATCGCGCTGCGGCAGCTTCAGCTCGCCATTGCGGATTTCTTCCCATTCAGCATCGATCTCGCGGGTCAGTTCTTCAACGCCCGTTTCATGGACGAGAATCTTGATGCGCGCCTTATATTTGTTGTCGCGACGGCCATGCAGATTATAGACGCGCACGATGGCCGTCACATAGGTCAGCATGTCCTCAATGGGCAGGAAGTCACGAATCTTCTTCGCCACCATCGGCGTGCGACCCTGACCGCCGCCGATATAGACGGCAAGGCCCAGATCGCCCGCCTCGTTCTTCTTCAGCTGCAAGCCGATGTCATGCACCTGAATGGCGGCGCGGTCATGGTCCGAGCCGACAATGGCGATCTTGAACTTGCGCGGCAGATAGGAAAACTCCGGATGCAGCGACGACCACTGGCGCAGGATTTCGGCGAAGGGGCGCGGATCGGCCACTTCGTCGGCGGCAGCGCCTGCGAAATGATCGGCGGTTACGTTGCGTATGCAATTGCCGGAAGTCTGGATGGCGTGCATCTCGACTTCCGCCAGCTCTTCCAGAATACGCGGCACGTCCTTCAGCGCAGGCCAGTTATACTGGATGTTCTGGCGCGTGGTGAAATGGCCGAAGCCACGGTCATAGACGCGGGCAATGTGGCCAAGCTTGCGAAGCTGGCGGCTCGAAAGCGTACCATAGGGGACGGCCACGCGCAGCATATAGGCGTGCAATTGCAGATAAAGGCCGTTCATCAGACGCAGCGGCTTGAACTGGTCCTCGGTCAGCTCGCCAGTCAGGCGGCGCTCAACCTGATCCTTGAACTGGGCAACGCGGGCCGCAACAAAATCGCGGTCGAATTCATCATAACGGTACATGGTTTAATCCAGATTCAGGAGGCGCGCTTCAATTCAGGCTTTTCGAGGGGCAAATCGCCAAAGGTCACGATGGTCGGGCCAGAAAGGCGGATGCGTTCGCGCAGGCGGATCGGGTAAAGCCCCTCTGCTCGCTCCTCGACATCGATCACATTCACATCGACAACCAGATTGGCTTTCGCTGCAACTTTGCCCGCATCTTCCAGCGCCGTCACGGCTTCGGCATGGCGGGCGATCAGCGCGCCGTCGATGGTTTCCTGCCAGGAGCCGTCGGCACCGAGCCACACAGCCTGCCCGTCGATCAGCCGGTTTGCAGTGAGAACTTTTACGACCATTTCCAAACTCCAAACTTTTGTTAACCGCGCATCCTGCGGGTTTAGGCTGCGACGGAAACCGGCCTGAGGGCCAGCGCTTCGGCTTTATCGATTGCGGCACCGGCGACCGCATCGCCAATGATCACCATGACCGGGCCGGAAAGTTCCTTGCGGTTTTCCAGATCCGGCAAATCCTTCAGCGTGCCATGGAACAGGCGCTTGTCCTGTCGGCTCGCATTTTCCACCACCGCCACGGCGGTATCTTCGTGCAGGCCTGCACCAATCAGGCGCGCGGCAACCGATGCCGCGACCGTGGAGCCCATATAGACGGCAATCGTTGCACCGGAGACGGCGAGCTTGGCCCAGCCCGGCAGCACATCGCCCGTCATGTCATGGCCAGTGGTGAACACCAGCGACGAGGCGACACCGCGCAGCGTCAGCGGCAATTCCATATCCGCAGCGGCAGCAAAGGCCGAGGTGATGCCGGGCACAATTTCGAAACCGATACCAGCGGCACGCAGCGCCGCCATTTCCTCGCCTGCGCGTCCGAACACCAGCGGATCGCCGGATTTCAGCCGCACAACGCGCTTGCCTTGCCGCCCCAGCGAAACCAACAGGCGATTGATCTCTTCCTGGCTTTTGGAATGGCAGCCCTTGCGCTTGCCGACGGCAAGGCGTTCAGCATCGCGGCGGCCCATGGCAATCACGCCTTCCGGCACCAGCGCATCATGCACGATGACATCGGCTTCCATCAAAGCGCGGTGGGCGCGCAAGGTCAGCAGGTCTTCAGCACCCGGACCGGCACCGACCAGCCAGACATAACCGGCGGCATTGTCGCGCTGCTCGATCAGGTCGCTCGCAGCCTTATAAGCTTCGGCGCGATCACCATTTTCAATGGCACTGGCGACACGGCCCGAAAAGAACCCGCGCCAGAAACTGCGGCGCGCCAGCCCCTTGGGCAATGCGCGCTCGACCAGCGGACGCCAGCTTTCGGCAAAATGCGCAAGCTCGCCAAGGCGCGGCGAAAAGGCGGCATCGATACGCGCGCGAACCATCTGCGCCAGAACCGGAGCGCTTCCTTCCGAACCAATTGCAATCGTCAGCGGCGCACGGTTGACGATGGCAGGCGTCAGGAAATCGCAAAGCGCGGGACGGTCAACGACATTGACCGGAACCCTCTCGGCCTTGACTGCGGCAGCAATGGCGCGGTCCTGCGCCTCATCGCCAGTCGCCACGAAAACCAGCTTTGCGCCCGCGACATGTTCCGGCGCAAAAGGTGCCGCAATATACTCCGCACCATGGCTCGCGATGAAATCGGCCAGATGGTGTACTGTTTCTTCGGCAATAATGCGAAGGCGTGCGGACGTCTGCGCCACGAGGCGCGCCTTGTTCAAAGCTTCCTCGCCGCCGCCAACAACGACAACCACTTCTTCCGAAACCCGGAAGAAGGCAGGAAAATCAGCCAGTAAACGCTTTTGCGGTAGAGACACGGCGCGATCCTTGGGAGCATTTCCAGCGAAAGTGGATACCGGTTTCGCGTGCGGAAATGCATCTGGTAAAAAGATGGCGCCATTATCCATGGAGAGCGGGAGATTTATAAGAAACGGGCTTGCGCGTGAAAATCACGGCGAGCATCACTTTTTCTCAAAACAGCCGATTGCGGGATTTTCATTCCCCGGAATGATCCCAATATACCCCACAATTTTTATAGGATTTACATGGGCTTATAGATAGTTTCCCGACACGAAGAATGCCGGAACATGTTTGGGCCACCGTCGCGGCAGCACGGCAATCAGATCGAAACGCAACGACAGACGGTCGTGGTCGGGCTGGCGTTGCAGCCAGAGATCGGCGGCGGCTTCGATGCGCTGCATGGCCTGTGGCGTGACAGCGAGTTGCGCCGCTTCCAGACTGCTCCGTGCCTTGACCTCAACGATGAGCACCAGATTGCCTCGGCGCGCGATCAGATCGATTTCGCCAAGTCTTGTCCGATAGCGCCGTGCGACAATCCGAAAGCCTTTCAGAAGAAGCATCACAGCCGCAAAGCGTTCAGCGCTGTGTCCACGAAAGAAAGCGGTTCGCTTTTTCTCGCGGAGGTCTGTCATCGCTGATCCGATTTCAGTTGCATGAGGCGCTGATAGAGAACGGATTTCTGGCCGCCGGTCATGCGCGCGGCTTCGCCTGCGGCCTTGGATGGCGGCAGTTCGTCGGCAAGCGACAGAAGCAACTTGTCGATGTCTTCCTCGCTTTGCGGAATGGCGTTGCCTGTCGGGGGACCAACCAGCAGAACCACTTCACCGCGAATGCGATCCTCACCGTCGAATTCCTTCGCCAGTTCGCCCAGTGGCGCAGTGCGAATGGTCTCGTAGGCCTTGGTCAGTTCGCGGCAGAGCGCGCCCAGACGATCCGGGCCGAACACTTCCGCCATTTCGGCCAGCGTCGCCGCCGTCCGGTTTGGTGATTCATAGAAGACCAGTGTTGCGTCGATCCCCTTGAGGCTTTCAAGCTTCGTCTGCTTTTGCCCGTGCTTGGACGGCAGGAAGCCACAGAACATGAAGGCGTCGGTCGGCAGACCGGAAGCGGCGAGTGCGGCCAGAACGGCGGAAGCACCCGGAATGGGGACGACACGAATACCGGCCTCGCGCGCCTCGCCGACCAGACGAAAGCCCGGATCGGAGACAAGCGGTGTACCGGCATCAGACACCAGCGCAACGCTTTTTCCCGCTGACAGCGCCGCTATCAGCTTTTCACCGGCTTCGGCAGCATTGTGCTCGTGATAGCTGATGGGGCGGCGCGCTATACCATAGCGGTCGAGCAGAACGCGGGTTACGCGCGTATCTTCGCAAGCCAGAATATCGACGGACGCCAGCGTTTCGATACCGCGCAGCGTCATATCGCCGAGATTTCCGATGGGGGTCGAGACGATATAAAGAGCAGGTTCCAGTGGCCGGGCGCGCATTGTCGTGCCGCCAACCACATATTCGCGCCGCCCATCGCCAATATTCTGGGCGCCTGTTTCTTCCGTCATTCTACATCCTTCAGTGTCTGAATCAAAAAGCGGCCGGCTGTGGCGAAAATGGTGATTTCGAGAACCGGAGCGCAGCGTACATTAGAGTACGTGAGCACCGGAAGCGCAGAAATTGCCATTTGCAGCCCGGCATGGCGTCTTTTGGATCAGACACTCATGCTGCCAGATCGGCAACCAGCGCATCCAGCACCAGCGCACCGTCCGGCGTTGCGCGAATGATGCTGCCGCCCATCGGCTCGATCATGCCCTCGGTGATCAGTTTCGCCAGACGCTTCTGGTCAACGTCGTGACCAGACAGCCGCTTGTAGCGATCCAGATCGATGCCTTCGCGCAGACGAAGCCCCATCATCAGGAACTCGTCGCCCTCCTGCCCGCCATCAAGATATTCTTCCTCGATAATGCCGTGGCCGCGTCGTTCAACCTTGTCGAGCCAGGTTTCCGGATGCTTTTCGGTAATCGTGACCGTACGAACGTCGTTTTCCACGAAACGCCCATGCGCGCCGGGACCAATGCCGACATATTGCCCGTAACGCCAATAGACGAGATTGTGCTGTGACTCGCGCCCCGGCACCGCGTGGTTGGAGATTTCATAGGCAGGAAGGCCGTGCTCTGCCGTTACCCTTTGCGTTTCCTCATAAAGGGCTGCAGCGTGATCCGGCTCGGGCGTCGTCAGCTTGCCAGCCTTCCAGAGATTATAGAACTGCGTGCCTTCCTCGATCGTCAGCTGATAGAGCGACAGATGATCGGCAGCAAGCCCGATGGCCTCTTTCAGTTCCTCCCGCCAGGCCTCGATTGTCTGGTTCGGGCGTGCGTAGATCAGATCGAAGGACAGGCGCGGGAAAATCTCGCGTGCCAGCCGAATGGCCGCCTTGGCTTCCTCGACCGAATGCATGCGTCCGAGACGGCGCAAATCGGGATCGTTGAGTGCCTGAATGCCAAGCGACACGCGGTTAACGCCTGCCGCGCGATAGCCGCGAAAACGATCAGCCTCCACACTGGTCGGGTTGGCTTCCAGCGTCACCTCAATGTCCGGCGCTACCGACCAATGGGACGCGATCCCATTGAGAAGTGCACCCACGGTTTCCGGCTGCATCAGCGACGGCGTGCCGCCACCCAGGAATATGCTGGTGATCGTGCGTGGGCCGGTGCGCTCACGCAAGGTTTCCATCTCGCGAAGAAATGCTTCCGAAAAACGCGCCTGATCGACCGGCTTGTGACGAACATGGCTGTTGAAGTCACAATAAGGGCATTTGGCCAGACAGAATGGCCAATGCAGGTAAACGCCAAACGCATTTTCCCCATTTGCACGCGCGATTGGGATCGACCCGGCGGCATTTGCGCGAGCAGCATCTACTGCCTGCAAAGGGGGAAACAGCTTGTTCATTTTGCGGATGCCGGCTCCACATTAAGCGCTTTTTCGGCGAAAAGCTTGAAGGCACGAGCACGATGCGACAAGGCCGAAGCATCACCAGGCTTCCAGCCGTGCTTCTCATCGGCAGTCATTTCGCCGAACGTCTTTTCATAGCCATCGGGCAGGAAAATCGGGTCGAAACCGAAACCCGTAGTGCCACGCGGCGGCCAGACAATAGCGCCCTCGACTTCGCCACGGAAATATTCAGCCTCCCCATCCGGCCAGGCAAGGCAGATTACGGA